>Ga0075424_100002816_pt1 | contig 16075 bp, 17 predicted proteins | sample SoiMethybrSBSTD3_FD_75301 | JGI IMG/M metagenome (GOLD analysis project Ga0075424, IMG submission 75301) | Bulk soil microbial communities from a Populus tree surrounding site in Tennessee, USA - Soil MetaG P. TD hybrid SBSTD3 | ecosystem: Environmental > Terrestrial > Soil > Tree plantation...
GCTCCGCCGTCTCGGCCTCGGTCTTCGTCGGCTCATCGGCGAGAAGGTGCCGCATCTCCTCCTGGCCGCCGCGGGCTCGGCGGTGGCGCTGTGGGCGGTGCGCCAGAGCACGGCGGTCACGAGCTACGAGGCCCATAGCCCCGCCGCCCGCCTCGCCATGACCGCCTACAGCCTCGTGTTCTACCCGTGGAAGTTCCTGTGGCCGGTCAGCCTCTCCCCCATATACGAGTTGCCGGTGCGGGTCGATCCGTGGGCGCCGCGCTTCCTGGTATCGCTGATCGCGTGGGTGGTCGTCACGGTCGCGCTGGTCGCGCTGCGTCGCCGCTGGCCCGGCGCGCTGGCCGCGTGGGTCTATTCCGCGCTCATGGTGCTGCCCGTGAGCGGCATCATCCACGCGGGCTTCCAGCTCGCCCACGACCGCTACAGCTATCTCTCGGGGCTGGGCTTCGCCCTCCTGGCGGGCGGCCTCCTCGTGGCCGGGCTCCGAGCCCGGGCGGAGCGGCGGATCGCTCCCTGGCTGGGCGCGCTACTGAGCGCCACCGCGCTGCTGGTCGTCCTCGCCCTGGCTGCGGACACCTGGCGCCAGTGCAGGATCTGGCACGACTCGGAGACGCTCTGGGCCTGGGCGGTCGATCTCGATCCCGACTGCGCCATCTGTCACAACAATCTGGGCTCGGCCATCATTCACTCGCCCGCACGCACCTCGCTGAGCCCCTCCCTGGCCGAAGCCCAGTTCCGGCAGGCCCTCGCCCTGAGGCCCGGCCGGCCGACGTTCTATCACAACCTGGGGGGAGCCCTCGCTTTCCAGGGGCGCTACGCTGAGGCGGAGGCCCCCCTGCGCGAGTTCCTGCGGCTGAGCCCCCAGGCGCCCGAGGCCTCAGGCCGTCTGGGCATGCTCTACGTGGATCAGGGTCGCTACGCGGAGGCGATCCCGCTGCTGCGTCAGGCGCTTCGCATGGAGCCGCGGTTCTGGCCCGTTCGGACCGATCTGGTCCGCGCCCTCCGGCAGGAGGCGGGGGTGCTCCGGGGGAGGGGACGTGAAGCCGAGGCGAAGGCCCTGGAGGCCGAGGCCGTCACGGTGGAAGGGTCGGGGCCGGGGGGTCCGGCGACCATCCCAGATCGCTGACCGGACGGGGCCTGCCGATCTTCGAGGCAGGGCCCGGTGGGGTCATTTGCCCTCTTGTATTGACCGTTCTTTCTTGGTACTCCCTTACCACGATTTTTCAGGACCCTCCCATGCGACTCAAGCGTGAAGCCGTTGAGGCACTGATGGCGGAAAAGCCAGCCGGAACCACTCTGGAAGAAGCCCTCGAGGTGTACGAGGTCTTCGCCAGCGGTACCCTGGCCGATGAGGTCTACGTCCTAGACGACGTGAGCGGCAAGCGCATCGCCATCGCGCCCGCCGCCCTCCGGACCAAATACCGGAAGGAGTGACCACCATGAGCATCCTCACCGTTTCCCACGAGATCGGCGCGGGCGGCCCGGAAATCGGTCAGAAGGTGGCCGAGCAGCTGGGCTGGCACTACGTGGACCAGGAGCTCATCTCGGACGCCGCCCTGCGGTACGGCGTGCTCGAGGAGAAGCTCTCCAGCCTCGACGAATCCAAACCCTCACTCTTCGAGCGCTTCGACGCGGAGACGCGGCGCTACATCACCGTGCTGCAGACGGCGGTCTTCGAGTTCGCCGAGCAGGATCGCGTGGTGCTCATGGGGCGGGCGGGGCAGTGGCTCCTGCGCGGGCTGCCCCACGTGCTGCGCCTGCGCGTGATGGCCCCGTTCGATCTGCGCGTGAAGCGGCTCGGCAAGAAGCTCTCCGGGCAGATGGGCGAGCAGACCAACCCGCGCACCGTGCACGACATGGCGCGCCGGGACGACCAGGAGAAGCTCGGTCGCATGCGCTACCTCTACGAGGTGGACCTGCGCGATCCCTCGCTCTACGACATGGTCGTCAACACCGACAAGCTCACCATCGACGCCGCCGTGGAGATGGTCGCGGGCGTGCTCCAGCGCCCCGAGTTGCAGACCACGCCGGCCGCCCAGCAACTCGTGGAGGACCGCGCGCTCGCCTCGCGCATCCAGGTCGCCCTCGCCACCAACCCCGAGACGCGGAAGTACCGCATCACGGTGGAGGCGAAGAGCGGGCTCGTCACCCTCGAGGGGACGGCGGCCATGGACGAGGCCGTCGACGTGGCGCGGGCCGTTCGCGGCGTGCGCGAGGTGAAGACCCAGCAGGTGGACATCCCGCCCATCCCGCCCTTCGTCGCGTAGGGCGCGCGGGCGGCGGACCCGCTAGCCCTTGGGGGCGGCGGGAGGGCGGCGCGGGCCCTCGTCGGGAGCTTCCGCGACGGTGACGGTGATGTCCATCTTGTGCTTCTTGCGCAGGACCTGGAGCACCACCTTGCTCCCGACCTTGGTCTCGGCGGTGAGCCGCTGGAAGTGCTGCGAGCTCTCCACCGGCGTCTTGTCGTAGGCGAGGATCACGTCGTTCTGCTGGAGTCCCGCGGAGGCGGCGGGGCTGCCCGCCATGGTCGAACCGACCACCGCGCCCTGCTTGTCCGTCACCCCGAGCGATTCCGCGAGCTCCGGGGAGAGCGGCTGCAGCGATACGCCGAGCCAGCCTCGCACCACCTTGCCCTTGTCCACGAGCTGATCAACGACGCGCTTCACCATGTTGATGGGGATGGCGAAGCCGATGCCGATGGAGCCGCCACTCTGGGAGAAGATCGCCGTGTTGATCCCGATGACCTCGCCCTTGAGGTTGAGGAGCGGCCCGCCGGAGTTGCCCGGGTTGATGGAGGCGTCGGTCTGGATGAAGTTCTCGTAGGTCGCCACTCCCACGTCGGAGCGTCCGGTGGCGCTGATCACGCCCACCGTCACCGTCTGGTCGAGCCCGAACGGATTACCGATGGCAATGGCCCACTCGCCCACGCGCAGCGAGTCGGAGTTGCCCAGGGTGGCGATGGTCAGGTCACGATCGGGCTGGAAGCGCACCACGGCCAGATCCGTCTTGGGATCGGTGCCCACGACCTGCCCCGTGTACTCGCGCTTGTCCGCCATCTTCACGGTGATCTCGTCGGCGCCCTTGATCACGTGGAAGTTGGTGAGGATGAGGCCACGCTTGTCGAAGATGACACCGGAGCCCAGGCCGGGCCTGCGAAACTCCGGGCCGCCGCTCGGGCTGTCCTGCCCGAAGAACTGCTTGAAGAAGTCCTGGAAGAACGGGTCGTCGCCGCCCTGCGGCGGGCCCGGCGCGCGGCGAGGATGCGCCTTCTGGATGATGCCCACGTTGACCACGGCCGGACGCAGGTGCTCGGAGACGCCGACGAAAGCTGCTTGCAGGCTCTCCGCGGGGCTGGCGCCGCTGAAGGTCGCTCTCGCCGAGGCCGCTCCCGGCTCCATCTTGCCGGGGAAGACACCGTGCAGGACATAGCCGGCGCCGGCCGCGATGGCGACGAGGAGAGCGACGAGAGCGCCTGGCAACAGGGTGCGATTCATCGAGTGGTTCCGAGCAGCGGATCATAGCCACCACCGTCGCGGGGTGTCAAGGAAGGCAACCGCCGCCGGCCGGTGGCACGCCACTTCCCCAAAAATTGCGGTCCCAACCAAGATTGTGGACTGTTGGCGCGGCTCGACGAGCCCCATTGTCTCAGAAGCAGCTGATTTGAAACGCCGTCGAGGTAGTGCCTGTACCGATAGGTCTCGGGCATGAGGCTTGCTCTCCTCCTATGGGCGAGTTGGGGCCCGGCAGGACGTGTGACTCGGCCCGAGAGATCAATCACTTCGAGGAGGGACCTGATGTTGTCGAAGATACGGGACATGTGGGCTGGGACGGGGCGCGAGGCCGGCTTCACGCTCGTCGAACTGCTGGTCGTCATCCTCATCGTCGGCATCCTGTCCGCGGTCGCGCTCCCTCTCTATCTGGGGTATACGCGTGACGCTCGGCTGGCGGAAGCCAAGGCCCTCGCGGGGTCGGCCCTCACGGCGTTGTCGGGCTGCGTCCAAGTCAAGGGGTCGGGCGGCAACTGCGTGCGCAGCGAGGTGGCCCAGCGGGTGGGCATGGACACGTCCTCCTTCAACACGTACGACGGCCGCTGGAACATCCCCACCGCGCAGCTGACGGTGACCACGAACAACCCGCCCCAGCTCCTCGGACAGGTCTCCGTATCCGGAGTGGGAGGCAACGCGACCGGCATGTCGCTGTCGATGTTCGGGACGGCCACGGGGGTGGTGCTGAAGTGCGACGTGAACAGCGCGACGCCGCCCGCGAACTCCACCGCCGGCCAGGACTGCTAGCCGAGTTTCGATCCGGCTGCCGGCAGAGCATCGAGGTGCCGGCGAGCCGAGTGTGAGGTGCACGCCCAGCCACCGCTGCCCCGGAGCGGTGCGAGCGAGACAATTCGGTGGCGAGATCACACGACCTCGCCACCGAATTGGTCTTTTTCAGAAGTGGCAGCGCGTCGGGTCCGGGCGGTCCAGGACTTCTAGCGCGGCCTCCACGGCCCCGGCGCCGGAAGGAAAGCTAGGCATCCTTCTCCGCGCCGGGGGCGGAGCCTGGACAGCCCGGACGGGGGCCCGGCTCGACGCCAAGCCGCTTCGCCACGCGCACGACGCCGTCGCACGCGTCCGCCAGCCCCGGCTCGAGGCGCAGCGCCTCGCGGAAGGCGTCGATGGCGAGGCGGTCCACCTTTGCCTTCTCGTAGTTCCAGCCGATGGTGATGTACCAACGCCCCTGGAAGCGATTGGAGAGCCGGGCCACGTCCTCGTATTCCGCCACCGCCGCCGCGTAGCGTCCCGCCTCCTCGTGGGCGCCGGCCAGATTGAAATGAGCGGCGCGGCTCTGGGGCGCCAGGGCGACGGCGTGGGACCAGAGCGTCACCGAGTCGCGCCAGATGCCGACCTGCTGCCACGTGAGCGGGACCATGACGAGGACCCAGAGCGCGAGCACGACGCGCGTCACCGCGCGACCTCTCCACGGCCGCGCGGCGAGGCCGCCGAGGATCACGGCCCACCCGAGACCGGCGAGATAGGTGTAGCGGTCCGCGGTGGCCTGGGGACCGTTCTGGAAGATGCCGAGCACGGGCAGGAGCGTCACCACGTAGGCGACGGTGGCCACCATGAAGGCTGGCGCGCGGCGACGCAGGAGCACGGCGAGGGCGAGCAGGGCCGCCACCGCTCCGAAATGCAGCCAGGTGACGGTGAAGTCGAGCTGGTAGAGGGGCGCGAGACCGAAGGGCATCACGCTCTTCCAGAGATAGAAGGCGAGGCCGTAGATCGACAGCACCGCGCGATAGAGCGGCCCCATCTCCCCCAGCGAGCGCGAATTGGCCAGGGTGAAGAGGGCGCGGAAGGCGACCACGGCGGCCGCGGCGCCGAGGACCAGGTACGGAACCTTCTCGAGCCACACGCGCGGGCGATGCCACCCGCGCGCTCCGCCGAGCCGCTTGAGCGGATAGACGTCCAGGGCGAGGAGCACGACGGGCAGGCTCACCACGATCGATTTCGAAAGCAGGGCGAGGGCAAAGACGGCGACGGACGCCCAGTACCAGCGGGGCTTCGCGCGGTCGCTGCTCTCCATCGCTTCCAGATAGGTGAGGACGGTGAGCGCGTAGAGGAGACCCGAGACGACGTCGCGCCGCTCCGTCACCCACGCCACGGATTCGGCTCGCAGCGGATGCACGGCGAAGAGAAGCGCGGCGAGGCCGGCGCCGATGCGGACATCGCGAGGCGCGGGGTCGGGGAGGGCCGCGCGAAGGAGGCGTCGGCTCAGCGCGTACACGGCGAGGGCGGCGGCGGCGTGGAAGAGGACGTTGGTGAGGTGGTAGCCCGCGGGGTTCATGCCCCAGAGGAGATAGTCGAAGCCGAAGGTGATCCAGGTCACGGGAATGTAGTGACCCATGTGATACGCGGTGAACATCCAGGCGAGCTGGCGCGGGCCCAGCCCACGATATCCCGGGTTCTCCACGAAATTCTTGGCGTCGTCCCAGTTCAGGAACTCGTGGCGCAGGGCGGGCAGGAACGCCGCTCCGGCGAGGAGGACCACGAGGAGCGGCACGGCCCAGCGCGTCCAGTCAGCCGCGCGCTCGTCGCTCACTGACGCGCGCCCGCGCCGCACTCCGCGCGAGGGTCGAGCCGGCTCGCCCGTTCACATGCCGTGCGGTCGCCCGGCGGCAGGGTGGCCGCGCGCCAGTAGAGCTCGAGAGCCTGTCCGCGCTGGCCATGCTGTTCGAGCCACGTCCCCAGATGGAAGGCGAGCATGCCGCGTTCACGGAGTGGGACGTCGGGCATCGCCTCGAGGGCTGACCTGATCTCCCACAGCTGATACCGGCTCCAGTGGGAGGCCAGCGCCGCGGCGCGCGTCCAGGCCTGCCGCGCCTCGTCGCGCGCCTCGCGCGTCCAGAGCGCGGTGCCGAGTCTGATCAAAGCCGCGGGATGTTCGGGGTCGAGCTGGAGCGCCTCGCGTAGGCGCGCCTCGGCGGCGGCCATGCGTCCGGCTCGCTGCTCCACGAGCGCGATGTGGAAGAGGAACTGCGCGCGAAGAGCCGGCAGCTCCGGCGGCACGTGGGCCAACGACCACTCGAAGTGGGCTCGCGCCTCGTCGAACCGCCCCGCCTCTTCCAGGGCCCAGCCGAGATAGAAGATGGGGATGTCGCTCGCCGGCTCCACCTCCGCCGCCCGGCGCCAGAGCGATACCGAGTCCTTCCAGATCCCGATCTGCGCCATGGTCAGAGCGGCGAGGGCGAGGAGCCAGATCATGGTGGCGACGGCCATGCCGGGCCCCAGCCAGTGCGCAATGCGGTGCGCGCGCGAGGCCGCGAGACACCAGGTGACGGTGGCGCCGAGGAGCACGGCCGGTCCCACCGCGGCCAGGTACGTGAATCGATCGGCGGTGATCTGCGCACCGCTGTGGATCAGACCGAGCATGGGCAGGAGCAGGGCGACGTAGCTGATCCACGCGGCGAGTCCGGCCGGCCAGCGGCGCCGCGCGAGCACCGTGAGCACGGTGATCGCGACCACCACGATGGCGGGCCCGACGTAGGTCATGCTCCACGGCTCCACGGGATGGAAGAGCGTGTAGAGCGGCGACAGCCCTGCGGGCACCACGGTTTTCCCGAGGGAGAAGGCGAGCCCGTAGGCAGCGACGGCGAGACGCTGGCCGACGCCGAGGACGGCGAGCGGGGTGGTGTGGGCGCGCTCGCCGGCGATCACGAGGGTCACCGCGCTCGCGGCGAGGGCGAGCAGCCAGAAGGGCGCCTTCTCCGCGAGCACGCTGCGCGCGAGCCGGGCCGTCGCGCCCGCCTGTGCGAGGTCGATGCGGCGGAGCGGGTAGACGTCGAGCACCACGAGCACGAAGGGCAGGCCCACCACCATCGTCTTCGAGGAGAGGGCGAGGGCGAAGCATCCCACCGCCACCCAGTACCAGCCACGCGGGGGCCGCGCGTCGCGACCCCGCGAGCAGGCACGCAGCCAGGCTAGCAGCGTGGCGAAGGCGAAGAGACCCATGAGCACGTCGCGCCGCTCGGTGATCCACGCCACGGACTCCACGCGGAGCGGGTGGAGTGCCCAGAAGAGCGCAGCCACCGCGGCGCCCACGCGCCGCTCGCTCGCGCGCGAGGACGAGGGGAGCCCGAGCTCGAGGAGGCGATCGGCGAGCTGGTAGCAGAGGAAGGCGCTGATCGAGTGCAGGATCACCGCGGTGAGGTGATAGCCGGCGGGGCGCATGCCCCACAGCACGTAGTCGAGGGAGAGGGTCAGCCACGTGAGGGGGACCCAGTGGGCGTCTTGCACGCTCCCCGTGAGGATCCAGCGGAGATTCGCCCAGGCAAGCCCTCGATAGTGGGGGTTGGACAGGAAGTTGTCGGCGTCGTCCCAGTTGACCCACCCGTTGCCGAGGGCGGAGAGGAAGGCGAGGAAGGTGAGGCTCGCGACGGCGGCGCCGACGTACGAATCCCAAGGGAATGTGGTCGCGCGCGCATGCCCTCCCATGTGATGCGTGTGGCCCGGCGGAGAATCAACCGCGGCGGAGATCTTGGCGGCAGGACGCTGGAGCACCCTGCACGTCATTTTGCCCCACCCCCGCGCCCAGCCGCCCCGCATTTGTTGGGAGGCGCGGGCCGCGGATAGTAGAATCGCGTCATCAGCAGCACACGCTCACGGCGGTACTCTCGACGGAGGCGGTGATGGTCATGGGGCGGATTCTCGTCGTGGATGACGACTACGAGGTGCGCATGACCACGCGCGATTTCCTCGCCAGCAAGGGCTACGCGGTATCGGTGGCGGGCGGGGGGCGGGAGGCCCTCGCCATGCTGGACTCCGTGGATCCCGACGTGGTGCTCCTGGGCGTGGCCATGCCCGACATGGACGGGCTGGAGACACTCGGCCGGCTGATGGAAGCGCGCCCCAGCCTGCCCGTCATCATGATCACGGCCAACGCGGACATCGCGATCACCTCGAAGGTGCTGCAGATGGGCGCGGCCGACTACGTGCCCAAGCCCTTCGACCTCGAGTATCTCGACCAGGCGGTGAACATCCAGCTCTCCGCCCGCGTCCGCTAGTCTCGCCGCTCAGACCGGCGCCGTCTTCGCCTCCGTGTCCAGGACCGTGTAGATCTTGACGGGAATCTCCTTGCCCTTTACGGTCACCTCGCCCAGATAGCGCGTCTCGAAGAGATCCTTGATCTCGAGCCACGTCGCTTCGCTGATCACCACCGGCACGTTGAAGTCCTTGGTGATGCCTTCGAGGCGGGAGCCGAGGTTGATGGTGTCGCCGATGGCCGTGTACTCGAGGCGCTGCTGGGAGCCGATGGTGCCCACCACGGCATCGCCGGTGTTGATGCCCACGCCGCAGGCGAGGGTGCCGCGGTGCTTGGCCGCGAAGCGCTCGGCGAGGGGTGCGAGCCGCCGCTGGAACTCCAGCGCAGTGCGCACGGCCTGGGCCGCGTGATCGGGCGCCTCGAATGGCACGTTGTAGAGCGCCATGATGGCGTCGCCGATGTACTTGTCCACCGTGCCCCCGTGATGGAACACCGCCTCCGTCATCTCCGTCAGATACTCGCGCAGGAAGGCCACCACTTCCTCGGGTTCCATCTTCTCCGACATGGAGGTGAAGCCACGGATGTCGGAGAAGAGCACGGTCATCCGGCGCCGGCCCGCCCCGAGGCCCGCGTCGTCCTTCTGGCGCACGATCTCCTTGACCACGTTGGGCGAGAAGAATCGGGACAGGCGCCGCTTCTCGAGCTGCTCCTGGGCGAAGTTCTTCACGACCACCCCCACGTAGGGGACGAGGAGGGCGAGGGGCACGGGGAGCACGTCGAGCCAGAGCCGCCCCCAGCGGAAGGCCGCCTGCGTGCCCGTGAGGAAGCCGAGCGCGGTGCCCGAGACGAGCAGGAAGGCGGGCAGAGGGCGGAGGACGGAGGCGATCCAGCCCGCGGCGGCGCCGGCCACCACGGCCAGTCCCGTGTCGAACCACGTTGGCGCCCGCCGGATGGGGATGCCCGCGAGCAGGGTGTCGAGGATGTTGGCGTGAATGGCTACCCCGGGCATGGTGCGCAGCGGCGCGAAGGGCGTGGGGAAGACGTCGTGCAGGATCTGTGTCGTCGCACCCACCAGCACGATCTGCCCCTCGAAAACCTCCGGCGCGATCTCCCCGTTCACCACCCGCGAGTAGGCCACGCGAGGAAAGGTGCCGGGCGGTCCCGCGTAGTTGATGAGGAACTCCGGGCGCCGGGGCAGGGGCGCCGCGGGAACGCCCGCGCTCCTGGCGAGCCGGTAGACCTGCATGTCGAAGCCCGGCCACTCGCGATCCTGGAAGTCGAGGGTGAGCCGGGTGCGCCGCACGAAGGCATCGCGATCGGTGATGATGTTGACCGGGCCCCAGGCCGCCGCGCCCTCGCGGAGGAGGGGCAGCGGGGGATTGAGATCACGCTTCTCCTTGATCCACCCCGACTCGCGCACCTCGCTCAGCCCGGCGGCGAGGACCACCTTGCCCGAGCGCGCGATGGCCTTGGCGAGGGCCTCGTCGTCGGCGGGGCCGTGCGCGGACGGCTCCAGGAACAGGATGTCGAGGCCGATGGCGGCGGGCTTGCCGCGCGACACGATGTCGATGAGCTTGCCGTGGAGCGCGCGCGGCCACGGCCACGGCATGTTCAGCTCCGCAAACGAGTCCTCGTCGATGGTGATGATGACCACAGGGGCGGTGGGTGGCCGCGGGCCGCGCAGCGCGAACTGTCCGTTGATGGCCTTGAGCTCGTTGTTGGTGAGGAAGCCGGAGATGTCGTAGACGTCGGCGAGGGCGGCGGCCAGCCCGAAGAGGCTGCCGGCGATGATGGCGCGCCAGGGCAGGGAGGCGAGGCTCACGGCGCGGCTACCGTATCACGCTGCCCCGATAGCGGCCACCCGCGGTCTTGCCTCTCGCCACGGGCGGGGCTTAGAGTTCGCTCGATGCGTTCCCGGACCTGGCGCGCATGAGAGTCCGCACCGTCATCAGCCGGCTCCTCTGGATCGCCGTCGTCGGGTTCCTCGTCTACGCCGCGGTGGTCGCCGCCACGAGCTATTTCGAGACACGCCAGCTCGTGGACCAAGCGGTGTTCGAAGCGGGGCGGCGGCCGCGCGCGGCCGCCGCGGCGGGCCAGGCCTCGCTCGCCACCCTCGAGGAGTTCGCCGTCGACACGCGCGAGGCCATCCTGGTGGGGGCGCGTCGGGGCAGCATTCCCATCGACGTGTCCAAGCTCACCGTCAAGCCGGAGGGCTCCGGCATCCGCGTGTCGTTGCACTGGTCGTACGTCCTGATCGACGCCGCCGACGAGACGGTCCTCGCCATTCCCCTCTGGCTGGACCGCACCTTCGATCTCAAACCCTGACCCGCCACAAGGAGAACGTCATGGCCCTCGTGGACTGGAGCTATCACCGGCACGGCTGACAGACCTGCGCCAAGACGCAAGAGTTCCTTGCCAAGCGCAGGATCATCTCGGCTACGCAGGTCGACGCCAAGAAACAGACGATCAAGGGAGAGCGGGCGCTCACCGTGCTCACCAACGTGGATCAGCTCTACGTCGCCAAGGGCAAGCGGGTCGTGCACGTGGACCTGCGCAAGGCTCGGCCGCCGAAGGCGGAGCTTCTCGAGCTCCTGCTCGGCCCCACCGGGAACCTTCGGGCCCCCACGGTGCGCAAGGGGCGGACGCTCATCGTGGGTTTCGACGAGACGACCTACGAGCAGGTGCTGGGCTGAGCGCCGGCGCCTCGCGTGGCACGATCCTTGTAGCTCAACCTATTGAAAACGCTGCGGGAAGGCCTGCCGAAAACCTTGTCGCCGGCGTGAACGGACCGAGCCTCGGGGATGCTGGGCTCGGCGCTCTGAATTGCCCGGCGCGTAAGGCTTTTTCTAGGATCCTGGCCCGGGCGGCCGCCCGGGTTGCAGGGAGCAGAGCAAGGGGTGGCAGGGAGAGGGGGTCTACGAATGCGGGGGATGTCCTCGAATTTTGTGAGCGGGCTTCCAGCGCATCGTGCGCCCAGGAGGCTCGAGGCCGCGGGCGCTGCCCTCCGGGGTGAGGCCGGCCTGTCCCTGCTCGAGGTCCTCTTCGGCATCGGGATCGTCGCCGTCGCCTCCGTCGGCATGGCCATGATGTTCGGCATGGGACAGGGCATGGTGCAGGGAGGAGGAGACAATCGCGCAGCCCTGTCCGTGGCCCAGCAGCGTCTGGAGCAGGTGCGGGCCGCCGGCTTCGGCGCCGCCACGCTTCCCGACCCGCGCGAGGAGACGCCCAGCCGGAGCTGACCCCGGCCGTGCTCGCCACGCTCAGAGCCCGGCTCCAGAAGCTCGGGTACCTGAGCGGCCCCGTGCCCTCGACCTATGACAGCCGCTTCCAGCAGGCAGTGCGCCGCTTCCAGCGCGCCATCGGCGGCGTGCACGAGGACGGTGTGGTGGGCCCGCGCACCGTCATCGCCCTCTCCCGGGTCGCGGGGGGCGCTTCGGCCCCAGCATCACGGAGGGTGCCCTGCCGTGAGCCGTCTCGCCGATACGCTCGCGCAAATAGACGAAAAACGGGAGCGCGGGGAGGATTTGGGGCGTATCCCGCGCCTCGAGGAGCGCGCTACGCCACGACGCGCATGGCGTATCGTGGGCACTTTGGTTATTGTGGGAAGCATGGGTGTGCTCTCCCTCGGCGTGTGGCTTCAGCCCCACGTGCCGGCCGGCCCCGCCATGACGCCGGCCACGATCGCGGCGGCCATGCCGGTGACCGCGCCGGCGGTGACGTCGCGCGACCGCGCGGCGAGCCTGATCCAGGATGGGCTCAACGCAGTACGGGACGGCCAGATACAGGCGGCGGCCGCCGCCTTCCGCGAGGCTTCCGACCTCGCGCCCGACGACGCGCTCGCGTGGACGAACCTCGGCGTGGTGCTGATCCGTGAGGGTGACGAGGCGGGCGGCGTGGAATCGTTGCGACGCGGCCTGCGGGTGGCGCCCGACGATCCCGAGGCGCACCGCAATCTCGCCGTCGTCCTCGACCGGCAGGGCCATACAGCAGAGACGGTCTCGCACTATCGCGCCTACCTCGCCCACAGCGCCGACGATGCGCCGGGGTGGACCACGGTGACGGCGCGGCTCACGGAGATCGAGGCGCGGCGGAGCACGAGATGAGCATTCCGCCGAATCGCTGGGCGTGGCTGCCCCTTGGGCAGATGCTGGTCAACGACAAGGTTCTCACTCCTGATCAGCTCAACCAGGCCCTCGATCGCCAGCGCAAGACGCGCGAGCGCCTGGGGCAGATCCTCATCGACATGAAGCTGATCGACGAGGACATGCTCCTCAAGTATCTGGGCGCGCAGTTCCGCAAGGAACCCATCACGCGGCAGGCGCTCGCCTCTCTCGACGCCGACGTGGTCCGGCTCGTGCCCGAGGAAGTGGCCCGCCAGTACGGCGTCATCGCCGCCCAGCGCTTCGGACGTCGGCTCGTGGTGGCAACCGCGGATCCTCTCAACGTCATGGCCCTCGACGACCTCCGGCGCGCCACCGGCCTCGACGTCGACTTCCGCATCGGCCCCGCGGGCGCCATCCAGGACGCCATCGAGAAGTGCTATCGCAAGCCGGCGGCGCCGCCTCCCACCGGCGAGGGGCTCGACGCCGCGCTCAAGATGGACCTGGGGCTGTCGGTGGGACCAAGCACCACGCCCTCGGAGAGCACGGTCGACATCCGCCAGCTCCAGAGCCAGGCCGACGATCCACCCGTGGTGCGGGTGGTCAACTACGTGCTCGGCCGCGCCGCCCTCGACGGCGCCTCCGACATCCACGTGGAGCCGCACGACGACCGCACCCGCGTGCGCTACCGCATCGACGGGCTGCTCTTCGATCTGCTGGAGATCCCGCGCCAGCTCCACCTCGCGGTGGTCTCCCGTATGAAGATCATCTCGCGCCTCGACATCGCGGAGCGCCGTCTGCCCCAGGACGGCAGCTTCGCCTCGCGCATCCACGGCCAGGAGTTCGACTTCCGCGTCTCCACCCTCCCCACCATCTACGGCGAGAAGGTGGTGCTGCGGCTCCTCGAGAAGGCGGCGGTGGTCGAGCGCTACAACATCGAGAGCCTCGGGTTCGAGAAGGAGCAGCTGGACATCTTCCTCAAAGGCATCCGGCGGCCGTGGGGCATGGTGCTGATGACGGGGCCCACGGGGAGCGGCAAGTCCACCACGCTCCACACCGCGCTCAAGTTCATCAAGTCGCCGCGCAAGAACGTGATCACCGTCGAGGATCCCGTGGAGTACCGGCAGCCCGGTATCCAGCAGGTGCAGGTCAAGTCGGAGATCGGGCTCGACTTCGCGCGCTCCCTGCGCTCCATCCTCCGTCAGGATCCCGACATCATCATGGTGGGCGAGATCCGCGACCACGAGACGGCGGAGATCGCGGTGAAGGCCGCCCTCACCGGCCACCTCGTGCTCTCCACCCTGCACACCAACGATGCCGTCTCCACCCTGGTGCGCCTCATCAACATCGGGGTCGAGCCTTTCCTCGTCGCCTCCGCGGTCAACGTGGCGGCCGCCCAGCGCCTCGTGCGGCGGATTTGCAAGGACTGCAAGGAGTCGTACCGGCCGAGTGCGGACGAGCTCGCCCTCTTCGCCCCCGATCCGGGGCCGGAGCTCCTCTACCGCGGGCGCGGCTGCCGCAGCTGCCGCAACGTGGGCTACGCCGGTCGCATGGCGCTCTACGAGGTTTTCGCGGTGGACCCCGAGGTGCGCCGCATGCTCATCGACGGCGCCGACGGCGACAAGATCCAGCGCTACGCGGTCGAGTCCGGGATGATCAGCCTGCGGCAGTCCGGCTTCCGCCAGGCCGCGCGCGGGCTGACCACGCTCGAGGAAGTGCTCACCGTGGCCATGGACGCCGAGTAGCTCCGTGCCCATCTTCGTCTACGAGGTCGCCGACCAATGCGGCTCGGTGAGCCGCGGCACCGCCGAGGCCGCCGAGCAGCAGGAGCTGACCGCCCGGCTGCGCGAGCGTGGCCAGGTCGTGCTCTCCCTGCGTCCGAGCGAGGGGGCGCCGGCGTGGCCCGCGGATCTCCATCCCGTCCTCGCGGGCGTGCGCGAGTCCTTCAAGCGGTTGTCGAGCGGCGTCAATCTCGGCACGGTGCTCCTCTTCACGGGACAGCTCGCGGCCATGCTGGGGGGCGGCCTCCACCTCGTGCGCATTCTCACCGCGCTGGCCGCGGAGTCGACCCACAAGGTCTTCACCGAGGTGCTGGAAAAGGTGCGCGACGACATCACGGCGGGCTCCACCTTCGCGGACGCCCTCGGCCAGCGGTGTCCAAGGTCTCCGGCAACTCGGTGATCGAGACCCCGCTCGCCGAGGCGATCCAGCGCATGCGTGACGGCGGGACCATCGCGGAGACCCTCCGCGAGACAGGTCACTTCCCGGGCATGATCACCCAGCTCGTGGCCACGGGAGAGGAGAGCGGCACGTTGCCTTCCATGCTCGCCAGGGCCGCCACCTATTACGAGCAACAGGTGGACCAGGCGGTGGCGACCTTGTCCTCGCTGATCGACCCATCATGATCGTGATCATGGGTGCCATCGCGGGGAGCGTGATCTTCGCCCTCTACCTGCCCATCTTCAACATCGGGCAGGCCATGAAGGGCGGGCTGAGGTAGCGGCGGCAGCCATGAGCCCTCCTGCGAGTCCTCCGTATCGCGTGTCGCTCCGCCTCTACGTGGTCTTCTCCCTCCTCATGGCGGTGTCGGCAGCGCTCAGCGGGCTCTTCCTCCTCTACCTCGCGCGGCCCTTCGCCAGCGCGCTGTCCAGCGAGCAGACGCGGGAGCTGACCATGCTCCTCTTCACGGGCTCCGCGGTGGCGGGGGCGCTGGCCGCGGTGGGCGGCCTCATCGTGGGCCTGAACTTCGCGGGGCGGATCCGCGGCATCGTGGAGAAAGCGGAGGCGCTCTCCCCGCACCTCGACGGCGCGAGCGGCCGGCGGCCCACCACCGTGCGCGACGAGCTGGGCGCTCTCGACGCCGCGGTGGGACGGCTCACGCTGTCCATGAACCGCTTCGTCCGTGACAGCGACATCCTCGCCCGCCTGCCCGAGGGCATGCTCCTCCTCGATCCCGGGGGGACCCTCGTCTCCTTCAACGCCGCCGCGGAGACGCTCCTCGATCTGCCCCTCGAGCGCTTCCGGGGTGAAGCCATCCTGTCCGACACGGGCGCCTTTCCCCTCGCCAGCGGCAACGCGCCCCTCGCTCGCCTCCTCGAGAGCGAGGTGACGGGGATCGAGCCCGTGCACGACAACGAGGTGGCGGTGGTCACCGCCAAGGGTCAGTCCCTCCTCCTCGAGATCACCGCCCAGCGCCGCGACTGGGGGCGGGCCGCCACCGCCCGGGTGCTCGTGTTCCGCGACGCCTCGGAGAAGCGGCGCATCCGCGAGGAGATCCGGCGAGCCGACCAGCTCGCCTTTCTCGGCGGCATGGCCGCGCGCATCGCCCACGAGATCCGCACGCCGCTCGCCGCCATCCGCGGCCTCCTCGAGCTGCTCCAGGCCGACCTGGCTCCGGGGGACGCTCGGCGTCAGTACATCGACCGCGTGCTCATCGGCGTGGACCG
>Ga0075424_100002818_pt1 | contig 16073 bp, 14 predicted proteins | sample SoiMethybrSBSTD3_FD_75301 | JGI IMG/M metagenome (GOLD analysis project Ga0075424, IMG submission 75301) | Bulk soil microbial communities from a Populus tree surrounding site in Tennessee, USA - Soil MetaG P. TD hybrid SBSTD3 | ecosystem: Environmental > Terrestrial > Soil > Tree plantation...
GAGATCGAGAACAGGGCGATGGTCGAGCTCAGTGGGCGGCTCGCAGAGATCCCCAACGCGCCTGCCGGGATTATCCGGCGCCTTGCATGGGACGACGTTGTCGAGGTCTCCGCACCTGTCCTTGCCAAATCCGACCGGCTGAGCGACGGCGATCTCGTCGAGCTGGCTCAGGCCAAGAGCCAAGCGCACTTGGCTCAGATCGCTACCCGCCCGGCGCTCAACTCAGCGGTCACCGACGTCCTTGTCGAACGGGGGAATAACGAAGTAGCGAACAGGCTGGCCAGCAACGCGGGTGCGCAGTTCTCCGAAACGGGCCTCTGGCAGCTCATCCTTCGTGCCGATGGTGACGACAAACTTTCGGAAAAGGTCGCCTCCAGAGCCGATATACCGCCCCATCTGTTTCGTCAGATTCTGAGTCAAGCCACCGACAAGGTCAGAGAGAAGCTCCTGGCATCCGCACAGCCTGACACCAGGAGAACGATCGAGAAAATTCTGGCCGATATTTCGGTCCAATTCAGGACGGCCGTGGTGTCGCGAGATTACGGCGAGGCGCAACGCACGGTGCGGTCTCTTGGCCAGGATACCGAACGCGTCAAGACCGAGCTCCTGACATTCGCCAGATACAAAAGGCTGCCGGAACTGATCGCGGCGCTTTCCGCACTCGCCGCAGTGCCAATCGAGCTCGTCGAGCAGCTTGTGCTCGATAACAACATCTTCGGATTACTAGTCCTTTGCAAAGCCGTGGCGTTGGATTGGACCATCATGCATGCGGTCATCCTGGCCCGGCCGATCGCGCAGGAGCTGCAGTCATCGGAACTTGATGAGGCTTACGCCACCTATCTCAAGCTGTCGGTGTCTTCCGCCCAGCGCGCTCTGCGATTCTGGCTGGTGCGTAGGAAAGTCGCCTGACGCCCGAAGAAGGCGGCATGTCGCGGTCGAACCGATCGCTGGGATCCAGCCGCGCTCGCCATGCGCTGCACGGCGCCAAGACGGCCGAGGTCAGTCGGTCTCGTCGAGCAGCTTCAACGTTGCTTCGAAAATGGCGTCGCGCACGTTGCGCCAATGGCCGGCTTCCGTAAGACTCGCCACGTCCCATTCGTCATGCCGGGATGGCGGAAACTCTGCCATTTCGAGGAGACTTTGGATTGCCTGCTCTTCTCCGAGCAGGCGTGTCAATTTCACCCAGGTGCGGATTTCGTGCTGCACGTTCCCGGCGGAAAGGATGTCCTGGGTCAATTCGGTGCAATTGCGAAATATCCCCGCCAGGCGCCAATGCGCGAACTCGCGGCGCATGGCCGAAACATCGCTCGGTCCGTCCTCGGTAGTGCCCACGCTCGGTGAGCGCCAGGCGGCTCGCGCCAAACCGGCTTTGCAGTCGGCATGAAGCGTCTCGGCGACCGATCGGCGCCACCGCGCGGACGCGCCCGCCGGCAGGATCGGACCTTGTGACTGCAAGCTTGCCGGCAGCCGCTCAAAGGCGCCCGGGACTGCCGATTGGATGCCGGCGCACGTCAAGATCGCGGCTGAAACGATGAAGAGCGTGCGCATCGCGGAGCGGGCGCGGCGCGTTTTATGCGGCGAATTGGCGCCCAGGCGACTCACGGTCGAATGAAGCTCTCCGGCTGGCTCGGCGGCGAGGCGTCGCATAGGCGTGCGGGCTCAACGATCCCGCCGCACGGGCTCGGCTGGACTCATGTCCGCGCCGCGGACCGGCCGGCAATCGCGGACGTCACCGCATGATCTGCGAGATCGGCCGGCTGCAGCGGGGGAGTGAGCTTGGCATGGGCTTTCCGCAGCAGGACCAGGATTTCTTCGAGCGGCTTGGGTTTGCTGTAGTAATAACCCTGCATCTCCTCGCAGCCCTCGTTGCGCAAGTAGGCGAGCTGCTCCGGCGTCTCGACCCCCTCGGCACACGTGACCATTCCGAGACTGCTGCCAAGTGCGAGCACGGCGCGAACGATGGCCGCTGCGTCCGGACGCCGTTCGATATCGCCGACGAAGGATTGGTCGATCTTGATTTTGTCGAAGGGGAAGCTGCGCAGATTCATCAGCGACGAGTAACCGGTTCCGAAATCGTCCATCGAGATGCGAACGCCGAGAGTCTTCAATTCGCGCAACGTGTTCAGATTGGCCTCTACGTCGCGCAGAAGGAGCGACTCCGTGATCTCGATCTCGAGTCGAGAGGCCGGCAGTCCTGTTTCTTTCAGGATGCGACCAACGACGTTGGCCAGGTCGCGATCCTTGAATTGAGCCGGCGAGACGTTGACCGCGACCCGCACCGGTACCGGCCAGCCCACAGCATCCGTGCATGCTTTACGCATCACCCATTCGCCCAGACGCATGATGATGCCGGTCTCTTCGGCGAGCGGAATGAAATTGGCGGGCGGGATCAGGCCTTTGGTGGGATGGCGCCATCGCACCAATGCCTCGAATCCGACGATCCTGTCGGAGAAAGTCTCCACCTGGGCCTGATAATGCAGCTCGAGCTGGTTTCTCGTGACCGCGTGGCGCAGATCCATTTCCAGCAGGCGGCGTTCCTGAGCGCGGGCGTCCATCTCCGCTTCGAAGAAACGGAAAGTGGCGCGACCGTCCGCCTTCGCCCGGTAAAGCGCAAGATCGGCGTCCTTGAGCAAGCGGGCCGGATCGGTGGCCTGGCTGGCCGATGTCGCGATACCGATGCTGACAGACGAGTTCACTTGCTGGCCGTTCAAGTCGATCGGCTGATTGACGGCGTCCAACAAATGCCAGGCGAGCGACGTGGCGTAATCCAGGTCCTGCACATCGGTGATTACGATGCCGAATTCGTCACCGCCCAGACGTGCGATCGTGTCGGTATCTCGCAGGCAGGAGCGCAGCCGCGAGGACACGCATTTGAGCAGCTCGTCGCCGGCAGGATGGCCGAGCGTGTCGTTCACGTTCTTGAAGTGGTCGAGATCGAGGCACATGATGGCAACTGTAGTGCCCCGCTCGCGCGCCCGCGCGAGCGCCTCTTCGATGCGCTGATGAAACAGGATCCGGTTGGGTAGATTGGTCAAGGCGTCGTGGTATGCGAGATGCAGAATCTCGCGCTCTCGACGTTTCAATTCGCTGATGTCGGTGTATAGAACCGCCGTCCCTTCCTCGTTGCGGTGCTCGTTCACCAGGAGCCAGCGGTCGCCATCGAGCTGACGCTCGAACATGCTGTGCGGCTCGCGGTGTTTTTCCATGCGTTCACGGTATTCGGAATACAACTCGGAATCGAGCAGCGCCGGATCCGTCAGCGAAGTATTGGAGTTGACTGCAATCTTGGCGCGGATGACGTCCTCGTACAGTGTTCCGGGAACAGCCACGTCGCGCAAGGAAGGAAACATCTGCAAGAAATGATTGTTTCGCAGAACCAGGCGGTCTTCGGCGTCGAACAGCAGGATGCCGTGGGCGAGATTCTCGATGAAAGTAGTTCGAGTGCGCGTCTCGTCAAGGATGATTCCGGTCCACAGCACGGAGCCGTCAGGCCTGCGCTCAGGACGTGCGATTGCGTGGGTATATTTCTTGCGGCCGTCCCGACTCACGATGGACGCTTCCACGTCCCACAACGTCAGCGTCTTTGAGGCGGCAAGCAGACGCTCTCGGAACTTGGCGCTGTAGTCGTCGGCGTGGCAGCTGAAGAGCGCCTGCGGGTTGGAAATGATTTCTTTCGGTGAAACTCCGAACAGCTCGCGGGCGCCTTCGCTGATGTAGGTGTAGCGGATGTTTCCGTTGGTTTCGACCAGACGCTGGTAGATGACCACGCCCGGCAGTTTGGCGAGCGCGGCGAAGCCGCTCGCCAGTCCCAGATCTCCTTCGGGCGAAGGAGTCGAGGCATCATTTCCGCCGTCGTTTCTGTCGGGCACTTGTCTACGAGAAAACGAAAAGCCCATCGACCGTCCCTCGAAAGCAAAGTCTTTATTCTCCGCTCGTAGATAGTGGATGGTCATTAACTTACCGTTGAAAGTGGACGACAAGTGCTCTCATGTTGACCGAAATCTTTTGAAAATAATATGGTTGCTGAAACGTAGTTGGAAGAATTGGAGTTGTTAGTAAATCCTAAAGGCTGCCGCGGCTTTGCGCGAAATGATCAGTAAGCTTTACGCAGAATTCATCCGTCCTCCGCAATATTTGGGCCCAAAGACGATAAGGGCGGGTGTCATGTATTCCGTACCGACGCGACGCGCAGCACCGCTGCGCCTTGACGGGGCTGCGCAGGAGGATGTCGCTAATCTGCAGGCGCAGATCGAGCGTCTGATGCCTCACCTGCGGATTGCGGTGATCTTCGCCGGCAACAAGTCGACACCCGGAAGCGTCGTCTATCAAACGTCCAATACCCGGTCGTGGAAAAGCTACGAGGCGGTGGCGCAGAATATTGCTTCATCGCTCGAACGGCTCGGCTTTCGCCACGTGCAGCTCCTGCCTGAGGACATGCATCTCGGCGATCACCTGCGTCGCGGTGGAATTCACCTGGCGTGGCTCAATTCCGGCGGTGTCCAGGGCTTCAACGCCGCGGGTCACGCTTCGGCAATGCTCGAAATGCTTGGCGTTCCCTATGTGGGGCACAACCCGCTGACAGCGTCGATTCTCGACAACAAGCACGCGTTCAAGGCCGAGGCGGTTGCGGCCGGCCTGCCGACCGCGGCTTTTTTCACCTGGAGCATGGCCCGCGGTCCCTTGCGGCCCGAAATCAATAGCCGTTTCCAGCGCGCTTTCGGCGATTACCCGGGTCCTTTCGTGGTCAAGCCGGTGTCTGGTCGCGCCTCGCTGCATGTTCACGTGGTGGAAGATCGCGCCTCCCTGCCGGATGTCGTCCGCGACGTCTACCGCGCCACCGAAAACATCGTGCTGGTCGAGCAATACCTGTCCGGACGGGAGTTTTGCATCGCGGTCGGGGGTCGGCTGACCTCGCATGGTCGCCGCTTGGTGCGCGGGCGCGACCCCTTCACGTTCGCGGCGCTCGAACGCGTCCTGGCAGCCGAGGAAAAGATTTTTACCTCGATGGATTTGCGCCCGATCACCAATGATCGTTTCAGGCCGGTTGATGCACCAGAAGATGCCGAATTGCTCAAGAGAATGCGACGACTTGCCTGCGAAGTGTTCTTGGAATTCAACTTGCAGTCACTCGTCCGGCTGGACCTGCGGGCCGATCACAACGGCAATCTCTACATTCTCGAGGCCAATCCCAAGCCCGACCTGAAGCGCCCGGGCGAAGGGGTTACCAGCCTGATATGCGCCGGACTTCCCGAAGTCGGCATGGATTACGACGATCTCATCTACTCGTTGCTGGCCGATCGCCTCGATTTTCTGTTCACGCATCGGCGTGGATCGGTCGAGCACATTCTCGATCTGCTCGAGACGCGTCAGACCATCGCGCCGCGGTTGCGCCCGGGCGTCAGCGCTGCGGAAGCCGACGTGCAGCGGCCGGCCGCCGCTCTTCCGCCGTCGCCTTCCGAAGCATCGTCGGCCAACCGCGCGGGCGGCGATCGCGGCGAGGCGCACCGTCATCATCTCAGAGAGCTTGCCGCGAGCGCGGAAAAACTCGGCGATATGACGACGATCGTCAACAAGCTGGCCGCCGATCTGAACGTTCTCGCGCTCAATGCCGTGCTCGAAACGGCTCCCGCGGGCGCCGAGGGCGATGCGGCGCAAACGAAGCCGGGCGCGTCCAAGGGCGGTCGAGCCGCCTAGGGCTGGCTCGCCTGCGAGAAGGCACCCTTTTCAGGCAAAGACGAATGGCGGTGGCGCTCCTCACAGGGCGCGCCATGGTGAATATTTCGTTACGCCCCCTTGCACGCGCTTATCGGTCGCATACCGACCATGCTCTCGACGGTGGTGAATGCTGCGCTAGTCGCTTCGGATTAAACGAAGTTTTATGTCTTACGGCCTAGAATAATGGCAGGCGTAGTAACGGTTCGGTAAGCATCGGCGACCTCGCCGTGCACCGGGCCCCGCCGTTGTATCGGAAGAGCGCAATAACCGGCAGTTGGCCGGACTGCGCGGGGGGACTGGCGAAGATCATGTCCGAGAAGGATTTGCGCCATCGACTTGCCGACGGGGCCACGATGTTCATCGTGACCGGCCTGTCGCTGTTGCTGCTTCTGTATGTCGCCTTCGGCGAAGGCAAGCGCGGCTACGAGCAAATTCACATCGAAAAGATCACCGCGCAGGGCCGGCTCGTCCAGAGCTCGATCGAGAAGTACCTCCGCGACGATCTGCCGCTCAAGCAATATGCCGGGTTCACGACGCTGGTGACCCCCATCCTCGAAAGCGAAGACTACGACGCCATCGCGGTCTACGACCAGCTCGGGCGCCAGGTCTTCATCGGCATCGACAAGATGAATCCGCAGCTGCCGCCGCCCCCCGCCACCATCACGCGCCTCAAGCAGGACGTCGAGGTCGAGTACGGCGACACGCATTACCAGATCGTTCTTCCGCTCCGCACGCGGTTCGAGACGGTCGGCAGCGTGGTCGTGATGTCGCCGACGCGGCTTGTGAGCCAGCGCCTGCGCGCAAGCTTCCACGACCTGCCTTTCGTGGTGGCCATTTTGGCGTTCTTGTTCGCGGTCGTCATCACGCTCGCCGCGCCCTACACGCGGCGCTCGCGATTGCCGTGGCTTCACATCGGATACGGCGTGACGTTCGCCATCATGTCGGCGTTCGTCATCTTCACGCTGGTCACGCTGTATTACGATGCCGTGCAAGGCAAGGCGAGGGCGTCGGCCGTCACGCTGTCGCAGCGGCTGAACGACATCGTCGAATTCAAATTGGATGTCGGTGACTTCCTCGGGCTCGATCGAACCTTCCGCGAGTATCGCCGTCTCAACTCGGAGATCAGCGAAGCCGCGTTGATCACCAACAAGAAAATTCAGATCACCACGGACGATAAAAAGGTCGGCGCAGAATGGGCTTCCGATCCGCGCAATTTCGAATACGCGCTCGATCTGTCGCGTCCGGACCAGGAGACCCAGATCAGTCTTGCGGTGACTGTTCCGCGCAATGTGGTCTATGAGCGCGTGGCGCGGAGCGTCAAGAACTTCGCTGCCTTGTTCATCGCCTCCGCCTTCCTGTCGGGCCTGTTCCTGCAGGTCGCAGGGTCGCTGCAGCAGCGGCGCTCGCAAAAAGCGGAAGCGGCCGCCGGCGACAAGAAAACGTCGGGGGGCGATGCCGCCCTCGTGATCGTGAAACCCGTGTTCTTCCTCGCCGTCTTCCTCGACAGCCTGACCTACTCGTTCCTGCCGAAGTTCATGCAGGACGCGGCGGTCGCATCGGCGGTGTCAGTCGGGTTCGCGTCGCTGCCGTTCACGGCCTACTATCTGTGCTTTGCCCTCAGTCTGATCCCGGCGGGCAATTTCGCCGAGCGGCATGGGCCGCGGCTGCTGATCATCATCGGCCTGATTTTGGCCGGCGCGAGCGTGCTTGGTCTTGCGCTTCCGCTCGACATCTGGGGGCTGACGGCTGTCCGATCGGTCTCCGGCATCGGCCAGGGCGCGCTGTTGATTGGCGTGCAGACCTATATCCTGGCCGTCACGCCACCGGAGAAGAAGACCCAAGGCGCCGCGATCATCGTTTTCGGATTCCAGGGCGGCATGATCTCCGGCATGGCGCTGGGCTCCCTGATGGTGAATTTCCTGCAGCCGCAGGGCGTCTTTGTGATGGCGGGCGTCGTGGGATTGGCTACGACGCTCTACACCATTGGACTGATTACTCCTCTCGAGCAGAAGCAGGACGCGAAGGGCGGACTTGGCGCTGCCGTGTCCCGGCTGTTCGGCGACCTGAAGAAGGTGATAACCAGCGGCGAATTCCTCAAGACGATTTTCTGCATCGGCATTCCGGCCAAGGCCATATTGACCGGAACGATCACCTTCGCGCTTCCGCTGCTTCTGGGACAGCTCGATTACCGCCAGGAAGACATCGGTCAGATCATCATGCTCTACGGCCTGGGCGTCGTCGTGGCGAGCGGGTACGTGTCGCGGCTGGTCGATCGAACCCACGACACGCAATCGATCCTGTTCTGGGGAGCGGCGCTGAGCGGAGGCGGCTTGGTGATGATCGGGCTCGTGGGATCGGTGAGTAGCGCCATGCTCAGCACTGGATTGGTGATCGTCGGTGTGATCATCGTCGGAATCGCTCATGGATTCATCAATGCACCTGTCGTCACCCATGTCGGCCATTCGGATCTGGCGGCTCGTATCGGAGTGACTCCGGTGACGACCACGTACCGATTCCTCGAGCGCGCCGGGCATATCGCCGGGCCGTTCATGGTCAGCCAGCTCTTTATCCTGTGGGGCCAGGGCCCGCACATCATCGCCTGGATCGGAATCGCCACCGCAACACTGGGCGTTCTCTTCGTCGCGGGCAATTTCTCCACACGAATGCGCCTGGCGAAATCGGAGCCGGCGGAATGAGTAAGGCCATGTCGATTCGCCGCACGATCATCTCTGCTGCGGTCGGATGGCTGCTCGCGTGCACGCCGGCCGCGTCGGCGCTGGGCGCCGACCAGCCGTTCGGCCAGTGGTTTCGCTACAGCGAGGACCTCAACGCGCGATGGGATTTCGTCGGCGATCCGCGCGACACCATGCGCCTTTCGATCAAGCGGAAAGGGCCGGAACAGTCGGGACGCATCCGGCGCGTGCTCGTGCTCTATCCGCGCGCGTCGTCGGCCTATGACATCGCGATTTCCGAGATTCTCAAGGTGTTCGAGACGCGCGAGCACAAACTGGAATTCACGGTGATCAACTACGACTTGAAGGACGCAAAAGGCGCTGAAGCGATGCGCTTTGCGGAAAGCAGCAAATTCGACCTGATTTTCGGCATGGGCTCCGAATCGACGGCGTGGCTGTACGACAATTACCGCGGCGGCGCGATACCGGTCGTGTCTGTTTGCTCGAAGGATCCGGTGCAGCTTGGCCAGATGAAGGGTTACGAGGAAGGCAGCAAGACCAATTTCGCGTTCACCTCCCTCAATGTGCCGGTGGAAGTCCAGATGGCCTACGTGAGGGAGCTCAGTCCCGAACTCAAGAACCTTGCGGTCCTCGTCGACGCCAAGAACGTGAGTGCGGTGCAGACACAAGCGGAGCCGATCACCGCGTATGCGCGCCGCCACGACATCGACGTGATGTGGGCGGCGGTGCGCGACCCCGCCAACGCGCGCCAGGAGCTGGCGCAGATCGTCCCGGATGCGGTTCGAAAAATGCGCAAGACCGATCCGGATCTGAGCAGGAGCCTTTTCTGGTTGACGGGCAGCACCTCCGTATTCCGCGAGATCCGCACGATCAATCAGTATGCCGACCGGGTGCCGGTCGTGAGCGTGGTGCCTGAGATCGTGACCGCGGGTCCCGATACCGCGGTACTCGGAATCGGCATCAGCTTCGAAAGCAATGCGCATCTGTCGGCGATTTACGGCGATCAGATCCTGCGCGGAGCGGCGAAGGCGGGCGATCTCAATGTCGGTATCGTGTCGCCGCCGGATATCTCCATCAGCTTCCTCAAGGCGCGCGAAATCGGCATGCGCGTTCCCTTCAGCTTTTTCGAAACGGCGAGCTCCGTCTACGACTACGACGGCCGTCCCGTGCGCACCGCGACACCGACGGCTTCCACCAATTGATGGCCGATGAGGCAGGCGCCGCCGTGGACCAATGTCCACGGTCGCGCGCCGACTGTTCGTTTATGCAACCCGGCTGTGGCCGGGCTTCAGCCGATGCCCTGGAAGCCGTAGAGCCGCGCCGGATTGTCGACGAGGATCTTCTTGCGCACGCCCGCGTCCGGCACCCACTTGGCCAGTTGGTTGAGAAGCAGGCCGTCGTCGATCGCGGCCGGCGGGGTAATCTCGGAAACCGGGCGGCGCGGCATGTTGGGCGGGTTGGGATGCGGCCAATCGGTGCCCCAGACGATGCGCTCGCTGTTGGCGGCGACCAGCGCCTGCGCCATCGCGGTTGCGTCGGGAAAGTCGGGCCCGTGATCGGAGATACGGTAGGCTCCGGAAATCTTCACATAGGCGCGCCCTGATTTGACCAGCTCCAGGATCACCTCGTAGCCGGACTGGTTCGGACCGAGCGCCGCCTTGGCTGCGCCGAAATGGTCGAACACCACCGGAACGGGCAGCTGCGCGAGCTCATCCTTGAGCGCCGCGATGATGGCCAGCTTGCTGTAGAGCTGGACGTGCCAGTTGAACGGGCTGATCTTCTCGACCGCGGATGCGAGAATCGTCCTGGCCACCGACGGATCGGACGTTCCGCCGGTTTCGAGATTGAGGCGCACGCCGCGCACGCCCGCGGCGTCCATCCGGACGAGGTCTTCGCGCGATGTCGTCTGGTCGATGACCGCGACCGCGCGAGCGCTCGCGCCGATCCGCCGTACGGCGTCGAGCGTGCAGGAATTGTCGGTGCCATAGACGCTCGGCGTCACGACGACGACCCGTTGCATGCGCAAGGCCTGGTGGAGATCCAGAAGCATCTGGATCGATGCCTCCGGCGGCGTGTAGACGCGGTTCGCCGCAAACGGAAACGTTGCAGGATCGCCGAACACGTGCACATGGCAGTCGCAGGCGCCGACCGGGATATCGTAGTTGACGGCGGTTTTGACGGTATCGGCTGCGGCGAAGGCGGCGGTGCGGAGCGCCACGGCCGATACGCCGGCGGCGCCGATGCGGTAAAGTACGTCACGTCTGGTAAGCATGGTGTCCCTCCCCAGGACGGCCTTTGTGTCCCCTTCTGGCCCAAGTCTAGCCAAACGATCGGACGCCGTGCACCCCCCTTGGTGGCGGTTCGAGACCGCGCCGCCTGTGCGTGTTTCGCGGCCGGCTGCCTGCGGCAAAGCTGATGAATCGGCTGGGCGTGGCGTACCGCTCCGTTGAATTACACCATCAGTGCCTCATCGAACTTTGCTCAAGATCGAACGCAACGTCACCCAGTCGGCCACATCATCCTGTTATCTGAGCTCGATCATGACTGAGGGAATTGCGCCTCGCGCCGCATGCCGAGCGCGCACGACCGGGGCGTGCTGACGGCATCTTTTCGGGCCGGGATCACGCCTCCCTGCACCCATCTGGGCATAAAATATTCTTCTATGACTGCCGAAAATTGTCCCCCATAAAAGAAAAAACGTCTATAATCTCCGGGACGACAAAATGTTCGTCTGGCCGCGGGGGCTTTTGCAGCATGGACGCCATCGATCGGAAAATCCTCGCGGTCCTGCAGGAGGACGCCTCGCTCTCCGTGGCCGACATCGGCGCGCGCGTCGGCCTGTCGTCGACCCCGTGCTGGAAACGCATCCAGCGGCTCGAGGCCGATGGAGTGATCCAGAAGCGGGTCGCGATCATCGACCAGAACAAGCTCGGCCTTGGCGTCACCGTCTTCGTGTCGGTCGAGACGGACGACCACTCCGAGGAGTGGCTGCGCCGGTTCGCGCAGTTGGTCGGGGCCATGCCGGAGGTGCTTGAATTCTATCGGATGGCCGGCGACGTCGACTACATGCTGCGCGTCGTTGTCCAGGACATCAGCGGCTACGACGTCTTCTATAAGCGGCTGATCGCCGCCGTGCCGCTCAAGAACGTCACGTCGCGTTTCGCCATGGAGAAGATCAAGTCAACCACGGCGCTGCCGATTCCCTAGGGTCCGCGCGGGCGAGCGGGAATTGAGCGCGGACCGGGGCGAGGGGATTAGCACCCGTTGGTGGAATTGCGCGTCACCGAGTTCGACAGGCGCGGCCGCAGGAAGATCCTGTCGTTGAGGGTGAGCGTGCCGGTGATCGTCCAGCCGATGGTCGGCCGGTAATTGTAAGTCGCCTCGCCCCAGATCAGCGACGTATTGGCGACCAGCAGCGCGCCCGGAATCGAGCTCGTCACGGTGCCGCTGCGTCTCGTGCCGTTGAGCGTGTCGCTCCACGCGACCGTCGCGATGTTGCTGGCGTCGATGCATACGCTCGACACCGTGATCCTGAGATTGGCGACGGCGAACGGATACGCGACGGACGATGCCGCATTGAGAATGTTGGTCATGTCGGCGTCGGCGATGTTTGACGACTGCGCCACCAGGTCGCCGATCGTGTGCGAGACCAGCGTGTTCTTGCGATCGGCGCTGACCGCCTGCGAAATCTCGACGCCGCCGAGATAGAGCGTGATCATCAGCGGCAACAGCAGCGCGAACTCAAGCGCCGAAATACCGCCCTCATCGGCGCTGAAACGGCTGAGCCGCGCGGAGACGAGGGAGCGAATGCGTTCGCCAACCATGATGACACGCCTCAATTGTAGGGTTCGTTCTTGAACGCCGCTGTGGCGACGAGCAGGCGATTACCCCCCGACATGTTCGAGAGATTGAGCCCGAGCAGCGAGATGGTGATCGGCCATTGATAGAAAAGCCGGACCACCACGATGTCGCCGGGTCCGCCGGCCTGATAGACGAAATTGTTGACCAGGTTGCCGTTCGCATCGAGCGGTGAGGCCATGCTGACGCTGGCGAAGTCCGCATATTTGCGCACGTCGACATAGACGCCGCTGGCGCAGTTGAACAGACCGTAGATGCGCGCGCACACCGCGTCTTTGAACGTTTGCTGGGTGAGGGCCGGGCTGTGGTTCTGCGCCTGTCCGGTCATGATAAGGCGCGATGCATCCGCAGCCGCGGTCTCGAGCGTCTGGCCGGCGAAGAACACCAGCGCCGTTTCCATGATGGCGAACATGACGGCGAAGAACGGTACCATCACGAGTCCGAACTCGACGGCCACGGAGCCGTCGTCGCGGCGCAAGAAACGGCGCGGCGAAACGATCCGAATGAGCCTTTTCATGCCGATCGCGAGCTTGGTGCGTCTGATCCCGAACATCGACGAGATACCCCGAATTGCGAATTCGTGCGCAGCTTTCGTGGTTTACCGAAAACTGATTGTCGAATGGTTTCGGCGGCTCTGCCGGGCGAATGCTCCGCGTTGAGGAAATGCTAACCAAAGATCGCCGTTAGGCGCTGGCGGCGGGGCGGATCTCAGCGCGCCGCCGTCCCGGGCGTCGTCGCGGCCTGGCCTTGCGCACGCTGATTGCGATTGCTGGCCTGCGCGAGCGTGGGCTCGAAGAAATCCGGCGTGTCGCCGAGCGTGACACGCCGCTCGCATAGCGGCGCGCAGCTGTAGGATTCCCGGCTCACCCCGCGATAGACAACGACGACATTTTCCTGCGGCCCGAGAACCCGGATGCTCTGTTCGCTCAGCACGGCGCCGCTGCGGTCAAGCATGATCATATTGGTCGTGCCGTACCCTTTGCCCGTAATGACCATGAGCCCGCCGGCCTGCAGCGCCACGTCGGCGATCAACGGATTGCCGATCACGATGGTGGAAACCCGTTCGGGAAGCTTCGCGATGGTCGCCTGGTCGAGCTCTACGATGATGGGCGCGCCGGCGCGCGCCGGGGCGGCGAGCATCGCGACAAGAACAGTCGCCCGGGCGAGCCGATGAATTTGCAGGCGGCGATACGCAAACAATGCCGTCATCGGAACTCTCCGAACAACTCGATGCTCTGACGGTCGCGGACGAACGGCCGTGCGGAACACCGTATGGAGTTGACGCTAAATTGGTGAATGAAGTCAAAATTTCCTTCCCGAAGGCACCACGTGTGGCGTCGCAATTTCATTGCGGCCGAGACAGCAACGCCGCATTAACCACGGCGGCAGAACTCGTAGAGCGCTTCGTGTTGGATGCTACGGTTAACCTCGAAACAAGCCGATCGCGCTAACTTGAGGCATGGGTGCGGTTCGGGACCACGGCCTCGGTGCGATCGCGCTCGGACATGTCATGCGTGGGACCTTGGAGTAACGATGAAGGCCGTTTTGAAGAAGTTCGCGCAGGACGAGTCCGGCGCGACCGCCATCGAATATGGCCTCATCGCCGCCGGTATTTCGGTCGCGATCATTACCGTGATGAATTCGATCGCCGGCCAGCTGAAGAACACGTTCTCGACCGTGTCGACCCAGCTCAGTCAGGCCGGCCGCTGAACTCCGCCCGGATTCGAATGCATCATTTCGCCATGTGCCGGCCCTTATGGGCCTCGCGCAGCCGGCGCCGATTGTTTCGGATATGTGAAGAACTTGCAGGGTTTTTCTCGGAAATTCACCTCGTGCGGTTTTACCCTTCTTTTTGAATTTATGCCCCATAACTTGCGACGTATCGGCGCACCATGCCGCCAACCTCGGGAGAGAGTATCATGTCTATCAAGCGTTTTCTGCGCGACGAGAGCGGCGCGACCGCGATCGAATATGGCCTCATCGCCGCCGGCATCTCGGTGGTGATCATTGGCGTCGTCAACGGGCTCGGCAGGCAGCTGCAGAACACGTTCACGACCATCTCTACTCAGCTCGCCACCGCGGGCCACTAAGACCCTGTGTTCATATTCGAACGGCTCCGGCCGATGGCCGGGGCCGTTTCCTCGTCGGTCGGGTCGAGTTGCATCGAACCTTGCGGCTTGAACCGTGGCGATCTCACGGCGCGTCACATCGTTCGGTTTTTTCGGAAATTCCGGCGAACCTTGTTTACGCGCGCTTTAACGGTTGTGCCGTATGTTCCGCACGCCCTCACCCTCACGTCTTGAGTCACACGGGAGAAGCTGATGTCCAAGTTCAAGCGTTTTCTGCGCAACGAGTCCGGCGCGACGGCGATCGAGTACGGTCTCATCGCGGCCGGCATTTCGGTCGTGATCATCGGTGTCGTCAATGCGCTGGGCGGCCAGCTGTCGAACACGTTCACGTACGTCTCTACCCAGCTCGGAACCGCGGGCCACTAACGGGAATTTGTTGATCGGTCCCGGCTCGCGCCGGGACCGTCCGACGTCTCGGGTCGATGCCGCAGTCGCAAAGCGGCGGCAACCGCATCGGACCAGACTGCATCCGAGGTTCCGGCCGCGCCGGAACCTCGATTGTTTTTGGTCCGACATGAAACTCGGGCGCTAACCGATCCTCAACAGGAACGCGATCAATATCCGCGTGGCGTTCGCCCGCGGAGCGGCCTGAACGCGTGATCGGGGATACGGTCATGTTGCTGATCGATGCCGCCAGACTGCTGATTTTCCCGGCCGTGATGGCATTCGCCGCCTCGAGCGATTTCTTCACGATGACGATCTCGAATCGCATCTCGCTCATCCTGGTCGGCGGATTCTTTGCGCTGGCCTTGGGAACCGGCATGCCCGTCGTCGGGATCGCGAACCATGTGGCCGCCGCGAGCCTCATCATCGTGGTGGGGTTCTTGCTTTTCACTCGCGGCTGGGTTGGAGGCGGGGACGCCAAGCTCGCTGCTGCGACTGCGCTCTGGTTCGGATGGGCGCATCTTTTGGACTATCTGCTCTATGCGGCGTTGCTCGGCGGCCTGCTCACGGTTGTCCTGCTCGGGTTCCGCAGCCTGTCCCTGCCGGCCGCGCTGGTAGGCAAGGAGTGGGCCGAGCGGCTGCACCGTCAGGGCGCAGGCGTGCCCTACGGGATCGCGCTCGCCGTTGCGGCGCTGGTCATCTACCCGTCGACGGCGTGGATACAGGCGCTCGGCCACTAGCGCGCGTTGCGGCGGATGTCTGGCCGGGACGTGGTCCGGTTTGGATGGTGCGTCGCCCGACAGGATTCTGTGGCGCTTGATGGTCATCGCGCATGTCGTCGCCGGAACGTAACCCGCAATTAACTCGATTTGGATACGCCTCATTAACCATGAATTGACCTTTGGCTGCTGAAATGCGGCCAGGGCGGCCGAGCGCCGTCGCATGACCGTGGAAAGTGAAGCGTATGAAAGTCGCGCGTCTCGCTGTTTTAGGTATCGCGATCGCGGCGGGCGGTCTTGCCGCAGTGCTGGTCGGCGGATACGAACAGGCGCCTGCTCCGCCGCCTCCGCCGCCGGTCGCACAGATCGAAACGGTCGACATTCTGGTCGCCAAGAATGATGTCGGAATAGGCGTCGCGCTCTCGCCGCAGGACATCCACTGGCAGACCTGGCCGGCGTCGGCCGCGAGTCCGGCCTTCATCCGCAAGAAGGATCGTCCTGACGCGGTGACGCAGTTCGCGGGCGCCATTGTGCGTCTTCCGATCGCTGCCGGCGAGCCGATCCGGGACAACAAG
>Ga0075424_100002820_pt1 | contig 16069 bp, 14 predicted proteins | sample SoiMethybrSBSTD3_FD_75301 | JGI IMG/M metagenome (GOLD analysis project Ga0075424, IMG submission 75301) | Bulk soil microbial communities from a Populus tree surrounding site in Tennessee, USA - Soil MetaG P. TD hybrid SBSTD3 | ecosystem: Environmental > Terrestrial > Soil > Tree plantation...
AGTCGCGCGGCCTGTTCCAGAGTCTCGCCGAGCCGAACCTCGTCGCCGAAAGCGGCAAGGAAGCGAGCTTCCTGGCCGGTGGCGAGTTTCCGATTCCCGTTGCGCAGGGATCGGGCGCGAACATCGGAGTTTCGGTGATGTTCAAGGAATTTGGCGTCCGGCTGTCGTTCACCCCGGTCATTAACGGTGACCGTATCCACCTGAAGGTGCGGCCCGAGGTCAGCACGCTGGACTTCGCCAACGCCGTTCAGCTGTCGGGTTTCCGGATTCCGGCGCTGACGACGCGCCGCACGGAGACCGAGATCGAGCTCCGGGATCGGCAGACCTTTGCCATTGCGGGCCTGTTGAACAACAGCATGACCAACACCATGCAGAAGATCCCCGGAATTGGCGATATTCCGGTTTTGGGCCTGCTGTTCCGCAGCAAGGCGTCACAGAAGAACCGGACGGAGCTCGTCGTCATGATCACGCCGGAGATTTTGCGCGCCGATTCTCCGGGCGCGGCCAGTCAGCTCCCGCGGATGGAAGAGCCGTATCTGTCGCCGCTGCAGCAGAACAAGTCGATCGCGCCGCCACCGCCGGCCTTCCCGGTTGGAGCGCAGGCAGCGCCGGCCCAGTAACGAGGCGAGCTCGAATAGCAGGGGAGTCAGGGCCATGCTGAAACGGTTTCACGAGTTCCGCCGCGACGAGCGTGGGATGTCGTTTGCCTTCGTGGGTCTCGGGCTGATCGCGTTCATGGCCGCATCGACGCTGGCCATCGACGTGGGCATGTTCATGACCGCGCGCACGCAGGCGCAGGCGTCCGCCGACGCTGCGGCGCTGGCCGGTGCAACTGCGCTCGTCTACAACGACTGGAACAACCGCACGGCATCGGGCCCGGCGGTCCAGAGTGCGCTTAGTACCGCGCAGAAGAACAACGTGATGCTCGGCGCGGTATCGGTGCAGCCGTCGGATGTGACGTTCCCGCTCGACCCCTACGGGCAGGCGAACGAGGTGAGAGTCAACGTATTTCGCACAGCCGGACGAAGCAACCCTGTCAGCACTCTGATCGGCCCGCTGTTCGGCATTTCGACGGTCGACATTGCGGCGACCGCAACCGCGCAGGCGGCTCCGGCCGAAGGCATGACCTGCGTGAAGCCGTTCATCATTCCGGACAAATGGCAGGAGCACAACGTTCCGCCGAACACCACGTTCGACCGCTATGACAACCACGGCAACGTGATCGCGAACCCCGACGAGTACATCCCATCGCTCGGGTACGCGGCCGTCAATCGCGGGACACTGCTGGTGCTGCGCGCGCACCAGGGCAACAACATTTCACCGTCGATGTATTACTCGTGGAAGATGCCGGGCGACATCGGCGGCAATTTCTACGAGGAAAACATCGCCACATGCAACACGTCCGTCATTGAGCGCGGTTACGTGGCGAACCAGGAGCCTGGCTCGATGGAAGGGCCGACGCTCCAGGGCCTGCAGCGACTCATCGACCAGGACCCCGGCGCCTATTGGGATCCCTCCGCCAATGGTGGACTAGGCGACTACGTCAGCACCAAGAGACCGAGTCCGCGTGTCTTCCCGATTCCGCTTTACAACCCGGACGAGTATCAGAAAGGCATCCAGACCGGACGCAACGCGACGCTCATCGTGAGCAACTGGCTCGGCTTCTTTTTGGAAGACATTACCGGCGGTCAGGCCACCGGCCGCATTTTCCCAATCACTGGCGTCAGTGCTATCAGCGGTCCCACGACGTCAACTCCTCTCGCCTACGTAATTCGGCTGGTGAAGTAAGCATGGTTCGACTGACGAGCATCATCGTTACTGACGACAGTGGATTTCGGACGCAGCTTGCAGGGCTCCTGCGGACGGCGACGGTTCCCGTACGTGTCACCGACGATCGGTTTCCGCGTGACGGGATGGCACCCGACGTGGTGGTTGTCGACGGCCGAAGCGCCGTATCCACCGCGATGCAGACCGTGGAGCGCGTGCGCGTATCCGCGCCGAGCGCGAGCATCTTCTTCATTGCCCAGGACGCCGCCTCCGACCTGATTCTTCACTCGATGCGCGCAGGCGCCAACGAGTTTCTCACGTGGCCTCCCGCTCGCGAGACGCTCGACGATGCGATTCGCCGTATGGCCACGCGCCTCGAGGCAAGCCCGGGCGACCGATCGGCGACGACGACGCTGGCCTTCCTTGGTGCGAAGGGCGGAGTTGGAACGACTACGGCCGCCGTGAACTGCGCCGTGGAACTGGCGCGTCTCAGCAAGCGCGCCACGCTCATCATCGACCTCAAGCCCGGCCTCGGCGAGGTGTCATTGTTCCTCGGCGTGCGAAGCCGCTACACGCTGATCGACGCCATCGACAACCTGCATCGGCTCGACGCGGAATTCCTGCGCGAGCTCGTCGTCAAGCACAAGTCCGGACTCGAGCTGGTGGCCGGGTCGGCGCAATTCGACCGGCCTGGTGCATCCGACAGCGGCGCTATCGAAGAAGTCTTTCGCCTGCTCGCCCGTTTCTACGAATACATCGTCGTGGATGTCGGCAACGAAATCACGCCGTGCTCGACGGCAGCGCTCTACGCGGCCGACAACATCTGCCTGGTGACGAACCCGGACGTGCCATCGGTGCGCAACGCGCAGCGGCTGATGGAGAAGATCGGTCAGCTCGGCGCGTCCAGCGAGCGTGTGAAGGTGCTGCTCAATCGAGCCGCGGAGCCTTACCCGATTCCGCCGACGCAGATTGAGTCGGCGCTCGGCCACCAGATCGACCACACGTTTCCGAGCGACTACAAAGTCGTTTCGTCCGCCCTCAACTCGGGCGTGCCGCTGGCCCTCACCGGAAACACCGATCTCGCGCTGCAGTTCGATCGGTTCACACGCCGCATTCTCCATCCCGGTGCCGAAGAAGACGACGTCGCCGTTGGCCGCAAGGGTCCGCTGCGTCTCGAACGCATCATGTCCATCTGGTAAACGACCATGATCCAAGGCTCCATCGGCATCTCGCCTTCATCGCTTCGGCCCACGCCGGCGCCACTGCGTGGGGCGCCACCGCGTCAGCAATATCTCGACCTGCGTCAGCAGGTGCATCGCAAGCTGCTGAACCGGCTGAATCTCGAGGCGCTCGCACAGACGGAGCGCTCCCGGGCCGAGAGCGAGATCAAGGCGCTGATCGGACAGTTGCTCGCGGAAGAGAGCACGCTCATCAGCCTTTCGGAGCGCGAAACGCTGTTTGCCGAGGTTCTCGATGACGTCTTTGGTCTCGGACCTCTCGAACCGCTGCTGCGCGACCCGACGATCAACGACATCCTGGTGAACACGCACAAGAGCGTCTTTGTCGAGCGTCGCGGCGTGCTCGAGCGGGTGCCCACGTCGTTCCAGGACGATCGACAGTTGCTCCGCGTCATCGATCGCATCGTTAGCGGTGTCGGCAGGCGAATCGACGACAGTTCGCCAATGGTCGACGCGCGCCTTCCCGACGGGTCGCGCGTCAACGCGATCATCCCGCCTCTGGCCGTAGATGGCCCGCTGCTGTCGATCCGGCGGTTTCCGGCAGAACGGCTCAAGGCCGAGGACCTTGTCACGTTGAAGGCATTGACGCAGCCGATGCTGGACTTCCTGGGCCACTGCGTTCGCGCGAGGCTCAATTGCCTGATCAGCGGAGGCACCGGCGCCGGAAAGACGACGCTGCTGAACGTACTGTCGAGCTTCATCTCCGAGCATGAGCGAATCGTGACCATCGAGGACGCGGCGGAGTTGCAGCTGCGGCAGGAGCACGTGGCGCGTCTCGAAACCAGACCGGCCAACGTCGAGGGCAAGGGCGCGGTTCGTCAGCGGCAGCTCGTCATAAACGCCCTGCGTATGCGGCCAGACCGCATTGTCGTCGGTGAGGTCCGCGGCGACGAGGCGCTCGACATGCTGCAGGCGATGAACACGGGCCACGACGGCTCACTCACGACGGTCCACGCGAACACGCCGCGCGATGCGCTGATGCGCATCGAAACGATGATCGCGATGGGCGCCACGAATCTTCCAGAGCGTGCGATGCGCCATCAGCTTTCATCGGCGATTCAGATCGTGGTACAGCAGACGCGACTGAGCGACGGCACGCGAAAGGTCACCAGCATCTCCGAGATTACGGGCATGGAGGGCGACATCGTCACCATGCAGGAGATCTTCGTGTTCGAAAAGGTGGGCGTTACCGCGGAAGGCAAGGTTGTCGGACGATTCCGCGCGACCGGCGTGCGGCCCAAGGCCTCCGAACGCCTTCGCGCGGCGGGCATCCAGCTGCCGACCTCGATGTTCGAAGGCATTGTCGAGGTGCGGTGATGGTGCCGGCAATCATCGTATTCATCGTCGCGAGCAGCTCCGTTGTTGGCGCGTTTTACCTGTGGACCCGCGTCGCGGCAGTAATCGAGCGGCGGCGCCTCGATGATCGTCTTCGCGATGTGGGCACGGCCACTGAGGCTGTTGCAGAGACCACCGTCATCAAGCAGGCGAAGGAAGGGACGCTGCCGGCGATTGAATGGGCGGTCGCCCGAACGCCGGCCGGACCGCGGCTGACGAGGCTCATCGAGCAGTCCGGTAAGCAAACGACCGCGAGCGCGATTGTCATCGCCAGTTTCGCGTCGGCGGTCGCCCTCTCGCTCATCGTGGGCCACTTCGTGCACGCGCCGCTCGTCGGGCCACTCGCGTCAATCTTCGGGTTTTCGCTGCCCACGCTCTTCCTGATCCGCTGCCGGACGGTGCGCATCCGCCAGTTCGAAGAGCAGTTTCCCGAAGCGCTCGATCTGTTGTCTCGCGCTCTGCGCGCCGGCCATGCCTTTCAGACGGCGCTCGGCACGGCGGCGGAGGAACTGCAGCCTCCTGTGGGCATCGAGCTCAAGAAGGTGTTCGACCAGCAGAACTTCGGCCTGCCGCTCAACGACGCACTCAAAGAGCTGGCCGAAAGGATTCCGCTCGTCGACGTCAAGTTCTTCGTGACCGCCATTGCCATTCAACGCGAGAGCGGCGGTAACCTGGCGGAGATTCTCGACAATTTGGCGCACGTCGTCCGTGAACGCTTCAAGGTGCTGCGTCAGGTGCGCACGCACACGGCTCACGGGCGGTTCACTGGCTTCGTCCTCCTCGCTCTGCCGGCGGCTCTTGCCGTGGGGCTATCGTGGGTCGCGCCGGATCAGATGGACTTGCTCTTCAAGGAACCGCTGGGGCAAATGATGATCGCCGTCGCGATCGTGATGCAGACGGTCGGATTCTTCTGGATCCGGCACGTCATCAAGATCGAGGTCTAACCCATGCTTCTGTTGCCCATCCTCGCCTTCATCTGTGCATCGCTCCTGGTAGCCGCAGCCGCGATCGCGCTTTCGCCGAGAAGCGTGACGATCGGGGAGCGCCTCGATGAAATCGCAGGCGTGCACCAGAAGACGCCGGATCAATCGCGGTTCAGCAAGGCCTTCGTCGACACGTTCCTGCGCATCGGCCGCGCGGCGCCGAAATCGGTTTCTGAGGTGGGGAAGTTGCGCGCCAAGCTGGTCGCTGCGGGGTACCGCAGCGAGCAGGCGCTCATCCTGTTCCTCGGCATCCGGCTCGGATGCGCGCTGCTCTTCTTTGGGATCACCTCGATGCCGTTCCTGCTGCGCGGGAACGTCCTGATTAGCGTCGTAGCCGCGGCAATCGGATATCTCCTGCCCAGCATGGTCCTCGGCCGCCTGGCGAAGCGGCGGCAGCATCGGCTTCGCCTGTCGCTCCCTGACGCACTCGACCTGATGGTCGTCAGCGTGGAAGCGGGTCTTGGTCTCGACCAGGCGATTTTGCGTGTCGCTGAGGAACTCATGATGGTGCATCCTGAGTTGTCCGAGGAACTGCGACTCGTCAATCTCGAGCTCAGGGCCGGCACGGCGAGAGCCGACGCGCTTCGCAACCTCGCTGACCGGACGCAGGTGGACGATCTGTCGTCGTTTGTCACGATGCTCGTGCAGACCGACAAGTTCGGCACGAGCGTGGCGCAGTCGCTTCGCGTCCACTCCGACACGTCGCGCACCAAGCGCAGGCAGCGTGCCGAAGAAGCGGCTGCGAAAACGGGCGCGAAGATGGTGTTCCCGCTCGTCTTCTGCATCTTCCCGGCAATCTGGGTCGTGACGATCGGTCCGGCGGCCATCAAGTTCATCCAGGTGCTCGTCCCGCTCGCCCAAGGGCAGAGATGACGACGGCAGTCACGTCGCTCGCGTCCATGACGTCCGACGGCATCGGCGCCCAGCCGGTGCCTCGAACCATTTCCGAAACCGGGCTCAGCGTCGACCAGATCGAACAGCTGATGGTAAAGACGCTGTATACCGGCGAGCTGAGTGGGGTGGCGCTCGCCGAGCGCATCTGTCTCCCATACTCGTTGCTGGAGCCGCTCGTCGAACGTCTGCGCGCGGAACGCCTGGTCGAGGTCCGCGGCGCGACCGGATCGGGAACGGCAGGGTATCGCTACTGCCTGACGGACCTCGGTCGCGATCGCGCGAAGCAGTACCTCGAAATCAATCGCTACACGGGTCCGGCGCCAGTCTCGCTGGCGAGCTACGTTGCGATGATGGATACCCTTCGAGAGGTGCGCGGGTTCATCGATCGCGAGCGATTGCAAAGAGGGTTTTCGCACCTCGTCGTCTCGGACAGCTTGTTCGATCAGCTGGGTCCGGCGATCAACGCGGGAAAAGCCGTGTTCCTGCACGGGCCGCCTGGCAACGGCAAGACGGTCATCGGCGAAGGCCTGGGCCGCGCGCTCGGCGGCGACATGTACGTGCCGTATGCGATTGATATCGAGGGACAGATCGTGACGGTGTTCGATCCGATCTGCCACGAACCTTACGAAGAGGAGGGCCTCACCTCGCGCCTGATCGCGGAAGCACCGCGCGACCGCCGGTGGGTGCGTATCCGCCGTCCTGTGGTGATCGTGGGCGGCGAGCTGACGCTCGCAATGCTCGACCTCGCGTTCAATCCCATTTCGAAGTATCACGAGGCGCCGCTCCAGATGAAAGCGAACGGCGGCGTGCTGCTCGTCGACGACTTCGGACGACAGCGGATCCGCCCGGAGGATTTGCTCAATCGGTGGATTGTTCCGCTGGAGAGCCGCGTCGACTATCTGACGCTGCATTCAGGCAAGAAATTCCAGGTGCCGTTCGACGTGCTCAGCGTTTTTGCCACCAATCTCGAACCGGCATCGCTGGCCGACGAAGCATTTCTACGCCGCATTCCGTACAAGATCGCGATCGGCGACCCGACGGTGGAGCAATTTGCGCGGATCTTCGAGATGTACTGCGAACGGCGGCAGATCCCCTTCCACCAGGTCATGGTGGCCTACCTCCATCGGCGACATTACCAGCCTGCGGGGCGTCCGCTTCGCGCGTGTCAACCGCGCGACCTGATCGATCAAATCACCGCACTCTGCCGGTACCGCGGCATCAAGTCCAGCATCACGCGCGAGCTGATTGATGCCGCCTGCGCGTCCTATTTTCTCGACCAGGCTCCTGAGATCGGGATCGATGGAAACCCGGTTGCGACCCAGGCCGCGGCTGTAGGAAAGGCGTAATGGTGGAGCGGTTGCGACGCGCAGGCCTCACGGAGTTCGCCGGCAAGGCGACCGTCGTGGCGATGTTCGCGTTGCTCTCGTTGAATCTGCTCCAGGAGTTTCTGCGCACCGGACATATCACCGGGATGCTGCTGCTGGCGAGCGAATCACTCGTCGTGATCCTCACGATTGCACGGCGCCGGGCGGCCTTCATTGATTCATCGGCAACAGCTGCGGCCGTGACGGTGGTATCGGTCGTCGCACCGTGGGCGCTGCGAACAGCCGATGACGCAGCGCTCGCGCCAGACAGCCTTACCGGTCTGATCACGGCCATCGGTCTAATGCTCGTCGTGGTATCCAAGATCGCGCTGGGGCGCAGCTTCGGCCTTGTGCCTGCCAACCGCGGCGTGGTTGTTCGAGGGCCGTACGGACTTGTTCGGCACCCGATCTACATGGGTTATCTGGTGACGCATGTCGGGTTCTTTTTCGCGCACGCAACACTCTGGAATGCGGCGGTGATTATCATGGCAAGCGGGACACTTGTCATCCGCGCGCTCATGGAAGAACGCGTACTGTGTCGTGATGCGGCATACGCGTCGTACTGCCGTCGCGTGAACTGGCACCTGGTCCCGGGAGTGTTCTAACGCGTGGCGCACACCCTGATGAACGATCGTACGGGCAACGCGGTCGCGCTCAATGTCGATCTCGCGACGAGCCGCGCAGCCAGACGGCGGGGCCTGCTCGGCAGGGACACTCTGGGCGCGAGCGACGGGCTGCTGCTGACGCCCTGTATCGCCGTGCATACGCTGTCGATGCGGTTCTCCATCGATGTCATTTTCATCGACCGCGACAGCCGCGTCGTCCGCGTCGTTCGCGACCTGCGCCCATGGAGGATGACGGCATGCTTTCGCGCGCACGCCGTCATCGAGCTCGCCGCGGGAACCGCGGCCGCAACGGACATTCAGGTCGGCGACCTCCTGTATCTGACGCCCATGCCTCCGCCGGTGAAGCGAGCCATGCCCGTCACGGAGCCGCAGTCGTGCTGACACTGTTCGAGCGCCGCGAGCACAGCCGGACGGCACTCGCCACCGTCCCGCGGAAAGCGGTGACCACGCTGCAACCGTTCGGGTTGAGTCCTGATCCGCATTTCACCCATCGCAGCGATCCGTACATCTGGGCATTCGAGCAGGTCACCACGGGCGTGCGGCAGCGTGAGGGATTGATCCTGGTTACCGGCGAGGCTGGCACCGGCAAGACGCTGCTGTGCCGCACGCTGCTCTCGAGGCTGTCTGACCGGCACACAATCTCGGTTGTGCTCGACCCGTGCGTCAGCTTCGAGGAATTGCTGCTGCACGTTCTTCAAGACTTCGGCGTGCTTCCGGAGAGACCAGCCACCGAGGCGCTGCGGCGGCACGACCTGATCGCGATGCTGCACCGCTTCCTTGCTTCGCTGATTCCGTTGAACACGACGGCCGTCCTCGTGATCGACGAAGCGCAGCATCTGCATCCGGAGGTCCTGGAGCAGCTTCGGCTCTTGTCGAACTGCGAAAGCGACCGCGCCAAGCTGCTGCAGATTGTTCTCGTTGGAACCCCTGACCTCGATGAGTTCTGCCGGTCGGCGCATATGCGCCACCTCGATCAGCGGATTGCACGCCGCTGCCAGCTGCGGCCGCTTCATCGCGAAGAGGTCGGCGACTACATCGAGAGCAGGCTTGGGGCGGCGGGGCTCGCTATTCATGAATTCTCGGCGCCGGCCGTTCATGCGATCGCGACGCTCTCCGGCGGCGTTCCCAGAACGATCAATCTTCTGTGCGAACGATCGATGGACATCGCACGTCGACGCGGTGTATCGCCGATTGACGTTGCAGCCGTCAGAGCCGCAGCCGGGCAGCTTCGCATGCCGCTGCGACGAACCTGGCTGATCAACAGGAGGGCCGCGGTCGTGGCAGCCGCGCTGCTCGTCGGCGTACCGCCCGCGACGTGGCTGTGCACCTCGCAAGGCTTACGTATGACCCATGCTGCGGCTGCGAGCGGTGGGAATAAGGCGCCGGAGCTTCAGCATGCGCCGGTTGCAGCCGCATCCGTCGCCGCGCCGCGAGGAGATCTGCCGCTGCCGAAAGATGACGCGGTCGTCGGTACGCTTGCGCTCGCCGACGCATTCACGATTCAGGTTTCGATGTTCCGCGAAGTGAACCTGGCGACGGCGGTCATTCAGCAATTGCGAGCGGCGGGCCTGCCGGCCTTCCGGCGGAGTGACGCTGCCGGATTACGGTATTTGGTACTCGTCGGTCCGTACATCACTGACGGCGAGGTGGAGGCGGCCCAGCAAATGCTCGCTGCCCAGGGCTTCGCCCAAGGCAAGGTCACGCACGAAGACGCGGGCGTGTTGCTGCCATGATCCCCGTCGTCGTTGCAATGATTGCCGCATTCGTGCTGCAGAGCGCGAACGCATTCGCGACAGAGCCGTCGCTGATGCGGGTCGTTGTCGTGCCGTCAGCCGGCCAGCTCTCCCTGGTCGTCGAAATGTCCGACGAGGCGCGTCGCGTGTCCACGCAGCAGGCCTCTGCCACGGTGCTTGTACTGGAGGCGGGTCCAATCGCTCCACCGGTGAAGCGGCAAATTCTCAATGCTCCCTCCGGGCTGTCGCTGCTTCAACAAGTTACCGTCGACGAGGGTGTAGAAGCGGACGAGCACATCCTCCGACTGCGCGTCGCCATGAAGCGCCCTGCGCCGAGCACGGTTCGCACTGTCGGCCGGCGCATCTACATCGATTTCATGACAACGGACGGCTCGATGCCATCAGCCTCGACAGCGCTGCCGATAGCGGCGCAGGAGCGGCGGAGGGCAACGCCGGGACCGCAAGCCAGTCGGCTGCCGCCATCTGCGGTCCCATTCCGACAGGCTGTCGCGGGAGCGGCATCGAGATTCGAAGAGATCCAGCCGTTTCTTGTCTCTGCCACAACAGCCGCGCAACCGAATCCCGCCGTGCTGAATGCCGTCTCGGAGGCGATTACGGGGGTGCAGCAATCCCTTCGCAGCGTGCAGGCGCCGCCGGGGCGCACACCGCCACTGCAGCTGCTCGTCTCGGCCGTTTCGCTCGCAGCCGAGGCTGTCAGCGCCGACTTCCGCGGTGACCGGGCGTCGAAGGCGAAGCAGTCGCTCGCCGTTTTCGCCGCCGCGAAAGCTCAGCTCCAATAACGGCGCTCACGACGCCGCACCATCGTCGCCGAATGAGAGGTTGGTGTTCAGCCGTTTGGCGATCGCCGCCTCGACATCCGATTCGCCGAGCGCGACAAGCGCCTGCCGTAGCCGGTCGACGTGCGCGGGATTGTCACGCTCGCGTGTTGCAAGATCCTCGATGACGACGAGCGCTTCGGCCGCGGCGCCGGCCTTCAGATAGGCGTCAGCGAGCTGCGCCTGCGCCTGCGACGCTACGTCTGTGAGATCGGCGTCGATGGAGATCTCCACCAGGCGTATGAGCGCGGGCGTCCAGCCGGGGACGCGCGAGACGAACTCGTCCAGGGCAGCAACGGCAGTCGATAGTTCCGATTCCTCTGTCCAGAGGTCGACGGCCATCTGCACGAACCGCCACGCACTGTCGGGCGTGGCCGATGCTGCCCGCAGTCCCAGCGCCGACACGTCCGCCGCGAGATGTGGCGCCGCGGCAAGACAGCGTTGTGCCAGCGTGAGCGCTTCGTCCTCGTGGCCGCCTCGCAGCTTTATCTCCCCAATGGCCAGCAGGAGCGCCGGATCGTCCTCCGCCATTTCCACGCGCAAATGTTCCGCTGCACCGGCGGCATCGCCGCGAGCGATGAACCAGCGGGCGAGCGACGCCTGCAACGTGAGGTCTTTGGGCTCACGCGCAGCCGCTTCGCGGAGCACCTCGAGCGCGTTATCGTCATCGACCGCGAGCAGCGTGGTGGCGAGTCGTTTCCACTGGCCAGGCAGCCGGGCGCAATCGCGAGCCGCTCCGAAATTGCCGGCCTGCAGGTAGGCGTCGAATAGCCGGTCCGTGAGTGACTGGTCGTGCGGCGCCAGGACCGTTGCTTCCTTGAGCATCGCCGCCGCTTCCGAGTGTCGTCCCGCCTCGAACAGATCATCCGCGGCGCGCTGCAGGTCGGCGATTGCTCCTTCTACGTCGCCAAGCTCCTGGCGCGCGCACGCCCCGGCGAGCCGCGCCGTGAAATCATTCGGATCGAGGCTGGCCAGCCTGATGACTATTTCCGCGGCACCTTTGAGGTCACCGCGGGCGCGGCGCTGCTCGTGAACCGCGGTGAGATGCGTGCGCGCGTCCGACACGTTCTGCTGACTCGCGGCGATCTCGGCCAGATTGAGCAGCGCGTTTTCGTCGTCGTTGGCGATCGCCAGGACTCGCCGGTACGCCATGGCCGCCTGCCCAAGAAGACCGCGCGTGCGCAGGCTCTCTGCGATTTGGGTGAAGTGCTCGAGAGCGCGCTCGGGGGTGCCGGCACGGAGGTACAGATTGCCGAGCAGAGCGGCCGTCGCGACGTCGTCGGGACACTCACGCACAACCTGCTCGTACTGCGAGGTCGCCTGTTCGAGTTTGCCGACGCGCAGGAGCTTTTCCGCCTTGCGAAGAGCGGCCTCGCGGTCAAACGTCATCATTGGAGCGGCAGCATCTGATTGGAAGGCGCGCGAACTGACCATAGAGTGGCTTGAACTGGTTCATACAGGCAAACGGCATTCCGCCGAAGGACGGCGCCAGTCGCGATTGTGCTCCAAAAAGCGTGTGTTTCGAGCACGTGCGTCTTTTGTGCTGACCGGACATTACGGAAGCGGCCTTTCAACGACGAATCTGCACGTCATTACTTCGGCGCCATCCGAATCGCTCCGTCCAGCCGAATCACTTCGCCGTTCAGCATCTCGTTTTCGAACACATGGCGCACCAGCGCCGCGAATTCGGCAGGGCGGCCGAGCCGCGGCGGAAACGGCACCTGCTGTGCGAGCGATTCGCGCGCCGCCTGCGGAAGGCCGGACAGCAACGGCGTGTCGAATGTGCCCGGTGCGATGGTCATCACACGAATCCCGACGCGCGCAAATTCGCGCGCAAGCGGCAGCGTCATCGCGACGATTCCACCCTTGGACGCGGAGTATGCCGCCTGCCCGATTTGACCGTCGAACGCGGCAACCGAGGCAGTAGTCACGATGACACCGCGCTCGCCTCCCGCGGTCGGAGCGTTCGCCGACATTGCCGCCGCCGCCAGGCGGATCACGTTGAATGTGCCCACCAGGTTGATCTGAATCACGCGCGTGAAGTGATCAAGCGGCTGCACGCCTTCTTTGCCGAGCACGCGTTCCGCGACTCCTATGCCCGCGGTGCACACGGCGCCGTGAATCGCGCCGAACTGCCGAACCGTCGCGTCGACGGCGCGCTGCACCTCGTCGCCGCTCGTCACATCGGTGCGGACGAACGCGGCAGCGTTGCCAAGACGTTCCGCGTGAGCGCGACCGGAGGACTCGTTGACGTCGATGATCACCGCGCGGCCGCCGGCGGCGACAATCATTTCGGCCGTCGCGCCGCCGAGGCCCGAAGCGCCGCCGCTGATCAGGATCGTGCATCCGTCGATTTGCATCGCGCGGATTCTATCTCGGCAGTGCGCATGGTGCCGTAATTGCTCCCCCACGGACGCGAAACGACCAGCTCCCTCGTGGATCTACCGAACTTGCGGAGGTAATGAAGATGAGGAATGTTGTGTCAGCGCTGTTCGTTGCGTGCGTACTAAGTGTCGGTATCGGCCTGGCTGCGCAGGGAGAGCCCGCGACTCAGAGCCAGCAGCCCGCGGCGCAGAGCGCCCCACCTGCCACCCCGAGCCCGGAGCCTGCTGCGGAGAATCAGCAGCCGAGTCCGGAGACTCAAGGGCCAGCCGAGCAAAGACGGCAGCCTGCGCCTGCGACAGCGAAAGCGGCCGATAAGGTGACGATCGGCGGCTGTATCGAGAACGCTCCGGCGTCTTCAGCCGGTGCCGCGGCGTCGGGGTCCGCGACAGCGCCAACGTTCGTGCTCGCGAAAGGAAAGATGGTCACCGGCGTTGCCGGCAGCAGTGCGGTAGGTACGACTGGAACAGCCGTGGCGGGTACCCAGTATCGCCTCGAAGGCGACCAGAAGGCCCTTGCACCTCATCTGAATCACCAGGTCGAGATAACCGGAACGATTCAGAACAGTTCGGCGTCTCCGGCAGGCGCGGCCAATGCGGCTCCGGGATCTGCCGCGGCGAATCCTACGTTGAAGGTCGACTCGGTGAAGATGGTGTCGGCGACCTGTCAGTGATGTGTTGTTGAGGCGTGTAATCCGCGCCGCCTGTGCGTCGGATTAGTACAGAACCCGGCAACTCGAAAGTGGTTGCCGGGCTCTGTTGTTCTCGTGAGGGCGGAAGCCTTAAACAGTCGGTTTGTGAACGACCTCGGCGACCTCCTGCTTCTTCTTTGCGCCTCCAAGCCCCTGAATCTGAAGAACAGGCTCGACGTGCTCCTTGAGCACTTCCTTGCGATAGAGGCGCTCCATCTCCTGGTTGTGCCGAATTTCCTCGGGCGTCAGCTGCTTCTTGCGCGCGGCGAGCTTTTCTTCCCGCGCGTTCTTCGCGATGCCGAGCTCGTCGAGGTCCGTCTGCTTCCCCTTGGCCACTGCTTCAGCGTTGAGCACCAGTGAGTGCTCCTTGCTCGAGAGGTTGACTTCCTTGCCGCCGGCGAAGATCTCGTGGCGGCCGTGCTCCTCGTACCACTTCGTGAGCGTCGCCGTCATGTGCATCTTTTCGATGATGTTCCTCCAGCCGATGCCCGTGTTGTACGCGCAGAAGGAAATCTCACCCTGCTGCGTCGCATACGGGATGATGCACATCTCGGTGCGCCGGAAGTCGTAGTTGAACAGGTCCTGGAACCACATGCCGGCGATGAACAGGAAGTTCCAGCGGTCGGCGCGGCGCTTCTGGATGTCGTCCATCGTGCGGTCGCCGGTCACCTTGCCGTAGTTCTTGCCCGTCGCGCCGAACGTCTTGTCGAACTTCTTCATGAGGTCGGCGATGCGGAAGTGCGTGGGTGCCTTGAACGGGTCGTAGTTCCGCATCAGCGCCAGCGCCATGCCGGCTACAGACAGGAACTTGCCGCGCGCTGCGTCGTTGACCTGCGCGACGTCCTTCGCCAGACGATCAGCTTTCAGGAACGCCGTGACGGGAACCGCTTCTTTCGTTTCCTTGTCGATCATCACCGCCATCCCGATGCCGCAGTTGGGATGGCACCCGCACGTGAGCTGCCCCCATTCGCGGTCGGGGCCGTGGACGACGTCGGCCCAGTCGGTGAAGGTGGACATGAACGAAATCGGGAACCAGTCACGGGTCGGTTCGCCGATGCCGGTCTGCTTCTTCACGTCGTGCGCGAGGTGCGACAGCGTGTAGCGCTGCGCCGCGCGGCGCTCCGGCGTGATTTCCTCGTCTCGTCCGGTGAACGACACCGGCTGGAACGACAGGAAGTTGATCCGCTTCGGGTTGTCGAGGGCGAACTCGATGACGCGGCCGACCTGTTCGTTGTTCACGCCGTTGACGATCGTGATGACGGGAACAATGTCCACGCCGGCGTTGTAGAGATTCTCGATCGCGCGGAGCTTCACGTCGAACAGGTTGCCGACGCGACGATGCGAGTTGGCCGCGTTGCCGATGCCGTCGAACTGAAGATACGCGTACCGCAGGCCGGCTTCGGCCGCCGCCTTGGCGAACTCGCCACTCTTGGCGAACTCGATGCCGTTGGTCGCCGCCTGCACGCTGTTGTAACCGACCTTGCGCGCATAGCGGACCGCATCCAGGAAGTACGGCGACATTGTCGGTTCGCCGCCCGAGAACTGCACCGACATCTGGCGGCGCGGCTTGATCGTGATCGCATTGTCGAGCACCTGCTTGATGTCTTCCCATGACAGCTCATGGACGAACCCGACCTGGTTCGCATCCATGAAGCAGGGATCGCACATCATGTTGCAGCGGTTGGTGAGGTCGACGGTGAGCACCGACCCGCGGCCATGCTTGACGGTGGAGCTGCCGTGGTTGTGCAGCTTCTCGTCGTTGTGCGCCCGGATGTCGCGGCCTGGGAACACCTCTTCGAGATGCTTGAAGAACGCCGGGTCCATTGCCATCACGTCCTCGAAGTGGCCGTGGATGGGGCAGTCCTTCACCATCAGGATCTTGCCGTCGCGCTCGATGATGGTCGCCTTGATCTCGCCGACCTTCTCGTTGAGGAGGACCGAGACGTCCTTCTTCCCGTCGAGAATCTCCTGGCGCGCCTCGCGCGTACAGGTGGGGCACAGCGAGTCGGTCTGCCGGGGCCAGCCGAGCTGTGGTTTCGTCTTCTCGTAGGACTTCAGCAGCGGTTTGTCCGACCACCGAGGCGTGAATGAGGGGTTCTGCTTGATCCTGTTGGCGGCGGAGAATACCTGCCAAACGCCGTTGGCGGCAATCGACAGCCCCTTTTCCACGTACTTCATCGGTGCATGCATCTCGGCTCCTCCGCTGATAGGTATCAGGTA
>Ga0075424_100002825_pt1 | contig 16052 bp, 19 predicted proteins | sample SoiMethybrSBSTD3_FD_75301 | JGI IMG/M metagenome (GOLD analysis project Ga0075424, IMG submission 75301) | Bulk soil microbial communities from a Populus tree surrounding site in Tennessee, USA - Soil MetaG P. TD hybrid SBSTD3 | ecosystem: Environmental > Terrestrial > Soil > Tree plantation...
TCGCTGTAAGTGATCTTGGCGCCGTACGCGGCGATAATGTGTTTGCGTTCGGTGCTGACGTTGCCGGGTACCACCAGCTCGACCGGATACCCCAGGACACTGCCGATCAGCGCCAGTGCAATCCCGGTGTTGCCGGAAGTCGAGTCGAGGATGGTTTTACCGAGACGAAGCTTTTGCGCGCGGAGGCCTTCCTGCACCATGCGCAACGCTGGGCGATCTTTGACGGAGCCGCCGGGATTAAAACCCTCAAGCTTGGCATAAATTTTTACGCCGGATGGAATTCCCTCGGTGATTCGACTGATCTCGAGCAAGGGCGTGTTGCCGATGAGATCGAGAACCGATTCAACCTTTCGCGGCTCGCTAAGCTCGGATACGAGACGCAAGTAAGGCGAGGGCAGCGCCATAACCCCCCGTAGTCTTAGTCACCGCCCGCAATGGCCGGGACGATCGAGATATTGTCGCCCTCTTTGAGGGCGGTCTCGAGATTCTGCAAGAAACGTATATCGTCGCCATTGACATAGACGTTGACAAAGCGACGCACTTTCCCGCTCTCGTCGCAAATCCGCTCTTTGATCCCGGGATAGTGCTTTTCCAGATCATCGACAATCGCTTGCATGTTGCTGCCCTGCGCGTCGACCTCATCGGCGCCGTTGGTAAATTTTCTGAGCGGGGTCGGAACACGCACTCGGACCGACATAAACGTCCTCCTCAAGATTTCTTCAAACCTGCTCTGCCCGTGGCGGGCGAATTTAACAATAGTCCGTCACTCCAGTGCTTGCAAGGCGTTGGGTGTCGCCAATTCCAGTGACAAAGCGCATAAACTTCCTTAAGCGCGATTGGACGATGTTTCATCGTCGAATGCGAGCGCGGCTCTCTGACCGCAGCCGGTACACTGCGATCTTCGATTGATCTCAACCATGTGAAACTTCATCAGCCGCGCATCGTACGTGAGCAGCCGATCGGTCAGCAGTCCGTCTTCGAGACCGGCCAAGTACTTGATCGCTTCGGTTGCCTGAATCGTGCCTATGGTTCCGGCGACCGCGCCTAGAACGCCGGATTGTTGGCAATTCAAAATCTCCTCCGGAGGCGGAGGCATATCAAAGAGACATCGGTAGCATGCCGTCTTGCGGGGCAACACCGTCATCGTCTGTCCCTGAAGCCGAACAATGCCGCCGTGGGAGAAGGCGATGCCGAGACCAACCGCGACATCATTCACGAGAAATTTCGTTTCAAAGTTATCGCTGCCATCGATGATAAAGTCGTAACCGGCAGCGATCTCCGCGGCGTTGGAGGTTTCGAAGCGCACCGGATACGTTTTGACTTCAACGTCCGGATTGAGTTCCTGCAATTTCCGAGCGGCCGATTCGGTTTTTGCGCGGCCAATGTCCCGGGTTGCGTGCAGGATCTGCCGTTGCAGATTCGATATTTCGACGACGTCCGGATCGACAATGCCGAGAGTTCCGATTCCAGCCGCAGCCAAATACAAAGCCACCGGCGAACCGAGGCCGCCCGCGCCAATCACCAGCACCCGCGACTGCATAAGATGAATTTGCGATTTGCCGCCGAGATCAGGAACCAAAATCTGTCGGCTATAGCGCTCGATTTGGTCCGTGGAAAGTCTGGTGTCTCTAACCATATGCAAAAAACCTCTTCTTACGCATAGATAAGAAGAGGTCTAAAAAGAAAACCTCGCCTTATCTTTGCTCCCAAAGTTAAGCATGTCAAATAGAAGCACAATTGCACAATTGATGCTGACGGGACGTATCGATGAGCCCTCTTGAACTTCGGAGGTTGCGGTGCAATGTTGCGCCAGAATCGCCGCGGTGCGGTTGCAGAAACGCATGGGGATCACACAGGAAATTGCGAGCTATGTCGCGCGGGTGCGTTATCGCAATATTCCAAGCGATGTCATTCAACTCGCTCGGGGCTTCATTCTCGACGGACTTGGCGTAGCCTTGGCGGGGTCGACCGACGAGTGCGCAAGGATCGTTCAACGGCACGTGCGTCAGATGGGCGGCGCTGCGGAATGTTCGATACTCGGCACTTCTGTTTCAGCGCCGGCGCCGAAAGCCGCATTGGCCAATGGCGTCGCGGGACATGCAATGGATTACGATGACACCCAATTGTCGACTTCGAAAGAAGCAGTTTATGGGCTGTTGACGCATCCAACAACGCCGGCGTTGGCGGCGGTTCTGGCTGTAGGTCAAAAACAAAAAATCACGGGCGCTGAGTTCCTCTTAGCCTATGTTTTGGGTGTGGAAGTCGAATGCCGCATCGCCGATGCGATCAATCCACGCCATTATCAGTCCGGTTTTCATTCCACTGCGACGATCGGTGGTCTTGGCGCGGCGATGGCTGCCGGCAAAATCCTCCGTGCGAAAGAGCCGCAACTGCTCATGACATTCGGTATCGCAGCAAGCATGGCCTCGGGGCTCCGGGAAAATTTTGGCACGATGACCAAGCCGCTGCATGCCGGGCGCGCCGCTGAGAACGGCGTAACCGCGGCGTTGTTGGCGCGGGATGGGTTTACTGCGGCTCCCGATATCCTGGAGGCCCGCCGCGGATTTTTCAATGCGATGGCCGGCGGTTTTGATGAAAGCAAGATTAGCGGCCGTTTGGGGTCTCCGTATTTTATGAAAGAGCCAGGGATTTCGATTAAACCCTATCCTTCGGGCTCGCTATCCCATCCGGCGCAGGATCTGATTCTGGATTTGGTCAGAGAGCATAATCTCAATGGGGAGGAAATCGAGCATATCGATGTAGGCACCAATTCCAATGTGCCCAACGCGCTGATCTATCCGATGCCTAAAACGGCATTGGAGGCAAAATTCAGTATCCCGTTCTGTATGGCCATTGCCATAAGCGAGCGCAAAGCAGGAATCGCGCAGTTTCAGGACCGCAAGGTCCGCGATAAAAAAGTCATCGAGTTGATGAAGCGAGTGACGCTTTATGTCGATGAAGAGCTCGAGCGCCTCGGTTACGATCAGGTGCGCTCGCGGGTTCGAGTGAAGCTCAAAGACGGGCGGGTCGTGGAAGACCGCTATGATGTTGCGCGCGGCCATCCCACCAAGCCGATGAGCTGGGCGGAGCTGACGGAGAAATTCCGCGATTGCGCCGGTTTGGTTTTGTCGCGGAAAAATATCGACGAAACGATCCGCTTGCTTGAGCAAATTGAGAAGTTGAAGAGCTTAGGGCCGCTGTTGCATGCGCTAACGAACGGAGGCGGGAAAAGGAACGCGAAGCGTACATAGCTCGGTACTTTCGCTTGAGAAAGAAGCTGGAGAAAGATTCCTCGCTCCGCCAGACTGTGTGAAAACCCATCTTGCCGCCAATTTGTCATCTCGAACGGAGTGAGAGATCTTGCATTTTCAACTACATAAAAAGAAAGATTTCTCGGCTTCGCCTCGAAATGACAAGTTTTCACACAGTCTGCCGCTCGGAATGACAACTAAGTCTCATGTTATCTCACATTGATTCAAGGCTTCTCTGAACGAACATTAACTGTCTGACTCTAGCAGAATTCGAATGGAAACTTACTCGGAAGTCATAGGGCGATTCGCCGGCGGCCTGAGGCTCGCCGATGTACCGCCGGCGGTAGTGCAAAAAGCCAAGCTGGTTTTTCTCGATACGCTCGGGATCGCCCTGGCATCGTCAACCATAGATTTCGGCCTGATGGCGATAAATGTGGCGCGAAAACTCGGCGGTCCAAAGGCAAGCCTATTGATCGGCACGTCTGATCGCGTCGCTGCCGCGAACGCGGTGCTTGCCAATGGCACTTTGGCGCACGGCCTCGATTACGACGATACGCTTGAGGAGGCGATCGTTCATACCGGGTGCTGCGCGGGCATCACCGCACTTGCCGCCGGTGAGGAGGTCGGGGCCACTGGCGCGGCGGTGCTCGAAGCGGCAATCGTCGGGACGGAAGTTCTCTGCAAAGTGGGTCTCGTCGCGCCGGGGAAATTTCATGCGCGCGGATTTCACCCGACCGCAATCTGTTCCACGTTTGGCGCCGCTGCGGCCGCGGGCAAGCTGTACGAGCTAAACTCGAATCAGTGGGTGGACGCTTTGGGACTCTGCGGTAGCCAGAGCTCGGGGATCATTGAATATCTCGCGGATGGCACCTGGACAAAACGCATCCATCCGGGGTGGTCAGCGCACGGCGGCATCATCGCGACGCTCCTCGCAAAGGAGGGCTTTCGCGGGCCGGCCAAAGTGCTCGAAGGCACGCATGGTTTTTTCAGCGCGTTCGGCGGCAAGAGCGAATACAATTTTGAAAAAATTTTGGAGCTCGGCAAGAACTGGGAAATACCGCGATTGACATTCAAGTCGTATCCGTGCGGGTCGATTTCTCATCCGTACATGGATTGTGCGCTCAGGATCAAACAAAAGCATTCGCCGCGGGCCGATCAGATTGTAGAAGTGATCTGCCGGACGGCGGAAGGTCCGGTGCATCGTCTCTGGGAACCGCTGACGGATAAACAAAAGCCGTCGAGCTCCTACGGAGCAAAATTCAGCCTTCCCTACAGTATTGCCGTGATGCTGATTCGTGGTCGGGCGGGACTCGAGGAATTCTCAGAGGCTGCGATTCGCGATCCCGAGTTGCTGGGTCTCACGTCAAAAGTCCGTTATGAGCTCGACCCAGCGATTGATTACCCGCGCCATTTTGAAGGGCACGTGCAGGTAAGAATGAAGGATGGAAGCGTCTACACGGAGGATCAGCTTCATCCCCGGGGCGGCGCCGAAGATCCGCTCGCACCGGAGGCAATCGAAGCAAAATTTCGTGCCAATGCACGGCTGGCGCTGCGCGAGCATGACGTTGAGGAGATCATTCGATTGATACAGAAACTCGAGGCGTTACCGGCTATCAGTCGGTTGACTGAAAAGTTTATTCCGTAATAATGGCCCGGCCCGAATCACGCGTTCGGCAACCGACAAGCCATAGGAGAGGAAAATGAAAAAATTCGATTTTTGTCTCATCGCAGTCTGCAGCGTGATTTTTTCCGCACTGCCGGTTCTCGCGCAGGATGCCGCACTGGTGCAGGCCGCGCGCAAAGAAGGCAAGGTGGTCTGGTACACATCTCTTGCGTTGCCGTCATCCACCGCGATCAGCCATTACTTCCAGCAGAAGTACAAAGGCGTTGAGGTGGAGGTTCATCGCACGGGATCGCAACGCGTTTTGCAACGGGTCATGCAAGAAGCTACCGCGGGCATTAAGAACGTGGATCTGATTCACACCTCCGATGCCGGAAATTACGAACTGATGAAAGGAAAGGGATTGCTGCTGAAATACACTCCGCAGAGCGTGGCTCCGTTTCCCGAAGGCTTCAAGGATAAGGCCGGTTTCTACTACGGCATGCGGGCAACGCTTTCAGTGATCGCGTACAATCCCAAAACGATCGCGGAGAAGGACGCCCCGAAAACCTGGAAGGATCTGCTCAATTCGCAATGGAGCGGTAAAGAGGTGACGGCGCATCCGGGGTACAGCGGGATCATTATGACCCATGTCCTGGCGCTACTGAATGTCTATGGATGGGATTATTTTCGCGATCTGGGAAAAAACAAGTTGCACATCGTGCAATCGGCGAACGATCCGGCAGGCGTCGTCGCTTCTGGAGAACGGCCCATCGGCGTGAACGGGGCTGAATATTTTTATTACAAGACTCTAAAGCAGGGCAATCCGATCAAGATTGTTTACCCAAAGGAAGGGGTACCGCTGGTGGTGTCACCCATCGCTATAGCCAAAGACGCGCCTCACCCGAACGCGGCGAAGCTTTTTGCGGAATATATTTTCTCCAAGGAATCGCAGCAGCTCCTCGCCGATAAGGAGGGTCTCTATACCGGACACCCGGAAGTGACTTATCCCGCCGACAAACCCAAGCTCAAGGACTTGAAGCTTTTGTCCTCGGATGCCGATGAGCTGGAGAAGCGCAACGGAGAAATCAAAAAACGATTCACCGAGTACTTCGGGGCATAGAGCAAACAGACAAGCTGCGGCGCTTAAGCAAACGGTCATCATTTATGGGTCATTCCTAAATTAATCGGGCACAGTTAAGGGGTTCGCCTGGATTCCCGCTAGAAACGGCGGGAATGACGGCGTTACTGAGCGGGCTGCGCCACACGCGTAGAATATCAACTTCTCATGTCTACTTCGCAAACTGGGACTTTCGATCGGATGGGGCAGAGGAGCTGGTTCGCGTTGCGCTTTTCGGATCCGACTCTCCCGGTCTGGGTCGGCGCTGCTCTTCTCCTCGTGTTCTTGATGCTTTTTCCGCTGGCGGCAATTTTTCGCACGAGCTTGTGGGACGAGAACGGGTTTAACCTGAGTCGCTATGTCGAAGTCTTCACCAACGAGCAATTTCTCAAAGCGATTTGGAATACTCTGATCATTTCCATCTGGGTCGGCGCGATCTCCGTCACGATCGGCTCGCTTCTCGCCTGGCTCGTGACACGGACCGATTTACCTTGGAAGAAGGCGATTCGCGCGTTGGTGATGGCCTCGTTCGTGACCCCGCCATTTTTGGGCGCATTTGCATGGACGCTTCTCGCCGGACCCAATGCAGGGGCGCTCAACAAACTTTACCGCGCCATGACCGGCGCAGAAAACGCGCTGTTCAACATTTTTTCCATGCCGGGGCTGATCTTCGTCATGGCCCTCTACAGCTTTCCATTCGTGTTTGCGATGATCGCCAACGTCTGCGAGTTGATCTCATCGGATCTCGAAGACGCCGCGGAGATTTTGGGCGCGAATAAATGGCGCACGGCAATGACGGTGACGCTGCCGCTGGCCTTGCCGGCACTCGTCAGCGGATTCATTTTGGCCTTTTTACAGTCGTTGTCGCTCTTCGGCGCGCCGGCGATCCTCGGACTTCCCGCCGGATTGCATACGATCACCACGCAGATCTGGGCGTTGTTTCAGTATCCGCCCCGGCTGGATATGGCCGCGGCTTTTTCGGTGCCGTTACTTTTAGCAACGATGGGTTTGATCGCCGTGCAAAAAAGGATCCTCGGGCGAAAGGGGTTCAGCACCGTGGGCGGCAAAGGAGGGGCGCGACGATTGATCAATCTCGGAAGAGGACGAATGCCAGCGTTGGTCTTTGTATTCGCCATTTTGTCGCTTTCGGTATTTCTACCCTACTGGATTCTTCTCAAGGCAGCGCTCTCGCGAGCGTGGGCTTTGCCGCTGACTTGGGACAATTTCACGCTGAAGAATTTTTCATTTGCCTTTTTCGAATACGGCGACACTCAGCTCGCGATCTACAATACTTTCAAACTGGGCATTCTGACCGCGACGGTCGGCACATTGCTCGCGACCCTAATCGCCTACATCACCAATCGCAATCTGTTTGTCGGCGCGCGTTATCTGACGTTTTTCGCACTGGCTCCCTTGGTGATCCCCGGCATCGTCTTGGCCGTGGGATTGTTCATCGCCTATACGCGGCCGCCGCTGGTTCTTTACGGCACGATATGGATTCTGTTCGTGGCATTTTTAACCAAAGAGATGCCCATTGGCTTTTCGCAGGCGGAATCCACTTTCAAAAGCATTCATCCCGAGCTGGAGGATGCGAGTCGGGTTCTCGGCGCCAATCGGCTGCTTTCGCTGAAAGAAATCACGGCGCCGCTGGCCCGCTCGGGATTGATCGCCGCATGGTCGTTTATCTTCGTTGGAGTGATCCGCGAGTTGAGCGCGGCGATTCTTTTGTTTGCGCCAAAATCGAAGGTCGTCTCCGTCGTCATCTTCGATCTCAAGGAAGAAGGGCAGGTGGGGGTGATCGCTGTGCTCGGAATTCTTCTCTTGCTGGTTTCCTTCGCGGTGATTCTTGCCGTCCAGTGGCTCGGTGGACGCGATGTGATGGGGACGCGAGAATAGTCGATGGCGATTGTCTCGATTCGCGCCCTGAGAAAAACCTTCGCCGGAGCCGCTGCGGTCAACGACCTGGATCTGGAAATCGGCGACGGCGAGTTCGTTTCACTGCTCGGACCCTCCGGGTGCGGCAAAACCACAACGTTAAGGCTGCTCGCCGGTTTTCTTCAACCCGACGCCGGGGAGATTCGCGTGGGAGGCAACGTCATCTCATCGGCGCATTTGCTGGTCCCGCCCGAGCGCCGTAACATGTCGATGATCTTTCAGAGCTACGCGGTGTGGCCGCACATGACTGTCAGTCAGAACGTCGCGTACGGTCTCAAATTCAAGCGCCTTTCCCGCCACGAGATCGATGAAAAGATCGCCAAGCTGCTTGCGGTCGTGCATCTCGCAGAATTCAAGGATCGCTATCCGGCAGAGCTCTCCGGAGGACAACAGCAACGAGTGGCTCTGGCGCGCGCGCTCGTGGTCCAGCCGCAGATCCTTTTGATGGACGAACCGCTCAGCAACCTGGATGCGAACTTGCGCGAAGAGATGCGCTTCGAGATTCGCAGGCTGCACGAAGAATTCAAAATCACCACGGTGTACGTCACTCATGATCAAGCCGAGGCGATGGCGACATCGGATCGGATCGCGGTGATCGATCGCGGGCGGCTTGTGCAAGTGGGCCAGCCGGGAGAGATTTTCGACCGGCCGAAGACACGCTTCGTGGCGGAATTCGTCGGTAAAGCAAATATTCTGACCGGCAGTTATAACGGCGACGGATCTGTTCAGCTAAATGATGGAACGAAAATTCACGTGAGCAACGATGGTGCTTCAGCCGCATCGGCTGAGGTTGCGGTTTGTTTGAGGCCGCATAATATTTTGCTCGTTGCGGATGATGTCGCAGCGCGCAAGCTTGCCGAACAGAGCTATAACGTTTTTCGCGGCACCATTCGGCGTTCCATCTACTTCGGCGACGCAGTAGATTACACAGTCCAGTTGTCGAGCCAGGGAACACTACGTGTCGTTACCCAGCCGGACCAGCGTCTTGCCGCCGGCCAGCAAATCTACGCCGCCGCACATCCCAATCATTGCGTCGTCGTGCGGGATTGAGGAACGTGGCGCGAACGATTGCGGATCAGTGCGGCGACTTCGAACTATTGCTCAAATCATTCGCTCTTTTCGCAGTTAATCATCCACGGGATGCCAAAGCGATCGACCAGCATGCCAAAACGCACAGCCCAAAAAGTTTGCTGGATCGGCATGCGCACCGTCCCTTTCTCTGCCAACGCATTGAAGATGCGCTCGGCCTCGGCCGGCTCTTTCACTCCCAGAGCAACGGAAAAACCTTGTGGTTGCTGAAAATGCTCCGGCGTCGCGTCGGAACCCATCAAGACCTGGTCACCAACCACTAGGCGCGCGTGCATAATCTTGTCCCGCCAGTTGGCCGGCACCTGTCCCTCGGCCGGCGTCCCTGCATGAGTGAGCATTGCCTCGATTTTACCGCCGAGACACTTTTCGTAGAATTTGAACGCCGCCTCGCACTGGCCGTTGAAAAAGAGATATGAATTCAATTGCATAAATCCTCCTATTGCGAGTTAGTTAATCCTTACCTTGAACTTATAATGCCTGATAGTGTGCCGTTCTGTTCTTTCAAGCCGTTACCGAAGCTAGGCTTGCTCCTTGTAACTGGACGACGAACGAAACCATAGCAATGGACAGCCGCATTCACGGGAGGGCAAAATTTAGAATAGCCCTTTACTGGTCAATAACAAATCAAGCGCAGCGAAGAAGAGCGCTTGTTTAAGAATTGGTTAAATTTTTCGGACGAGAAATCCAGATCGCGCGCGATCACGGCTGTCATGATCCCAAGGCATCGCGATCCCCTGGTCAATCCATCGCCGACAAAATCAAGCCGTTCCTCGACGAGCGTCTAATCGAGTGCGAGTCGCGAACCGCGGCGCGTGAGCAGATGAACCGCCACGCCGACGAGGATCACGCCAACCCAGGTGGCGAGGCCACTGACGATTTTGGGGTCGGTATAACCAAAAATCCAGCCTAAATCCTGCCGGTTGAAATCGCCAAAAACGCGAATAACTTTCAAGCCGAATATCCAACCGGCATGCAGACCGATGGAAAGATATAGATTGCCCGTGCGCGCCAGTGCATAACTCAAAATTACTCCGATCAAAAAAAGACCAAAGATTCCGGGTATCAGATCCAGTGGATGAAGGAACGGCTCGAAGGTCGTCAAAAGATGACGAAAGCCGGCGAGCGGCTCGACGCCATTTATAAAGTAAGCTTCGCCCGGTTTTACAAAATGAAGCGCTGAATAGAACAGATTAGCAAAAAGATAGGCGGTCCATGGACGACCATCGTCACGCAGCTCGCGAAAAAGCATTCCGCGAAAAAAGATCTCCTCCAAAAATCCAACAAAGATACCCGCGAAAAACGCACTGATGAGGCGGGAGAGCGACTCTCCCCAAGAGAGACGGAAAAAAGGATCGAAGATATCGCCAAGCGCCATCAGGCTCACCAGCAGCGCGGTGGATGCGGTTCCAAGCATCCACCCGAGCGATAACAGACGTCCGGCTTCGCCGGGGCCGGGCATGAGCAACGGTTTGATTCTTGGGGAAAAAATAAACTTGCGACCAGCAACGAATCCGATGATGCCGGCAGCCATGAAGGCGCGATTAAACACACGCGAGAACGGCACCCGCTCATCGATAACGGATGGCCAGTTGAAATGAATCCAATCCGCGCCTAAAGCCATCCACGGACTGATTACACACGTGATCGCGAGTATCAGCAACAAAAACGCGAGCAAGCGTTGGTGGCTTTTAAGTGAATTCGTGGATTTCATGCGTACTTTGACTATGTTATAGCGAATTCATGAGCGCAAGCAGCGGCAAACAACGATTGCGCGGTAAAGTGGCACTCGTCACCGGCGCGAGCCGCGGAATCGGCCGCACGGTGGCTGCAGCTTACGCGCATGAGGGCGCGCGCGTATTTGCTTGTGCTCGGCGTCAGCAGGATCTCGATCGTGCGATCGCCGACATCGCCGCGAGCGGCGGAGAAATCGGCGGCTGTCCAGGAGATGTGGGCTCGCCGGAAGACGTGCAGCGCATCGTGCGCGGGGCGACGGATCGCTTCGGCACCATCGACGTGCTCGTGAACAACGCCAGCATCCTTGGACCCCGCGTCGATATTGCCGATTACCCGGTGGCAGACTGGCAAGAAGTCATCCGAATAAATCTCACCGGAATTTTCTTGCTGACTCACGCGGTGCTGCCGATTATGCTGAAGCAGCGGTCGGGTTCGATCATCAATGTCTCGTCCGGAGTGGGCCGGAAGGGAAAAGCGCGCTGGGGCGCTTACGCTGTCTCGAAGGCAGGCGTCGAATGCCTTACGCAAATTATGGCCGACGAACTCAAAGGCTCCGGTGTAAGAGCGAACGCGGTGAACCCCGCCGCGACGCGAACTGAAATGAGGGCGCTGGCCTATCCTCAAGAAGATCCAAGTAGCTTATCAGGCCCGGAAGAAATCATGCCGATTTTTGTCGATCTGGCATCGGACGATACCGTTACTCTGAGCGGTGCCTCGCTGGAGGCGCGTGATTGGGTCCGACCTGCGGATTTGACCAAAGAAGGGGCCTTGATATAGAAGGTTTGGCCATTATGCCATCGGTCAGACGATCATCTCACACAACACAGCACTTTACTGGCGCGTCGCAGGTTATATCTGTGATGCTGGGAATTCTCGCCGGATTTCCTGGTGGGGTGCTACCGTTTCGGTCGTGACGATCGTCGAGCAACAACTTTACAATCCCAGTCACAGCTCAGGAGCCTTGAAACGTGTACAAGCACTCGAAGAAAAGCTTACGGTTGACAACAGTCCCGAGGCGAGCGCGAAGGCCTACTGAGACTTGGGTCTCGCTTTTAAGCAGTTCTATACGAATCGAACGGGTTCAGATCCGATGATCAGGATTATTGTCGGGCTTTGCTTGGTATTACTTTTGACTCCGGCGGCGAGCGCTCAAGAGTTGAAGCGCATCAAAATCGGCTATCCGGCAATCTCCTATAATCAGATTCATATTTGGGTTGCCAAGGAAGCGGGTTTATTCAAGAAATACGGTCTCGATGCCGAAATTATCTTCTTCCGTGGCGGACAGACGGCGACGCAGGCGCTGGTCGCCGGGGACCCGCCCATCGTCAATATCGGCACGGTCGTGCAAGCCGGCCTGCAGGGCCACGATGTCGTCCTAATCGCCTCGTCGGAAAACGCTTATAACTATTCCGTGGTTGCTCGTCCGGGCATAACAAAGATCGAGCAACTCAAAGGAAAGCGGCTCGGCGTGAGCGGCTTTGGTTCCGCGTCGCACAACGCGTCACTTATCCTGTTTAAAAAATTCAATCTGGAACCGAATAAAGATGTTACGCTGGTGGTTGCCGGACCGACTACCGATCGTTTGACCGCCGTGGAAGCAGGGCGGATCGATGCCACGGTTCTCACCGCCTCGGAGTTGCCCAGGGCGCGGAAGCAGGGCCTGGTCGAGGTCTACGACATGGTCGATCTCGGCGTGGAAGTGCAGGGTAACGGCTTCGCGACTTCTCGATCGTTTATCAAAGCTCAGCGAGACACTGTGTTGAGCGCGCTTAAAGGCTATGTGGAAGCGATCTACTACATCAATCACAATCGCGACGAGAGTCGGAAAATTATCGCGAAATACCTTCGTCTCGCCGATCCTGAAGTTTTGGACGCGACCTACAACGCTTTCGTCAAAACCGTGGCCAAAAAGCCCTATCCGACGCTCAAAGGAATTCAGTTTTTGCTCGACGAGGTCGCTGCCAATTTGCCAAATGCCAAAACGGCAAAACCCGAGCAGTTTGTGGATCTTTCTTTACTGCAGCAGTTGGACAAGGAAGGTTTCGTTTCTGAGATGGCCAAACGCTATCCGTAACGAAAGGGAGAAAAGCCTATGAACTTGAAAATTGGCGAGCGTTTTCCAGATGTGGAATTGCCGGACCAGGACGGACAACCGGTGAAGCTTTCGGCTCTGGTCGGAAAATTTCCGTTCATCCTATCTTTTTATCGCGGCTACTGGTGAGGAAAGTGCCAGGTGCAGTTGCGCCATTATGTTGAACTTCAAGAGGAGCTCGCGATCAACTATTGCAAGCTCGCCGTCGTCAGCGTGGATTCACCGGAAGTGAACGACGCGTTTCGGACCGGGCTTCGGGCTAATTTTCCTTTCCTCAGCGATCAGGAACGCAAGGTCGTCAAGCTGCTCGACATGACCGAGACATCGAAGAGCCGCGGTGTCACTGCCATGCCCTACACGTTTTCGCTCATGCCCGATCTGACGATCCATAATCTCTATTGCGGATATTGGTATCTCGGCCGCCCGACATTGGACGAGTTGAGAATGGATCTCCGGGCCATGCTCAAACTCGTGCGGCCGGATTTCCAGGGTCCAGTGGGTTAGGCTGTCCTTAGCTTGCAAGCGCAAAACCGAACCGGTAAACTTTTTGACATGATTAGCCCCGAGCAAATCAAAGAGTTCTTAGGAAAGTCGTTACCGATAGCGGTTTGCGAGACGCAGGACCTGACCGGCGGCGGCGACCATTGGCAATTGATCATCGTTTCGCCGGCGTTTGAGGGCAAAGGATTGCTCGAGCAGCATCGGCTTGTGAACGAAGCATTGAAAGAACCGATGAACGACCAGCGGATTCATGCCCTTGCGTTAAAAACTTTTAGCCCGTCACAATGGGAAAAGCTCGGTTCCTGATTTACGAACGAACAAAAGGAGAAACCATGGCAGATGACGTTGTCAATAAAATCGATGAAAAGGTGAAGAACAACAAAGTCATGTTGTACATGAAGGGCACGCCCGATTTCCCGCAGTGTGGATTTTCCGCGCATACGGTCGAAATCCTTAGGTCCTATGGCGTTCCCTTCGCCACGGAGGATGTTCTCGCCGATCCGTCGATACGAGAAGGCATCAAGAGGTATTCGAATTGGCCGACGATCCCGCAGATTTACATCGACGGTAAGTTCATCGGGGGCTGTGATATCGTCCACGAGCTTCACGAACGAGGCGAGCTTGAGCCGATCCTCAAGTCAGCTCTCGGCAAATAAGTGTCATTAAGATTTATTCGCGGCGCTCGTCTAACTCATCGTGAGCGGACAACCATGAAAAAAAAGTTTTTCATGCTTTCGTTGTTTTGACTCTGGGGTGGACGAGCGGCTGCGCCACGCGCTTCAGTCCGGCATACCATAGCTTCGACCAGGGGCTGACGTTGTTTAACCAGGGCCGGTTTGATGAGGCTATCCCTTACCTCGAGGAAGCAACGCGAGAGGATCCCGAATTTTCTCAAGCTTACCTATACCTCGGTCGCGCTTACAGCCAAAGTCGATGGCGCGCGGCGATTCAACCTCTGCGCACGGCTTTCAGACTTGCTCCGAAAGAATCGCAACAGGAAATCATGAATCTTTTGCTCGACGCCATGTTTGCCGCCGCTTTGAATGATTTCGATCTCGGCGGCGAACGCCGCCCGCCGACGCGCTTCAACAGCGCTCTGTAACAAAACCTCCGCTGGTTTCTCTCTAGCCGCGATACGGACTTGACCGATCGTACCAGGGTCCATAAGATCCTTACGACCGACCCTGGAGGAATTCGAATGTTTTTCACATGCATAGCTTTGCTGTTTCTTCTTGTCACGGTGACACCCGCAGCGGCACAGTTCGACAGAGTTCTAAAAGGCTTGGGCAGCTTCTCCGGCGGTAACGGATTAAGCGATGCGAAGATCGGCTCGGGTCTCCAGGAAGCATTGAAGGTAGGCACCGAAAACGCTGTGGTGCAGACGGGCACCGTGGATGGTTTTTTGAAGAGTCAAGCGATTAAGATACTGATGCCCAAATCGTTGCAGACGATTGAAAAGCCTCTGCGGCTTGTCGGCTACGGACCGCAGATCGATGAGTTCGTCGTCGGGATGAATCGTGCGGCGGAGAAGGCCGTGGCTTTTGCCAAGGACATATTTGGGAGGCGATCGGCGCTATGACGTTCGACGGTGCCCGGAGGATTCTCGATGGAAACGACACCGCGGCGACTGACTACTTCAAAGGAAAGACTTCAAAAAAACTGCAAGCGGCGTTTCTGCCGAACGTCAAGGACGTCATGGATCAGGTGGGCGTCAATCGGCAGTACAACGAACTGATCGGCAAGTATAAGGATGTGCCGTTCTCGAAAAATATCGCTTTTGACGTGAATCAATACGTCACGGAAAAGACCACCGACGGACTGTTCTTCGTTGTCGGGCAAGAGGAGAAAAAAATCAGGACCAATCCGTCGGCCCGGTTACGGATCTCTTAAAAGAGGTCTTCAGCAAAAAATAATTCGCGACTGGGCCGCGCGCAAAGATTCTTCGCTATCGCTCAAGGTGCAAAATGCTCGGAAAGATCCTTCGCTTATCGCTCAGGAAGACTCACTCGCTTTTCAGCGAGTGAGTCAATTTGACAGAGATGCCATCAATCGGCCGAATCCAGTCACGGTTTGTTTGACCTTAGCCAATTTCAGGGCATGCCAGATGTAGGCCTGGCAGCTGGTCACTACGGGTTTGCCGATTTCGCGCTCGAGCAGATCGACGTCGGTAATTGTCGGCCAGCGCGGGCAGGGAACGAACACGCCGTCGGCTTCCGGTGCTTGTTCGTAGAGCCGTTTGGCGATTTTGTATGCAGCGTGTACGTCCATATCCGTGAGATCGGCGTTTTTTCTAATACCATATCCTTGAATTTTCAATATCTTCAGCCCCGAAGCTTCCAGGAACGCTTTCATGCGCTCGTTGAGCGCATCTTCGTGCGGCGTTGCCACGACCAGTTTTTTGATGCTCAACGATTTTAGAGCTTCGACTTCACCGGTGATTCCCGGCGAAACCGGTACACCGAACTTCGCGCTGAGTTTCCTGCTCATTTCGATGTCGCTGCCGTAGCCGAGTTTTGTGAACAGAGGCGAGCCGCCGATAATGATCGAATCGCATTTATTGTCGACGAGATCCGCTGCTGCTTCCTCAATTCGCTCCAGCTGACGCTCGAAATCGGCATCGACAAGCTGCCGGATCGTGCCGGTGCTGTTCAAAATCATAAATCCTTCCGGCAGCATTTTGTAAAATTCGTAAACCAAAGTATCGCCGCGCGATGGCGCGACGTGACCAAT
>Ga0075424_100002826_pt1 | contig 16049 bp, 11 predicted proteins | sample SoiMethybrSBSTD3_FD_75301 | JGI IMG/M metagenome (GOLD analysis project Ga0075424, IMG submission 75301) | Bulk soil microbial communities from a Populus tree surrounding site in Tennessee, USA - Soil MetaG P. TD hybrid SBSTD3 | ecosystem: Environmental > Terrestrial > Soil > Tree plantation...
GGCCGCAGCATCAACAGATCGATCGGGCGCAGTCCATCGCGGGCTGGTTCCGGAAGACGCGCGAGGAGCCGGTTGATGCGAAGCATCTCGAGCGCGTCGGAGTCGAGCTGATCGAGAAAGATTGCGTTGTACAACACGCCAGCCACCTGCGCCGGCGGCGGGTAGTCCGAAATGGCGGGACGGTCGGCCTCTTCGCGCGTGCGCGCATATCGCGTCGACACCGCGATGATGCGCCGCGCGCCGAGATGAACTGCGGGCGCTAGAGGCGTCGTGAGGCGGATTCCGCCATCTCCGTACCAAGCGCCATCGACGTGGATCGCAGGAAAGAAGAATGGCAGCGCCGAGGACGCCAGCACGTGGTCGACGCGCAGCACACACGACGCGCTCTTGCGCTGCGGGCGCTCCCACGTCTGGATGCTGCAGTCCTCGCGCGTCTGCACCCACGTCACCGACTGTCCTGTGGTGTAGCTCGACGCGGTCAGCGCAATCGCGCGAAGCGACCCTGCCCGAAGGCTCTTCGCGATCCCGGGGATCTCGTCCCCCTCCGCTTCCAACAGATGCGCTACCAAGTGACGCAGCGGCGTCGTGTCGACCATGCTTCGCGCCGGCGGCAATGGGTACTTTCCACCTGACAGCAGACGACCACCCCACCGCACGGTACGCGACGCAAGATCACGCAGATCGACTTTGAAGACGTCGTCGATTCGCAGGCCTCCCCATGCCTGGGCCAGGTTCTCAACCTTCGAGGGGAAGGGCTCCTGGTGCGCAGCGAGATACGCGGCATTGATCCCACCGGCCGACACTCCAGTCAGGATCCCCGGCACCATGTCGGGAAACTCGTGGGCCAGGAAGCGAAGCACCCCGACCTGATATGCCGCGCGGGCCCCGCCACCGGTCAGGATGAGCGCAAGATCGGACTGGATGTTCATCCGCTAGGTCTCAATGCGTCAGCGCGTACAGGAACACGTCGATCCCCAGAGCATAGCCGTCGATCGAAAACTGATAGAAATAGCGCGGGTCTTCGGCCTCGCGCTCCCAGGAGTTCGACACGTCGGTGTTGTGCGTCATGACCACGATGATGCGGCCTCGGTGATCGCGCATCGCGCGGAAGTGCGGCTGCGCCGTCTCCGCACCGCGCTCGGACGTCGCTCGCCCGCCAACGGCCCGCCAGAAACCGATCCCTGGGACTTGTGGAATCTTCTTCACCTGGATCATCGACTGGAAGATCGGATCGCTCATCGCCACATCTTCGATCGTGTACTCTGGCGGCGGCAGCGCGCGCGCGAGCTCGCGCGACCACTGATCCCAGGCCTGCTCTCCCCAGAAGTCGTCGACCCACAGAAAGCCGCCCTTCAACAGATAGAGTCTCAGCGCTTTGGCTTCTTCCGGCGATAGCCCGATGGTGCCCACATCCGAGGCCATCAGATACGGACATCCGAACAGCGCAGGATCGGTCAGCCGCACCAGCCACACGTGGGGCGCGCCGGCTTTCTGCCAACTGACGCGCGTCTTGGTCAACTCCGACAGCCGGATCAAGAGATTGCGCTGCCCCCACGGATAGTCGGTCCGCCACCCGGATCCGTTGGCCTCGCGGCGAACGCTCGTATAGAGGATGTGGCAGCCGGCGACATTGGCATCCGGCCACTGTTTCGGCGGCAACTCCGCCGGATCACCCTGCTCGCCGCGCAGCACGCCGAAGCCGCCGTAGACATCGCGCGAGAACTGCGCGTACGAATAGCCCGCTGCAACCATCAGCATGACCAGCAGCAGACGGGGCACGATTCGAGATTGTCTTGCGGTGATCACTCAACAGCCATCTTCTGAACGACGACCGCCGAATTATCCTCCCAATCCACGCCGCCGCTTGCTCATCACGAGCGGTGCCTTCCCGGTGACGCCGCGTTCGAGCGCATCGACCCCACGCACGCGGATCGATCCCACCAGCGCGCCGCGTTCCTCGAGGGACGTCCGGATCGAGGCGGCAATGCCCTCGCACAGCGCGGAGTCACGCAGCCCCGAGAGCAAGACCGTGAGGCCCGTGTCTTCCTCTCGAACCTGCCATCCCGTTGCAGGAACGGATTCGAGCACGTGGTGAAACACCTTCGGGTGAATCGACACCGGCACGGCGGCGCCGCTGCGCGATGAGAACTCGAGAACGTCTTCGACCCTGCCTTCGACGGACTCGATCAATCGAAACGGGCGCCCACATTCGCAGCTTCCGGCAAGGGGGCGAACCATGTCGCTCATCTCATAGCGAATCAGCGGCTGAGTGCGGCGATCGAAGATGGTCAGCAGCAGACGCTCTCCCGGCTCACCCGCAGGCACGGCGCGGCCTCGATGATCGACGACTTCGATGATCGCTCCGTCCTCGAAGAGATGCTTCCGTCCGAACAGACACTCCGCGGAGATGGGGGCATATTCCGTGGCGCCATAGGTATCGAACACGCGCACGCCCCATGCCTGACGGACACGCAGGCGGGTGTCTTCGCGAAGAACCTCGGCGCTCGTGGCAATGCTCAGAGGATGAATGCGAAGCCGCCCGGCAATCTGTTCGTCGGCCAATTGCATCAACACCGATGGATACGCCGCCAGGTTCTCCGGCTGCCATTCATTCAAGCGGCTCACGATGCGGGCGAGCGGCTCGGAGGCGTCGAGCCGAAGCGACGGAAGCAGGCGACTCGATAACGCCTCCGAGACCCGCGTCGAATAATGCCAAGGCGTCGTCGACGCGATCATCGCCGACCGTGGCGGCCGCTTGAAACCGCCGCCGATGCCAGCCCAGGCCAGCGGCCGCGTGATCATCGCCAGCGCCGTCAACCATTCCTGCGGATCGAACAGGAACACGCCACGCTGGCCCGTGCTGCCGGATGTCGAGAGCGCGACGTAGCGATCCCTGAACAGCGCGGGACCCTGATTGGCGACGACGAAGGCGTCGGCATCGGCGAGACGTATCGCAGGATCGGTGACGAGGTCGTCGAAGTGCTCCATCATGACGGCCTTGGTCAGGATCGGCAGGGCGGTGAGCGGCTGCTGCTCGAGCCCGCGGTGGAATCGCTGATAGAAGCGGGAGCGCGCCATCACGTCGCGACGCAGCTCCTCGAGTCGGCGTTGCTGATGATGCTCGAGTTGCGAGCGCGTCCAGCGACACGATCGCTCGAGCGTTCGCCGCTTCCAGAGCACACGAAACGGATTCACTGTCAGTCAGTCAGATTCTAAGACGGCGTACAAGAAAAAAGGGCCGCCCGAGGGCGGCCCCTGATTACTGCGAGTGGTCAGGCCAGGCTGTCTCAGCCCCGGCGTGAATCATCCGACGTGTTGCGGAAGCGGCGCTTCATCCCCAGGACGCAGACGACCGCGCCGAGCAGGCCGACATCCCGGAAATTCGACACGATGTGCAGGCCCGTCGGAGCCGGCGGCGGCGGATTGCTGCTGCTGCCGCTGCTGCCGAGGACGATCGGGAAGCCCACGCTGTTTGTATTCCGGGCGCTGTCGGTGACGTAGACATACGCGGTCGCGCTCCCCGCCAAGGGGCCACGATTGAGGGTGAAGTTGATCGAACTCGGGCTCCACGACGTCAACGGCTGCGTCGCGCAGACGCCGCGGCTGGCGAACGTCGCGCCGGGGCAGATTTCCACGTGGGCAATCGCGTCGACGCCGTAGTCGAAATAGATGTCGTCGAAGTACCGCCAGTTGGTGATGCCGCGCGCGCGCGAGTAGTAGCCGATCGCTTCCCACCGCGTCTGCGAGCTGGTGTTCGTGTCGGTTTCACCGGTGGAGTGATACACCTTGCGGCCGTTCTCATACATGATCATGTAGCCGCTGGTCGAGCGATCCCAGCGCACCATGATCTCGAACTTGATCCATCCGTTGATGGGGTTGTTCGAATCCGTGCCGTAGCCCACATTTCCCGCACCGCTGCTGTGGCAGGCGCCGACGACGGCTGTGCGGCAACGATAGCCCAGGCCGCCCGTATCCGAGACGTCCAGCACTGGAGTGACGCTAGGGTTGGTCGGACGCACGTCGTATTCGTTGTACCAGAAGGTGCCATCGACCAGGCCCGGAGTGGTGGCCACAAGATGAATCTTGTTGTTGCCGTCGGTGTTCTCACCGCAGCAGTTGTCCCACGCCGGATCCATTCGCCAGTAGTACGACCAGTAGCTGTAATACGGATATCCGGGAACGGTTCGCGATTTCGCGATGTGCACATCGTTGCCGCCCGACGAGGTGTCGAGACCGTAGTGGCAGCCGGCCAGGTATTTCGTGTTGCTGCTGTTGTGCGGCAAGGCGACGTTGCGGATCGGCGTCCGGTAACCCATGTTGCAAGTCGTATTCGACGCCGTAGTCGGCTCCCACACGTCCCACAGGGTACGGAGGTCGGTGCCTTCGGCCGTATCCCACACCCGCTGCGGCGCGCTCTTCGAGCCGAAGTTGCCGCCGAGAAGGGTGACCGCCGAACCGTGTGTCAGAGTCCCGCTCGTGCCGGTGATGGACGGCTGCGCCGATGCGGTCGCCGCGACAAGGAAACAGACGAACGTCAGAATCGATGATTTCATCACTACTCCACCTAGTTCTCGTCGCAAGCGCCCGTGCTGCTCCGAAGATCGGAAATTGCGGTCGCAGTCGCCGGGCGAACGCGAGCCGCCCCGTACGTTCGGGGTCCAGACGCCATCATTTCTTCTTGAAACGCGAGCCGTCCGCGGCCCGACGCGCCGCAACCTGTGCAACGATTGAGCCACTCCAAAAAACCGCCGAGTTCTTGCATCCGTGCCTCGAATACCCCGGTAGAAATTGCCAGAGTGTTGGCTGCGAGAACAAATCTGTACTCGGAGGAGTGTCGGTTTCCTACCATGACATTACGGGTAGCCGACGACAAGGATAGTCCCCTCGGGCCACTCTTGCGCCTTCCTCGACGGCCTCGTGGGTGGGTCGAACCCGCGTCGCGCCGGGGGGGGCGGACGTCCTTACTGTGCTCTTAGAGTGCTTATTTCTTCATTACCAGAATACTGTACCAGGCCCATCGACCCGCCCACGGTGCCGCCTTCAACAGCACATCGTCGACACGCATCAGGAACCGCTGCGTGGGGGCGGCGGTGCTGCGCAAACCTGGCACGTAGCACAACGCCATCGCGCCGGAGGCGAGCAGGAGCTGATCGTGGTGCTCAACGCCGGAGAACTCCGAGGTGAGCCTCGTGAACTCGGTGAGGTCGATTGGCTTCTCGTCCGCGGTGCGGTACTGAGGCGTCATACGGCGATAGGCGTTGATCAGCGGATTCGACCCGAGTGGCTCGGCGAAATAGGCGCGACCGCCCGGCGCCAGCACCCGACGCATCTCCTTCAGTGCCGCCGTCAGTTCGAGGTGATGGAGAATCGCGAACCCCATGACGATGTCGAACGACTCGTCCTTGTAGGTCAGCTTCTCCCCGGCCATGACTTCGATCGTGCAGCGATCGCCCACACCGCGCTTGGCCGCGAATTCACGCGACTGCTGAACAGCGACCGGCGAAATATCGAAGGCACTGACCTGCGCGCCGCGTTCGGCGAGATCTGCGGTAATCCACCCCTCGCCACACCCGTACTCGAGCACGCGCTTCCCGGTCAGATCCCGCCCCGCCATCGCGAGCATGCGATCGAAGACGGGAGCAGTGGGGTTGGCGTCGTAGTGCCGCGGTGTGTGGTCGTGATCGCCGAACTTCTGGTCGTGAAAAACCTTCTCGGCCTCGTGTCTGTCGGCGAGCACCGCGTGCTGTTGTCGGTCGGACATCATTCCTCCTGGCCGATCCTTCGACGATCGAGGCCGATTATTGCTCCTTCGAGGGAAGATCCATGATGGCGCCCAGAAACGTACCTGTCAAACGGGACGTGAAAAGTCATGAAGGGATGCGACATCGATTGCGCCACCTCAGCGTTCGTATCGGATTGAGCGGCCGCGAACTTCGACGATCGCCCGACTCGAGCCGGTGAGGGGGTGTTCCGGGCATCGCTCAATAGTGACGCGACCCCGTCGAACGATACATTCGATGTACAAGAAAAAGAGGCACGGAGACGGGTGGTCTCCGTGCCTCCAGACGGTTTCGTGCGCTAAAGCCCGACCCTACGGGCGCGGATCACGCGGCGCGCACACGCTCGAAGGCCACCGACTCGACGCGCGACGTGATGATTCGCCTCACTCCGGTCGACAGCACGATGGGCATGCCCGCGCAGATCCATCCGCGCTTGATCATCCCGGCGTCTGTCGTCGCTCCTTCGAGGAGCATCTCGGTGGCATCAGGAAACAGTTTCCCGCCTGTGACTCGAACGAGCCTATCGGCGCCGTCGAGCACCACGAATCGATAGCAGGAATGCTGTGTCGTGACGAGGATCCTCGCGTTCGGCGGAAGCACGTCCACGAGGACGCCAGGGCCGGATGCAGGTTCAGGATCAGTACGATCCGGTGTGAGTTGGGATAGGGGCTCGACAGGTCCTGAGCCCGATTCGAGTTGATCGAAATCGCTCATAGTCGAGTAGTCCTCAACGAGCGATACGCAACAGTTTTGCCGGTAAGTACTGTAGTACGCACCTCCGAAAATCAACAACTTACACGGCAAGCCGGCGCGAATGACTGTGAGACGCTGAGAAGAGATGTAATAAAGTCCACTCCAACGACGTCACTTCGCGAAGTACCCGGCGAGACGCTCCAGAGCCTCTTCAACGTCGCCTTCGCTCACCGAACCGTACGACAGTCGCAGGCAGCCCTCACCACTTCGGCCAAATGCAGCGCCAGGGATCGCGACGACGTGCGCTTCTTCGAGGAGGCGTGTGGCGAGCGCGTTTGAATCGGTGCATCCGCGCACGCGCACGAACGCGAAGAAGCCGCCGGCAACCGGCGCCCATTCGAGCCTTGGTAGGTCGGGCAGCCGATCGACGAGTCGCTGGCGACGCCGCCGCAGCTCCGCGTGAAAGCCGCGTGCGTAGTCCCAGTCCGCGTTGACAGCGGCTTCGGCGGCAATCTGTGAGATCGTCGGCGCGCAAATGATCATCGCGTCCTGAATCTTGGTGGCCTGATCGCAGACGTCGCGATCGGCCAGCATGAAGCCGACTCGCCATCCCATCATCGCGAACGATTTCGAGAACGTGCCAATCACGACGACATTGCGACGCCAGTCGCTCACCGCGGCTGCGCTCCAATGCGTCTCGTCGTAGACGAAGTGCATGTAGGTTTCGTCGCTGATCACCCAGATGTCACGCGCGGCCAGCTCTCGAACAATGCGCTCGCCATTGGTGCGGGTGATGGTCGCGCCTGTCGGGTTGCTGGGATTACACAACACAACGGCACGCGTGCGCGGCGTCACGACTCGCGACAGATCGTCCCACGTCACGTCGTACGTCTTCTGATCGGCAAGCGGTGCCTCGATCGCGATCGCTCCAGCCGCTTGCGCCTGCATGTAGTGATTCGTGAAGTACGGCGCGGGGAGCACGACTTCGTCGCCGGGGTCGACCAGTGTGGCGAGCACCGTTGCGAATGCATGGTTGGCCCCTGCGGTAATCACCAGGTTCTCGGGTCCACAGCCGGCGCCGGTCTCATGCTGCAGGCGATCGGCGAGCGCTCGTCTCAACGACGGCCGTCCAGGATCGGTGGAATAGGCATGCACCTGCGGCGTGGACAACGCATCCTGCGCGGCACGAACGGCGGATGGCGGCGGCGGAAAGTACGGCAGTGCCTGTCCGAGCGAGATGACGTCGACGCCTTCGGCACGCAACGCCGCGGCACGAAGGTTCAGCGGATCGAACGGCGGCAGCTCGATCTCGAGTACGCGTTGTGGAATCCTCACTCTGGACTCCGACTGAATCTAACGCGCTGGCCCAGACGCACGCCGCTTCAATTCCTCAGTCCAATTCAGCACGACGTGCATCGACGTGACAGGCTTGTCGGTCGACGGCGCGAACCGCAAAAGCAGAAAGCGCTGCCCATCGGGGCTGACGTTCCAGCTTCGGATCGGCACGGTGTTGTCGTACTCGAACGTCTTGTTCTCGAACATCAGGCGAGGCGTGTCGATGCGAAACGGCGCGACGGACGTCACCGCTGCAGAGAAGAACTGCTGTCGATCGGGCGTCTGCCATCTGTAGAAGAGTTCGCGGCCATTGGGCGACCACAGGGGCTCGCCGCCGCCGCTGGTCGACACACGAATCTTCTCGCCAGGGCCAGGGTACGGTTGAACGTAGACTTCCTGCCCGCCCGACTCATTCGACACGTACGCGACGAATCGACCGTCGGGTGAAAACTCCGGGTAGAGCAGATTGAAGCGCGACTCCAGAAACAACGTTGGTTTGGCGTCGCCCTGCATCGGCACCACCCACACTCTCGAGGGCACATCCTGCGCGCCGCGTTGCTGCAGCAGCACGAGGCCAGTCGCGGTCGACCATGACGCAGGTGTCTGTCCGCCGTCCACCGACTTCACAGGCTCCGGCGAGCCGCTGCCATCGGCGGCCACTGTGTAGAGTCCGCTCGTCGTCGGCCCGACGTTCATGAACGTGGCGACGCGTTTGCCATCCGGAGACCAGACGGGATTGCCGGCGCCGTCGAACGTGACGCGGGTCGGCGCGCCGCGAGCGACGTCGTAGACCCACAGATCGGTGCCTCGGCCGACGCCGGTTCGAATCCCCACGACGATCTTGTCTCCGCCCGGCGAGAGACGCGGAAAGAGATACGGGCGAACGGGTGCCGTCGTCAGCGGCTCCGCGACACCCTTTCGATCGAGCCACACGAAGGAACTCTCGAGGAACTTCCCGACACCGCCGAGGATGTACGCCATCGTGCCCGTCGGAGACACCGCGAACTGCCCAACGCCCGTTTCATCGTTGCCGTTCGGCGCGTTGATGCTGTGCATCACGCTTTCGATCATCGCAACCGGCTGTCCGGTGACCTGCAGCGACGCAAGGTCGAACGGCACCGCCATCAGCGTTCCGAGCTTCATGTACAGGATGTGACCTGTGTTGACGTAGCGCGCGTCGGTGCCACCTTGAATCAGCACGCGCTGCTGCCCGTTCTCGAGCGAGCGCAGCACGATGTTTGCCGTATCCCACCCGATGGTGACGCTCGTGAAGAGCAGCGCTTTCCCTCCGGGCAGCACGTGCGGTGACAGATGACGCTCGCCGCGCGGAGACGTGATCGACTCTGGCATGCCTCCGGCCGACGAGACTTTGTAGATACCCGGGCGCGTCGCGTAGTAGATCGTCCCGTCTTCTCCCCAGCTTGCGCCGAAGCCAAGACCGGGCGGATCGTTCAGAAGCGATGCCGGCGGTCCGCCCGCGATCGGCATCTTCTTGATCGTCCTGTCGGCCCAGAACGCGAGCCATGCGCCATCAGGCGAGAAGAACGGCGCCAACGCACCTTCGGTTCCGGCGATCGGTGAGGCATCGGTCCGATCGAGTGCGCGCCTGTACAACTGCCGCGTCGTCCCCTTCATGCCGACGAATACCAACGATCGACCATCGGGCGAAATTGCCAGAGCATTGCGAGACGGCCGCGTCGACGCAACCGAATTCACGAGCTGATCTGCGGGCAGCACATCGGTCTGCAGTTGCGTGACGCGCGTATCGCGGCCGGCCGATCGCGGAATCAGCCAGCTGATGGCCGCTCCAAGCAGCAGCGCGGCGAACGCCCACGGCACCACGTATCGCCATCGTGACGGAGTGACGATCGGAGCGGACGCACTCGAGGTCAGCGCACCGAGGTCTGCCGCGAACGCGAGCCTCGCCGCCGCAAGATCGCCGATGCGAACGGCTCGATCCTTCTCGAGGCATCCTTTGATCAGCGAGAGGACGACGGGCGGCACGTCGCTGGGCATCGCGTTCCAGTCGGGCGTAGACTTCATCACCGCCGCGATGACGTCGGCCACGTCATCACCCGGGAACGCGTGTGCGCCAGTGAGCATTTCGTACAGGACCGCGCCAAACGCCCACACGTCCGTGCGTTTATCGACCATCTTGCCGCGCGCCTGCTCGGGCGACATATACGCCGCGGTGCCCAGAATCATGCCGACACCCGTCATCGCAGCCGGGCTCATTAACGTCGGAGACTGCGAGAGCGCGGGAGACCGTGCGAGGTCGGGCCCCGGATCCGGTTCACTCGCCGAGACGAGCTTGGCCAATCCGAAATCCAACACCTTCACCGTCCCGTCGTCGCGGACCTTGACGTTGGCCGGCTTCAGATCGCGATGCACGATGCCCTGCTCGTGCGCGGCTTCGAGCGCCGCGGCGATCTGTCGCGCGATGCCGAGCGCTTCATGGACCGCAATCGGCCCTTGCTTGATGCGATCGGCAAGCGTCGGGCCTTCGACGAGCTCCATGACGAGGCCTTGCACGCCCGGTCCGCGTCGCTCGCCACTCGCGGTGACGTCGTCGCCCGCGCGATCGGCTGACGCGGCGTCGACCACTCCGTAAATCTGCGCGATGTTCGGATGATTCAGCGACGCCAGGAGCTCGGCTTCGCGCTCGAATCGCGCGACGCCGTCCGCGGTCGCCAGCACTCTTGGAAGGACCTTGATCGCCACCTGTCGTTTGAGGCGGGTATCGACAGCGCGATACACCTCTCCCATACCGCCGGCGCCAAGCGGCGCCATGACCTCATAGTGACCGAGCCGGGTACCAACGGCGAACGACATAATCCGAAAGCGATTCTATCGCTGCGATGCTCGAATATCGTCGGCGGCCCGAGTCACCTCGGTGTGTTTTGTGCGTTCTCACGAGTCTTGTTCGGGCGCGGCACGTCGCGCGTTACTTTAGGTGTATAGTTCAGCCGCTACCCACAAACGTGAGTGCAACGCCCGATCCCTCGATTCCGCCGGTGCCCAACCGGCAAGGCGCTGGGCGCCTCGTGTTGTCGCCTCACGAGCCGCTGATCGAAGGCGGTGCCGCCGAAGAATTCGAGCACTCGATTCAAGCGCGCATCAGCGAGGGCCATCGACATCTGATTGTCGACTTCTCCAGTGTCGGTCGCATCGACACGGCTGGCATTCGCGCGCTGGTGCGCGGTCACACGACGGCCAGACGACGCGGAGGCAGCCTTCGCCTCGCGCACGTCAATGCGGAGGTGCGTGCGGTTCTCGAGGAAGCAAAGCTGAGCGGCGTGTTCGAATTGGTCGACTCCGTGGCCGAGGCACAGGCTCGCGAATGGCCGTGGCGCACGATCGGGCTCGTTGCTGGTGCCACCGCGTTCTGTTCGGGATTGTTCGCGGTTGGTGTGGTGTGGTTGCCGCCCGAAGCCTTGGTCCCATCCGAGCTCAATTTCGGCAACAACGGGAATGCCGCCCCGCCGGGACAACCGTTTCTCGCACTGTTCAAGCTCACCGCTGCGGCCGGCATCGCGTTGTTGATCACATCGGTCCATCGCCCGCTGTCGTCCGAGAATCCAAACAGCCGATCGATGGAGCAGGCTCAGATGCTCCTGTGTGTGGCCGGGGCGATGGTCATGATCATCATCGGCAACTCCGTCGCGCGAGCGTTCGGCGTCGCGGGCGCCGCGAGCATCATCCGCTTCCGCACGCCGATCGATGACCCGAAGGACATCACGATCATCTTCCTGCTCCTGGGGCTCGGGATGGCGACGGGTCTCGGCGCGTTTGCGGTTGCCGCCTTGGGCACTGGATTCCTGTGCGTATTTCTGCTCCTGCTCGATCGTCTGCCATCGGACCGTAAGCCACGCGAGCTGATGATCGAGCTGAAGGCCGACAGCCGCGAGTTCCCGACTGTGCCCGTCGAAAGCGTGTTCGCACGCCACGGCATCATCTACGAGGCACGCGATGTCTCGCAGAGCAAGGAATCGACGGTCAAGTACCAGCTGGCTGTCGATCGCCGCTTGCCGCTCGAGGACCTGGGCGCGCAGCTGAGCGCGATTCCAGGCGTCAAGTCCCTCGCCTGGAAGAAGGTCAAGAAAGGCACGTCGTGATGGCGGAGCGCGCGAATCGACGATGAACGCTGCGCTGCTCATTGCGGTGTTGTCGTTGTTCCAGGCGCAGCCGCAAGTGATCGTCGCCGGAACGGTTGTCGATGCCACCGGCGGCACCATTCCCGACGCCACCGTGCAACTCGAATTGGGAGGCGTCGTCGTCTTGCAATCGCTCACCTCGAGCGACGGACAGTTCTCGTTCCTGGCGCTGCCATCCGATCGGATCCGGCTGATCGTGACGGCACCCGGCTTCGCGCAGCGCACGGTGGCGGTGGGCCCTGGTGGCTCGCAGCTCACGATCGAGCTGGAGCCGGCGCCGTTTTTCGATGCCGTCCAGGTGACGTCGTCTCGAGGCCGGGAACCGCAAACCGATCCGACGGTTGCTGCGTCGGTGTTAGGGTCTACCGAAATCCTCTCTGCCCCGGCGGCCGCTGTCGACGACATCCTCAAGGTCGTCCCAGGATTCACGTTGTTCCCCTCCTCGCGCGTGGCGAATCCAACGACACAGACGATGATGATGCGCGGGCTTGGCGGCTCGGGGGTGAGCCGGTCGCTCGTGCTTGCCGACGGTGTGCCGCTCAACGATGCGTTCGGCGGCTGGGTGTATTGGGACAAGGTGCCGCATGCCGCGATCGATCGCGTCGAGATCGTCCGTGGTGGTGGCAGCGACTTGTACGGCGCCGATGCGGTCGGCGGCGTCGTGCAAATCCTGACGATCGAGCCGAGCAAGCCGATTGGCCGCATCCTCATCGAAGGAGGAAACCTCGAAACGGGCCGCGCGTCCGCATTCGGCGGCAGTCGCACGGGTCCGTGGAGTGTCTCGCTGGGCGGGCAATGGTTTACGACCGGAGGGTACGTCCTCACCCGGCCCGACGACCGCGGCGCCATCGATCGTCCATCAGCGTCGAACCATCGCTCAGCCATTGCGGCGCTCGGCTACGCGTTTTCCGACACGTGGCGCCTCGGGCTGCGCGCGAGCGTATTCTCCGAGGACCGCAACAACGGCACCGTACTCCAGGTCAACGACACCGACGCACGATTGTTCTCAAGCGACGTGAGAGGCGCGCTCAAGGGCGGGTTTCTCACGGTTCACGCCTTTGGCGGCACCCAACAGTACGACCAGACATTCTCGGACATCGAGGAAGAGCCGCCACGGTCGGCCGAGTTCCTGAAATCAGTGCAGCACGTGCCCTCACACACTGGCGGCGCGTCCGGTGAGTACTCGCGGCAGTGGGCCGGTACGAATCTCCTTCTTGGCGGTGAGACCCGCGTCATGACCGGCCACACGACGGACACCGGATACGAACACGACGGCGTCGTGTCCGTTACGCAGACCGGCGGCTCGGAACGACTCGAATCGGGATTTGCGCGGGCCACGATCGCGGTCACAGAACGGGTGACGTTTGTCGCGGGCATGCACGGCGACGCGTGGCATTCCTCGTCGGACACGTCATCGTTCTCGCAGACGGTCGGTGCGTTCAGCCCTCGGCTGTCGCTGGCGTACCGCGCCGGAGACAGCGGCTTCGTGATTCGCGGATCGGTGTTTGGCGGGTTTCGTGCGCCCACGCTGAACGAGTTGTATCGGAGCTTCCAGGTGGGCAATGACCTGACGGTGCCCAACGAAAGGCTGACACCAGAGCACCTGAAGAGCGCCGAAACGGGTGTGAGCTTCAGCAGGAGTGTCGCATCGATTCGGGTCACCGGCTTCTGGAGCGTCCTCGACGATGCCGTGACCAGCGTCACGATCGCCACCTCGCCTGAGCTGAACGTCAGACGACGCGAGAACGCCGACCGCATCCGATCGAGAGGCCTCGAGTTCGAAGGCGACCTGCGCCTGTCACGTCCGCTCTCCCTGGCTGTCACGGGTGCGTTGATCGACTCGCGATTCCAGGGCGGTACGATACTTCGCGGTTTCCGCGTCCCGCAGGTACCGAAATACAGCGTGGTGGGAACGTTCCGTTATCGCGATCCCGAGTGGACCGGGTCGGCTCAGATACGCCTGGTCGGCTCGCAGTTCGACGATGATGTCAACACACGGACGCTGGATCGCGCCACTGTCGTCGACGTCTTTGCCGGCCGCACCGTTGCGCGGCGAGTATTCGTGTTCGTCGCGATCGAGAATGTCTTCGACGCCGACTACGACGCCGGACGCATTCCGGTCGCCATCGCCGGTCTGCCACGGGCCGTTCGCGCAGGCGTCCAGTTCGCGCTGCCGTAGAGCAGGCCGATGACACTGGCCTGCGCGTAATGCAGAATGCAGAATTCAGAATGCAGATGCTGAAAGAATGGGGACAACGACACTGTCTGCATTCTGCATTGCACGTTGCGTTTTTCAGCAACCTCCTAGTGGCACACGTCAGTGCCGGCGTCGGAGAACGATCGACCCGCCACCGGTACGAACTGCCAGTCGTACGAATCCGGCTTCAATGTGAGCTTGAGCACTCCCCACGCGGTGTTGTCACGAACCTCGCTGTTGGGAACGATGGCCCGAAATCCGACCAGCGGTGCGCCTCCCGTGCCGACCACGAACTGGCGGATGCCTCGCGGATCGGCGCGTCCGTTCGAATCCTGCGGCGCGAACCGCTCGTACGTGTGATTGTGGCCGCCGATGATCACCTCGACACCCGACTCCTGCAACAAGGCCCACACCGCCTGCATCTGAGTGTTGCTGCCGTTCACGCCAGACCCGAACACCGGCGTATGAAAGTACGCGAGCGCGCAACGTGTCGGATTGGCGATGAGCTCGTTGCGCAACCAGACGTATTGCGCCGATCCGGGGAACGCGGACGTCTCGCTGTTCAGCGCAAATACATGCCAGGCCCCCAGGCGATACGAATACCAGCCTTCGCCGACATTGCCGGCCATGAAACCGAAGTACCCGAAGTACCCCGCGCCGCCTGCCGTCAGGTACTCGTGGTTGCCGGGAACGGGGCGAGTCCGCGACTTGTGCCGCCCCCACGACGGGTCATAGCAGCGCGCGTAATCCACCGCTGTTCCGTCGAAGTAGGCGTTGTCGCCGGCTGCGAACACGGTTCCGGGAATGTTGTCGAGCAGCGCCGCTGTCAGATCCGGTCCCCCATCGGGCCCACACCAGCCTATGTCTCCAGCGCCGACCAGCGTGGCTATGGAGTTGTCGACCGGAGGAGGCGGCGGTGGAATGGGAACAGGGACCGGAGCGGTCGGGTTCCCGCCACAGCCGGACATGACTCCGATCAGAACGATCGCGACGGCGCAAGACCTCATGGGGGCGGGACCGGCCGATTCTAATCCACCAACAGAGTGACGCTCCGAGTATCCTCGGCGTCAGGCGTGCTGACTTAGAATCACGCGAGAGGTTCGACATGCGACGCGCAATGGTCTGCTTCATCCTGTTGTCGTCGGCAGCGCTCTCGGGCCAGGGACGGGGTCGAGGCGCCCAACCGGGCCTCGAGCCGCGGATTCTCACATTCGAGGTCAAGCCCACCACCGTCAAGGCGGGCCAGCCCGTTGTGCTGGTGTGGCACACGGAAAACCCGTCGGGTGTCGCGATCGAGCCTGGCATCGGTCCGGTCACGCCGCGCGGCAGCAGGCAGGTCACACCAACGGCGACCACCACCTACACGTTGACGATCAAGGGCGGACCGACGCGGAGCGTGACGGTGACAGTCGAAGGGACGGCCTCGAAGCCCGCCGTTTCCGCCGGCACCGGCACGCGCAGCGGCGGCATTCCGCGCGTGGCTGATGGCAAACCCGATCTCTCTGGTGTGTACGGCAATGCGGGTCTTCCGCAGGGGACCACGCCGCCTCCGCTGAAACCCGGTGCCGAGAAGTTCCGCATCGTTCGCGGTCCAAACGACGTGCGGGGCCGCACGACGTTGACCACCGGAAACGATTGCAAGCCGCTGGGCATTCCGCAGACCTACATCACGCCGTATCCGTTTCAGATCGTGCAGACGCCGACGTTCATGGTGATTGTGTACGAGTACCCGATGGCTGTGCGGTTCGTGCCGCTCGACGGCCGTGCGCAGGCGGTCGATCCGGATCCATCGTGGATGGGCACATCCGTCGGGCGATGGGACGGCGACACGCTCGTGATCGATGCGATCGGATTCAACGACAAGACCGAGGTCCACGGCTTCATGCACAC
>Ga0075424_100002828_pt1 | contig 16045 bp, 16 predicted proteins | sample SoiMethybrSBSTD3_FD_75301 | JGI IMG/M metagenome (GOLD analysis project Ga0075424, IMG submission 75301) | Bulk soil microbial communities from a Populus tree surrounding site in Tennessee, USA - Soil MetaG P. TD hybrid SBSTD3 | ecosystem: Environmental > Terrestrial > Soil > Tree plantation...
TATAATTAAGATCAACAACAAATAATCCTTAAAACTAGAATAATTCGAACCTTTATCTATTTTAAAAATAAGATGGGGTTTGCAAACTTGCCTGTAAGCTCTGTCTAGTTGCTCTGGTTTTCGTTTGTCGACATGCTGTTAAGCACGGTATTATTAGGATTTCCTATACTCGTGTCGTTCTCGAGAACCTGGGTGTCATTACCTGGAACCGCATTCAGATCTGTTTCAGGAGCGGACATATTTGTTCCGGTCTGATTCATGGATGTACTGTTTGTCATATTTGCGCCTTGTCCGAGTACGAAAGATGTTGTTGCTCCAACGCCTACTCCAAGTGACAGTACTAAGAATACTGACACAACTACCAATTTTTTCATACATCCCATAAGATCTGACATCTTAAATATCTTTTCCCGATAGTATTTGTCCTATAAGTGTCCATAATAGCAACATCATTGGCGAAAGCCGTTCTGGGAAACTAGTTCAATTCTAAATTTTAATGACTTTAATTAGGGGCTTTGCATTAATGTGGTTTTCTATTCCGCTTATTTACCAATATCATATTACCTCCACTTTAACTGGAGGATGAGTAAGGGAATGGTAACTAATAATTGGTTACGCATCTATTAGTAATTTACCAAAGGCTACAATTCCCTTTATGACAAGGAAATACGAACCCTCATTTTATTCAGATACCTTGAGTTTATTATCATGGTGGTAACAGTGATTGAAAACTCCGTGTACCTATTCGTCCTTTACAGTAGTCATTCAACTTCGGTATGTACAGCTTCCGATCGGAAGTGTTTGTCATATAACGTGTGCTTGTGAATTTCAAAGATTAAATAGGTCTTGTTGATGGTAAAGCATTATGAATAATGCCCTCTATTTCATCAAAAAGCTTGATCTCAGGGAACATCCCGAAGGAGGATATTTTGCGGAAAAATATCGGTCTAATATAGTTATAAAGTCAAAAGGACAATTTGAACCACGTAGTCTATGTTCCTCTATTTATTATTTATTACAAGGCTTTCAATTTTCTTCTTTTCACGCATTAAAGTCAGATGAGATTTGGCATTTTTACTCTGGGAGTAGCCTAACACTGCATATAATAGAAATCGGAGGAAAATCAAAAGAGGCAAGACTTGGTACGAAGCTTGAAGAAGGTGAAACATTTCAAGCTGTAGTTAAGTCTAATTCGTGGTTTGCAGCTTCGGTCAATGAACGTCGCTCCTTCTCATTGGTTGGATGTACCGTTTCACCTGGATATGATATTCGTGACTGGAAGTTAGGAGACAGAGAAAAACTTACAAAATTATACCCGCAGCATGCAGAGATGATACAAAAATTTACTCGAGACCATGTGGTGTGAAATTTGACTGACCGTTATTGAACAAATAATCTCCAAAAAACTTATTCCCCAAAGAATCCTTTAGGACACTCTTTCGGTTGCAAAATCCTTGACGCATGAATGATAGCAGGTTAAAAACTATTCCTTTGATTTGTGTCCTTTATCTTGTAGCTATTTGTGACTGTAAAATTGTAAAACACTCGGGACGGCAAAGCGTGGATTAAGATGACCATTCTTAATTAAATTTAAGGTCAGTAATAGATAATGTCTGTTATAAGTATGAACGCATCTACAACAGCACGGATTATCGAGTTAGAAAAAATAATTAGCGAAAGGACAAGTGCAGATCCAAAGTTGGTGAAACGCGAATAGAAATTGTCGTGGACCAAGGAATTCAAGCGCTCAAATCTCAAGAGAAGGATGTAGTTAAAGCTATTATGAGATTAATTATTGCACAACGTTTGAATGATTTATTCGACTCTACCCTGCGACTATGGACTTATTAGGGGTAACAAATTCTGTGATTCCCTCTGAAGCGATTTGACCCTGCAATTCCTAATACTATAATCGCCTAATGAAGCTTCAAATTATCTTATTAGTAACGCACTAGACATGCTAGTAAATTGATATTGTAGGCGCCTTAGGTTTTATAATTTTTCTCCTTTATGGTGTTGAAGCATTTCCTTTGGAATTCTACATGGAAAAACATTCGCAAAGCAATTTTATATATCCAAAATAGGAAAAATGATATAGTTTTGCGTTGATATCTGCATATTAAGGACTAATAATTATATTACCGTATGAAACCACGCGACAAGAATGAAATTTTTGCATCTATACTTAATACAGCCTCAACAGGTGATGTGAGGCTGACTAAGATAATGTATAGTTCATTTCTTTCATACACTCAAGTGGTGGAATATTTGCAGTCCTTGGTAGAAATGCAATTTTTGAATTACAACGTGGTTGCCAAATCTTACAGGATAACCGTTAAGGGACTTAAATTTCTCCAATTACACGAAAAGATGTGTAAAATGCTCAGCGCTTAACATAGAGTGTTGTCGCCGAGGCATAGAGAAAAGTATTCCCTACGAGGTATCAATACTAATTAGTGGCAGATCATTTTTATTTAATTGACTTTCTTCTAGCGGATTTAAGCTTATTTTTTCAGACCAAAATTCATTCTTTATCAAAATATTACATTGACTTACTGCGAAAAGATTCACAGTTCTTGACTTTATCAAGGTTAATAACTAGAAACAAAGTTTCTAAGATCCAATATCACTTTATATATGTACCGATATCATGATTTAGTGCTGGATTCTCATTCTGTGTTACTTTCGCTAATGTATTTTTTGGATATTTTTGGTACATGTGTATTTGCTGTGACAGGTTCGTTTAAGGCTATAGAACATAGATACGATATAGTTGGAATAATAATAGTAGCGACAGTTACCGGTACGGCCGGAGGGATAATGCGAGACGTACTATTTGGCATACTTCTTCCTAATGCTCTAACTAACCCAATATACATTACCGTGACGATTATAACAGGCATTTCCGTTTTCTTTTTGTACGGAAAATTAAATTCGCAAAGAAAATTATTCATAATTTTTGACGCAATCGGACTTGGTGTTTTTACCCTTACTGGAGGATATAGTGCGTATATTCATTTCGGAGCGAATCCATTAGTGATAATGACTGCTGGCGTCCTAACCGCTGTAGGTGGAGGTATTCTTCGAGATGTACTTGTGAACGAACATCCAATCGTGTTTACAAAAGAAATTTATGCAGCGGCGAGTTTCCTCGGTATAGTTACATTCTATTTGTTGATACTTGCCCATGTAAACTTTGAATTGAATGTAACAATAGCAACAACTATGATTATTGTTTTTAGACTTCTGTCTGTCAAATATAATTGGAATTTACCTAGGGTCAGAAGTGAATAAATGCCAATTGATTGGACAGGAACTAAATGGAATATAATGTTAAGAAATTACTATAAACAGCAGACTAGTCGGACATCATATCCGCAGCTTTAGTGGGGACTGGTCAAATATGCTCCCTTCGTTTCCTGGTAACTCACAATATGTTTTTTTACTGATTTAATTCTGGAAAATATATAAATTTATGAATTTCCTAGAATCATGATAATTCGCCTCTTGCGTAATATGATATAATTAGGATCATAATCATTCTAATTTGCTCCCATCAACAATCTTTTTATGACGAAGAGATAAAGAGAAAACATGATAAGGACTAGATTTGGCGGCAACTTAATATGGAGTCTTCGTTCTGCCGCATTTCAGTTTGACTATCAAAAGGAAATTGAAAAATTCTCAAAGAGAAATATGAGGCAGGTTCTAACAACCATTTGTACCGCTTAACTACTGAAATAGGGCAAGAAGAATGAATTATATTTCATCCGATACTTTGACATATCAGGGTCCCAGTCAGCAGATACAAAATGAATTACAATTTTAAGAGGTTTTTTTTCCGATCAGGAAAATTTGACCCTATTTGCGACGACTTCACCCAAGAGTCTACAAACCAATCAAGTCCTGATTTTACTGATTTAACTAAACTGATACGTAAGACTGGCTTTGGCTTCTTGATCATAAGCTTTGGTGTAATATTAGCTGCTTCTTCTGGTAGCTGGGATATAACTAATCATCTTTTGAATAGACCTGAAACTTTTTTTTCTCCGCCCCATGCTGGATTATACGCAGGAGTAGCACTGGTTGTCTTTGCATTGATCCGGATTTTACGCTATTACCGTTATAGCAGCTATATGGCTCAAAAACGGCATTCTTCGCTAGACACCGACAACAACGTCAGTATTGCAACTAGCGATCCTCTCTTAATTCCAATTAAGGTAGTATCTCTGGGCGTTCTTTTATTAGTGGCGGCAGGACCTTTCGACTTCGCATGGCATTCAGCTTATGGATTGGATGGGCTCCTTAGTCCGTCCCATCTTGTATTGACAATGGGTTTGATATTGAGTAGTGTTGGCGCCCTCCTTGGAGTGTTGTCAACAAGACCTAAAATTGAGAATTACCAAAAGCAGAGAAAAGCACCTGTTGGATTATCTCCTCACAAGCACAATTTGCCTTTTTTCCATTTTTTGAATATTAAATCAACCATAGTAGTAACTCTTGCGATGCTTCCGGTGTGGATTACACTTGTAGGCCTCACTCACATGCTATCTTTGCCATTTTCAGATACGGAGTATTTTAAATTTAATCCTGATCCGACTTTGGGTGCCATACTTGCCACAACCGCGTTACCATTTATAGGGGCGTTTCTTATAACTTCTTCATTTCAGTTTACAAGAAGATTTGGGATCGTTTCATTAACTGGAGGTAGTTTCATTTTCATTAATTTGGCTACTTCGATACTTCCCAATGAATATGCAATCCCTACGATCCCATTTTATATTCTTAATTTGATCCCGTTTTTAATGGTCGATATCATATTATCAAAATTATTTGTGCTGAACAATAGGACAATAATTTACGGAATTTCAGGCGCAATTGTAGGCGCTACATTCTTAATGCTTTATTTTCCATTAATAACCTACACATACAATGAAGTAATGCCAAACGCAAATGCGGTATGGCCAAGCCAAATAACTTTTAAATATTTTAAAATGAATACCCAGGTATATCCAATCGTGGCATTACCATCAATGATTACTGGTTTTCTTGGCGCGCTTTTTGGTTCTGGTTGGAAGAAATATCAAATACTGGTTGAGTCATGATTTTGTCAAGATTTTTGCTGATCGATATCTCGATTTCCATTGACAACTTCATACTCCAATCATAAAAAAAATCGGCATTCATGGCTCCAGCTGTGCCCAAGTTGGAAGATTAAAAAAGGATAAAACGAATTTCATGAATTCTCCCTTAAGGCGAAACTTTTGATCTCTTACTTGTAGGCATGATGCCGCACCCGAAACTGAATTTTCTGAAATTGTATTTGCCGAAGGTTGGAGTAAAGCCACAACCGGACATGCCCCTGTCGATGAGGCAAGTTGCTCTAATCTTCTGATGTCAAAACCCTTTAGCCGTGGAGCTTTACGGCTAGCTTTAACCTGTATATACCAAATTTTAGAGGCCTTACAAGCATAAAGATCCGCAGGTCCTCTGCTACCCTTTGACAATTGGACTGTCCAACCCTTCGATAACATGTAAAGAGCAATCACCAATTCTGCGTCTCGCCCAAATTTGGTTTTGGAATATGAATGGGTTCCAGCGGAATAATGGAAACCCCTTTCGTTATTGAAACCTTTATTCAAATTCCTTTTAACCTTCCTGGTCCAGCCGGACAGCTCAAGAATTGGAACTTACCGATCCCATGACAGAATCGAATTTTCGATTCTCTCATGGAATTCATAACCATGACTGGAGGGTAGTCGGTATTGAATCTGGGGATAAGAAGAATTTTACAAGGGGATTGTACGAATTTTACAATGCGTAAAATGGTAATAGACTAATCGGTCATATTGTAATAAAGGTACTTGTAGGGAATACCATTTCGCTATCATCTAATTTTGCCCATTAAATCTAATTTACCCCGTGAACCATGCTGGGACCAAATTAGTTTTCTTAACTATTATATTGCAATGCTAGATCATGTTTCAATATGAAAAATTTTAATCAGCGTTCTTGTGCTCTAATTAGTAGTTTTCTCAGGAAAGAAGTCAAAAAGAGAAATGCCGAGTGTGTAGTTATTGGAATTAGTGGTGGAATAGATTCTGCAGTAGTGGCCTCATTAGCGGTCAAAGCACTTGGTCCTGGCAGGGTCTTTGGCTTAGTCCTTCCTGACTCTGCAGTTACACCTAGAGTAGATACAAACCATGCTATAGAGCTTGCTAAGCGGTTGAAGATTAGAAATAGGATGATAGAATTGTCTGGTGTTAGAAATCAAATTCTACGTCGCCTACCAAGAAATAGATTAGCGAGTGGAAATCTACTAGTTAGATTAAGAATGGCAATAATATACTATTATTCTACTATTCTAGACGGTATTGTATTAGGGACCAGTGATAAGAGTGAGATTATTTTGGGATACTTTACCAAATATGGAGATGGTGCGGCAGATTTGTATCCAATAGCTGATCTCTACAAAACCCAAGTGAGGTCATTAGCAAAATATCTCGCAATTCCAGAAGATATTATCAATAAAAAGAGTAGCGCTCGCCTATGGAAAGGCCATACCGCCGAAGGAGAAATCGGACTTACTTACGAAGACATCGATAAAATATTGAATTATCTCGAAAGACGAACTCCCATTGAAAATAGTAGACTCGAGAAAAAATCTGTCAAAATAAAACAACTTATAGAAAAAAATAAACATAAGCATGAAATGCCAGTAATTTGTAGGATTTTACAGTAAATAATCTATTAAGAGGCCAATCTTGAATTTATGATGCGGTGGCATTATGTGAGGTCCCACCATTGGTATTTGGGGCTTGATTCATTATTTGGAACGAGTCAAGTATTTTCGCTACTGTTGGCAAATATCTATCATAATTGGAAGATTCAGCAGCAAATGTGATAACATAGGCTTTATTATTTTTCAAAGTATAGATCTGTGTCATTTTGAGATCTAATGCAACTGCTTTAAGGTTCCTATCTAGTACTGCTTGTTTTGCAGTAAACGTCTTTTCTACTGCAGGTGTTCCATGAAAATTTTCAGAAGTATTTGATTTTGTTAAATTAAATCCCGGGAGTGACTTTGCTATCACACTAAGGCTAGCTCTAGAATATTGTGTAACATTAGTTTTGTTGTTTGGCAAGTTTTCAATGGCAATGTTAACATTTTCTCGAAAAATGTCTGATTTATTTTGGAGAGGCGAAAAAAACTGTATAATGGAGATCCCGCCGCCAGCCTGCACTGCTCGCTGCCATTCCGAAGGATATTTTACATTTACCCCAAGAGTTGAATTACCGTAATCCGTAAAATTACCTGACCTAAATTCCGTACTATTATTTTGAGCATAAGTTAACTGAAACAATACAATAGAAACCGTAAAGAAACTTAAGAAAGATATAATCCCCAAAATAACAGGCAAATTCATAACAATTCGTAATTCATTCCTACGAGTTAACCTGTGATTTGCCATTCCCAATACGTCAGGTAAATTTGTGCACCATATTTAAGGATGTTGTAATTATCCAGCCATGACGATAATTTGGACAATCAAAAACAATCATTATACGCAAAGGGAATTTTGCCCTCGGTTTAATTCTAGTTCACTATAGTTGAGTAACGGATAAACCAACTGTTCAGTCAACATAGTTTATAACCTTTGACGTTTTGATCTATAAAACTGATATAAGGTTTTCAGCAGTGTGAATAATATGGTATTAAGCAGTCTAATTTATATCGCCATGGTAATTATTGTCATAATCATAATTGTTGTTTTGCTTAGGTTTCTGTTCGGTGTATTATTTGTGGCCCCAATATTCATGGAAAACCAAATCGGTATTCTAAGTACGACTATCTCTCCCATCCAAATAACTTAGCTACTACAAGGCCCTTTACTAGACCAGGATTATTTAGAAACCAGATAGGAAGCGATTTAAACACGATTTATTATCGAATATTTTTTGTGTAGATACGTTGGACGAACAGATGGGATGGCAATGAAGTAGATATTTGTGAATTAGTGTTCATAATGTTGAAATTAAATTTCTATTGGCAGAAACAAATTGTGAAAATAGAAAGCAACTAAAAGTACGTTACAGGTGTTAAATTTTGAAGTTTTTTAATTCATTGATATTTCTAGAGTATCTAAATGTGCCTTACAAGGAAAATCATTAGTTAGATACTGAAAAGCTAGCTCTAGTATCAAGATAGATATAACGCGGATGGCAATTATTACAAAGCTTGGTTAAACAACAAAGCGAATATTGTATTTACGTTGAAAATCTTATGAAAAAATTTGGCAAGAATATTCTGGCCGTTAACGACATCTCATTCAGCGTAAAATATGGGAAAGTATTTGGTTTTCTAGGCCCGAATGGTGCAGGAAAGACTACTACAATAAAGCTTTTGACTACTCTTATACCCCCCTCTGGCGGAATTGCTTACGTATTTGGAAATGATATCACAAAGAATGGATTAGAAATAAGAAAGAGAATCGGAGTCGTATCTCAGCCACCGAGTTATGAGAGTAACTTGACGGTAAATGACGCCTTAGACCTCTACGGGCTATTGTGGAAAGTACGCGGGGATAAAAGAGCGGAGAAATTAAAAGAAATACTTAGGGCATTCGACCTCGAGTCAATAAAAAATACAAAAAATGATGAGCTGTCAGTAGGTCAACGACGAAGAGTCCAGGTAGCCAGAGAATTTATGCATGATATGGACCTACTTTTCTTGGACGAACCGACTGTAGGATTAGATCCGTCTGCAAGAAGGTCGTTGCTAGATTTTATTAAAGCTCAAGTTAGGTCTGGCCTCACTGTCTTTTTTACAACACATATCATGGAAGAGGCGGAGTATCTTTGTGACGAAATAGCAATTATAAATGGTGGAAAAATTATCGCCTTTGATACACCAAAGGGATTAAAACAGAAATACAGCGTTTCCAAAAATATAGAGGTACGATTTAAGACCACGGCAGCAAAAGTAGTGGTAGATATGATTGAGTCGATTATAGACAAAACACGCGCCGAGGTTGTTGGGCCATACGAGTTAATAATAAAGGCAGATAATCCCCAAGAAGCTATCATTAAATTGATACAACTCCTTACAAAGATGGAAATAGAAATAGACAGTATTTCCGTCAATCCGCCTTCCCTAGAAGATGTCTTCTTAACTATTGTCAATGATTCAAAAACTAAACAATCTTAATTCAAGGGGCATGTAGTGATTTAGAACTGCTAAACTTTCATCTTTGCCATAGATATAGTAGCCATTAGGAATGTCCCAATTGAAACGAAAGTAATAATAAGAATTTGAATATTGGTAAACAGAGTGACCTGCGAAAAAATTCCCGCTCTACTAACATCTACTATGTATGTGAGAGGATTAAAATAGAAAGCAGTACGAAGTGGTTCAGGTACACCCTCTCCCGGATAGAAAGCAGAGCTTGCGAATGCAAAAAATAGAAAAACGCCGTTACTAATTACGTTGAATCCTTCGCTACTTTTGAGCTTAGTGGATATAATTATTGTGAAAGAGCCAAAGAATATAGCACCGACGATTAAAGCATAAATAGTATAAGGGATGCTCCAGAAAGTTGGACTTATGTTCTCTAGCATCGTTGGAAGGCCTACTACGACTATAAGGGCTGCGCTTGCGAGTCCCATTAAGACAATTGTTAGAAGATTGCTGGCGATATATTGAACTTTAGTAAATGGCATCACCAAGAGTTGATGAAACATTCCATTCCTCTTATCATTCCAAATAATGCTGCCAGCCACAATGCTACTATTCATGACATTAAAGCCTATCATGCCTGCGGTTAAATAGGCGGGATAAGTAACGAACATATCACCAAACTTTATACCTTGCCCCCCGATGAGTGCAGAATATGCATAACCTGCTACAAAAATATATACAACAGGGAAGACAACTTGCCAAATCAAAAATACTTTATCTATGGAAGCCTTAAGGTTCCTGTACGCTAAGAGTAGTATCTCAATAATCAATTTATTAATTATGTAACTAATGCACTACAATATCAGTTTTTATAACTAGTTGTGCTGAGTCAAGATACTAAAAACGTTACTTCAGCAGACCCGAATCTATTTTTAATTTGACGATAAAACCATTTTACACTAAGCATACATTTATTGGCATGTATGATCACCGCGACTATTCATGTTCTTCTGTGAAGTAACTATACTCAAATGTGGTCGTAGTAGTATTTCAGTCGTTTTTCAGAAACTGCAAATTCCTGGTTTTAATGTATTGGCTCATACGCACTTTAAATTCGCTAAAGGGCTCCTAGCACTTTCTCCCTCTTTATAATACTTGATCTTCCACTGGGTTCAATCACGATTACTCATTTAGGTCCTCATGTCTTGCCAAAAATCTGATCTCTTTTTCAAATATACCTTGGCATATAGCCTAAAGCAACAGCAAATTAATTGGGATAAGAGATTATAACCTATAAATTCTAATTATCAACTATATGTCCACAAATTGTGAATTGATAAGCTAGAGAAATTAAAAGTAATTAACTGGATTTCTTTGCTTAGGTGTTCATAGTTATTCTATATCCGCTATGCCGCTGTTGACCTTCGCCTGACCATCATTAGGGATATTCCTTTTGCTAATCTGCTTTAGGTTCGCATTAATTAATAGCCTCTCTACAAGTCTGTTAAGTTCATGATCATCTAAGCCATTTGGTAGATTTTGTGTTTCAATTCCATTCAGCTTAGAGCTAAAATTTGTTGCGACCTCTATCACCGTAAGTACTTCGTATACGTCTTTACCAAGTTTGGTAAGTGAATATCCATCTCCAACCATATCAACCAAACTGAGTGTCATTAGTTTCTCTAGTGAAGTATCAAGCTCTCGTTTGGTAATATTTAGCATCTTCCTAATAGCAAACGGGGTGAGGGCCATGTTCGCTTCGTTTCGTTCATTTGCTATCAGCTTAATAAGATCAAGTTGTTCCTCTTTAGAAATCGCATTTAAAATGGCTTCTAAGTCAATGGGATATGAAGCTTGCATAGTACCTAGTGACTAGGGCCAACACATAGTATTTTAACTTTACATCAAAACAATTTCCCATATGATCGTTACCTCGTATTCTAAATGGAATTACCTTAATCGTCATATTCTCTCATAAAACTATCCCACACATAGAAATTTCTAAAATCTTGCTTCTTCAAATGGCATATCCTAATCTATTGAACTAACAATAACTGATTGCCCGGCAGTCTTTTTCTGATTGTTCCTGAACAAAATATTAATTGGTTTTTTACGAAATATGGGCATTATTTGACTTTTTTCAAGATTAAATCAATAAAATTTGGTCCAATGTTTAATTAATCAGTCGACCAATCAGTTGGTTGAGAAAAACGATTAGAACTTCAGCTTGCGTTATTAGAAGAGTTAAAATTTAATCTACTTTTCTAGTTCTGACATCTCACCATTACTATTGCGCATCGGATAATCCTCTATGCAATATTTTCGACTTTGGAGTAGCTGTTTGCTTTTTTTGATGGCGAGGTACATAATATATTGTCATTAGTCCTACGACATTTTCAGATTATATCAACAATATCTAGTTCAAAACCATTTGAGCAATCAGGTATCTAACGATTTATTCTAGAACAAAGTTCCCATAAAGTTAAAACTAGAAATATGATTACTTTTGTAAGTAGGTTTGAAAAGCAATCATGAATGAAATCAAACCTAATGAATTGAAGAGGAAAATAGATAGTAACGATGATATTTTTATCTTAGATGTCCGTACCCCTCAAGAATTTGAATCATGGAAGTTATCATACGATAAACATGATTCGCCAAAGTTAATTCCAGTCGATAGGTTGATGATGCATTATATAGATTTTTTGGCTGAAATTCCTAAAGATAAAGAAATCATCACGATTTGTGCTCATGGGAACAGATCTTTAATTGCAGCTAACATGCTTAGTAAATTAGGATATAATGCTAAAAGTTTGAGCGGTGGTATGGCTGGATGGAATAAGGTGTATGATGTTGCGGAGATTCCAGTTCCCAACAATGCCCCTTTTAGAATTTGGCAGATAAGAAGGATATCTAAGGGATGTATGGGTTATATTGTTTCATCCGTGACTGATAAAATGGCGGTAGTTATCGATCCGAGCAGAGAAATTTACGAATCCTTTCTTAAAATTTCTGAGGAAAATGGATTACAGATAACAAGTGTAATTGATACTCACCAGCATGCAGATCATGTATCTGGGGTAATTAAACTCGTGAAAATGTTAACGGCGAAAATAGCATCAAAAAGCTTTGCTTGTTTTAGTTCTTTAGAAGATTATGAAAATAATAATGATTCTGGAATTAAGAACATACAGCTAATAAAAGAAGGAGATGAAATAAAGGTGGGAGAAAATGTAATAATAAAGGTTCTTCATACACCCGGACATACCGGCGGTAGTATGTCTTTTTTTATAGACGGGAGTTTTGATGATTTTGGAGAAAATAATAATGATGGTCAAAACGGGAGTTCTAGACATGGTTACTTCTTATTCACGGGTGACACTCTATTCACTGATGGGATAGGGAGACCTGACTTGAGGGACGAAGCGAGAACTTTTGCTGGCGTTTTGTACGATACGTATCATCAAAAAATTGAAACTTTGCCTCCAACTACATGCATTCTTCCGGCCCATTTCAGCGTATCCTCTATTAGGCTGAAACATGGCGTACCAATTTTTAGCACAATCGAGTCTTTAAAGAAAAGCATAAAACTCCTTTCTATGAATAAAGACGAATTTATTAATTCAATTGTAGAAACATTGCCCCCCCGTCCCGTGAATTATAGATTAATCATTTCTATCAACAAGAAAATGCTGCCGTACGATGGTATAGAAATTCCGGATTTGGAATCAGGACCGAACTCTTGCGCTATAGCATCAATATAGTTAGCACCATAAAATACGTTGAATCAAATTCTATCCTCACACGGGGCCGACATTTGGACACTCGCTATGAGCTAAATGATTAATCTAAAAGTCATTATTCTATCTAGTCTAATTTAGCCTTTAGTATCTTAAAGCACTGCCTGAATATAAATTAGTAAAATCCATTACACCTAGAAATATGAAATCAGTGATGTTATTTTCTTTAACGATACTTAAGGAAGTACTAGCATCGTTCCATACATCGTTTTAGGATGGAAGGTACAGTAATACATGAATAATCCTTGGTGGTCAGCTTTAAAACTAAAACTTGCAGAAGAACCGGTTGCGAGATCTTTGTTTACGTTGTAAGGTTCATTAATTGTAAATGTATGTCTGTCCCCAGCATCTCTGTCATCATTATAAAAATTAACTGTAACATTGTCACCACTCATTACTATCATAACTGGCAAGGAATATACATCCCCTGGAATGCCGAGTGTACCCTCGTTAACTTCAGGTATCTGTGTAGTGAATATATTGAAGGCTCTTGTACCGTTTGAGGAAACTGGTTGCGGGATCAGTTGGGTTGTGATCCGACCTGTCACCTTTTCGATTGCCCCTACTCTTTCTAGTGATTCTACGCTTATGAGAGATGCTGAAATAAACAAGATACATAAAGTAAACTCCTTTGCAACTGACCGCATGATATTTTATATTAATCTCCTTAGTTAAGGATTTCTAATGGCAAGGTTACCTTTGGAACCTATCTATTAATTATTTTGATTGGTATATGCAATATTGCTGTCGAGCCAGATCTGTAATTCTCGATTTTAGATAAATGTAACTAGGGTTTTGTATAAATTTACGAAGCGCTAATATCCGAAGGACCAATGCCTATTTCAGGGTGGACAAGGGATTGTTTCGGCACTGGTCCAACAGATGATGGTTGCCTTAACGTTAGATGAACAACATAGTATTTTAGACATCACGCGCTACCTCAAAAATGTTGAAACGTTTTAAGTTCTAATTTATCGATTCCTTTACCATCTTTTCTATTGTCTTCTGATTGACTTGACTACATTTTATCATCCCTAAATTGCTCATTCGTTTTCCAATCGGCCCCATGAGATTTCCCTGTGTTGCATTGGCCTGATTTCTGTTTTTCTTCAAACATTAATCCTTCTATTGCATTAGACAGGCTCATCCGACTGGTGTTATTTACTAAAACTCTAGTTATATTTTATATTGCTCCTGCTAGGTGACGCAGATAACTGGCGTAGATGTTATAACAACACCCATCTTAGACACATTCTTAATTATTGATTCTATATCTTTTGGAGATTGTGCGTAGACTGGTATCGTTTTTATCACAGTTGTTGACATAATGGCGTTACTAACAAACATGCTAATACGAAATACTTCTGTTCCTACTTCAATTTTTTTAAACATTATTTGAAACTGCAAAATACTTCTCATAGGGATCGTGGATCCGAATATATTACAATATCAAATTTAGGGACTAATAGAGCTAAACTGATTAAGTCGGACAAAACCTTAACGCTATGTATTTTTTGGCATAACCTGACGGGTTTATCCTCGGTCTGCCCTTGGTTTCGATCTGACTAGCCATGAAAAAGGACACTCAATAAACTAATATAAGAAAAAAGTTAGTTTGTTGGCGAAATAATAAATTCACAAATCAACATTTCTTGATTCCAATTGGGGGTTTTGCAATTTTATATTGCATTTACTCCATTAGATAAAAATAAAAGCGAAGCAAGTAGATTAGAAATCTAATGGTCGCTGGTAATCTGCTATATGGGACATGGGCTGAGATAATTGCCATATTTTTTTAGACAATAGTGATAGATGTCCTCCAAAAATACAACCTAGGCTCAAATCTACACAAACATATTCCAACCTCTTTAAGTTGCGTCGAAATTTCAAATAATACTACTGACTGGAATCAAGCAAGCCTTGGGGTCTGCTAAAGGTCGACCTGTATGGTTAATCTAGTGAACATCAGTAAATGATGGGAATTGCTCAGATTAGATTAAAAATAATAGATGCGCGAGCATTCTAGTAGATCAAAATGCTAATAGGAACTGGTGCGTTCCACCTTACCATCAAGAACGTTAACTTTGTTTATCAAGTCTTTAATATTTTGAAAGTGATTAATTCCATTACTACGCAAGTTTCATACTGATGGGTTAGGGGTCTTATGGCATAACACCTGGCCCATCGGTCTTGTTATTTGTCGCTCCTTTTGGACCTAATTTCAGCTGAATGTATCTTTTATATTTTTACTAATCGCCCGCCTCCGTAAAAAATCCTCTGAACTATTTTTAAAGTCCTTTGGGCCAATTAATAACTCAGTTAGTGAGTTTTCAAAAACTTTGATTAACGGTGTTGTTAATTATCCAGAGATCATTTGCTAAATTTATTCCTGATTTATCTAGGACATACTATCTATTCATTATGAAACCGGCGATTTTTTGATAATATTAGTTGTGATGAGTAGTTTCGTGAAGATGATATACCTCGTAAACGCAATCCATTACTTCATAGTCAGAAAGACTATTGCCTAATTCTGCTTGGTCCTTTACGCAACTCTTAACTTTTCCTGTCGCATTTTCGTACAGTACAGTATGTCTGAAATTATTCCAATTTATGTTGTCATCGTCAAATTTCATCACATCCACAGCTCTTGCCAATTTTTTAATAGAACTGTACTTATAAAGATCATGTTCATCGTCCACGGCCACTGCGAAATTAATCAGTGAGGTTGTAGTAAAAAAAACCAGAGTACCAAAAAATAATATTCCGGAAATAGCTAATTCTGATTTCAACTGATTCAACAGGTAAAGATCACAGCGTCGACTTGAAACATCTTATTTAAAAATGTTCCTAAAATGTTCTATATTTCTGTTAATAGTAACAATAGAATAAGTATTCTAATTTTATCTTATGAATCTTTAGGCATTCATATATGTGTAGAGACAACGATTAGAACTGTCGTTTATTTTTGATAGTCTAGATAGAAATATCAAATAGTCTAAACATATCTCAGCAATTTCAATCTAGATATCATAGACACCAAAGGAGGATCAGGTGGTCTACTCCT
>Ga0075424_100002829_pt1 | contig 16044 bp, 9 predicted proteins | sample SoiMethybrSBSTD3_FD_75301 | JGI IMG/M metagenome (GOLD analysis project Ga0075424, IMG submission 75301) | Bulk soil microbial communities from a Populus tree surrounding site in Tennessee, USA - Soil MetaG P. TD hybrid SBSTD3 | ecosystem: Environmental > Terrestrial > Soil > Tree plantation...
GTCGGAGTGAGCCGAGGTCTAGCAGCACGAGCAGAAATGACCTTCGTGAACGCTCGGCCCTTTTCCTCTCGACCGAAATCGCATGCTGAAAGGACTGTTCATTCAAGATGCGAATCGCGGTACCGTCCATAGGAACATGACCAGCGGGCACGGAGATATTGGTAAGGGGATCCTTCATGATGGAAGCCTTCACTCCCACCGCTTGGCCCAATGAGCCAATAATGGATCCAGCAGCATCGACCTCCGATGCCGAGACGCTTGTCGGTGAAATTCTCTCCTGACTCATCTTTGCGATCCAATGCGCTCGAGGCAGTCCATGACGTAGCCCTGCTCTTCGTCGGTCATTTCGTGGAACAATGGCAACACCAGCGACGTGTCGGTGATCAGGTTCGTAACCGGCAGGTTCCTCTCCCAGTGATCATCCCGGTAAGGTTCTTGCCGGTGAATGGCCATGATGCCCCTGCGTGAGGAGACTCCCTGATCCAACAGCTTCTGCATGAGTTCGTCGCGCGTCACCGGCGCGTCAGCTTGCAATCGAACCATGTAAGACTGAAAGTTATGGCGGCACTCCTCAGGCTCGGTGGGAACGATGAGCCACGGAATTGCCGACAGCTGCTCCGAGTACGTCCGAGCCAGTTGTTGTCTCCTGGTCACCATTTTCGGCAGGCGTTCTAACTGCACCAGTCCAATTGCCGCCTGCAAATCAGTCATGCGGTAGTTGTATCCGACTTCATCGTAGCTCTCGAGCACAACCTTGGTCGCACTGTGACGGGCAAGGTCTGAGACATTCATGGCATGCTGTCGCAGCCGCCGCAGTCGGCCTGCAACCTCTCCGTTTGCAGTCGTGATCATGCCACCCTCTCCGGTGGTGAGGATCTTGCGGGGATGAAAACTGAAACATGCCATCGAGGTGTACGGTAAGCCAATGCGTTTGCCTTCATATTCCGACCCGATAGCACATGCAGCATCTTCCACAACCAGCAAATCGCGCCGCGCTGCGATTTCAGAAATCTCCCGAAGGGCACATGGGAGGCCAATCTGGTGAACCACGAGAATTGCCTTCGTCCGCTGCGTGATCGCACTCTCCAGACAGCTGGGATCGATATTGAAAGTGAACGGATTGATGTCAACAAAGACTGGCTTTGCTCCGGCATAGACAACTGCGTTAGCGGTTGCGACAAACGACAAGCTCGGGCACAGTACTTCGTCTCCAGGACGGACGCCTGCGGCCACGAGGGCCAGATGCAGGGCGGTCGTACAAGAGGAAACTGCAACCGCTTCCCGTGCGCCCACGTACTCGGCAAAGCGCCGCTCGAACTCCGCGACCCGTGGACCCTGGCTTACCCAGCCACTTCTGATGACATCGACAACCGCCTGCTCTTCCGCCAATCCGAAAGATGGTCGTGCGACCGGAACAGTCTTCAGCAACAAGCTGCTCATGACACCTCCATCACGACCGGCACGAGTTTCAGACGGTCACGCCAGCGAATCAATTCCTGCAACCCTTCCCTCAGCGAAACCCTAGCCCTGAAATCGAGCAGTGTCGCCGCTTTCTCGATTCCCGCTCGCCGCGATTGAACATTCGCCACTTTGCGAGCCTCGCGGTACTGAGGCCGCAAAGAGGACCCCGTCAACTCAAGGAGCAGGCTACACAATTCGTTGAGACTGGTCTGGATTCCGGTCCCCACGTTGAACACCTCGTCGGTCACTTCGCTCTGCGCGGCCAGCAGATTGGCCCGGGCAACATCGCCTACGAATACGAAGTCGAGCGACTGAGAGCCATCTCCGAAGATGAGGGGTGGCTGATTCGCTTCAATCGCATCGAGCCAACGGACCAGCACCTCAGTGTAGACTCCGACGATGTCCATGCGCGGTCCGTACACATTGAAATAGCGGAAAGCTGTATACGGAAGACCTGAAGTCGTGTAATAGGCGCGCAACATCTGTTCGCAGGCAATCTTTCCAGCGCCATACATCGTGCGATTGTTAAACGGATGTGTCTCGTCCATCGGGAGATACGACGGGTCCCCGTACACGGATGCTGAAGAGGCTGCCACGACCTTTTTGACCTTGTGACGTAGCGCGGATTCCAGCACGTTGAGAGTACCATTGATCAAAACCTCTACGGCTTCGCGAGGAGCTTCAGCACAGCGAGTGATTCTGAGCGCTGCCTGATGGAAGACGTAGTCTATATTCGAAGTCAGCTCATCAACGAGCGCCGCGTCGCAGACATCTCCCTGCACGACCGTGACACCACCACGCTCTTTTGCGGCTGTGAGATTGTTCCAACTGCCACGAACAAAGTTATCTAAAACGATGATTTCGGACGCGCCAGCGTCCAACAACTGATCAACGATGGTGCTACCGATGAAGCCGGCGCCGCCGGTCACTAAACAACGTTTACCTGCAATTCGATTCATTCTTTCCTCCGGAGTGGCTGCCATGGGTTCAAATAAGAATGGGATGGAATCTATGCGACTTCCGAGAGGGCAGGCTCCTCGATCTTGCGCACACCGAGTGGATTCGTCAGCTCAATGGGGCGTCCATTCAGTTCCATGGATTGCTGCGCAGCCTCGAGCAGGCGCACGACGCGATATCCCGCATACCCATCAGAAATTGGCTGCCGCCCTTCCGAGACCGAGTCGACGAATTCACGTGCCATGAGACGTAACGCCTCTGAAGTGTCGAGATTGGGAGCAACCATATCTCCATTTCGATAGTTTGCAAGTATCCGCTCCCGACTCTCAGAATCATGGCTTACGGTGATTCCTTTGTCGTAGAGTCGCACCTTTTCAACCGTCTCCATGTCGTCGTATACAATCATCTTCCGCGTACCACCCACCAGGGTTTTGCGTACTTTTACGGGTGCTAACCAGTTCAGGTGAAAGTGCGCAATCATTTTGCTCTCAAAGTGAGCAGTCACATATGCGATATTCTCGAAGGGGCAACCGAGATGTTTGGCTCCTGTCGCCGAGACCGCCACCGGATCTTCCGAGCACAGACAATCCATGATGGAGAAATCGTGGGGGGCCAGGTCCCAAATGACATTAATGTCGCTTTGGACCAGCCCGAGACTGATCCGGACCGAGTCAAAATAAAGAAGGTCACCAATCTCGCCGGCTCCGATGAGCGATCTCATGCGCCGCACCGCGCCCGTATAAAGGAAGGTGTGATCGACCATCAGAGTGCGATCGTGCGTATCGGCGAGTTCCATAAGATCCAGAACTTGCTTGGTGCTAGTTGCCAGAGGCTTTTCGACCAGCACATGCTTGCCGGCCCGAAGTGCCCGGCTGGCAAACGGGTAGTGCGTGGACACCGGCGTCGCGATCACGACTGCATGAATACGAGGGTCGGCCAAAACCTGTTGGAAGTCGTGTTTTAGTTCTACTAATGGATAGCGGCGCTTAATGCGTGCGAGCGCATTCAGACTGAAATCACAAACCGCAACTACTTCTGCGTTGTCTAGATCAGAGAAATTGCGGATCAGGTTCTGACCCCAATAACCGCAACCGACGATGGCGATTTTAACCTTGTTCATACGAAGCGCGTCTGCTCCCTTTCGGTGTTGGACTGATCGGAATAATGGATGGGGGAGGCGGCGGTTACTTACTCTTTTTGTCTCGAGCGCAGCACACGGGCAGGTACCCCGGCAGCGATAGCATAGTCAGGAACGTCTTGGGTGACGACCGCGCCCGCGCCAACGATGGCGTTGGCTCCGACCCGAACTCCGGGAAGGATAGACGCGTTCATACCAATATCCGCGCCCGCAGCAACGATCACCGGTTTGATGACTAGGCTAGTAGTGATAATCGGGGCACTCACGGGTTCTCCGGTATGTGCAGATCCCAACACTCTAGCGCCTGGTCCCCAGCCCACATAATCTTCCAACACAATTTGCCGGGCATCGAAGTAAGCCTGGGGACCTATCCAGACGTGATTACCGATCTTGCAGGTCCCGTCGAAACGACCCTGGATCATCACTTGCGACCCGATAAACACGCAGTCGCCGAACTCCATCGTCTCCGGATGTTTCAGAATCACTCCCACGCCGACCTGCAGATCATTCCCTACAGAGCGGCAGAGAGCGCGAACCAGGACACGGCGCATAAACGAATCAAAGGAACTTTCCCCCATACGAAATCGTCCGAAAAGCGCAAGCAACTCCTCGCGCGAGTTCGTCTCTCGGAGCCAGCTAGCGAACTCACGTTCCCAGCCTGGATCGATGCGTATCTCGCGACGTCCGAAGGTCGCCACTACTTCACGAATTGCCAGTTCAGTGCCATCACCGATACGAGTGTTCGACATTGTCAATACTCCGATTTTGCTGTCAGATTCGCCGAGAGAAGGATCGCAGGAAGGGGGAAGCGGGGGGAGGGGGAGGGCCTAGGATTGGAGTCTTAAACCAGCACGGCTTTACGCATGAGCCGCGCCGGGTTGCCGGCAACAATCGCGTTGTCGGGTACGTCGCGTGTTACGACGCTTCCCGCACCGATTACCGCGTTCTTACCGATTGTGACACCACACAGAATCGTCGCGCTGGTTCCGATCGAAGCCCCTCGCTTGACGAGAGTCTTTACCACTTGCCAGTCCGCTTCGGATTGCGGAGCGCCATCTTCATTGGTCGCCTTCGGGTACTTGTCATTGATGAACGACACGTTGTGCCCTACGAAGACATCGTCTTCGATCGTGACACCTTCGCAGATGAAGCTGTGACTGGAAACTTTCACATTCTTTCCAATGAGGGCATTCTTCTGAATTTCCACGAAGGTACCGACTCGGCTGTTATCGCCGATTGAACACCCGTAAAGATTCACAAATCCGTAGATACTGACGTTTTCCCCCAGCTTAACGTCAGGAGCGATTCGACAGAATTCCCGCATGGGAATCTCCTCCTAAGTATTGGCTTTCAATCGCAGCAAGTGGGGGGACAGTGGCACAAGCCGGCTCTTGCGCCTTCAGGTAAACAATCCGACCGTTTTGTTCAATGGATTTCTGGGCAGCTTCGAGTAGACGGACGATGCGTAGCCCGGCGTGCCCATCGCTCAGTGGAGCACGCTTCTCCGCGATCGACGTGACAAACTCCCGCGCCATAAGACGCAAGGCCTCTGTGGTTTCCAACGTGGGAGCCAGCACGTCGCCGTTCCGATATCCAGTCAGCATTTTTTCGCGCCGCTCCGAATCGTAGTTTTGGGTGATTCCTTTGTCGTACACCTTTACCTTCTCGCTGTTTTCCATGTCGTCGTACACGATCATCTTCTTGCTGCCTCCGACGAGCGTGCGGCGGACCTTAACAGGAGCCAGCCAATTCAGATGAAAGTGCGCGATCAGGTTCCCCTCGAACTGAACGGTTACGTATGCAATGTTCTGGAAGGGAGTTTCCAGATGGCGCATACCGGTTGCGGAAATCGAGACTGGTTCTCGGCCGCAAAGGTAATCCATGATTGACAAGTCGTGCGGGCCCAGGTCCCAGAGGACATTGATGTCGCTTTGTACCAGGCCCAGACTGATACGGACCGAGTCAAAGTAGAGCAGGTCGCCAAGCTCGCCAGAATCCACCAGCTGCTTCATTCGCCGCACAGCGCCCGTATAAAGGAACGTGTGATCGACCATAAGGACCTTGCCCATGCGCTCCGCTAACTCGATCAACTCCCGCACTTCGCGGCTGCTCTGCGCGAGCGGCTTTTCGACCAGAACGTGCTTTCCGGCCTGCAGAGCTTGATGGGCATACGAATAATGCGTAGACACCGGCGTAGCCAGCACGACAGCATCCACGCGAGGATCCGCCAGGACCTCTTTGAAGTTTTGCGATATCTCGAGGGTGGGATACCGCCGCTTTGCGCGCATCAAAGCGCGCGAGTCAAAGTCACACGCAATTAAGACTTGGGCCTCCTCCAACTCACAAAAATTACGGAGTAGATTCTGCCCCCAGTAACCACAACCCACCACAGCTACTCTCAAGTTCGGCATTGATCTCCTTTTTTGCGTCTCCCAATTGGGCATTGATGATCGTGCGCAGACTTTGGGAGATGCTACAGACACAACTACAAACTGCACCTAGGGGAAGAAATTAACGTTACTGGATTGTCAGCGTGGCATTTCTCGTCGTGCCGCGGTAGGTGCCGGAAATTCTGACTGTTGCAGCAGCCGCGCTACTGGTAGTCACGGTAAAACTAGCCGTCCGGGCGCCGGAAGGAACTATGATCGAGCTCGGCACTTGGGCCTGCGCCGTATTGCTGCTTGTTAGCGCGACGACGGCGCCACCCGGAGGAGCAAAGCCAGTCAAAGTGACCGTTCCCGTCGAAGATGATCCACGAGTCACGCTTGTCGGGTTAAGCGTAAGACTGGTGAGAGAAGCAACGGTCACCGTTAGGGTAGTGGTTCTGGTCACGCCGCCGTACACAGCTGTGATGGTTGAGGAAGTCGACGTTGCCACGCCATTGGTCGTAATTGTGAAGGTTGCACTGGTTGCTCCAGCCGCGACCGTAACACTGGCGGGTACCACGGCCGCTGCCGTGTTACTACTCGACAAGGTCACTACGGCACCGCCGGCGGGCGCCTTACCGGTCAGGGTGACTGTTCCCGTGGAGTTGTTTCCGCCTACAACTGACGTGGGAGTTCTCGTCAGAGTCGAAAGCACCGGCGGATTCACAACCAGCGTGGCAGTTCGGCTAACACCAAGCGTTGCAGTGATGGTTACGGAGGTACCGGCTGTAACCGTGCTGGTCGTAATGGTGAACGTTGCCGACGTGCTACCCGCGGGCACGTTTACACTGGCGGGTACCACAGCTGCCGCTGTATTGCTGCTTTGCAATGAAACTGCAGCTCCACCGGTTGGCGCGGCTGCTGACAGTGTAACCGTGCCAGTCGAATTTGCGCCACCCGTGACTGACGTCGGATTCAAAGTAAGCGATGACGCTGTCACAGCAGCGGGCGTGACAGTTAGCGTGGCAGCTTTGATGGCTCCGTAGTTGCCTTGGATGGTCACCGTAGTAGAGCTGGCCACATTGCTGGTAGTAACATTGAAGGTTGCGCTGGAATTCCCCGCAACAACCGTCACATTAGCTGGGACACTCGCCACGGCACTGTTGCTGCTGGAAAGCGCCACGACTGCGCCTCCAGTGGGAGCCGTTCCACTCAGCGTGACCGTTCCCGTTGAATTGGTGCCGCCCACAACGCTAGTTGGATTCAAACTCACAGACGCTAGCGCCACCGAGGCTGGCAATACCGTAAGGACCGTGCTCTTCGCGCCATTGTAATTGCCTTGAATGGTGACAGCCGTCGATGTCGACACGGTGGAGGTCGCGACATTAAAGGTTGCCGACGCTCCGCCTGAGTTTACCGTGACGCTGGCTGGCACAGTAGCTGCAGTGGTGTTATCGCTGGAGAGCGTGACCACCGCTCCCCCTGCGGGCGCTGGGCCGCTCAAAGTGAGAGTTCCGGTCGAGCCTGATCCTCCTACCACGCTCGATGGGTTTACTGCGATAGAACTCAGCACCACCGTGGGAGCACCTCCACCATAAATCGCCTGGTAGACGCCTGCGTTAGCGCTGAAAGTAGCGTAGCTGACACCCTTGATCGTCTGCGTAGTAAAGGCCACCGGGTTGCCGTTCAGAGTGACACTGCTCAGAGCTCCGTTCGGGCCGTTGGTTGGTAGCATCGCTTGCAGGTTGCGAGCTCCGTTGGCTTGCGTGATGTTGAAGCTCAGTGTATTCCCGCTCCACTGTAAGGAGCCAAAAGAAGAGTTGTTCCGGCCATCTAGCCATGTCAGCAACTGCAAACCGGAAATTACCGGGACTGCGTGGCTCTGGGCGGAGGCGACCACAGCAGGTGCGATACCGGGGTAGTATCCCTGATCGTTGTGGGCATTTACAACGAAAGCTCCGTAGTATCCATTTGGGCTAAGTGCATTGTCCAATAGTTCGTCGATGTCAAAGGGATAGGACTGACCGGACTCATCAGTCATTTGTGTGGCCGCCTGATAAACATCGATCAGATTGCCATTGCGATCCGTAAATCGCATCGGCATGCCGGAGCCGGTGAACATGCCGGGCTGGTCGTTTATCCAGCTAGCGGGCCAGTAATAGTAGGTGGTGTCCAGTCGAATTCCGTGAATTAGTTCGACCTGTGGCTGGGAATCGTAGTCACTCCAGCCAATGCAGTGCATCCGATGGGTTTTGGTCGGGGGCAGACTCGGGTACTGTGTATGCAACGACGCGAGCAGACTAGTGTATTGCGAATCGAGCTCGGCAAGTGTCCAATTTGAACACGTGGGATTCGAGTCGACGTGGACAGCGACCTCAAATCCCTGCGCAGTGTATGCAGCCGCTTGAGAGTCTGTGAGTGTGTTGCCAGATAGCGCTTGTGGGAAAAGATAAGACGTACCACGCACACACTGCCAATCAGCGACCGAACATCCTGGCGAACTGGCGGCCAAATAATCGTTGAACCGTTGATTCGTTGCAGCGCCGGTGAAGATAGATCCGTGATCATCGCCGGTCATCACAACTACTGCCTTCAAACCACTAGGAAAGTACCAGAAGCGTGGCAGAGGTTTGCGGTCAGCATTCATTTGGAGGATCAAGTTGGCCAGAAAACGCTGCTGTTCGTCCGCCTGGGGAATGGCAACTTTGTTCAAGTTGACCCAGTCAGGTTGTGGATCGAAGCTAGCATTGCCAAAAAAGAGGTCGTCCGATCGGATAGGACCTTGTTGTCCGTCCCGGGCCTGCCCGGACCATGCTGGATTCCCTTGCCTTGTGTAGACGATTGAACGGGCCAAGTCATAAGCAAAGGCTGCTGCTTGTCCCGCCCCGACGTTGACTAGCGTAACTGCTGGCGAGGTCGTGGCCACAGATGGGTTCGAGTATAAAGTCGCGAGGCTTGATGCACCGTTGAGAGCGTAGAGGTCGGCGGTCCCATGGAACTGGATAGTCTGTCCAACGATTCCGACCCCAGGTCCCGTGGAGGTTTGCACGAGTAGATACGCGTTTGCTAGGGTGGTTCCGCGCGGACTAAGCCCCAGTAGACTGGCCAGCTGCATGTCAGGATGCATGGCGATCAGGTTGCCCCCGTTGGTTACCCAATTTGTCAGCATGCTGACCTGCGCCGCTGTCAATGACATGTCGCCCAGGATTACCACATCATAGTTTGCCAAGATGGCAGGCGTGATTTTCGAGATATCTGACACCGTGTATTCGTTCATACCTTCGGCGCTCAGAATTTCTCCATAGTAGCGACTGAAAGGATTCACCACGTTCGCGATCACCAAGATCGGTCCGCCAGGTCCTGAATCCGCAGGTGTTCCCCCGGTCGTAAAGGACCAACTGAAATCGTTGGCCAAGGCGTTTCCGTTGGAATCCTTTACTCCGTTCGTCCCGCTCTTTACGACCGCCGTGTAGGTGGTCTGTGTCTTTAGTTCTGCAATCGGCGTCAAGACGGCAGTCGCCGTGGCGGAGTTATACGTGACCGTTGAGAGTATCGTGTTGTTTGAAGGGTCCAACAAAACAAAGGTATTCTCATTGATCGTAGAAGGGTTCATAGGTTCGCTGAACCCGGCCGTGACCGGTCCACCCAGGCTGGCTCCGGAACTGTTGGCTGCAGGTGTTACGGAGGTCACTGTGGGAGGTGTTGTATTACTCGTGGGCACAAACACCACATCGACCCAGTAATTTGTCGCCTGCCACATTGATATCGGGAAGCTACTTGTCGGACTGTAGTTGTACACTCCGTTTAAGCCATCAACACCCGTTCGCAGAGCGTGCAACGGTGGGTTGTCAGCCCCAGTGCTGGCAAAATAATTCGAGCTGTCTGAGTAATGCCCTGATGGTGCGAAGTACGAGGCGACGTAGGTAGTACCCGCCGTGATGGCAACGGGTGCACTAAAAGATACCTGTTGCCAGCCCGAAGCGGATTCACCTGTGAAAGTGGCTGTTGCCAGCAACGTACCGGTGTTGGTCCAGAGGTTGGCAATGTGTGTTCCGATATTCGTTGAGGCTTTGTAGAAACGGATTCCTGTAAGCGAGCCGTTGATGTCTGACCGGAATCTCACCCCCAATTCCACCGAACCCGGGTCACCGCTATCCACCTCCGTCGGCACGGTGGTGGGGCTCCAGATTGACGATCCCGCCGGTGGCGCTGTGGCGGCGGTCGTGAACGACCAGGTGAAGTTACTAGTCATGGCATTCCCTGCCACGTCCTTTATGCCGTTGGTCCCACCTGTGACGACAGCCGTATAGCTAGTCGAGGTAGCCAGCGCAGATGCTGGGGTGAGGGTCGCGGTTAGGCTAGCTGGATTGTAGGTAACTGAAGCAGAGACGAGCGTACTGCCTGGGCCGGATAACTGGAACGTGCTGCCGGTGATTGTTGCAGAGTTGATTGGTTCGCTAAATGTTACCGAGACTGCCGTCGACGGACTCACCCCGCTGGCACCGTTCGCTGGGCTTACGGTCGTTACAGAAGGAGGAGTGGTATCCGGTCCGGTAGTAGTGGCAAAGACTACATCTACCCAATAATTGGTGGCTTGGAACGTTGAGTTCGGAAATGCGCTGCTCGCACCATATGCATAGACGCCGTTTCCGCCGTCTTGGCCATTGAGGAGGGCATGAAGGGGGGCATTATCAACAGCCGTGGCGGCGAAGAACCCGCTGTCCGCCGCGTAATGCCCGGTGGGAGCAAAATAGGAGGCTACATAGGTGATATTTGCGGTAATTGTGACCGGAGTGGGGAAGTTCACTTGCTGCCAACCGGAGGCCGTCTCCCCGCTGAAGGTTGCCGTGGCCAGACGGGTGCCAGACGAACTCCACAGGTTGCCCACATGAGCACCGGTGTTTCCCGCGCCCTTGTAAAAGCGTATGCCTGTGATGGAGCCATTGATATCGGAGCGGAATCTAACACCGATCTCGACCGCCGAATCCGGACCGGAATCGGGTCTTCCCGGTATTGAATTGCTGGGCCAGATCGTACAGGGGCAGGAGGTTCCGCCCGAACTAGTAATCACAATACTCAGAGATTTTGTCACGTTCTGCTGGGGGCTTCCTGAATCAGTTACTCGTACGGTGAAACCGAAAGTGCCAACCGTCGTCGGTACCCCAGTGATGGCCCCAGTGCCATCAAGCGTAAGGCCGGGCGGCAGCGATCCGGTCGCAATCGACCATGTATATGGTTGCAGCCCCCCACTAGCTGCGAGCGTCGCTGAGTACGACGCGCCCACAGTGCCCCCAGCAAGTGCTTGCGTCGTGATCGCCAAGGTTCCGGTTGAGCTTGTGATAACAATGCTCAGAGACTTTGTTGCATTCTGCTGAGGGTTGCTTGAATCGCTTGCCTGAACGGTGAAGGTGAAAGTTCCTACCGTTGCGGGAGTTCCATCAATGCCGCCTGTGCTGCTGTTGAGCGACAAGCCGGCAGGGAGCGAACCGCTAGAAATCGACCATGTATATGGCGGCGCTCCACCACTGGCAGCTAGAGTGGCTGAATACGGAACGCCCACAGTGCCGCCCGACAGGGCCTGGGTCGTGATCACGATTGAGCCAGCCTGCACTGTAAGTGGAGTGCTTCCGGTTACACCACTGAGCGACGCAGAGACAGTGGCAGTTCCTGAATTTACGGCTGACGCAACCCCCCTCAGATTGACGGATGCCACCAGCGGGTTAGACGAGGTCCAGCGGGTTTGTCCAGTGATATTAAGCGTGGTCCCGTTTGAATAAGTGCCGGTGGCGATGAACTGCTGAACGCCGCCAGTGGGTATAGTTTGGTTGACCGGTGAAACTGCGATAGAGGTCAGCGTCGGCGCCGACCCATTGGCTTCGGCTACAATCTGTTGGTATAAAGCCTTGGCATCCTGATATCGGGCTTGCGCTGCATTCAGACTCGTGGGAAAAAAGGAGTTCCAGACTCCACCAGGAGAGGTGTTCTGCAGCAGGCCGTTCATCCAATCCACGTAAAACTGAGCGTCCGTGGCGCTGGCACGCACAGGCGCATTACCGACCGTCACGAATACTGCCGCCGTGTGTACGGCGTGCTCGGTACCAGCCATCCTGCGCGCCGCGAGCCAGCCACTCTTTGCAAAATTGACTGTTGCGGTCAAAGTCCCGGGAGCGCCTGGCCCGGCCGAGGTCGCTCTGCTGGCGACGACGGTTCCATTCTGCACCAGCTCAATTGTTCCGCTCAGGTTTTGTATTGCGGTCCACTGAACAGTCACTTGAACATTGCCTGCACCGGGCAACTGGATTTCATCACCCGGCGTCGCCGTCCCATTTACGGTTAGATTTAGAAACTCGTTATGTCCGTTTCGAGATACGACTGTCCTTCCCTTGGAAATACCATCGATCCAGTTGCGATACGACATCTGTCCGCCCGCAACCTGAACATAGGTCAGGAGGGACCCGAGTTGCGAACCACCGTTGCAGGGATAATCAGTTCCGGCGGAGAACCCAGGGCGGAAACCGCTATTAAGTAGCCGGTAGTAGGACTGGGTGAAACTTTCGGGCTGCATCCCTCCAGTCCCTGAATTGAGGTCATCCACATCTTCCGATATGAAATCGGCCGAGCCCAAAGCTACCTCGACCGGATATTCGATAGGCGTACAGCAAGTCAAACTCTGAGGAAAGCCGTTGTTCAGATACTGCAAGTGCGCAAACCCTGCGATACCGTTCTGCTGATGCGCCCAGTCAAAAATCGGGCCAGTATATTCTTCCCAGATCTGGTGGGCATTCGAGGTTCCAAGTGTGACAATGTGGCCACCGAGAGCTTGATGAGGATATTGATTATAGGTCGCATCCCAGTGCCACTCAGTATCCCAATGCAGGATCCGTCCAGGGACCGATATGGGGGCGTCTTGCCCATTGACGAGAGGCAGATCTGTGACTGGGTTTTGGACTTCGCCGTTGCCTATATCCGCCAGCAATGAGATTGCGGCCAGATTCTGGGGGTTCATCTTAGTGAATACGCTCGACACAGATTCTGGCGATGCCCCGCAACTCCGATGCACGTGCATGTCGCCCGCATACCAGCCAGCCGGCTCCGGCGTAGCCTGAGCGAACACCTCATGGGCGCTCAGAACGGCGAACACTGCAACAATTATGAACGACAGACTTTGAAGACGCTTCATAGCGTAACTCCCCTATATCGATTCAAGAATTTGCCCCGCCTCAATTCCCGACGGCAGTTCCGTCGCGACCTTGGGAGGCGGATCTGTTCATTTCACGTGCCGGAATCGGCTGGGGCAATTGCCTTCCCTCGCGACAATCGTCTAGGGATGAGCAATAGAACCTGGTTTTTGGTACGTTCCGGCGATTGGAAAGATTGAGCGGTGTGTTGGGGGGCGTCTGGGCTTGTTGACGTTAAATTAGAAATCTAGAACTGCACTGTTTAAAACCGGCGAGCTGCGCATCGACGCCGCCGATAACGAACTGCGGCTCACTTAGAATCTTTCTTCTTCACATGATAGTAACGGTGATAATAGCTATTGTTGACATCGTGGGCATCATTGAGCACAACGCCAACTAACTTCGGATTGTCAAGCGTTTCTAGCCCCTTTTGTAAAACCATCTTCGGAGTCTTCCCCTCGCGAACGACTAGCAACAATCCGTCGGCGTGGCGAGACCAGAAACTAACGTCCGCCATCGGCAGTAGCGGCGGTGCGTCAATGATGATCCAATCGAAGCAGATGCTTAGCTGTCGGTAAAGATCGAGGAACCGCGACGACTGTAAGATAGTCACCGGATTTTCCGGTGCCGATCCAGCCGGTAAAACCCAGAGTTGCAAGCCGTCAAAGCGATATAGAAATTTGCTCGGTGCCCCATCGCCCGACGCCCACTCTCCGATTCCAGGAAGATCTCGTATAGCCAGTTGCTCGCCTATCGTCGGCTTCCTGAGATCTCCTTCCAGAAGGAGAACCTTCTCGTCAGCCTGCTTAGCTAGGCAGACCGCTAGATTCATCGCAACAAAACTTTTCCCCTCGTTGGGTACCGCACTCGTAATGACCAACTTCTGCAAGCTCCGGCGTTCCCGCATATTGCGTAACCGAGCCCGCAGCAAACGGAACTTCTCCGACCCCAGAGCATCGCTATCGCTCAGGGTGATAATCCGGCTTTGTTCCCCTACCACAGAAGGAATGGATCTGATCTCGCCCCATGCCAGGCTGGCTGTTCCGCCCTGATCGGCGGCTTCCTGCGCCGGGGGCCAATTAGATAGATTATCTGTTGGCTCTGCCGGGATCGGCTGGGATAGAAATGTATCTGGATCCAGCAAAGCTGGCGCTATCCCTGTTTCCAATTCCGACTGGCGGAGGGCATCATAAACTCGGCTCATACGATCTTAACTCCACGGTCGGACGAGATTTCCCGGACATCATTGCCGCGCGCCACACGCTCCAGGGCTTCTACCAGTTCAAGCAAAGATTTCGCCATGGCGCGCTGCCCGACGGTAATACTCGGGGCAGGCACAGGAGGACAAGTTAGCACGTTCAAGCGCAGGTCCTTTGCCACTTCATCGATCACCTCAGGACGAACAGTATTTAGCTTATCTGCGTAGGCCGCAATGAGAGCATTCTCACAGATGGTATTGATTAATCTCGGGATGCCATTCGAATAACGATGGATGGCAGTTGTGATTTCATCCGGAAACATCGTGGTAGCATGCGAGTTCGCTCCGGCTCGCTGCAGGCGTCGCAGTATGTAGCTCTTCGTTTCGCCCTCCTGAAGAGGGTGGAGTTGACAGCGGAGAGAGATACGCTGCTTGAGTTGTCGCAATCCCGGGGAATCCATTTTTTGGTCCAATTCCGGTTGCCCTACCAGAACGATCTGGAGGAGCTTTTGTTGCGACGTCTCAAGATTAGTGAGCAGCCGAATTTCTTCCAGAAGCTCGGGATCCAGGTCCTGTGCTTCGTCAACAATCAACACGGTTGTCGTGTTTGCCCGGTGTCGCGCGATGAGGTAGTTATTAAGTTCAAGAAGCAATGAGCCCTTATCCTGGCTCGAAATCTTCAGTCCGAGGTCACGGACGATGTAACGTAAAAACTCCAGCGGTGACAGGCAGGGATTGAATACATTTGCGGACGCGATGTTCTGGCGGCGCAGCATTTCGAGCAGGCAACGCACCAAGAGCGTCTTGCCTGTCCCAACCTCGCCTGTAACCACCATGAATCCCTTGTGTCGCAAGACCCCGTGCAAGATGGAAGCAAAAGCTTCGTGATGTCGTGAGGTCGCGAAGAAGAAGTATGGGTCGGGCGAGATTTCGAACGGGTTCCGAGTAAGACCAAAAAACTTCTTATACATAGCTCATCCGAAGAGATAAGTCGCGGCAAGTCCGCCGGCAGTTAATACGACGATTACGCTCAGAACTACCCTTTGCACCCACGCGGTGCGCACTTGCTGGTGCCGCTCTGCGACTGTCGTCAAGGGCGGAATCTCGGTTAGCACAGGCGCCGGCACGATCTTCGAGAGATCTTCCTGCGAGTAGATGCGATCATCGATCATTTCGCTCCCTACTAATAAGAATCCCCCTACGACCAACCCTGCCACGAGGCCAAGCAAATTGATCTTTAGACGGTTTGGAGAGAAAGGCTTTTGTGGAAGATTCGAGGGATCGAGAATGCGGAACTGTTCACCTTCCTGTCGCTTTTCAAGATTGGTAGCAATCCCCGACTGATCGCGTTTTGACAATAACAGCTCGTAGCTCTTCCTGGACTGCTCGTAGTCTCGAGTAAGTCCCGCGAGTTGCTGCTCTCGCACGGGGGTCGTGTTCAGGCGAGCTTGGTACGCATCAATTTGCTCCTGGACCTGCCGGATTGTGCGTTCCCGGTTCTCAATCTGTAACTTATTGGCCTTGAGCTGGCTTTCGACTTCCATTTTTGGAGACATGGTCTGGGCATCGGCGTAAATCGTGGGTTGCGAGTCGTTTTCGCTCGGCCCTGTCGCGGCAGCTGACGCAACCTGTGCCTCCATTTGAGACTTCATCTTTTCGGTCTTCGCGATCTGTTCCTTGAGCTTTCGGATATCAGGGTGCCGATCGGTGTAGTGAGAACCGAGGTCAGTGAGCTGGGAGCGAAGC
>Ga0075424_100002830_pt1 | contig 16042 bp, 11 predicted proteins | sample SoiMethybrSBSTD3_FD_75301 | JGI IMG/M metagenome (GOLD analysis project Ga0075424, IMG submission 75301) | Bulk soil microbial communities from a Populus tree surrounding site in Tennessee, USA - Soil MetaG P. TD hybrid SBSTD3 | ecosystem: Environmental > Terrestrial > Soil > Tree plantation...
GCCATCCTGGTGCCCGGCATCTCTTGCATCGGCGCACGGATATATTTCGAGAACGTTTCCTGGTTCCAGGTAATGCCGGAAGATTTGTTGGCCGGGGAATAGTTGAAGCCCTCAAAGCTGCCGGCCTTGCGGCCGTCGACACCGTTGAGCGGAGGCCCCAGCTTGATTTTTGCCGCTTCCCCGATGTCGTGGCAGGGAGAGCACAAACGCTTGAATACCTGCTCGCCGCCCGCGGCCTCCTGCGCCAAGCTCGTGCCTGTCGAAGCCGCGAGAACAATCCCAGCAATCACCCACGTCCTCATCATTTTCTCCTTTTTCCCGGCAGCGCCCCGCCCGGTCCGGCGCCCGCCGTGCCGGCGGCCGGAGACCGGATGAAAGTCCACCAATGGCATCGGCTGATCTACAGCGATCCCCTTGTTCGAATGGCGTCAAACTGCTTGCAGGTCAACCGCCCAGCGGGACAATTTGTTTCGCCCCCGCTGCGCTGGGCGTATTTGGCGGAATGACGCGATTTCGTGCCGGATGCCGCTATAAATCGCTATAAATACGGCGTAACGAGCCGATCCCGGTCGGCCCATCGAAGGAGGGCGCAGGTGACAGTCGCAATGCCCGCGCCGGATCAAACCGTGCTTGCCCGCCGCGATCGCATCGTAGCGGCGCTGCGGGCCATCGTGCCGGGCGAGGGTGTGATCGCCGCGGAGCGGGAGATGCGGCCGTACGAGTCCGACGGCCTTACCGCGTATCACCAGCTTCCGATGGTGGTGGTGCTGCCCGAGACGACGGAGCAGGTGAGCCGTATCCTTGCATTCTGCCACGCCGAACGCATCAAGGTCGTGCCGCGGGGGGCAGGCACCTCGCTGTCAGGTGGGGCGTTGCCGCTCGCCGACGGCGTCCTGCTCGGCATGGCCAAGTTCAAACGCATTCGCGAGATTGATTTCGCAAATCGTGTGGCCGTGGTGGAGCCGGGCGTGACCAACCTGGCCGTGACCCAGGCGGTCGAGCAAGCCGGCTTCTACTATGCGCCCGACCCGTCATCGCAGATCGCCTGCACGATCGGCGGCAATGTGGCGGAGAATTCCGGCGGCGTGCACTGCCTCAAATACGGCATGACCACCAACAACCTCCTCGGATGCGAATTGGTCCTGATGACGGGCGAGGTCATTCGCATCGGCGGCAAGCATCTCGACGCCGGAGGCTACGATCTTCTCGGCGTCGTCACGGGATCGGAGGGCTTGCTCGGCGTCGTCACCGAGATCACCGTGCGTATCCTCAAAAAACCGGAATGCGCGCGCGCCGTGCTGGTCGGCTTCGCTTCGTCCGAAGCTGCCGGCGAGTGCGTGAGCAAGATCATTGGCGCGGGGATCATTCCCGCCGGCATGGAAATGATGGACCGGCCGGCGATCCACGCGGTCGAGGAGTTCGTGCATGCCGGCTATCCGCTCGAGGTCGAGGCCCTGCTGATCGTCGAAGTCGACGGTCCGCAGGCCGAGGCCGACCACCTGGTCGCGCGCGTCGAAGCCATCGCCAAAACCTGCCGCGCCGTGACCTGCCGCGTCTCCGGCTCCGAAGAGGAGCGGCTCCTGTTCTGGGCCGGGCGCAAGGCGGCATTTCCGGCTGTCGGCCGCATCTCGCCGGATTACTACTGCATGGACGGGACGATCCCGCGGGCGCGGCTGCCGCAGGTGCTCAATCGCATGCGTGAGCTGTCCCAGGCGTACGGGCTGCGCGTCGCCAACGTCTTTCACGCCGGCGACGGCAATCTCCATCCGCTCATCCTCTACGACGCCAATAAGCCGGGCGAGCTCGAACGAACGGAGGCATTTGGCGCGGAGATTCTGAAGCTTTGTGTCGAGGTCGGAGGCGTGCTCACCGGCGAGCACGGCGTCGGCGTGGAGAAGCGCGACCTGATGCCGGCGATGTTCACCGAGGCCGATCTCGCCCAGCAACAGCGGCTCAAATGCGCATTCGACGGCCACGGCCTGCTCAACCCGGGCAAGGTCTTTCCCACGCTGCATCGCTGTGCCGAGCTCGGCCGTCTGCACGTCCATGCCGGCAAAGTCGCGTTTCCCGATATTCCCCGGTTCTGACCTGACCCTCCGATGCCGGATGCACGCAACGCTGCACGGGCACCTCGTTATCCGGCCGCAGGCGCGGAGCAGTGAGCGGAGCACCGATGGCCGATACCCTGCAACCCGGCGATGCCAAGGACGTCGAGGCCGCGGTGCAATGGATGCTGGCCGAGGGCAAGGCCGCGGAAATCGTGGGGCACGGCTCGAAGCGTGCCATCGGCCGTCCGGCCCAAACCGACGTGACCCTCGATCTCTCCGCGCTCAGCGGGGTCATGCTCTACGAGCCGGAGGAGCTTGTGCTCTCGGCGAAAGCCGCGACGCCGCTGGCCGAGATCGAAGCCCTGGTCGCGAGCCGGGGCCAGCAACTCGCGTTCGAGCCCATGGATTACGCGACCATTCTCGGCGGGGCCGCCGGCCGTGGGACGATCGGGGGTGCCCTGGCGGCAAATCTCTCGGGCCCGCGCCGCATCAAGGCCGGCGCCGCGCGTGACCATTTTCTCGGCTTCGCCGCCGTGTCCGGGCGCGGCGAGACCTTCAAATCCGGTGGCCGCGTGGTGAAGAACGTGACCGGATACGATCTGTGCAAGTTGATCGCCGGCTCCTGGGGCACGCTCGCTGCCATGACGGAGGTGACGATCAAGGTGCTGCCGGCGGCCGAGACCGAGGAGACGTTCCTCATCCGCGGCCTTGAACCGGCGCAGGCCATCGAGGCGATGACGATCGCCATGGGCTCGGCCTGCGATGTCTCGGGCGCGGCGCACTTGCCGGCGCAGCTGGCGACGTCGATCCCGGCGGTCGCGGGTGCCGGCGGCAGCGTAACGGCTTTGCGGCTCGAAGGCTTCTCGCCCTCGGTCGCCCACCGGCGCCGCCTGCTCGAGGTCCTGATGAAATCCCTCGGCGAGGGCGCGACGATCGACGCTTCGGCCTCGCGTGCGTTGTGGCGAGCGGTGCGCGACGTCACCCCGTTCGCCGCCAGCGGCGGTGGTGTCGAGCGGCCGCTCTGGCGCATCTCGACGGCGCCAGATCGCGGGGCGGAGCTGGGTGCGATGATCGCAAGGCAGTTGGGCGCGCAGGTGCTGTACGACTGGGCCGGTGGCCTCCTCTGGCTGGCGCTCGACGGTTTTGACGATGCTGGCGCGACGCCTATCGGCGCCGCCGTCGCCGTGGCCGGAGGACATGCCACGCTCATCCGGGCGCCGGCCTCGATGCGCGCAGCGACCGACGTATTCGCCCCGCAGGAGGCGGGGCTGGCGGCATTGACGAAGCGGGTCAAGGAGAGCTTCGATCCCAGGGGCGCGTTCAATCCCGGGCGAATGTGGGCGGGCGTGTAACCGGGGTTCTTAGCGTCGCGGCTTGACACCGCAAGTCGGGTTTACTCCCCTTGCGGGGCGTAAGGTGGGTGCGCGGAGCGGCCGCATATGACGGCTGAGGTAGTGGTTTCGTCCGTGTAGGCATGCAAACGTCCTTCACCCTGGCGCAGCTCGCCGATCCGGATACCGCGGAAGCGGACCGGATCCTGCGCGCCTGCGTCCATTGCGGCTTCTGCACCGCGACCTGCCCGACCTATGTGCTGCTCGGCGACGAGCTCGATTCCCCGCGCGGGCGCATCTACCTGATCAAGGACATGCTGGAGAACGACCGTCCGGCGACGGGCGAGGTCGTCAAGCATATCGACCGTTGCCTGTCGTGCCTGGCCTGCATGACCACCTGCCCCTCGGGGGTGCACTACATGCACCTCGTCGACCACGCGCGCGGGCACATCGAGCGGACCTACACGCGCCCGTTGGCCGATCGTTTGCTCCGCGCGCTCCTTGCGCGTGTGCTGCCGTATAACGGTCGTTTCCGCCGGGCGCTCAACGCCGCGCGGCTCGGCAAACCGTTTGCCGGCTTGTTCGGCATGCTCGGGCTCGAGCCGGTCGCAGCCATGCTGCGATTGGCGCCCGCGCGGCCGCTCGCAGGCGCGACCGGCCAGGGCCGGCGCAGGTTTTCGCCGGCGGGCCCCCGGCGCGGGCGCATCGCGCTGTTGGACGGCTGCGTCGGGCCGGTGCTCGCGCCTTCGATCAATGCGGCAGCCATCCGGCTTCTCACCCGCCACGGCATCGAGGTCATTGTGGCCGAGGATGGCTGCTGCGGCGCGCTCGTCCACCATCTGGGGCGCGAGCAGGAGGCGCTCGATGCCGCCCGCCGCCGGATCGATGCCTGGATCGCCGAGCTCGAGGGGGAAGGCCTCGACGCGATCCTGGTCACGGCCTCGGGCTGCGGCACCATGGTCAAGGATTATGGTCACCTGCTGCGGACTGATTCGGCCTATGCCGACAAGGCCGCGCGGGTGTCGCGGCTCACCATGGACATCAGCGAGTACCTGAGCCGGCTCAAACTGCCGACGACGCACGACGCGATTGGCCTTGTCGTTGCTTATCACTCGGCATGCTCGCTGCAGCACGGCCAGAAAATCTCGCGCGCTCCGAAAGAATTGCTTTCCAAGATTGGATTCGTGGTGAAAGATGTGGCGGAAGGACATTTGTGTTGTGGTTCGGCCGGCACGTACAACATTCTCCAGCCGGAGCTTGCGAGGAGGTTGCGCGAGCGTAAAGTCGGCAATATCGAAAAGCTCCAGCCCGACGTGATCGCCGCCGGTAACATCGGCTGTATGACGCAGATCGCTGCGGGCACCGCGATCCCGGTCGTTCACACCGTCGAGTTGATCGATTGGGCGACCGGAGGCCCCGTGCCCGAGGCGTTTGCCGGGAAGGGGCTTTCCAGCACCGCGGGAGCAGCCGCCGCGGTGGCGATGTAACGGATAGTAGCGTTGGCGAACCGTACCCTGAGGCGCAACGATCGGGAGGCGATCATGGCGAAGAAAGCGAAGAAGGCAAAGTCGAAGACCAAGAAAACGAAGAAGCGGGTAAAGGCCGCCCCGGCCCGTAAGAAGAAGCGCGTCGTCGCGAAGAAGAGCGCGCCGAAGAAGTCGGCTAAGAAGGCGAAGGCCAAGGCTGCTCCTAAAGCTGCCGCTCCGAAGAAAGCTGCTGCCGCGAAGAAGCCGCCCGCACCGAAGCCGGCGCCGGCCCCCGCGCCGAGCATGCCGTCTTACGGCTCCGAGTCCTCGTCATCGCCGCCATCGAGCGGCGGCGGTTCGGAGGGCGGAAGTTCATCGTAGGATAACACGAACGGCGGGCGCGGGCGCGGTTCTTACCGCCGCTGGGTGTGCCGCCGCTCTCGAGGAACCCGGGCTCTGCCCGGGTTCCGCGTTATTGGGGGGCGCAGCCCAATCGCATGCGGCCGAGCCGCTCAGCCCGACCGATCGGTTTCCGTGCCGGCGACGGCTAGCGCGCGCCGGCGCCGTGGTCAGCGATGCCAGTGCAAGCGCGATTTAGGTCGGCCAATGCGTGCTGGCCGGACGACCGCGGTCACCCCGCAGGCGCGTGTGCCTGCGCCTGTATGCCCATATTCACAAGATGAAGCGGCGAAGCGGTCTCCTGCAGCATGTCCCAGCTCTTGAGCCAGTCGTAGGTACGCTGCATTTCCTCGCGCGGGATCGGAGCGGGATCGCAGACCACGATACGGCTGGCGCGAATGTCGTGCGGCCGCAGCCGCCCGATCTCGGGGTCCTTCGCTTTGTGATAGTCGATGAAGTAGTGCAGATACGCGCTCTTGTCGGCATTGATGCGCCGTACCGCCTCGCGCACGGCGCGGTTGAAGGCGCCATAGGTCGCGGCGTCGACCTTGTCGGAAGCGACTTCGGTGCCGTGGTAGAACGCTTCGCAGATCAGCCGGCAGCCTTTCTTCTCCGCGAGCGTGGCATAGGGCTCCGTCAAGGTGGTGGCCTCGATCTCGCCCTTCATCATCGCATCGAACCGGTAGCGCGAACCGTTGGGCGCGCGGCAGACCTTGATCTGGTCGCGCGGCAGGAATCCTTCCAGCATGTGGAGCGCGAGATAATGGGTCCCGAAATAGAACGGCACGCCGACCGTGCGGCCCGCAAGCTGCTGCGCGGTGTAGACGGGTGAGTCCGGGCGAACCGCGAGTGCGGCATAGGTGACGATGCCGCGCCGGCCGAGTTGACGACTGCCGGTCCTGGTATCCTGAACGCGGCAGTAGTTTCCCCATTCGCACGCGTTGTACATGTCCGCCTGGCCCTGCTCGAGCAGCTTGCCATGGCTCGAGAACGGATCGAGTCCCTTGGGGCTGATCACGTTGATCTCGGTCTTTTTCTCCACGTCCTTCTCGCGGTCGGCCCACTCGATGATCAGGCCCTCGTGCTCGAACAGGCCCTCGTCATAGGCCACAAGCTCCGGCAATCCCTGAAACGGCGCGGTCGTTTCCAGAACCAGCTTCTTCATGCATCAACTCCCCGCGGGCGACGACGACGGATCGCAGCGAGCCTAGCAGAAATCGCACGCCGGGACGCCGCATTTTGAGCGGGTGCAGGTCTGCGCGCCAAGCGCTCCCGCGCCGGCGGCGATGCCGGTCAGCAGCGCGGGGCGACCGGATTGCATAGGGATGGCGCGCCGAATAGCATGCCGGGCGAGAAGGATGGCCCCGGGCCGGAACTATGTCCTTCTTCCCCCAACACGGAGGAGATTCAGCGATGCCGGCGACTTACAACATCTTGATCATGGGCGCGTCCTACGGGTCGCTGCTGGCCTCCAAGCTGCTGTTCAGCGGCCATCAGGTGAAGCTGGTATGTCTTCCGGCGGAGGCGGACCTGATCAACGCCGAGGGCTTCCGCGTGCGAATGCCGATCAGGGGCCGGAAAGATCCGATCGAGATCGACTCGCGCAAGCTGCCGGGCAAGGTGTCCGCCGCCGGTCCCGGCGACGTCAATCCGGCCGACTACGATCTCGTGGGTCTCGCCATGCAGGAGCCGCAGTATCGCTCCCCCGGCGTGCGCCAATTGCTGGATGCGGTGGCCAAGTCGAGAGTGCCTTGCATGTCGATCATGAACATGCCGCCGCTGCCCTACGTGAAGCGGATCCCGAACCTCAATACCGACCCGTTGAAAGCAGCCTACACCGATCCAAGCGTGTGGGACAGTTTCGATCCGGCGCTGCTGACGCTGTGCAGCCCGGATCCGCAGGCGATCCGGCCCCCGGAAGAGAAGGTCAACGTGCTGCAGGTCACGCTGCCGACCAATTTCAAGGTCGCGCGCTTCGATTCCGACAAGCACACCGCCATCCTGCGGCAGCTGCAGGACGACATCGAGGCGATCCGGTTCGATACCGGTGATGGCAAGATCGAACTGCCAGTGAAGTTGAAGGTGCACGATTCCATCTTCGTGCCGCTCGCCAAGTGGGCGATGCTGCTGACCGGCAATTACCGCTGCGTGACCAAAGACGGCGCCATCACCATCAAGGAAGCGGTGCATTCCGACCTCGAGGCTTCGCGGGCGGTCTACAACTTCGTGCGCGACCTCTGCATCAAGCTGGGCGCCGCGCCCGACGATCTGGTGCCGTTCGAGAAATACGCCGCTGCCGCCGAGGGGCTGACGCGCCCGTCCTCCGCTGCCCGCGCGCTCAACAACGGCGCGCCCAACATCGAACGCGCCGACAAGCTGGTGCAGGCCATCGCCGCGCAGAAGGGACTGCGCAATCCCGTCATCGATGCGACCGTCGCATTGGTCGATGCGCGGCTCGAGGCCAACCGGAAGAAGGCTGCCGCCTGACGGCGGCCTCGTCTCGCCCGCCGGCGACCGCGCCGGACGCGCGCCCGGCGCCTATGCATCCGATGCGGGGATAAGCCGCCCTGTCGCCGCGCGGGCAGGGCTGTGATCCTGCCTGCACCTGCCTCCGGCACGCGGCCGCTGCCCCCGGCATCTTGAAAAGTGCGATTCTGCTCGCGCTGGTCAGCTCTGGCGTGCGGTTAGCGCCGCCGAGTCTTGTGTTGGAATCGCAACACTTGGATTCTTTCAAACTTAGATTCCCTCGATTCGCCTAAAAATTCGGCAGTTGCCTCAGTCTTTTCCTTCTCACATTTTGTGACGTGTTGTTAGCTCTCGATCGAAGCGCAGGGGATGCGACTGCGGGGGAAAACACAGTCGCAGATGCTTCGAGAGCACAGGCGCCGGGGTGGCGTTAGATTTTGAAAGGGGCACCAAATGAAAAAGCTGATCTTATCTGTAGTGGCCGCCGTCGCGCTTGCGACGCCGGCGCTCGCGGCCGATCTCAGGGTCAAGGCACCGCCGCCGCCCGCACCTCCGCCGAGTCCGTGGGATATCGCCTTCGGCGCCGGGATCACGAGCGATTACATCTTCCGCGGCATTACCCAGTCCAATCACAAGCCGTCGGTAAACGCCTCCTTTGAGCCCCGGTACAACGTTTCGCCGTACCTGCAGCTCTACGCCGGAACCGCGGCCTCGAGCATCTCGTTCCCGAACCGCGCCGCGGCCGAGATTGACGGCTTCGCCGGTATTCGGCCGACCTTCGGTCCGCTCGCCCTCGATTTCGGCGGAGTCTACTACTGGTATCCCGGTGGGAGCTGCTTCAATGGCGCTACCGTTCCCACCGTGTTCGGCACCGACTGCCTCGAGAACGGCTTCCTGCCGGTCAACGGCAACGTCATCAAGAAGGACCTGAGCTTCTGGGAAGTGTACGCAAAGGGCACCTACACGGTGAACGATCAGGTCTCGCTCGCCGGCGCCGCGTTCTACTCGCCTTCGGTGCTCAATTCGGGCGCCAACGGCACTTACGTGTCCGGCGGTGCGAGGTTCGCGGCTCCCAGCGCCGCCATGCCTGAGGGCTGGGGACTGTACCTGTCCGGCGAAGCCGGCCATTGGTTCCTTGGGACCAGCGACGCCTTCTACGGCGTCGCAGGCTTTCCGAACGGCATTCCCTACAAGAGCTACACCACCTGGAACGTCGGCGTCGGCATCACCAAGAGCGTGTTCACGCTCGACCTTCGCTACTACGATACCGACCTGAACAAGGGTGACTGCAACGCCTTCACCAGCGACAACACGGCGCGGTTCACCGGTGACTTCACTTCGATCAATCCCGGTGGCTTCGGCTCGAGCTGGTGCGGCTCCTCCTTCGTCGTTTCCGGCAGGTTCGACCTCACGGCGATGGCCAGTCTGAAGTAAGCCGACATCGACACGATCAACGGGCGGCGGTTCCTCGCGGACTGCCGCCCTTTTCTTTGGGCCTGGCGCGAATGAAACATGTGGCTCCTGGCCCAAGCGCTGGTGGTGAGCGCTGCTACTTGGCGGGTGCCAGCCCGACTTCACGCATGCGGTGAAACTCTCCATCGCGCACGAATACGAGCCCGCGGCCGTGAAATGCCGACAGGGTGGAGCGATGGCCGATGGACACGATGGTGGCGTGCTTGAGCCGCGCGTCGAGCAGGCGGTAAACCGCCGCTTCCGCCGCCTCATCGAGGGAGGCTGTGGCCTCGTCGAGGAAAAGATAGTCCGGCGCCTGCAGGATGGCGCGGGCAATGCCGAGACGCTGCTGTTCGCCCAGCGACAACATCCGGTTCCAGTGCGCTTCCTCGGCCAAGCGTCCGGCGAGCGCGGGCAGCCCGACCGCCGTGAGGATCTCGGCCAGCACGTCGGCGCCGAACGTCCCGGGTGCGGCCGGATAGGTGACGGCGGCGGCAAGCGTGCCGATGGGAAAATACGGCCGCTGCGGCAGCGCCATGACCTTGGCGCCTTTGGGCACGTGGATGGTGCCGGTGCCGAACGGCCAGGTCCCGGCGATCGCCCGGAAAAGCGTCGACTTGCCCGCGCCGGATGGGCCGGTGACCAGCACCCGCTCGCCCGCGGAGATCGCCAGGTCGTCGGCGGCGACCAGCGCGCTGCCCTGCGGCAGGCGCACCACGAGGTCATCGATCCTGATGGAATCCTTTCCGTCATGCGGCGCGACCTCGATCGCCGGCTGCGCCGTCGCCGTCGCCTGCGCGGTGTCGACCGCGATGTTGAAGCCATCGAGCCGCGCGATCACCGCGCGCCACTCCGCGAGCTGTCGATAGGCGTTGATGAAGAACGACAGGGCGGCCTGCACGCTGGTGAAGGCGGACGCCGTCTGCATCAGGCCGCCGAGCTGCACCGCGCCGGCAAAATACGCGGGACTGATGACGATGAAGGGAAAGATGGTGGCAACCTGGGCATAGCCGGCGGTGAGGAAGGTCAGCTGCTTGGTGCGCAGCATGATCTGCATGAAGTTGTTGACCACCTGTCCGAACCGACCGAGCAGTTGCTCGCGCTCATCGGTCTCGCCGCCCAGGAGGGCGATCTGCTCGGAATTTTCCCGCACCCGAACGAGATTGAAGCGGAAGTCCGCCTCGAACCGCTGCTGACGGAAATTGAGCCCGACGAGCGGCCAGCCGACGAGATGTGTCAGCGTGGTTCCGACCATCGCATAGAGCAAAGCCGCCCAGACCAGGTAGCCGGGAATGACCAAGCTGGTGCCGAACAGCTGAAACGGTGCCGCCGCGGACAGCGTCCACAGGATGACAATGAAGGAGAACAGCGTCACGACGGCGCTGAGCAATCCGACGGTCAGCGTCAATGTGCGTTCGATGAAGAGATTGATGTCCTCGGAGATGCGCTGATCGGGATTGTCGGCGGCATCGCCCAGGAGCTGCATGCGGTAATGGTTGCCGCCGGCGAGCCAGCGATCGAGATACTGCCGCGTCATCCAGCGCCGCCAGCGGATCTGCAGCCATTGATTCAGGTAGAGCTGATAGACCGCGAGCACGATGAATGCCGCCGCCAGCGCACAGAAGAACAACAGCTCCCAGACGAAGTTATCCCAGTTGCGCTCCTGCAGCGCATTGTAGAACCGGTTGTTCCACTGATTGAGCATGACGTTGATGGCCACGATCGAGAGTTCGATGGTGATCACGGCGGCGAGCAGAATGCGGCCCGCCCAGCGGTCCTCGGAGACGAAATAGGGACGGGCGAGCCGCCAGATGAGGGCGAGCGTGGAAAGGAGGCGTGACACGGGTTTCTCCTGCCGGACGGCGATGGCTCGGAAAATTCAGGGCGGTGGGCGGTGGGCTAGGCGGATCGGTTCAGCTGGAGTTGGGCAGTTGGTCGCCTTCACGGCACCGGAGCCGTGCCTCTGATTTGGTCGCGCCCACCATATTCAACTTTAGCATAAGGAAGCGCGGCAAAGCCCGTCCACCCTGTTGCGGTTTACCGCTGCGGCGGCCGGCGCACGCACACTTGTCCGCGAGGCATCTTAACTTTTATCCATCTTTATTGGGACCGAGGGGGCGAGACAATTCGAGCCTTGTGTGGAGCGATATCAGCCCCTACAACCTACGCCCATACCGGAATAGTTACGCTTTCGGATGGTTTAAATCGAAGAAGATGACGAAGAACGTCATCCCCAAACAATGGAGGGAATGCATGTCGCAGAAGTCCGCGTCTTCACCAACAACGCGTCGCAAGTTTCTCGGCGGAGCCGCCGTGGCAACGGCGGCGACCGTGGCCGCGCCCGGTGTGGTCTCGGCGCAAGGCCCCATCAGCATGCGCTGGCAGAGCACCTGGCCGTCGAAGGACATCTTCCACGAATTCGCGCTCGATTACGCCAAGAAGGTCAACGACATGACCGGCGGCGACCTCAAGATCGAGGTGCTGCCGGCGGGCGCCGTGGTGCCTGCGTTCGGCCTGCTCGACGCGGTCTCGAAGGGAACGCTCGACGGCGGCCACGGCGTGCTCGTCTACCACTACGGCAAGCAGACCGCGCTCGCCTTGTGGGGATCGGGTCCGGCTTTCGCCATGGACGCCAACATGCTGCTGGCCTGGCACAAATACGGCGGCGGCAAGGAGCTTCTCGCCAAGCTCTATCAGTCGATCGGCGCGAACGTCGTCTCGTTCCCGTACGGACCGATGCCGACCCAGCCGCTTGGCTGGTTCAAGCGGCCGGTCACCAAGATCGACGACTTCAAGGGCCTCAAATTCCGCACCGTCGGCATCTCCATTGACGTGTTCCAGGGTCTGGGCTCGGCGGTGAATGCGCTGCCCGGCGGCGAGATCGTGTCCGCCATGGACCGCGGCCTGCTCGAAGCGGCCGAGTTCAACAATGCCTCCTCGGACCGCGCGCTCGGCTTTGCCGACGTCTCGAAGGTCTGCATGCTGCAGAGCTATCACCAGAATGCCGAGCAGTTCGAGATCATGTTCAACAAGACCAAGTACGATGCATTGCCCGAAAAGATGCGGGCGATCATCGCCAATGCGGTCGAGGCGGCGTCGCAGGACATGTCGCTGAAAGCGATCGACCGCTACTCGCAGGATTACATCGAGCTGCAGACCAAGGACAACGTCAAGTTCTACAAGACGCCGGATGCGATCCTGAAGCGACAGCTCGAGATTTACGACGAGGTCGTGAAGAAGAAAGCCGGCGAGAATCCCCTGTTCAAGGAGATCCTCGCATCTCAGATCGCGTTCGCCAAGCGCGCGACGCAGTGGGAGCAGGACACGGTGGTCAACCGTCGGATGGCGTTCGATCACTATTTCGGCGCCAACGGCGCAGCGAAGAAGATCTGACGTCACACTGAAAGAGGCACCATCCGGCGGCATGACCGGATGGTGCTCCATGCTACGAGGATCGGCTCAACGCCGAGCGGCCGCAACGCATGAGCGTCCAGGGGTTTCTGCACACTATCGACGGCATCAGCACGTGGGTCGGCAAGGCCGCGGCTTGGCTGATCATGGCGCTGATGACCGTGGTGTGCGTCGAAGTCTTCAAGCGCTACATCATGAATGCGCCGACGGCGTGGATCTTCGATCTCGACAACATGCTCTATGGCACGCTGTTCATGCTGTGCGGGGCTTACACCCTCGCGCAGAACGCGCACGTCCGCGGCGACTTCCTCTACAGCTCGATGCGGCCGCGCACGCAGGCCACGCTCGATCTGTTGCTGTATCTGGTATTTTTCGTCCCCGGCATCGCCGCGCTCATTTACGCGGGCTACGACTATGCCGCCGATTCATGGCGCATCGCCGAGCATTCCAACGTGACGGCGGAGGGGCCGCCGGTCTATCACTTCAAGACCGTCATTCCGATCGCCGGCGCACTGGTGATGCTGCAGGGCATCGCCGAAATCGTGCGTTGCGTCGTCTGCCTCAAGACCGGGGTGTGGCCGAGCCGGTTGAAGGACGTCGCCGAGACCGACGTCATCGAGGAGCAGCTCGCTCACAGCGAATACGTCGACGATGACGCGCGCAGGATCGCGATCGAGCGCGCGCAGCGTATCGACGAAACCGCGCGCCAGCGCGGGATGGGGGGAGAGCTGAACACATGACCGATCCGGCCCTCGGGCTCCTGATGTTGGGGCTCATCGTCGTCGTGATCATGATGGGCTTCCCGACGGCTTTCACGCTGATGGGGCTCGGAATATTCTTCGGCTTCATCGCGTTCTACGTCCCAGGCGAGTCCTGGGTCCACAATCGCGTCTTCGATCTGATGGTCCAGCGCACTTATGGCGCAATGACCAACGACGTCCTGATTTCCATCCCGTTGTTCGTGCTCATGGGCTACGTGATGGAGCGCGGCGCGCTGGTGGACAAGATGTTCTACAGCATCCAGCTCGCGTTCCGTCGCGTGCCCGCGTCGCTGGCGGTCGCCACGCTGATCGTGTGCACGTTCTGGGGCATCGCCAGCGGTCTCGTGGGCGCGGTCGTGGTGCTGATGGGCGTCATCGCATTCAATCCGATGCTGCGCGCCGGCTACGACGTGAAGCTCGCCTCCGGCGTGATCACGGCGGGCGGCACGCTCGGGATCCTGATCCCGCCTTCGGTGATGATCATCGTGTTCGCCGCGGTCGCGGGCCAGTCGGTGGTCAAGCTCTACGCCGCGGCGATGTTCCCCGGCTTCTTCCTGGCGTTCCTTTATCTCGTCTATATCATCGGCTGGGCGATGATCAATCCGAAGATCGCCCCGCGTCTGCCGGAAGAGCAGACCAGGGTGCCGGTGCCGGCGTGGGTGCGACAATTCCAGGCGGCATATTCGCGCAACATGCCGGTGGCACTGGTTTCCGCCTTGTTCTCGCCGACCCGGGCGATGGCGATCAAGGCCGACGATGGAAAGCCCCTCGGGTATTGGACGCTGTTCAAGAATCTAGGCTTCGCGCTGGTGCCGTTCACGCTGATCGCACTCACGCTCTGGGGTGTCTGGTGGTACGTGGTGATCCACCAGCAGGTGACGGTCGAGGCGGCGCCGGAAGCCCTGCAGCAGTTGGGCAGCCCCGGGCTTACGCCGGCGCCGGCGGCGCCCAGCGAAGCGGGGCCGCCGTCGGCCTTCTACACATGGTTCTGGGCGATTGCCGCCCTCGCCGGGCTGGTGCTGGCGCGCTACTACGCGCGGATGGACGGCGACCGTCTGCAGGTCGTGAAGCTCCTGACCTCCTCGGTGATGCCGTTGGGCATTCTCACCGTGGTGGTGCTCGCCGTCATCCTGTTTGGAATCACGACCGCAACCGAGTCCGCAGGCGTCGGCGCCGCCGGCGCCTTTCTGCTGGCCTTCCACGCGCGCACGCTCGACTGGAAGCGCACCAAGGAAGCGGTATTCCTCACCGCTAAGACCACCGCCATGGTGTGCTGGCTGTTCGTCGGCTCGGCGTTGTTCTCCGGTGTGTTTGCCATCCTCGGCGGGCAGGCACTGGTCGAGCAATGGGTGCTGTCGCTCAATATGACACCCGTGCAGTTCATGATCCTGTCGCAGGCGATCATCTTCCTGCTGGGATGGCCGCTCGAGTGGACCGAGATCATCATCATCTTCGTGCCGATCTTCCTGCCGCTGCTCAAGCACTTCAACATCGACCCGGTGCTGTGGGGAACGCTCGTATTCGTGAACCTGCAGGCCGCATTCCTGTCGCCGCCGGTGGCGATGTCGGCGTTCTATCTCAAGGGCGTCGCGCCGTCGCATGTCACGCTCAACCAGATCTTCTCCGGCATGATGCCCTACATGCTGATCGTCATCCTTTGCATGGTCATCATGTATCTCTGGCCCGGAATGACGCTCTGGCTGCCCAATTACCTTTACGGCGGCTGAGGCGCGGCGGGCAGGGGCGCTCGCGCGGCCAGGCGGGACCAGCGCCTTTTCGCCATCGCAAGGCCCGCCATGAGATGTCGGCCGAGTCCGGCGGAGAGCGCAGGAGTGAAGCCATGGCCGGCGACGGGCTTGTGACGCTGACCGCGACCGACGCCGCCGCGGAAATCGCCCGCGGGGCGGTTTCGGCCGAGGACTATGCCCGCGCCTGCCTCGCCCGCATCGAGGCGCTCGACGGCGAGATCAGGGCGTTCGTTCATCTCGACCGCGAGCACGTGCTGGCGCAGGCACGCGCGCTCGACGAGCGCCGCACGCTGGGCCACCCGCTTGGCCCGCTGCACGGCATTCCGGTCGCGATCAAGGATATCATCGACACCGCGGATTATCCGACCGAGCTTGGCTCCCCGCTCGCCGCCGGACGCCGGCCCCGGCGTGACGCCGCCGTCGTCGCCAGGCTGCGCGCTGCCGGTGCCGTGATCATCGGCAAAACCGTGACCACGGAGTTCGCCTATTTTCACCCCGGGCCGACGCGCAACCCGCACGACCATGCCCGCACCCCCGGCGGTTCGTCCTCGGGCTCGGCGGCGGCGGTCGCCGCCCATATGGTCCCGCTCGCGCTCGGCACGCAGACCAACGGTTCGGTGATCCGTCCGGCGGCGTTCTGCGGCGTGTTTGCCGTCAAGCCGAGCCACGGGCTCGTGTCGCGCGCGGGTGTGCTGCAGCTGTCGCGCAGGCTCGACCATGTCGGTGCCTTCGCGCGCTCGGTGCCCGATCTCGCGCTCATCCTCGATGTCCTCGCCGGCCACGATCCGGCCGATCCTGATTCCATGCCCTTCGCCAGCGCCGATTTCCGTGCCGTGCAACGCGAAAGCCCGCCGGCATCCCCGCATTTTGCTTTCGTGCGCACCCCGGTCTGGGACAAGGCCACGCAGGAATCGCAAGCGGCGTTCGAGGAACTGGCGGCGGCGCTTGGTCCCGCGATGG
>Ga0075424_100002835_pt1 | contig 16031 bp, 12 predicted proteins | sample SoiMethybrSBSTD3_FD_75301 | JGI IMG/M metagenome (GOLD analysis project Ga0075424, IMG submission 75301) | Bulk soil microbial communities from a Populus tree surrounding site in Tennessee, USA - Soil MetaG P. TD hybrid SBSTD3 | ecosystem: Environmental > Terrestrial > Soil > Tree plantation...
GAGCGGATGAACCCCAACTGGATGATCCTTCGCATCCAACCCGACGAAGGCATCGCCCTCAATTTCGCAGCCAAGCGTCCCGGCCCGACCGTGAACCTGAGCACTGTCAGCATGGACTTCGCTTACAAGACCTATTTCAAGATCGCGTGCAACACCGGATACGAAACGCTGCTTTATGACTGCATGATCGGCGATGCAACGCTGTTCCAGCGGGCCGACAACATCGAGGCGGGGTGGTGTGCGGTACAGCCCATCCTGGACGCCTGGGCCAACAATCCGCCGCGAGATTTTCCGAACTACATCGCTGGCAGCAACGGCCCGGCTGCAGCCGACGAGCTGCTGGCGCGCGACGGTCGCGCTTGGCGGCCGCTCGACTGAGCGGTGGAAACGAGGGTCCATGGCAGACAAGCGAAAGATTTCGCTGGTCCTGGCGGATGTGGACGGCACGCTCGTCAACGAGCAGAAAGTGCTCACCAAACGTGCGCAGGCTGCCGTGCAACATCTGCGCGAGGCCGGAATTCGCTTCGCCATCACCAGCGGCCGGCCACCGAGGGGCATGGCCATGCTGCTCGATGACCTGAGACTCGATACGCCGATAGCCGGCTTCAACGGCGGCGTCTTTGTCACGCCGCAGCTCGCGCTCATCGAGCAGAAGACGCTGCCAGAGGATATCGCGGCCAAAGCAATCGAGCTGATCCGCTCCTGCGGCCTCGATGTCTGGGTCTATCGCGGTAATGACTGGCTGATCACCAAAGCGGACGCGCCCCACGTCGCCCGGGAAGCCCGGACCGTGCAGTTCAAGCCCACGATCGTGGCGGATGTCGGCGAGACGCTGGGACAAATCGCGAAGATTGTCGGCGTCAGCGACGACTACGACAAGGTGCGGCGTTGCGAAGCCGAAGCTCAGGCTGCTTTCGAACAGCGTGCGACGGCCAACCGGTCGCAACCCTACTACCTCGATATCACTCACAAGGACGCCAACAAGGGCGCGGTCGTTGGATTTCTATCGCGCCATCTGGAGGTGCCGACTACGGAGATCGCCACCATCGGTGACCAGCCGAACGACGTGCTCATGTTCAAGCGATCATGCTTCAGCATTGCGATGGGCAATGCCTCCGATCAGGTCAAGGAGCAAGCCAGCGTCACCACAGATTCTTACAACGAGGAAGGATTTGCCAAAGCAATGGAGCGCTTCATTCTGGGCTCGCTCGAGGCGGTGGCATGAGCCAGATGAACGGGCGCATCGAAACATTTCCGGATCCGGCGGCGCTCGCGCGCCATGTCGCCGAATGGATGACGTCGGCAGCGCTCGCAGCGACGGGGGCTTTTCGCGTATCGCTTTCCGGTGGCTCGACTCCCAAGACACTCTACACGCTCCTTGCTTCCGACGACTTCTGCGGACGTTTTCCCTGGACGCGGGTCTCCTGGTATTGGGGCGATGAGCGCTTCGTTCCTTATGATCACCCGGAGAGCAATTACGGGATGACCCGCGAGGCCATGCTCGCCAAGGCGCCCGTCCCGCCAGAGAGTGTCCATCCTGTGCCGACCAGTGGCACCCCTGAGGGGGCCGCCTCGCGCTATGAGCGGACTTTGCAAACGGCCTATGGTGCCGCCGTCCTGGATCGAGCGCGGCCGCTGTTTGACATTACTTTGCTTGGCCTCGGCGCCGATGGCCATACGGCCTCGCTGGTGCCGAACGATCCGGTGCTGCAGGAGCGGAAACGCTGGGTCGCCGCTGTGTCCCACGGGCGGCCTGAGGTCCGCATCACGATGACCTATCCGGTGATTGAGAGCAGCCGGCAGGTCGCATTTCTGGTGAGCGGCAAGGAGAAGGCGGCAATCTTCAGCGCCATCCGCACGGGTGCCAGTCGGGCGCCGGCCGCCCGCGTCGATCCTATCGGGGAGCTCATCTGGTTTATCGATATGGCGGCCGCGGGAGAGCGCTAATCGAGGTGTGACCATGCGGCCGATTCTCGTGGCACCATCGGTCCTGTCAGCCGACTTTACGCGATTGGGCGAGGAGATCCGCGCTGTCGACGCGGCCGGTGCCGATTGGATCCATGTCGACGTGATGGACGGACGTTTCGTGCCCAATATCACCATTGGGCCGGTCGTACTGCAGGCCATTCGCCGTTCGACGACAAAGCCGCTCAACGTTCATCTGATGATCGTCGAGCCGGAACGTTATCTCATGGCTTTCGCCGAGGCTGGCGCCGACCATCTCCTGGTGCAAGCCGAGCCTGCCTCCACAATCCATCTGCATCGGGTGCTCACCGAGATCCGCGCGCTCGGCAAGAAGACTGGGGTGGTGCTCGACCCGGCAAGTCCTCCGGACCTGGTCGAATATGTCCTGCATCTTTGCGACATCATCCTGGTGATGACAGTCAATCCTGGATTCGGCGGGCAGAGCTTCTTGCCTGAGATGCTTCCGAAGATCCGGCGCGTGCGGAAGATGTGCGTGCAGCGCGGGCTCGATCCAGTGATCGAGGTCGATGGGGGTGAGAACCAGACGACGGCGAGACAAGCAGTCGCGGCCGGTGCGACTGCGATCGTGGCCGGCTCGGCGATCTTCGGCAGCAAGGACTACAAGGCGGCCATTGCGGCGATCCGCAGATGTGCGCTCGCGGAGCTCGCTCAGCCATGAGCGCGTACCGCCTCGACAGCGCGCGTGCCCATCGCGGCCGTCCACCGATCCTCGTGATCATGGGAGTATCTGGGGTGGGCAAATCAGCGGTCGCGCACGAGCTCGCCGCGCGCCTCGGCTGGCCCTTCGAGGAGGGCGACGCGCTCCATCCTGAGGCAAACGTTGCCAAGATGCATGCGGGAATCCCACTGACGGATGTGGACCGCGAGCCCTGGCTTGAGCGCGTGGCCGCTTGGATCGACGATCAACGCGCCAAGAAGCAGCCGGGGATTATCACTTGCTCAGCGCTCAAGCGATCCTATCGCCAGATCATCATCGGTGATCGGCCGGAAGTGCGGCTCATTTACCTTCGCGGCAAGCGAGACCTCATCGCGCAACGTTTGGCAGTGCGCTGCGGCCATTTCATGCCTGCAAGCCTGTTGCAAAGCCAGATCGATGCCCTCGAGGGACCGGATCAGAGCGAGGATCCTCTTACTGTAGATGTGGATCTACCTGCCAGTCGGATCGCTGAGGAGATCATCCGATTGCTCGGTTCGTCCACGACGATTGGCCCGAGCGTGATGCGCGTAGGCGCGCTTAAGAATCGCTAGCGGTGCAGGGACCACAGCCACGGGAACACGTCATGCCATTCAGAGTTCAGGTCGGTCCACATCAAGTCTCGATCCACCAGGGCCAGACAGTGTTGGTCACTGAACCGGACGGGCGGATCAACTGGCCGAGCGAGAAGGGGCTCTATTTCTTTGATACGCGGGTCATCAGCAGTTGGGCCATTTACGCTAACGGCGAAGCCTGGAACCTCCTGAACGGGGGGGCCATCACCCACTATGCGTCAATAATTCATCTCACAAATCGAAAGATCCCCACCACGGACGGCATCATCCCGGAGCGCACGCTCGGCCTTGTCGTCAGCCGATCGATAAGCGGCGGCATGCACGAGGATCTCGACATCACTAACAACAGCACGAAGCGGGTACGCTTTCAGCTTGAGATCGTGGTGCGTTGCGATTTCGCAGACATTTTTGAGGTGAAATCCGGCAACATCGTGCGTCGCGGCCGGATCATCACGAAATGGTCGCAGACAAAGCAGCAGCTCCGGACAGTCTATCGTAACGCCGACTTCGTTCGCGCTGTAACGGTCGCGCCTGGGGATCGACAACCCAAAGCGGTGTACGCAAACGGTCGGCTCAGCTTCGAAGTCGACCTCGACCCGGGTGGGATTTGGCATTGCTGCTTGCTCTACACGCTGGAGGACGGCAAGCGAATGTTCCCGCCGCTGAATGACTGCGCCGACCAGCATCAGAAGACACACCATGCCGAAGCGTTGTCGAACTGGCTACAGGCTGTGCTGAAGATCCGCTCCAGCAACGAGGAGTTCTACCGTCTCTATCGGCAGGCGCTTGAGGACATGGCTGCGCTCCGGCTGCCGATCGTCGGTACGGATCACATGGTCTTTCTGCCGGCCGCGGGCTTGCCGTGGTTTGTGGCTCCCTTCGGCCGGGATAGCCTGATTGTCTCGCTACAGAACTTGTTGATCTATCCAGATTTCGCGCGTGGCTCGCTCGACATCTTGGGTTCGCTCCAGGCGCAGGAGGAGGATGACTACCGTGACGCGGAGCCCGGGAAGATCTTGCACGAGATCCGTTACGGGGAGCTCGCTTATTTCAAGCTGATCCCGCACACGCCCTACTACGGAACGGCCGATGCGACACCGCTCTATCTCATCACTCTGCATGCCGCCTGGCGGGCGACTGGCGACAGGGCGCTGTTGGAACGACACCTGGAGACTGCCGAGGGCTGCTTGTCCTGGATCGACACTTACGGCGACCGCGACGGCGATGGATTCCAGGAGTATCAGACCCGCTCGCCGGTCGGCTATGAGAACATGGGGTGGAAGGATGCCGGAGACAGCATCGTCTATCCTGACGGGTCCCTGGTCAGAGGACCGAAAGCGCTCTGCGAGTTGCAAGGCTACGTATATGACGCGTGGCTGCGCATGTCGGAAGTATTCGAGGAACTTGGCGACCCCGGCCGGGCAGGGGAGCTGCGGACGAAGGCGGCCGCGCTGTTCAAACGGTTCAACGAGGCTTTCTGGGATGACGAACTAGACTTTTACGCGTTTGCGCTGGACGGCGAGAAAAAGAAGGTGCTGACGGTTGCCTCCAACCCGGGACATTGCCTGTGGTCCGGCATTGTGCCGCCCGAGCGGGCCGCTAAGGTCGTGAGGCGCCTGATGGCACCGGACATGTGGAGCGGGTGGGGCATCCGCACGCTCTCCGCTCTTAACCCGGCATTCAATCCGTACAACTACCAGACCGGATCGGTCTGGCCGCACGACAATGCCACCATCGCACTGGGGTTCAAGCGCTATGGCTTTGGTGCCGAGGCGGCAAGGATAGCCCGTGATATCAGTGGCGCGGCAAGCCACTTCCTTTTCAATCAGCTGCCCGAACTTTATACGGCGCCCGAGCGTGATGAAGTCAATTTCCCCGTCCAATATCTTGGCGCCAACATACCGCAGGCCTGGGCGGCAGGCTCGGTCTTCACATTGATGCAGGCGATGCTCGGGTTCAGGCCGGACGCGCCGCGGGGGAAGCTATGCGTTGATCCGATGCTGCCGGAGTGGTTGCCTGACCTGACGGTATGTGACCTTCGGGTCGGCAAACAGCGATTTGATATCCGATTCTGGCGGCACAGTGATCAGACGGACTTCGATGTCTTGCAGGGCGATCCCAAGGCGGTCGAGCGCCGTAGCTTCGGCGCCCAATTCGAGCTCGCGGAATCGGTATAGCGCAGCCCACGGGTTCCCGGTGGTGACGTTCCGCTGTGGTTGGGCCCCCAAGTGGATGCCGCCAAGAACGATTGTGGTCGAGTCAACTGATGTCAAGTCTCTGCTTATGAGTTGAAGGTTTCGTCTCTGGAACGAAAAGCCAAACGATCGCGATGGCGATCAGACCTACCATGGTCACGCCCAAGAAGCCGGCCATGTGGCCGACTCTTTCCACGATGAGCCCCGATATAGAGGTGCTGAGCGCTGCCCCGATCCCGGAAAGAGTCCCGACGAGACCTTGAGCCAGGTTGAACCGGCCAGTCCCTTTCGTGAGGTCCGCGATCACCAGTGCCGTGAGGACGCCAAGTATCGCTCCTGTCAGGCCATCGAGCAGCTGGATAATGACAAGCAGCGCGGGGTCTGTAGTCACCGCAAAGAACGTGGAGCGAATCGGAAGGACACCGAGGCCGATGAGAAGAAGTGGCCTACGTCCCCAGCTGTTGGCGGTCCGCCCTATCCATGGCGCCAGCGAGGCAACAATGATCTGTGGCCCCACGATCAACGCCGACACGACGAGCGACGACCAGCGGCCTTCGGCGTGCACCAACCTTTCCCCGAGCAGTGGCAGCATAGAGGCATTCGCGACTTGGAATAGAAGGAGGCAAGAAGCAAACGCCAGAAGACGACGATCTTTGAAGAGAACGACGCGGCTGACCCTCTGCGGGTGGGTAGGATGATCGTCGGGAGCGCAGCAGGATCGGGCGAAGTGAACGTCGGTAGTGCGTATCCTGGCGAGCGCCAGGAGCACTGGGAATGCCAATGCAGCAGTCACGAGGAAGATGTCACTTAGAGACGTAAGATAACCGACAAAGCCCATGAGGCCAGCGGCCGTGAGACCACCGATGGAGGCGAAGCGCTGATTGCGGCCGAGCCGCTCAGCGAGTGCGTCGTTCCCAACGAGCCCCAGACTGATGGCAGCGACTGCCGGGCCAAGGATGCTTCCGGACGTGCCCTGTAGGACAGCCGCAGTGAAGATCGACGGGAAGTCCGACCGCAGTCCGAAGATCAATAGCGCCAAGGTGACCGCGGCAATCCCCGTTCCGATCAGCGTCCGCTTCGATTTGGCCATGTCGATGAGCTCGCCAGCCGGAACCTGAGTCAACAATCCGGCAAACCCGCTGATGGTCAGGACAAATCCGATGTTTGCAGGGGTCCAGCCGCGATCTGCGAGACTGCTCGCGAGAAACGGTCCCAAACCCATGAGCAGAGCCGCGAGAAAGAAGTTTAGCCAATCCAGCGCACGCAAGCTTTCAATAGGCCCTTGGGCGTCTCGAGTGCTGAGTGATCTGATGGGCATTCTTCGGTCCGCTGTGCGCGGTTGACGATGCGGTAACAGCACGGCTGTCGGGCGCCGCATCTCGCCCACTGCACGGATGCTGGAGGGGCAGTTCGTGCGAGTTGGTCATCTCCGCAATTCATAAGATATCATGACTGGCACCGGGTCTGACTCTGCGATTATACGTTCGGTCAGATCAATAGAACCAAGATTAGGTCTGCCGCCAAGGGTGGAATCGTTCAGGACCACATCCCCGCGGCGGTTCCACACATTTCAGATGTCATGAAAAAGCAAAACGGTGGCGCAGCGGGCCATGTTCCTCGCCACCCACTGCTACGTCCTAGAACACGAGGGGCATGATGGCGAAGATCCGGGTGGTGCCGGCGCCCAATTGATGTAGCGTCACGCGAGGTATCGTATACCAGACAGAACTTCTTCGCGTGCTGCGAAGTTCAGCTGCAGAGGCTGCTATTCTCCAGCAACTGGAGCAGCGAATGGCTCATAGATTTTCGACGGTTCTTGTCTTGATGGTGTATGTCGGCTGCCTTGCAGGCAGTGTCGCCGCACAACAATCGGCAGGTCCCCCCGCCGTAGGTGTGGTCCGGGCCGCGCAGCAGCAGATAACGCAGACCGATGAATTCGTTGGCAGGATCCAGGCAGTGGGGCGGGTCACTCTCGTTGCGCGCGTTACAGCGTTTCTTGAAAAGCGGATGTTTGTTGAAGGCTCGGAAGTCAAAAAAGACGATCTCCTTTATCAGCTCGAACAGCCACCGTTTCAGGCTCAAGTTGACGCCGCCAAAGCCAACGTCGATCAGTTGGATGCTCAGCATCGAAACGCCCTGATCTCACTCACGCGCGCTCAGGAGTTGCTGGAGAAGAGCGCCGGTCCGCAAGCGACTGTCGATGCTGCGCTCGCCACCGAGCGCGCGTTGGCGGCGCAGATCGAGGGTGCCAAGGCTCAGCTCAAGACTGCCGAGATCAATCTCGGCTACACCGAAATCCGCGCCCCTATCGACGGCAAGATCAGCAGCAGCGGCGTTACCGAAGGCAACGTGGTATCGCCGACCACCGGGACATTGGCGACCCTCGTCAGCCAGGATCCGATGTACGTGATTTTTCCGGTTTCGCAGCGCGCCGAGCTCGATCTGCGCAACCGCTATGCTGGCAAGGGCGGCTTCAATGCAGTCGTGCTGAAGCTGCGGCTGCCGGATGGCAGGATCTACCAGCAGGATGGCCGGGCCGACTACGTATCGCCCACCGTGGCCGAGAACACCGATACGATCACTATCCGCGGCGTCTTTCCCAATCCGGTATTGGTGTCGGGACAGCCAGCACAGCCCACCGTTCGTGAACTCACGGATGGCGAATTCGTCACTGTCCTCGTCGAGGGCGTGCAGCCGATCACCGTCCTGGCAATCCCGCGCGCAGCCGTCCTGTCCGACCAGCAGGGCGACTACGTTTATGTGGTCGATGCGCAGAAGAAAGCCCAGATCCGGCGTATTCAATTAGGACAGTCCACACCGTCCACTGCGGTTATCACGAACGGACTATCGGAAGGCGAGCTCGTCATCAGCGAAGGCTTGCAGCGTGTGCGCCCCGGGCAGGAGGTGTCTGCCGGCCCCGCCACTCCGACGCCGGCAATCCCGCCAACGGTGGGTCAGGGCGGAGCGTCCAATTCGCCCAGCCAGACCGGGAAGGGGACCAGCGCGAGTTCGGGAGCCAAGAAATGATCTCGTCCGTCTTCGTCGATCGACCAAGGCTTGCGGTCGTCATTGCCGTGGTCATCATGATCGCAGGGCTGCTGGCCTTGACGCGCATTCCGGTCGCGCAATTTCCCGACATCGTTCCGCCGCAGGTGGTCGTCTCCGCCACCTATCCGGGCGCGTCCGCCGCAGTCGTCGAATCGAGCGTCGCCCAGCCGATCGAGGCGCAGGTGGTCGGCGTGGACAAAATGATCTACATGAAATCGGCGAGCGGGGACGATGGTACCTATACCTTGACGGTCAGCTTTCTGCTCGACAGCGATCCCGATATCGATACTGTTAACGTCAACAACCGTGTGCAGACGGCGCTCGCCAGGCTTCCACCCGAGGTGCAGCTCCAGGGCCTGACGATTCAGAAGAAATCGTCAGCGATCTTGCAATTTCTTGCCCTCTACAGCGAAAACGGCGAGCAGGATCCGCTCTTTATCTCAAACTACGTCGTCATCAACGTGCTCGACGTGTTGTCGCGCATCCCCGGGGTGGGACAAGCGGGGCTGTTCGGCACGCTCAACTATTCAATGCGCATCTGGTTCGACACCAAGCGGCTCGACAGCCTCGCCCTTACGCCGGCAGACGTGATCGCCGCGATACAAGCGCAGAACATCCAGGCGCCGATCGGCCGGGTCGGCGCGCGCCCGATCGGAGACGATCAGCAGTTTCAAATCAACCTGCAGACGCAGGGCCGACTCACGACGTCCGAACAGTTCGGGGGCATTGTTTTGCGCGCCAATCCCGACGGCTCTTTGCTGCGCGTCCGCGATGTCGCCCGGGTGGAGCTCGGCGCCCAGAACCAGGACGTGGAGAGCCGGGTAGACGGCCGGCCCGCGGTCGGATTGCGCATCAATTTGGCCCCAGGCGCCAATGCGGTCCAGACCGCCGCCTTGGTACGGGCCGCTATGGACCGCTTGAGCAAGCAGTTTCCGCCGGGGCTCAAGTACATTGTGAACTACGACTCGACGACCTTCGTTTCGGATACCATCCATGACGTGTTGATCACCCTCGGGATCGCCTTCGCTCTCGTAGTCATCGTCGTATTTTTCTTTCTTGGCAGTCTGCGCGCGACGCTCATTCCCGCAGTCGCAGTGCCGGTCAGCGTAATCGGTAGCTTTGCGGTTCTGCTGTTGTTGGGCTACTCCGCCAACACGATCTCTCTTCTAGCGCTGGTGCTCGCTATCGGCATTCTGGTCGATGATGCGATTGTCGTCGTCGAGAACGTTGAGCGCGTACTAGAAGAGGAGCCGGAGCTCTCCCCCGCTGCGGCTACCAAAAAGGCGATGACCGAAATCACCGCACCGATCATTGCTATTACGCTCGTGCTGCTCTCGGTGTTCGTGCCTGTCGCATTCATCCCCGGCGTTTCGGGAACGCTGTTCCGGCAATTCGCAGTGACGATCAGCGTTGCGATGCTGATTTCGGCGGTCATCGCGCTGACCTTGTCCCCCGCTCTGTGCGCCGTCTTTCTCCGCCACCAGGGCACGCGGCGTGGTCTGATGGCTTGGGTACTGCGGCGGATTGACAATGTCCGTGACGGGTATGCATCGGCCGTGAGGCGCCTGGTGCGGATTTCGAGTCTTAGCCTAGTCATAGTTCTCGCTTGCGCTGCCGGTGCTTATTTTGTCTCGCTGCGGACTCCGACCGGCTTTTTGCCGGAGGAGGATCAAGGCGCCTTTTTCATCTCGGTGCAATTGCCCGATGACGCGTCTGTTTCCCGCACCGGAGAGGCGGCCACACGGGTCGAGGCGTTGCTGAAAACCATGCCGCAGGTCCAGAACGTGTTCACGGTCGTCGGCTTTTCGATCATCGACGGCGCCAACGCATCCAACGCGGCCTTGATTGTTCCGATCCTCAAGCCCTTCGCGGACCGTGCCGGCGCGGCCAATTCGGCGCAAGCACTGATCGCGCGCATTTTTGGTGCAGGACAAGAAATTCGCACCGCAACGGTTGTTCCGTTCAATCTGCCTCCGATCATCGGACTGTCGACAACCGGCGGTTTCGAGTACGACCTTGAAGCTCTGGAAGGACAGGACCCTGCCGAGATGAACAGCGTCATGCAGGGGCTGGTGGCCAACGCCAATCGCGATCCTCGGCTTGCCCGTGTGTTTTCGACCTATACCGCCAGCAAGCCCTCGATCTTCCTCGACATTGATCGCGAGAAGGCGCAAGCGCTGGGGCTTAGCATTACTGACGTGTTCAACGCGCTCCAGGCCACGTTGGGCGGCATCTTTATCAACAACTTCAATTTGTTCGGCCGCATCTGGCAGGTCAACATCGAGGGCGAGGCGGCCGACCGTCGCGACATCTCCGCGCTGTGGCAGATCTACGTGCGCAACAAATTTGGGAACGCGGTCCCTTTGCGCTCGATTGCGGAGGCGCGCGTCGTCGTCGGCCCGCAGGTGATCACACGCTACAACAATTACCGCGCGATCCCGATCCAGGGCGGTCCGGCGCCGGGCACGTCCTCCGGCACAGCATTGGCCGCCATGACGGAGATATCGGCGCAGACGTTGCCGCCCGGCTACAGCTTTGAGTGGACGGGGACGGCCTATCAGGAGGTTTCAGCCGCTGGACAGACAGGTGCGCTCATTGGTCTCGCTGTGCTGTTCGCGTTCCTGTTTCTCGTCGGGCTCTACGAGAGTTGGATCATCCCCCTTCCAGTTCTGTTGTCGGTGCCCATCGGCGTATTGGGCGCGCTCGTCGGCATTCTGCTCTTTCGCCTCTCGCTCGATCTCTACGCACAAATTGGCTTGGTGGTGCTAATTGCGTTGTCCGCCAAGAACGGCATCCTTATCGTCGAGTTCGCCAAGGACCAGCGCGAGCAGGGCAAGGACATAAGGGAAGCAGCAGTACTGGGGGCGCGAATGCGTTTTCGCGCGGTGATGATGACCTCGCTTGCATTCGTTTTCGGCGTCTATCCTTTAGTGGTTGCTCAGGGCGCCGCGGAGATTAGCCGGCACGACGTCGGTACACCGGTTTTCGCCGGCATGATCGCTGCGAGCGCCATTGGGATCTTCATGATCCCGATGCTTTACGTCACCTTCCAGAGCATGCGCGAACGGAGCAGCCTGTTGCTCAGACGCAGAAAGTTTCACCAAACCGGAGCGGCTTAGTCTGACTGTGTCATTCAAATGTGTCGTGCTGCCGGGAAAGTTGCTGCGATGACGAGCGTCATCACTGATCCGAGATGGCGGAGAGACGGTCACGGAGCCCGCGGAGTAACGGGCAAGACCTTGAGCGGCCGGAGTTCACGAAAGCGTTTCCGATCAATAAGTCGAAGGTTTACGGGAACATACGAATTGACAGCATTTGATCTTTGGACTTGAGCCTAAATTCAACGCCTGTGGTTTGCCGGCCGATCGTCGAGATCGACTAGGCCGGGTAGAAAAATACCCAGCGGACGACCACGGAGGCAAAGCGCAGGTGGTGTTCCAGCGCGGGGCGCCCGTGTGCAATTTCGATGAGCAGAGCCGCCCGCCCGCCAAGCCGCTTTCGTCATTCGCGCCGGCTACGCTGGTTCGTAGTAGGCGCTGCCATTCTGCTCGTTTCCTGTAGGCCTGCCGGCGTATTGGATCCGCAAGGGCCGATCGCTTCGGCGCAGCGACTTCTCCTTATCAATTCGACGGCGATCATGCTTGTCGTCGTGGTTCCCGTAATCGTGGCTACCTTGGCGTTCGCCTGGTGGTACCGGTCCTCCAACACGCACGCCACCCGCAGTCTGGATGAGTCCTATGAAGGGCGCGTCGAGTTCGTCGTGTGGTCGATTCCGACTTTGACCGTAATCTTGCTTGGCGGTGTTATTTGGATCGGGTCCCATCAGCTCGATCCGCGAGCCCCGATCGCTGCGCAATCCGACCCGCTACGCGTAGACGTCGTGTCGCTCGATTGGAAATGGCTGTTCATCTACCCCGATCTTGGTGTCGCAGCCGTCAATCAACTGGTTGTCCCAGCGGGAACGCCCGTAAAATTTCGGCTCACCTCGGCGACGGTGATGAATTCGTTCTTCGTGCCGCAGCTCGGGAGCCAGATCTACACAATGGGCGGCATGACTACTCATCTCAACCTTCTCGCGGAGGGGCCGGGCGAGTATTCCGGCTTTTCGGCAAATTTCAGCGGGGATGGTTTTTCCAGGATGCGGTTCGTCGTCAAGTCGACGCCCACTGGCGATTTCAATACTTGGCTCGAGCAGACGCGCGGCACCGGACCCGGCCTCGATGCTGCCGGCTACGCCGAATTGGCAAAGCCGAGCAAAAACGTACCGCCCACAACCTATCGCTCGGTGGAACCGAGGCTGTTCGAGCGCATCCTCGACCAGACGACAGCGGGTCCGGGAACCGCGCACCCCCCAATGCGTAAGGCAGGAGGTTGACATGCTGGGGAGGCTGACCTGGTCGGCAATTCCTTTCCAGGAGCCGCTGCCGCTGCTCAGCGGAGCAGTGGTCGGGGTCGTCATTCTGGCGATCCTCGTGACCGTCACCGTAAAGGGCTGGTGGCCATATCTGTGGCGCGAGTGGCTGAGCAGCGTCGACCACAAGCGTATTGGCGTCATGTACCTGGTGCTAGGCTTGGTCATGTTGCTGCGCGGGTTTTCCGATGCGATCATGATGCGCACACAGCAGGCGATCGCAGTCGGCAGTGCGCAGGGATACTTGCCTCCAGAGCACTACGACCAGATCTTCTCGGCGCACGGCACGATCATGATCTTTTTCGTGGCGATGCCGCTCGTCATCGGGCTGATGAACTTTGCCGTGCCGTTGCAACTCGGCGTGCGCGATGTCGCATTTCCCGTGCTGAATTCGGTCAGCCTCTGGCTCACCGCAACGGGCGCCCTGCTGATCAATCTATCGCTCGTCATCGGCAATTTCGCTCGCACCGGCTGGATGGCCTACCCGCCGCTTTCCGGGCTCGCCTTTTCGCCCGACGTCGGCGTCGACTACTACCTCTGGTCATTGCAGATCTCGGGCATCGGCACTTTGCTGACCGGCATCAATTTCGTGACAACGATTCTCAAGCTGCGCGCGCCTGGCATGACCTATTTCCGCATGCCGGTGTTCTGCTGGACCGCACTGGCCGCCAATCTGTTGATCGTTGCCGCGTTTCCGATTCTGACGGCGACCTTCATGATGCTGCTGCTCGACCGTTACCTTGACATGCATTTCTTTACCAATGAAGCCGGCGGCAACCAGATGATGTATGTCAATCTGTTCTGGGCGTGGGGGCATCCCGAGGTCTACATATTGATCCTGCCTGCCTTCGGCATCTTTTCTGAAGTGGTCGCGACTTTTTCCGGCAAGGGGCTGTTCAGCTACCGCTCGATGGTTTGGGCGACGCTCGCGATCTGTGTCCTCTCTTTCATGGTTTGGCTGCATCACTTCTTCACGATGGGCGCGGGGGCTGACGTCAACGCGTTCTTCGGGATCATGTCGTCGATTATTGCGGTGCCGACCGGTGTCAAAGTCTTCAACTGGCTGTTTACGATGTTCCGCGGTCGGATCGTGTTTCGAACGCCTATGCTGTTTGCAGTCGGCTTTATCGTCACGTTTGTTATCGGCGGCCTGACTGGCGTCTTGCTGGCAGTGCCGCCGGTCGATTTCGTGCTGCACAACAGCGCATTCCTGGTCGCCCATTTTCATAACGTCATTATTGGCGGCGTCGTGTTCGGCGCACTAGCGGGTATCAACTACTGGTTCCCGAAGGCGTTCGGGTTCACACTCGACGAACGCTTCGGCCACGCCAGTTTCTGGTGCTGGCTCATCGGCTTTTATCTCGCCTTCATGCCTCTCTACGCGTTGGGCCTGATGGGGATGACCCGGCGCCTTGAGCACATTCCCGATCCGAGCTGGCAGCCATTGCTGCTGGTGGCGGAGGTTGGCGCGATCGTGATTTTATGCGGAATCCTCTGCCAGGTCGCGCAGCTTTATGTGAGCATCCGCACGCGTGAGCAGCGCCGCGATCTGACCGGCGATCCATGGAACGGTCGAACCCTGGAGTGGTCGACCCCTTCGCCACCGCCAGCCTACAATTTTGCGGTGCTACCGAGGGTCGAGACCATCGACGCGTTCTGGCAGAAGAAGCGCACTGGGCGAGCCCCGGTAGCACCAGCCTTTGAAGCGATCGAAATGCCGCGCAACAGCCCAGCCGGTTTCATTACCGCTTTCTTTGCGACCATCATGGGTTTTTCGCTCATCTGGTACATCTGGTGGCTGGCAATCCTCAATTTTCTCGCCGCCATCATCGTGGTCCTGATAGCCGGCTGGAGCATCAAGCGTGAGGACGAAATCTCGCCTGCCGAAGTTGCGCAAATGGAACGGGCCCGGTGAGATGAGACGACTTCCATGACGGTCGCACCGACATTAGACAGAACTCTAACCGCGGTTTCAACTGAGCTCGCGCACGGCCGCGGCGGCGGCGGGCCGGCACCCAAGCGAATCGTCGTCGCTTATGGATTCTGGATTTTCATTCTCAGCGACATGGTCATGTTCTCGGCGCTGTTCGCGGCCTATGCGGTCTTGTCCAGCAATCACGCCGGCGGACCGACCGGGCCCGAGTTGTTCAACCTCCGGAACGTCTTCATCTCGACGATGTGTCTGCTGTTGTCGAGCTATACATGCGGGCTCGGAGTGCTGTCCGCCGAACGGAGGGAGGCAACGCACTTTCTGGTCTTCGCAATCCTCACATTCGCGCTCGGTGCGGCCTTTCTGATCATCGAGGCTAATGAGTTTGCCGGCATGGTGGCGAAGGGCGCCGGACCCTGGCGCAGCGCCTTTCTGTCCAGCTTCTTCACTCTTGTGGGGACGCACGGCGTCCACGTCGCCTGCGGTTTGGTCGCGCTCGTCTACCTGGTGGCGCAGGTGCGCGCACATGGCCTCCAACCCGCCGTGCTGCGGCGCCTGTTGTGCTGGAGTCTGTTTTGGCACGCGCTGGATATCGTCTGGGTTGGCGTATTCACGCTGGTCTATCTGATGGGAGGCTATTGATGGACAATCCCGAGCGCGTGCTCGGCGATCGGACGCCGGGTGTTGAAGATCATGAGCCAACGGCCAGCTATCTGTCGTACTCGGTTGGGCTGGGGCTCGCTATCATTGCGACGATCGCTTCTTTCATCGTGGCGCAGACCAATTTGCTGTGGCCCCCGGGCATCCCAGTCGGGTTGATCGTACTCGCCTTGGCGCAGATCGGCGTCCATCTCGTGTTCTTCTTGCATCTGGGCAGCGGGGCCGACAGCACAAACAATATTCTGGCTCTCGCCTTTGGCGTGTTGATCGTCTTTCTCGTCATTGCCGGCTCTGTCTGGATCATTGCCAACCTCAACGATAACGTGATGCCGATGCGGCAATGAGCAACCGGATTCTCGTTTTTTACGGCTCCTATCGTTCCGACCGAATGGGTATCCGGCTCGCCCAGTTTGTGGTTGAGCGACTGCGGCGCCGGGGTGACGATGTCGAGCTGATTGACGCCAAGACGATCAACCTCCCGATGCTCGACAGGATGTACAAGGAATATCCGAAGGGCGAAGCCCCCGAGGCC
>Ga0075424_100002836_pt1 | contig 16025 bp, 17 predicted proteins | sample SoiMethybrSBSTD3_FD_75301 | JGI IMG/M metagenome (GOLD analysis project Ga0075424, IMG submission 75301) | Bulk soil microbial communities from a Populus tree surrounding site in Tennessee, USA - Soil MetaG P. TD hybrid SBSTD3 | ecosystem: Environmental > Terrestrial > Soil > Tree plantation...
GAACGGCTCCCACTTGTCGGGGAGCGCGTCCTCGGGGAAGATCGCCTCGACCGGGCACTCCGGCTCGCAGGCGCCGCAGTCGATGCACTCCTCGGCGTCGATCACCAGCATCCGGTCGACCTCGTGGATGCAGTCGACGGGGCAGACGTCGATACAGGACTTGTCCTTCACGTCGATGCAGGGCTCGGCGATGATGTAGGTCACGGTCAGGTACCTCCCGGTATCTGTGTCAGTTTCGGCAACGGCCGGCCGGCGCTCGGCGGCCGCGGCGTCGGGCTGGACGTGGCGAACCGCCTCGTCCAGCAGCGTGCGGATGTGGTTGTCGTGCAGCGCGTAGATCACCCGCCGGCCGCGGCGGCGGCCGACCACCACCCCCGTTTCGCGAAGCGTGCGCAGGTGGTGTGAGACGGCCGACTGCTCGAGCTCGACGGCCGTCACCAGGTCGCCGACCGAGCAGGGCGATGCCGCCAGGCACGCCAGCAGCCGCACCCGGCTGGGCGAGGCCAGCGCCTGCATGGTGACCGCCACCCGCTCGGCCACCTCGGCGTCGAGCAGGCGGTCGGGGCAGCGGGAGGGGTGGACGCGCACCGCCCGATCCTAGCATGAGCGATTGCTCATATGACAGGTGCGAGTGCTAGTCTCCGGTGCATGATCAGCCTCACCGAAGCAGCCGCGCAGAAGGTCAAGACACTGGCCGCCGAGGAGCCGGGCAGCGTGCTGCGCCTGGCCGTCGAGGGCGGGGGTTGCTCCGGGTTCCAGTACGCGATCGGATTCGACAGCGGCTCCGATCCCGACGACCTGACGCTCGAGAGCCACGGCGTGCGAGTGGTGGTCGATCCAATCAGCCTGCCCTACCTGGAAGGCTCGGTCGTCGACTACAAGGACGGCCTGATCGGCGCCGGGTTCTCGTTCGACAACCCCAACGTGGCAGCCACCTGCGGCTGCAACTCCTCGTTCCAGGCCAAGGACGGGATCGAGGGGCCCTACAGCCCCAAGCCCGGCAACGGCTGCGCCTAGCGTTCGACGATGCTGACCGGCGGCTGTCGCTGCGGTGAGGTGCGGTTCACGGTCGCCGACGAGTTCCGCTACGCCGCCAACTGCCACTGCTCGGGCTGTCGCGCCGCCACCGGCTCGGCGTTCAAGGCGTTCGCGGGCATCGAGCGCAGCAAGCTCGAGATCACGGAGGGCCACAACAGCCTGGCCGTGTTCGGTGACCCCGACGCCAACGACACCCGCTGCCGTTCCTGCGGCTGCTTCCTGTTCTCGGTCGTGCGGGACGGCCAGTACGTGCACGTGGCGATGGGCTCGCTGATCGACGCGCCCGGCATCCGGCCCGACCACCACATCTTCGTGGGGTCGAAGGCGCCCTGGTACGAGATCACCGACGACCTGCCGCAGTTCCAGGAATACGCCGTCTAGCCGGTGTTGCTGAGTTCCGCCACGAGCCGCTGCACACGCGCAGAGATCTCGTCGCGGATCGCGCGCACGGCCGCCGGCGGCTGCCCCGCCGGATCGGGCAGCTCCCAGTCGATGTAGCGCTTGCCCGGCACGTACGGGCACTCATCGCCGCAGCCCATCGTCACCAGCAGGTCGGCCCACCGCATGTCCTCCATGTCCAGCTCGTGCGGCACCTTGCCGGAGAGGTCGATGCCGGCCTCGGCCATCACATCGACGACCTCGGGGTGGACCGCCGCGGCGGGCCGGCTGCCGGCCGAGCGCGCCTCGTGGCGGCCGGCCGCAGCCCGCTCGAACAGCGCCTGCGCGATCTGGGAGCGCCCCGCGTTCTGGATGCACACGAACAGCACGCGGCTCACGCCGCGTCCCTCGCTGCCGGGCTCTGCTCGGCCACGTGCGGGCGCGCCTCGGCCCGCAGGAACTGGTAGACGGCGGCGGCCACGGCGGCTCCCAGCAGCGGCGCCGCGATGTACACCCAGATGGCCGTGTAGTCACCGCCGGCGATGGCCGGCCCGAGCGAACGGGCCGGGTTCATCGATGCGCCCGTGACGGGGCCGCCGAACATCGCGTCCAGCCCGACCGTGCCGCCGATCGCGATCGCGGCCGCCTCGCCCACCGCGCGCGTATCCGTGGCCACCGCCATGATCACGAACATCAGGAAGAACGTGAGCACGCTCTCCCACAGGAACGCCTGCCCGTCGGAGCCGCTGGGCAACGTCGCTCCCACGTGCGCCACGTTCCCGAGCGAGCCGCGCAGCACCAGCGCCGCCGCCAGCGCGCCCGCCAGCTGCGCCGGCCAGTAGACCGCGGCCCGCCGCCAGGGGAAGTGGCGCGTCAGCGCGAACGCGAACGTGACCGCCGGGTTGAAGTGGGCGCCCGAGATGTGCCCGACCGCGTAGATCATGACCATGATCACCAGGCCGAAGCTGATCGCCACGCCGACGTGGCCGAGCGCGTGCGTCGTGGCGTCGACCATGATCGCCCCGCAGCCGGCGAACACCAGCGCGAAGGTGCCGATCAGCTCCGCCAGGGCCTGTCGTGCCAGCCCGATCGTCACTCGATGCTCCCGCGTCGCTCGAGCAGCAGCACGTCCCGCCAGATGCCTTCGCGCTGCCCCAGTCGCTCGCGCAGTCCGACCGTGCGAAACCCGCAGGCGTGGTGGAGTGCGATGCTGGCCGTGTTCTCGGGGAAGATGCCGGCCTGCACCGTCCAGATACCGGCCGACTCGGCGCGCCGGGTGAGCTGCGTGAGCAGCGCCCGACCGACGCCGCGGCCGCGCGCCTTTTCGGCCACGTAGACGCTGTCCTCGGCCACACCCTGGTACGCGCAGCGGTCGGAGACCGGCGACAGCACCGCCCACCCCAGCACGGCGTCTGCCTCCAGCGCGACCAGCAGGTGACCCGGCAGGTGGCCGGCCTGGAACTGCTCCCAGCTCGGGGTGTCGGTCTCAAACGACGCGTTTCCGGTGGCCAGCCCCTGCGCGTAGATCAGCTCCACCGCCGGCCAGTGTTGTGCCTGCATCTGTTCAATCAGAAGCGTGGCCGGCATCTACACCGCTTTGGCCAGCGCAGCAGGCTCCACCAACGAATGCAACCGCTCCATTGCCTCCGGCCGTACCCGGAAGTAGGCGAACGTGCCGCGCTTCTCGCGGTCCAGCAGCCCCGCCTCGCGCAGCAGCTTCAGGTGGTAGCTGACCGTCGGCTGGGCGAGGTCGAGTTGGTCGGTGAACTCGCACACGCACACCGCCTGCCCGCGGGCGCGGAGCAGGATGTTCAGGATCTTCACGCGGTTGCGGTCGGCCAGCACCTTGAACAGCCGCTCCAGCTCGACCGCGTCCTCGTCCGACAGCGACGATCCGGCAAGCGGGGTACAGCACGCGATCACGGGCAGGCGTTTCCTCATCGACGACGGACTATATCGAGAGCGCCAAATATTGGCGAGCGCGGATGCTAGGCCGCCGTCGCCTCGGCCCGCGGGTGGGTCACCATCGCGACGCCCGCGATCACGATCGCGAGGCCGGCCGTGGCCACGGCGCCCGGCAGGTTTCCTTGCAGCGTCTCGATCACGACCGCCACCACCGGCACCAGGAACGTCCAGGAGAACACGCGGGCGCTCGACCACTGCGCCAGCGCCAGGTAGAACCCGACGTAGGTGACGATCTGCGCCCCCAGCACCAGGAACACCAGGCTCGCCCAGAGCTTCGCCGAGGACCAGTCGGTGCCGCCGAAGCCGCCGGTCGCAGCCAGGTAGGGGATCAGCAGCACGCCGCCGCAGAAGAACTGCGCGGTGCTCGCGCCCCACACGTCGAAGCCGGCGTCGCGCACGCTCAGGTAGCGCATCCCGAGCCCTGCGCCGGCCCAGCCGAGTGCTCCCAGCAGGCACACGACCGCGCCCTCGGCCACGTGCGAGCCGCCGCTGGACGGCTCCGACCCGACGATCACGAGGATGCCGGCAAACCCCGTGATCAGGCCGATCACGCGCAGCCTCGTCAACCCCTCGCCCAGGAACACGCGCGCCAGCACGGCGGCGAAGAACGGGGCACTGTTCAGCAGCACCGATGCCACGGCGGCGCCGGCCAGCCGCGTGCCCTCGGCGATCCCGGCCAGCGTCACCGTCACGTTCCCGAAGCCGATCACGAGCGCCCAGCCCCAGCCGACCCATGTCGACGGCAGCCGCGCGCCGACCATGCGCAGCACCGGCAGCATCACCAGACCGCCGACCAGGGCGCGGCAGACGGAGATCACCGCCGGGCTGGTCAGGCCGAGCGCGGCACCGGTGACCGGATAGGCGGCGCCGGCGCAGATCACCGAGACGCCGAGCACGGCCGGAACCGGCACCCGTGTCGCGCGCGGGGCCTGGTCGACGGCGTCATGCCGGGACGTGCGCAAGACCCCAGCCTACAGACACCCTCTGCGAGCGTCATAGTCTCGAGAACGATGCTTCAGTCGCGTCATCTGCGGGCCGGCCGGAAGGCGCTGGTGCGGCTGTCGGTCGCGTTGGCCGCGTGCGCTGCCGCCGCCGCGATCACGCCGGCGTCGGCCGGCGCCCGCACCGCGGATACGTCCTAGCCGACCGGCGCGGTCGGGCCCGGGTCGACCGGAGTCCCCACCGGCCGCACGAGTCCGCCGCCGATCACGTAACACACCTCGACCGGACGCTGGTAGAACCCCGCCAGCTTCGCGGCTCGCCGAAACGCGTCCTCCTCGTCATCGATGTCATCGCCATAGATGCAATCGGGGTGACCAGGATCGCGTAGCCGATACCAGGTAAGGCGGTTCTTCAATCCGTGCATGACGCGGGAACCTTCCTACACAGAAGTTAGAAGCAGACTGTGATTCTTGATCCGCGTCAATCCTCCTGCGCCCGGTGCGACTTCTCCCGTGACGCGTAGCGTGAGTGATAGCTGGTGTCGAGTGTGCCGGGGGCTACGGGTTTCCGGGCTACCAGTTTCAGAACTCAGACCGTCGTGACGTCCCGAATGAGCGATCCGACGGTAGCCCCGGATACCTGTCGTCAGTGTCCCGACAGCCGTCCGATCGCCAGGTAGCTAACGAGGTTTGTGGGCGGGCTTCGGGACCGCGGTTTGCGGGGCCGAAGCGGGCGGGGGATACTGCGCGGGCCTGGTCCGGGAGGTCCGCTTTCCTGCGAGGAGGCAGCGAGGTCGGCCGTGAGAGAAGTCCGCCAATGTCCGTGACCACCCACGCCTCGAGCATGCGGCAGGTGGAGTTCTGCGGCCGAGACGCCGAACTCGAAGCGATCACGGCCGCACTCGGTCAGCTTGGTGACGGGACGTCCGCCGTGGTCGTGATAGAGGGCGGCGCCGGCATGGGAAAGAGCCGGCTGCTCGCCGAGGCGATCGACGTCGCCCGGGGCCTGGGACTACGGGTGGGGGCGAGTGCGGCAGATCCCAGCGAAAGCGTGGTCGAGCTGGCCGCGCTGCTGGCTGCGCTATCCGACGCGTCCAGCCCGCTGGTCGACCGAGACGCCTTCGGCGGCCTACGGCGGGAGGCTGGGCAACGGTTCTGGCTGCTCCGAGACCTGGAGAGCCTGCTGGAGCAGGCCGCGCTCGAAGGGCCGATCATGATCGCGATCGACGATCTGCAGTGGGCCGACACCGGAACCGCGGCCGCCCTGCGGACGCTGCCGACCCGGCTCTCGGGCCTGCCGATCGCCTGGGTCTTCGCCCTGCGCCCGGCCACCGGATCGACACCCGTGACGCGGGCGCTCGATGGGCTGCGGCGAAGCGGCGCCAGCACGGTGTCGCTGGGCCCACTCGACGCTGAGGCCATACACGGGCTGACGCGTGAGGTGCTCGGCGGCGAGGCCGACGACCACATTCGACGTCTGCTGGACGACACCCGCGGCAGCCCGTTTCTGATCGTGGAGCTCCTGCTCGGATTGCGCGATGAGCATCGGGTACGTGTCGAGGGCGGCCGGGCGGAGCTCGTGGATGGGCGCGTGCCGAGCCGTGTGCAGGACGGGATGCGCGAGCGGGTGGGGAGGCTGTCCGAGGCCGCGAGGACGGTGGTGACCGTCGCCGCCTCGTTGGGGCGCACGTTCTCATTCGACGAGCTGGCCCGAACACTCGGCTCGCCTGCGTCCGAGATCCTGGCTCCGGTCGGCGAGCTGATCGCCGCGGACCTGCTCGTCGAGTTCGATGACAGGCTGTCATTCTGGCACGACATCACCCGGGAGGCCGTGCGCTCCAGCATTCCGGTATCGGCGCGACGCGCCCTCGACCGGCAGGCCGCCGGCGTGTTGCTCGAGGGCGGTGCGCTGCCGATCGAGGTCGCCGCGCAGCTCGCCGCCAGCGCGGAGCCCGGCGATGACCTCGCGGTGGCGACGCTGCTGGACGCAGCGGAAGCGCTGATCGCGACCGACTCCGAGACCGCCGCCCGGTTCGGCCAGCGAGCGCTCGAGATCGCTCCCGCCCACCATCCCCATCGCGGCGAGATCGTCGGGTTGACCGCCATCGCGCTGCACATGGCAGGCCGAAGCGACGAAGCGATTGCATTCGCCGATACGGCGCTGCGGGCGATCCTGCCCGCGGCGCAGGAGGCCGAGGTGCGGCTGCGGATCGCCGGGATGTTCGCCATCTCAGCCGAGATCCGGATCGCTTCCGGGCGAGCCGCGTTGATGCTCCCCGATATCCCGGAGGTCGTTCGCGCCCGTCATCTGGCCTGCTTGTTCCACAATCTCGTCACGGCCGGCCGGATCGATGAGGCTCGGGCGATGCTCGAGGACGCTGGGGCCGTCGTTGCCGCGTCCCACGATGTCCGGGCGACCTTCACCCTGCGCCTCGCAGAGAGCGCGCTCGAATACGCCGACGGCCGGTTCGGCCCCGCGCGCGAGCTCGTCACGGCCGCGTACCGCGACGGCATATTCGCCGGCGACGACCAACGGCTCCGGCTCGCTCACATGTGGCACGGCGAGGTGCTGAGCGTGCTCGACCGCGACGACGAAGCGTTCGCGATCGCGTCCGACGGGCTGGCCGCGGCTCAGCGGGATCGCCAGGGGTGGGCGTATCGAATGTTCGAGGTCTGGCACGGCCGCCTGCTGCTGCGGGTCGGCCGGCTATCGGAGGCGGCGGCCGTCCTGGAAGGGCGCTTCGACATGGAGGATGGGAGCCATGCGGCCGCCGTGCTCGACGCCGCCGGCATCGTCGCCCTGGGCAGGCTGGCGATCCACGCCGGCGACCGCCGCCAGCTGCGCAGGCTCACTGAGATCGCCAAGGTCATGTTCGACGGCGGCACGCCGGCGGTGCGAAAACACGCCGCGTGGGTGCTCGCCCTGGCCGAATCGGCAGAGGGCAACGACGCGGCTGCTCACCGGTGGTTGCGCGCACCGACCGAGACGAGCGCGGGCATCCTGCCGCGGTTCCCACTCGATGTCGGCGACGAGGTGCAGCTGGTGCGGATCGCGCTGGCTGCCCGTGACGACGATCTGGCGCGACTGGCACTCGACGCGACCAGCTCACGGGCCGCGCGGAACCCGGGGGTGCAGTCGATCGCGGCGACCGCCGCGCACGTGGGGGGTCTGGTCGAGAACGACGTGCACGCACTGCGGGAGGCGGCCGGATTGTTCGAGGACACGCACCGGCCACTGGAGCACGCCTCCGCGCTCGAAGACCTCGGCGCGCACCTCGTCACCACCGACCGCGAGGCGTCGATCGAGGCGCTCGGTCGCGCGCTCACGATCTACGCCGGGACCGGCGCGAGCTGGGACGCGGGCCGCGTGCGCAGCCGACTGCGCGCGCTCGGGGTGCGCCGCCGCTTGGCGACCGCCGAACCCGAGACCCGCGGATGGGCGGCGCTGACGGGAGCCGAGGTGGCGGTCGCGCGCCTCGTGGCGGAGGGTCTCACCAACCGCGACGTGGCAGAGCGGCTGTTCCTGTCGCCGCATACCGTCAACAGCCACCTCCGGCACGTGTTCACCAAGCTCCGCATCAACTCTCGCGTGGAGCTCGTGCGGTTCGTCAGCACCGCGGACGTCGACTAGCGGCGGCTAAGACATGGCTCGCCTGTGCGATGTACCACCGGCGGGGAGCGGCGAGGATGCCTCCATGCCGATGATCGACGTCTACGCCGCCGATGGCACCTTCTCCGACAAGCATGCCCTCGCCCGCCGGCTCGCAGAGGCGGTGATGGGCTGGGAGCAGGTGCCGGCGATCCCGCTCTTCAGCGACAACACCGCCGCCTTCATCCACGACCTGCCGGCCGACGCCATCTCGAACGCCGCCGGCGCAAGCGACTACGTGCGCGTGCAGGTGCTCACGCCGGTGGGCGTCCTCGACCGCGCCAAACAGCTCGGCGTGGTTCGGGAGCTGACGGACATCGTCGCCGCGGCCGCCGCCGATCCAAGCCTGGTCGATCGCACCTGGGTGCTGATCACGGAGGCGCCGGAAGGCGGCTGGGGGATCGACGGGCACGCCAACACGGGGCAGGACATCGTCGCGGCGGCCCGTGCGGCGCTCGCCGCAACCGGAGATGGAAATTAGCTATGACAAGCACACAAGATCAGACGATGACCAGCACTTCCGGGAACCTCGACAACCGGAATCCGGGGCTCGTCGACGCGCTCGCGTAGAGCTCGCGTGTAGTGACGTTCAATAACACCGGCGCGCTTCTATCGACGCAGGTGAGAGGTACATGAGTTGCAGAAGCGTGGTGGGCTATACCGGTGCGCACAATCGGTGAACGTGCGGTTGATATTCAAATCGCAGGTTCGTGTGATGCGGGGTCGCGGCCCGTGGTCGAGGATCGGGCGACGTACTCTGGCCTACCCATGAAGGGAGTCGCAAAGTGAATGGTCGCCCCCACATCGTGCTCGTCCACGGCGCCTGGGCGGATGGATCCTGCTGGAGCGAGGTCATCGAGCTGTTGCAGACGGCCGGCTTCGGCGTACGAGCACCCCAGTTTCCGATGAGCTCCCTTGCCGAGGACGTGGCACGGCTGCGACAGGTGCTCGAGTTTCAGGAGGGTCCGACCATCGTCGCCGGTCACTCCTACGGCGGGCAGATCATGACCGCACTCGGGACGAACGCCCCCAACGCCGTCGGGCTCGTCTACGTCGCGGCGTTCGGGCTCGACGAGGGCGAGTCACTCGGGGCGCTGCTCTCGCAGGGGCCGGTCACGCCGGCGTTGGCGCACCTGTTCACGGATGCGCGCGGCTTCGGCTGGCTCTCCGAGGAGGACTTCGTCGAACACTTCGCCGCCGACGTCGACCGGCCCCGCGCCAGGGTGATGTGGTCGGTGCAGCAGGCGCTGGCCTCGTCGGCGTTCACCGACGTGATGGGCCCGCCGGCGTGGAAGTCGCTGCCGACCTGGTACCTGGTCGCACAGAACGACGAGGCGATCCCGCCCGACGCCGAGCGGCAGTTCGCGGCCCGGATGGGTGCCACGACGGTCGAGATCCCGTCGAGCCATGTTGCGATGGTCTCGCACCCCGCGCCGGTCGCTGAGCTGATCGAGCAAGCTGCCCAGTCGGTCGGGGCGACCGCGGACACAGGTTCTACGGAAAGTAGCTGACCACGTCAGGTCTCTGGCCTAGCGCCCGGCGCGCTGCATGAGCGTGATCGGCGGACACGCCCCCGCCTGAGCAACCGATGTGACGGAGAATCCGGCGCGCTCGTAGAACGGCACCGCTCGTGGGTTCGGCGACTCCAGATACGCCGGCGACCCACTCTCATCCACGATCTCCAGGCAGTTGCGCATCAGCCGTGTCCCCAGGCCACTCCCGTGAAGCTCGCGATCGACGCCGAACCACGGCAGGTACCAGTGCGGCTCGGCGGGATGTCCGGCGGCCATCTGCTCCAGCGTCGCGAACGAGTCGGCCTGGAGATGGTCGGAGGTGGTCTCGACCAGCACCTGCACCACGGCCTCGCCGTCAGGTTCTCGTCCCGGCCGAAACCAGAACGCGACGGCATCGAAATCCCCCAGCCGCCAGACGGTCTGATCGGCGAACGCGGCGCCGCCGAACGCCGCGACGAACGCCGGAAAATGACGCCGATATTGCGCCTCTTCGGGATAGAGCCAGCGCTCGACAGGGTCATCCTGGAACGCCGATACCAGCGTGCGGATCGCCCGATCCTGCTCGGCCCGCCCGACCACCGCGAACTCCGGTTCCGCCATCGAGCGACTCTACCGGGCCATCACATGGAGCGGATGCTCTGTATCGGGTCATACATTGCGAGCGTCTCCCAGGATGTCGTCGGGCCGCTGCGGTCGGCCTAGGTTGTGCCCATGACTTCGTGCCTCACATCCACCCAGAAGGAGAGCACTCTCATGCGCACCACCTCTCGACTCGTCCGCACCGTCCTGGTCGCCGCCGGTCTGCTGGCGATCTCGGCATCGGCCGCCCAGGCCATGCCCACCAAGCAGTCCAGCGACGTCGGGAAGTATCCGGGATTCGCCGCGACGGGCCATCCGGGCGGGCCATCACTCAATCGTTCCGGCTTCCGTTACGGCGGGAGCCCGGTGGTTCTCCACAGCCCGGGCTTCGTGCTCGGCCACCAGCTGAGCTCCGCGGCCCCTCAGCCGATGGCGGCTGCCGCGGATTCACCGACCAACCAGACTCCGCCGCAGGTAATCGCCCAGCCCGTCTCCGTGCAGTCCGCGGACAACGGCTTCGACTGGGCCGACGCCGCAATCGGGGCCCTCGTGGCATCCGTGCTGCTGATCCTGGCGGCCGTCGCCGCGACCCACGTCCGGCCTCGGCAGACGGTTCATCTGTAACACCTTGCCCGGCGCCGGTGAGGGTTCTCGTAACCCTCACCGGCGCTGTGGCGCCGCTTCTCCGCCGGCCAGGAAGCGCGCAACGGTAGGATGAATTGGGTGACGGGGGCGGCAGGGATCGAACCTGCGACCTTGAGCTTAGAAGGCTCCTGCTCTATCCACTGAGCTACGCCCCCGAGAAGTGCACCCTACATTCCCCGAAAGGGCCTAAGACGTGCCCAGCGAGCTCAGCTAGACACGCCCCGATAGCCGGCGTAGCGTCGCAGGACTTCGCTGACGTAGCGGCGCGTCTCTGCGAAGCGTGGGACGCTTCCCGTCCGCTCCACGATCGTTGGGCCGGCATTGTATGCGGCGAGCGTCAGGGTAAGCCGTCCGTGGAATCGGTCGAGCAGCTGTCGCAGATACCGGCATCCAGCGCGCACCGACTGTCGTGGGTTCATCGGATCATTCACACCGAGCGCTCGCGATGTCTGGGGTGCTAACTGCATCAGCCCGTCGGCGCCGCTGGTCGCGTTGTGCGCTCGCGGGTTGAACGCGGACTCTTCGGCAATCACGGACGCCACCAGCGCCGGCGCCAACCGGCTGCGCGCCGCTTCTTGCCGGATGACGTGCGCGTAGGGCCATGTGTGCCGGCGAGCGACGCTGGACTCTTGCCCATCGCCGTGGCTCCCGACTCGGAGCGCGATCGCGACCAGCGGCAGCGCGACAACGGCGCGGGCTCTTGGCGACCGCAGGGCCGGCTGCGCCGCCTCCCATCCCTGTCCAGCGATCAGCAACGCCGGGACGACGAGGTCATCGACCAATCCCGAGCGCCCGATGTCACGACGCGCGTTCGTCAACAGGGCAGGCACGGCAGTCCCATTCTTCATGCGAGAGGTCGCTCCTGCCGCGGCAGCTCGACCGGCCCTTGTCGCAGTCGCTGGATCTACGGCCTGGCGCTCAGGTGGACGTCGACCAGCCTACGCGTCGAGTCGCTGCTTCGATACGTGCCAAGCCATACCTCCGAGCCCGACGGCGCGATCCAGGTCGCCGTATCGGGCAGCGCTATCGTCGGGCCGGTGTGCTGGCCGCTTCGAGCATCCAGCCTGGTGAGACGATGCCAGCCGAGCGTACTGGCGACCCAAAGCGATGCCGAGCCGCCCGAGTTGATAGATCCGAGGCCCGGGACACGAAAGCTCCCGGCCACCTTCAGCGTCGGCTGGTACGTCTCGACATGTATCAGCCGGTTCTGTGTGGTGTCGCTGCTGAACGCGGAGATCCAAACGTCGCCCCCAGCGACGATGACGTACTCGGGCTGTAACGGCTGGCCTGCCGGCGGCTCCAGGTGCAGCCGCGTCATCGCGCCGGTGATTGGGTCGATCCTGACGAGCTCCGATCCGGCCAGCGCCCACAGTGCACCCGACCCGTAGGTGATGTCAAACACGCGCGCGCCGGCCTTGACCACGTCCAACCCCTTGCGGCCGGGCGTGTAGCGGTAGATGCGCGACCCAGCGGCGACCCAGATCGATCCGCCGCCCTGCGTCGGGTTGCAGGAGACGATCACGATGGTCATGCAGCCGGGACGGCCAGGGATGGGCACCTGCGTCGTGGAGCCATACACAGGGATGTGGAGCAGGAGCGCACTGGTCGAGCGAAACGATGCGACGGCGACCACCCAGGCGCCCTCCGCACCGACATTCACGCCCAGCGGAATCACACCGAGCGGCCGGTTCGGATCCGGCGTCGCCTTGCCCGGCCGGATCCGCGCGATCGTCCCGCCGGTTGCGCCGTGTTGCTGGACGATATACGTGCCCGCCGGGCCCGCCGCCACGACGGTTCGGTGGTCGCCGAGCGGCCGCGTCGGCCCGAGGGTGGCGGTGAAGGGCGCCGCCGCCTCCGCTGCGGGGCCGGACCTGCGGCTGAGGGTGACGAGGGCGATCGCGACGATCGCCGCGGCGATGAGCACCACCCCGGCCAGGGGCAGCCACCGTGCCGGCCGGTGCGCTAGTGCGGCCCGTGGCGGTGGCGGTAGATCCTGGTCGGGCATGACACGAACGACGCGGACCTGGTCCTCGATGCCCTTGAACCGCATCGTGTGCGGCGAGCCGAACCGGACACCTTCGATCCGCCGTGCCAGATGTACGACCTGTTCACTGGCAAGGATCTCGCCCGGTTGCGCGCGACTGCAGAGTCGTGCCGCCAGGTTGAGCGCGCCGCCGCGATACCCGCCGTCCGTCGGCAGCGCCTCACCCGCGTCCAGCCCGATGCCGACTCCTTGGGGAAGCGGCTCGCCGCCGGCCGAGCCGCGGCGGAACCTGCCCTGGAGGTCGACCGCGGCGCCAAGCGCCCGACGGGCCGAGACGAACACGCATAACGCCTCGTCGCCCCGCAACTCGAGCAACTCGCCCTCCCAGGCCGGCATCGCCTCCCGAACCGTCCGGGCAAACTGGGCGGCAAGCTCCGATGCGGCATCATCGCCGTGCTCATGCGTGTAGCGGGTATAGCCGCGAATGTCGGCGATCAGGAAGGTGCGTACCTCACTCGCGCGAGGCCGGTGCTCGACCGTGCTCATGCCCCATCACGCTCGGCCTCGGCGGCTCGCCGGCCGATCCGTCCCCGTGGGTGGCATGACGTACACAGAGCCTCGAGCACTCAATCCCCTCCGCCGGAAGGAACCGGATGATCCCACCCAGCCATTCCGAAGACAACCCGGGGGGATTGTTAGGGGTTCGTATGGATCGCGCTCCCGGTGTAGACGAGCTGAGCCCCGGCCCCTATGTAGAGACTGTCACCGGAGAAGCGTCTCTGGTGGGATGGGGGTCTCTCGAATGACGGCAGTCGATCTTCAGGATGCGCGGTGTGCCGCAAAGCACGCCGCCATGGTCGCGCGGCGCGGGAGTGGCGGCCGGGCTGCCTCCGGCGCCACAGCGGGTGCGGTCGTGCACGTGGAGCTGGCCGGGCCGACCGGGCGGCGCTCGGTGCCGGTCCCGGTTCAGGCGATGTGGCTGTCGCGGCGCTCGCAGTAGGCCTCGAACTCGGCGTAGCGGGTCAGATAGACGGCCAGTTCGAGCATGCCGAATGCGACCCATTCGGCGAAAAAGCGAGGATCAATCACCCGTAGATCAAGATCGGGGTCAACGCAGTCCATGGGACGCACCTCACGTTGGGGGAGCGGGAGCAGTGCTCGTCTCATGATCCGTCGACCTGACCTCGGGAACATCCCCCCGCCGGGCGATCTTCAGATCAGGTGATGGTGGGTGGGGCAGGTGTACGATGTTGGCCGGATGCGGCGATTGGTCATCATCGGTGCGTGCCTGGTTGGCCTCGGCTGGTTGACCTGGCTGGTATGGCGGCGATGGGCAGCGACCCCTGAGCCCCAAGACGACCGGGACGCGCCGGCCGTGGCCGAAGAAGAGGTCGCGCCGGAGTCCTACCGACCGTCCGGGCAGTGGGCGAGCGGGCAAGGTGACTCGGAGGAGCTGCTGGGCGAGTTGGCGGAGCTGCGACGCGAAGCCCTCAAGCGGGTGCATCGGCGACCGCTGTACGCGATGGCCGAAGAGCGAGGGGTGCCGCGGTACCGGCGGGCATTCATGACCAATGGCCAGCTGTTCGATGCCATCCTCAACGCCGAAGGAGTGTCGCCGGAGGCCGTATCGCCGTCGTCTGCGACGGTCGAGCGGGTACGCGCGCTGACGCTTCAGATGTTCGATTTCGCCGGCGAGTAGGTTCGGGAGGTGCCGGCCGACCAGGCGTGGGGCACTCCGGCTGCGTTACCGGCTCTTCGCGCGACATTAGCGTCTCGCAGGGTATGCAAGTCACCACTCGGCTCTGCGAAATAGGCGACAACGGGATCAAACCACCTGAGCCGCAGGCCGTTCGCTGATTGCGGTGCCGGATATCCCAGTTAGTCAGTGGGGTCTAGCGGCTCTGGTGTATAGAACACCGTGTGCAAGGCCTGATAAGAACGCGCCGCGAATACAGTTGACCGATGAACTCCGGCACGATATGACTGGCGACCGCGCGTCAGATGAGTCGACGCGTGAGCTCCATATCTGGGGGTCTGCATGCGTTTCGACGTCGGGTCAGGTATCCGAGCGTTCCGGATCGTGCTTATCGGCGCGCTCGTGGTGGTAGCGAGTGCGCCCGCGGCGACCGCGGCGACGGCCGGATTTGGCTCACCTGCATCCGGGCGGCCGGTGTTGCAGTGGCTGCCGGAGGAGTTCGCCACGAGCCACACCTATACGCAGGCCCAGGCCGTAACTGCCGCAACCCGGTATGACGTGATCGTTGCGTATACCCAGGCGTTTCAGCCGTACCTGGCATCAATGCGCGCCGCGAATCCGAATCTGGTCGTGCTGGCGTACATGAACGGCACGTTCGTGCCGCCTGCCCAGGCCACGTCGTGGCCGGCCGACTGGTACTCCTATGACGCTAATGGAATCAAGGTTCAGAACGCGCAGAACAAGAACTACTTGATGAACCCGACGAATGCCGGCTGGGTTCAGAATCGGGCGACGATGTGCGCGAACCTCGTGGCGCAGAGCGGGTACGACGGCTGCATGCTCGACACGCTCGGCGTCGCTCCGCTGACCGCGGGCTACTGTACGGCGCTGCCGATCAACCCTGCCACAGGCGCGGCCTGGGCTCGGCCGGATTGGATCTCGGCAACGACGCAGCTCTCCAACTCCGTCAGGTCCACCGTTTCGCCGAGCCTGGTGGTCGGAAACGGCCTCAAGGACGGCCCATCGCTGGGAGAGAGCAGCCAGTTGTTCAACGGCATGGACGGTGGCATCGCCGAGGGGTTCCTGCGCACGTCGACCCAGTCGGCGACGACGTACCCAACCGTTTCAATCTGGCAGCAGAACGTCAACATGCTGCTGAGTCCGCCCAAGCCGATGCTGGCTCTCACCAAGGTGTGGGCGTCGGCAACGACCGCCCAACTCAATCAGTACCATCTCTACGCGCTGGCGTCGTTCCTGCTGGGGACCGACGGTCGCTCATACTTCTACTTCAGCTCGGCGTCGTCGGAACCGCCGATATCGGTCGTTCCCTGGTCGGTCAACATCGGCGATCCCTCAGGCTCCTACTCGCTCCAGGACGGGGCATATCAGCGTCCCTTCACGCAGGGGCGCGTGCTTGTCAATCCAACCGCCAGCCAGGTGACTGTTCCGCTGTCGGGGGCGTACACCGAGATGGACGGCACCCAGGTCTCCGGCTCGCTCGTGATGCCGCCCAACACCGGGCAGATCCTCCAAACGGTGCCCGCCTCCGTGCCGGGTGCGCCGACGGGGGTGTCTGCGGTTGCTGGGGATGCGTCTGCGTCGGTGAGTTTCTCGGCGCCGGGGAGTGATGGTGGGA
>Ga0075424_100002837_pt1 | contig 16020 bp, 21 predicted proteins | sample SoiMethybrSBSTD3_FD_75301 | JGI IMG/M metagenome (GOLD analysis project Ga0075424, IMG submission 75301) | Bulk soil microbial communities from a Populus tree surrounding site in Tennessee, USA - Soil MetaG P. TD hybrid SBSTD3 | ecosystem: Environmental > Terrestrial > Soil > Tree plantation...
ACACCGGACGGCCCGCGCTGTCTCGCGCACGACCCCGCACGCGCCAATCAGCTGCGGGCGCAAGCGAAGCTGGGCGCCGAACGCAGCGCCGCTGCGCGCAGCCGTCCGGCCCCGACCGAGGCCCCGTGGCCCCTGCCGGGCGCCCCGCAGACCATCGCCGACGCGCAAACCCTGGCGAGTGCCGCGATGCGGGCCGTGTGGGAGGGCGCGATGGACGCGAAGGTAGCGCGCGAAGTCAGCGTGCTGGTCAACGCTTTTGTAGCAACCCTGAAAGTGGGCGAACTGGCGCAGCGACTTGCTGACGCTGAAGCCCTCGTCACGCGCCTAGAGGCGCAATCATCGAAACAAAAGGAGCGGTAATCACATGGCAGTCATCGCCTACACAGATCGCGGCGGCGTCCGCAGCTACGTCTGCACGTTCAACGGCGGCACGCAACTCAAGTGGAGTGAACACATCTCGGACGCGGCGGAATTCGCCGACCAGGCCGCCGTGCTGGCGTTTCTGAGCGGAAAGGATCTCGGCACCGTCAGCAACGCGCAGATCGTCACCGTCACGGCAGGTCAGCTCCATTACGGAAAGCGACAGCACTAATGCGCGCGCCCACCAAGCAGGCTCGCCCGAAGGGCGCAGCGGCTGTACTCAAGAAACACACCGCCCAGATCGGACAGTTGCAGGAGGAGATCAAGACGCTGGCACTTTTCCTTATGTGGAAGGGAAATCCGCCCGGGCCCGGCGAGGTGGGCCTGACGCACGAAGAGGCCAGAGACGGCGCGAGCTATCAGGCGGCGCTGAAGCAGGTCGGTGGCGATCACAGCAAGATCAAGGTCAAGCCGCGCTGGAACGCCTGGTACCTATGATCAGCCCCGAGGACTTCGCGCTGATCATGCAGCGCCTGAGCCCGGCGCAGCTGGCACGGGTCCTCAAGCCGCCGCCGGTCAAACCGCTCACGCCACGCCAACAGGAGCAGGCGCGACTCGCTGAGGAGTATCGCGCCGCGCTCGAACGTCAACTACTGGAGCAGCAATGACGACATACGTTGCAGGACAAGCGCTCGAAGTGAACCCCAACGACACGCGAGTACAGGCCGATATCGGCATCAACCCGTGGGAAGGCGACAACTTCGCGCTGGGCGATGGGGCCGAGCGTCAGGTCGTGCCGGTGATGCCCCTCGTGCGGGACTACATCGTGCAGCAGAAGAAGATCGCCACCGCCAACGTCGCCGCGGACCAGGTGCTCGCGTCGCTCAAGAACACGTGGACCGAGTTCGACGCCGCAACGAAGTCCGCACGTGAGCGCTACGCAGCCGAGCGAGCACAGATTGCCGCCGAGCGACGGTTCACACCACCGGCGGGGTCCGCGACCGTTGATGAGGCGGGCAACGTAGTCGAGGGACCCACGGCCCCGGCGCATCGAGCGCTGGGCGTGCGGGATGACGTGGCCACCGAGCGGGCACGCGCCGAAATCACCCAGGCGCTCGCCACGCAGTTGGAGGCCAAGTTGAAAGCGCTCGCCGAAGCGGAACAGACCGCGCGCGCCGAACTCGACAACCCCGTGCCCGCCAGCGCCGAGGACATGGAGGCGGCGCTGGACCTGCAAGTGTCGCTCGGCTTGTTGACGCCGCAGTATGCCGTGCCGATTCTGCTCCGTCAGCTGGTGATCGATCCGGCGCGGACCGGGAAAGGTCAGGGCAAGGTCACGGCCCTGTTGCCTATCGTGCAATCGCTGATGCAGCGCGATGCCGTGGAACGGGACAAGCGCGAACTCCCGGAATACGGATACGCCAGCTACGCGGTGCAGGACATCATCACGCAAGCGAAAGCCGTGCAGCGCGACGCCAGCTACTACGCCAGTCATCAGAAGCTGCGGGCGATTCATCTCGCCCGGTACAAGTTGGGCGAGCTCGCGCGCGGGTACGTACAAGGCGTGGGTAGGCTCGGCGGGACGCCGCAATGGTTCGCCGATCTGGGCGTGCCTGTGCCGGAGCCAGCCAAATGAGCAGAGCATTCACGGATACCCGGCTCGACCGGCTGTTCACCAAGGCCGGAGACGTGCTCGAACGGCACGAGCGCACGGGACTCGGCCGCGATTTCGGCAAGTACCGGGATGATCCGGTCGGTTTCGCGCGCGACGTGCTCAACGCACAGCTGTGGAGCAAGCAGATGGCCATTGCTGACGCGGTGCTGTACGAGCCTCAGGTGTCGGTGCGCGGCGGTGTGGGCGTCGGGAAAGACTTCACGTGCGCCGTGCTCGCGCTCTGGTGGGCGTACTGCCGGAATGGACTGGTGCTCATCACCAGCGCCACGGCGCGCCAAGTGCGGGAGATTCTGTTCCAGAAAGAGATCCGGCGCTTGTTCCACGCGGGGCGTCTGCCGGGTGAATTGCTCCAAGGCGCCGTCCGCCCAGCGAGCGGCGAGGGCGGCATTATCGGCTTCACGTCGTCAGACGTGGACCGGCTGACCGGCTTCCACGATGCCGCCGTGCTGGGCATCCTCTCCGAGGCGCAAGGGCTGGACGAGGACAGCTTCATCGCCATGAAGTCGTGCGCGGTGAGCGCACACGACCGGCTGCTCGCGGTCGGCAATCCCACGCGACCGCTCGGGCCATTCTTTGCCTCGCAGCGACCGGGCTCGCCCTGGACGAAGATCAGCATTTCAGTGTTCGAGCATCCGAACGTCGTGGAGCGTCGACAGGTGATCGCCGGCGGTCCCGAATACGCCTGGCTTGAACGCATCCGCGCCGAGGAAGGCGAAGGATCGCAGTTCTGGGCGGGCCGCATTCTCGCTGAGTTCCCGACCGAGAGCAGCGAAGCCTTGTTCACCCGTGCGCTGCTCGACGCCGCGGTCGCGCGTGGGCCGTCGTTCACCAGTGGTCCGTCACCCGATGTGATTCTCGGACTGGACGTGGCGCGGTTCGGCTCCGACTCCACCGCGTGCGCTATTCTGCGGGGCGACGTGGTGCTCCCGCTCGAGACGTGGCACGGCCTGAACACGATGGAGAGTGTGGCCCGCGTTCAAGTCATCACCGAACGGCTAGGGCTGGTCGGTGATGGACTCAACCGACATGACAAGCTGACCGTGGTCGTGGACGTGACGGGCGGTGGGGCAGGACCCGGGGTCGCCGACCGGCTGCGGGAGTTGGGCTACAACGTCGTGGACTTCCATAGCTCGAATCCGCCGCCACCGGGAGGCGAGTACGGCGCGTTGCGTCCACTCAACGCCCGTGCGGCCGCGTTCTTGGAGTTCCGGCATCGGGTACGCTCGGGGACGCTGACGCTCCCAGATGATCCGCTCTTACTCGAAGAGTGCGGCTGCGTCACCATCGAGACAGATCAGAAGGACCGAGCGCAGATCGGGAGCAAGATCGCGCTCCGGGCGCAGCTGGGTCGCAGTCCCGATCGGTGCGATGCCGTGATGCTCGCGGTCGGGGGGACGGGCGGCGTGACCTGCGGGGCGGCGGCAGGCAACTTCGGGTTCTGAGTTGGTTAAAGGCCACGCAACGCCAGCACAACACTCGCGAGGGCTAAGACGCCAGTCGTCAAGGCGAGAACCTTTGTCCATGTGACGAGAGCGGCGGTCTGGGTCGCCGCTTCCGCTGACGCTTTCTCTAATGCACTTGTAAGCGCCTTGAGTCGATCTGCGAACTCGATACCCAAGCGGGCAGCGAGCATGCCAAGTGTCTGCGCTTGTGCTTGCGGCGTTGTTGCCCTGATCTGCTTCGCGACCTCTTCGATGGACATGTTTGCAAGGCGCTCGTCCACGGCTGGTCCTCCGGATTGGCGTTGTTGAGCACAGAAGTTAGGGCGTTTTTGCTCTCAGAGCATCGCAAATCGGTCGGTAGGGGTGCAGGGGCGCCCCCGGTCTCTATAAAGGAAAACGGTCAGGGTGCGCACCCTGACCGTTTCCGCTCGCCACGAGCCGTTCCACGTCACGTGATTGTGGGACCCACGGGGTAGGTCTTGCCGATCTGCCCCGCACGCCGACGAGCTACCGAGCGCCGGGGCACCGCGTCTTCTTCGCATACCGTCTCCTTTTCTGGTTCGGTGTGCTAGTGCTGGCCGATCATGAGTTCGACGGCCTGCTTACCGGCTGACGTCAGCTTGTACTCTTTCCGCGCCTGTCGCGTCGTGCCTGCCTTCTTCAGCTGCATGACGAACGCGGGCTTGCGCGCCATCAGCGTGTCGAACGCGGTGGTGATGTTCGCGACGCCGTACCCGAGATGCTTCAACGCGGTGTTGACCTGCTGCGAGCCAAACTCGGTATCGCCCTCGATGAATTGGTACCAGTAGCCCGCGACAAGCGCTCGGTCCGCGTCGGTCTCCGGTGCGGTCGCCGCGTACAGGTCCGCAATCGTCTCGAACCGCTTGGGTGTGCCGTTGGTCTCGGCACCCTGTACGGGTCGAGGCTGAGTGCGCGTGATGCCATGCGCCTCGGCGGCCCAACGCAGCACGCGCTCTGCCGCTGCTGCATCGAGTCCAGCTATTGCGGCTGCGACTGCTTGCATCGCGTTCAGCTCGGCCGTGGGATCGGGCTTCGCTGAGGTTGTGGTGGTCTCGGTCATGGTGATCACCTCCTTCAGGGGTTGAGGACCACGGCGAATAGTCGCGAATACTATGCGCTCATGTCAAGGGACAGCTTGCACTCAAAGCGAGCCGTTCTTTGACCGGGGCCGGGCCTCCCCTATTCGGGGTGCGTGGAGGGCGCCTAGGGGTTGCTGGGGTCCTTAGCGGAGCCGCCAGCCCGCCCCGCACGGGACCCAGTCGCATAAGTCATTGTGACTGCGAGAGTTGGCCGGTAGCTTTCTAGTACGCCGTTCCACAATGGAACGGCGAACCTAGAAAGGAGGCCGTATGGCCAAGTCCAAGACTCTCACCGTCGCGCAGGCGTTCACGATGTGGATGAAGGGCGAGCCGTTCATCGCGCTCGCGCGACTGGTCCGCCCGAAGCTGCGGCAGGCCGACTTCAAGAAGCTCGCAGGGGTCGAGCGGTGGAAGCAGGCCGTGGCACAGCGCGACCGGGCCGTGAAGCAGGCCCAGAAACGCGGGGCTGCGTGAGCCGCCTCTACCTGCTCACCGAGGCGCCCGTGGCCGAGTCCCCGGCCATGCACATCCGCAACGCGATTCAACTGCTCATCGCCTTCGAGGCGACCAATCCGGCGGTCTGGCTGTTCGCCCCGGAGTTGCCCGCCGTGCAGGCCCGACTCTTTCACGCGCTGTTTCTCTTGGAAGGAGAGGAGACATGAGAGGCCAAGGCAGAGTGTTCCGCCCCGTGGTCCGGGGCGCACACACGAAAGTCTGGTGGCTCGACTATTCGGTGCGCGGCGAACGCCACCGCGAGTCGAGCGAGACCACCAGCAAGCGGGCGGCGCAGCGGTTGCTCCGCCAGCGCATCGGCGACCGGGAGGACGGGAAGCTGATCGGCAATCCCGGCAAAGTGACGCTCGCTGACTTGAAGGCCGGGCTGGAGCGCCACTACACGCGCGAGAATCTGCGGTCGTGGGACAACTTCGGCGTGTATTGCTTCAAGCATCTGGAACGGCTGCTCGGCGTGACGGCACCCGTGACGGACCTCACCACCCAGCGGTTGCGGTGGTACTTGGACACGCGACTGGCCGAGGGCGCAGCACGGGCCAGCGTCCGGTCGGAGATCGGCCTACTCAACGCCGCATTCACGGTCGCCGTGGTCGAGGACCAAATCCTCGCGACGCGACCGACGTTTCTGCTTCCCACTGTGCGCAACGCTCGCGCGGGCTTCTTCGAGCCGGGCGACGTGGCGGCCCTCATGGCCGAACTGCCGACGCCGCTGCATCGGCACATCGTGCAGTTCGCGTATTACACGGGGTGGCGGCGCGAGGAGATTCTCGGCCTCGGGTGGACACAGGTCGCGTGGGAGTCGAGGGTGCTCCGGATCGATCCGCCGACCGATGCCAAGCGCACCAAGGGCGAGGATGCCCGCGTGATTCCCTTCGCCGGGACGCCGCTTGAGACCTTGCTCAGCGAGCGGTGGCAGGTGCGCGACGGCTCGTTCGTGTTCCAGCATCACGGCGAGCGGCTGCACTCGTTCTACAAGGTCTGGCGCGCGGCGTGTAAGCGGGCGGGCTTGGCCGGGCGGCACCTGCACGACTTCCGACGCACAGCGGCCCGTGAACTGTTGAACGCGGGCGTGCCGGAGAAGGTGGTGCGCCAGATCGTCGGGTGGAAGTCGGCGCGCATGCTCGACCGCTACTACATCGTCAACGAGGGCGTGGTGGCGCAGGCTGTGGCCAAACGGTTCGGCAGCGGCAAACAACCGGCAAACACTGGGGCTGCCCAGCCGCAGGTACCTGTGTAAGTTGTTGAGCAGTAACAACGGGGCGGTAGCTCAGCTGGGAGAGCACCTGGTTTGCAACCAGGGGGTCGTGGGTTCGAATCCCATCCGCTCCATGCCGGCCGCTAAAGCCAACGACCCCCCGGACTGGTCCGGGAGGTCGCTGGAAGCGACGTTCAGCGAGTCCTCAGGCGGTCGTCGATGTCCGCGATGATGGCTCGTGGGGCGCCACGCTTCTCCCACCCCTTGTGTTTGCCGCGATCGTGTCGCTCGCGGACTTCCCACAACCCGCGCACGGCGACCTGCTGACCCTGCGGCGTGGCGAAGATGCGCACGATTTCGTCGTCATTGTCATTCCGGCGCGCCCAGATGATCCGATTCGGTCCCGAGCGCTCCACGCGAACCACCGCCCAGCCGCGGTTCACGAGCACTTCGCGCGTGACCACGACCACGCGATCCACCGGCACGACGTAGACGTACTCTGCCGGCTCACTGTACACGACGGCGGCGCTGGTGTAGCCCCCGGCACAACCCGCGAGACTCAGCGCGCCGGCGACGAGCAGGCACTGCTGTGTGCGTTTCATGTCGGCTCCTGTTGAGTGACTGCCTTCTGAAGACCCCGCCGGCGCGAAGATGTTACGGACGCGCGTGATGCGCATCACCTTCCCCCAGGCCGGAGACGCGCCTGCCAGGGGGTTGCGGGTTCGAATCCCATCCGCTCCATTCACGCTCCTATTCAATGTCCCCTGCCGACTGGCTCCCCTTTCTCACCGAGCTCGCCGATCGCGCAGACGAGCTGGCGCTGCGATGGTTTCGCACCGCCGGGCTGCGTGTCCAGGAGAAGCCGGATCTGAGCCCCGTCACCGAGGCGGACCAGGCGATCGAAGCGATGGCCCGGAAGGCGGTGCGCCAGAACCACCCCGAGCTCGGTGTGCTGGGCGAAGAAGCAGGCGAAGCGCCGGGACCCACGGAGGCGCGGCTCATCATCGATCCCATCGATGGCACGCGCAACTTCGTGCGGGGCATTCCGGTGTTCGCGACCCTGCTGGCGATCGAGGCCGGCGGCGAGGTGGTGGCGGGCGTCGCGAGCGCGCCGGCCTTGGGAGCCCGCTGGCACGCGGCGCGCGGCAGCGGCGCGTTCCGGGACGGACAACCGATGACGGTGTCGCGCATCGCATCGCTCGAGCGTGCCATGCTGTTCCATGGCAACCTCGGACCTGGCGAGGGAGCGCCGCCGCCCGGGATCGCTGGGCTCATCGCCCGGGTCGAGCGTACTCGCGGCTTCGGCGACTTCTATCAGCACATGCTGGTGGCGGAAGGGGCGGGCGAGATCGCTTTCGATCCAGTGATGCACCCGTGGGACATCGCGGCCCTCCAGGTGATCGTAGAGGAGGCGGGGGGCCGGGCCACCAGTCTCCGTGGCGAGCGCTCCATTTACGCGACCAGCCTCGTGACCTCCAACGGGGCGATGCATCAGGCCATATTGGATATCCTCACCGGTTCCACAAAGGGTGCTCCATGACTGGTTGGAACAGAAAAGGCGTCCTCGCGCTGGCGCTCGCCGGCGCGGCAGTCGCCGGCCTCGCGATCGCGACTCCGGCGCCGCGGCCCGACATCATCGCGTACAAGACCTCGACCTGCGGCTGCTGCAAGAAATGGGTCGAGCATCTCGAAGCCGCCGGCTTTCGGGTCACGGTCCACGACACCGTGGACATGGCGGGCGTGGCGGCGCACTACGGCGTGCCCCGCCGACTCTCCACGTGCCACACCGCGCTGGTGCAGGGGTACGTCGTGGAAGGGCACGTGCCGGTGGATGTCATCGAGCGCCTGCTCAAGGAGGGTCCGGAGATCGCGGGCGTGGCCGTCCCGGGCATGCCGCCCGGGTCGCCGGGCATGGAGTCCGAGACGCCCGCGCATTACCAGATCGTGACGTTCGACAAGAGCGGCGGGACCGCCGTCTACGGGGTGCGATGATCGCCGATCCAGCCGACCTCGATCCACTGGACGACGACGACTTTCCGCTGGGCGACGGAACGACGGAAACCGAGGTGGTGGTCGTCTGCCCCCATTGCGGTGAATCGAACGAGCTCGGCCTCGACCCCGGTGGCGGCCCGCTCCAGGAGTACGTGGAGGATTGCCAGGTCTGCTGCCGGCCCTGGCGGGTAACCGTCCGCTACGGCTCCGACGGCAGCGCCGAGGTGTTTACGGAGCCGCTGGACGGCTGACTACCCGTTGCCGTTCCTATCTCCTGGCGGCCTCATATTTCCTGGCTACTTCCGGCCAGTCGACCACATTCCACCACGCGGCGACGTAATCCGGCCGGCGGTTCTGATACTTGAGGTAGTACGCGTGCTCCCACACGTCCAGTCCGAGCACCGGAATCTTCCCTTCCATGAGCGGGCTGTCCTGGTTGGCGGTGCTAAACACCTCGAGCTTGCCGCTCGCGACCACTAGCCACGCCCAGCCGCTGCCGAACCGGGTCGTGCCCGCCGTGGACAGCTGTTCCTTGAACGGTGCGAAGCCGCCGAATGTCTTTTTGATCGCGTCGGCCAGTGCGCCGCTCGGCTCGCCACCCCCACCTTTGCTGGCCGGCGCCATGATCGTCCAGAACAGCGAGTGATTGTGGTGGCCGCCACCGTTGTTGCGCACCGCGGTACGGATATCCTCCGGGACGCTGGTGACGCCGCGGAGCAGCGCCTCGAGGCTCTGCTCGTACAGCGCGGGATGCTTGTCCAGCGCTGCGTTCAGGTTGTTCACGTAGGCTTGATGGTGCTTGCCGTGGTGGATCTGCATCGTCTGGGCGTCGATGTACGGCTCGAGCGCGGCGTAGTCGTAGGGCAAAGGAGGCAGAATATGCTTGTTGGCCTTCTCTGCGGGCGCGGTTGTTTGGCTCATCGTCGATCTCCTCTGGTGTGTGGCTCTGTGTCGATCTCAACCCGCGATCCCGGGTGAAGGTTCCCGCTTGATTCCGTTTGGAGCGCCGATATCTTCCCGAACCGGCAGCTCACGTCTCCGTCGCGGTCCCCTCACCTGCGAGGCGCACGATGGCGCTGTTCTCCGATGCGGGAATCCAGTTCTTGTTCCGCTGGATTCACTTCCTCTCCGGCATCACGTGGATCGGTCTGCTCTACTACTTCAACTTCGTGCAGGGTCCGTTCATGGCCGAGGCGGACGCGGCGACCAAGAGCGGCGCGACGCAGAAGCTCGTGCCGCGCGCGCTGTGGTGGTTCCGTTGGAGCGCGGCCGTCACGTTCCTGGCCGGGGTCGTCATCCTGGGGCTGCGGCGTGCGAGCTGGAGCGATCCCTGGGGGCTGACGATTCTCACGGGTGCGGCGTTCGGCACCGTGATGCTCGCCAATGTGTGGCGCGTGATCTGGCCCAATCAGAAGATCGTGATCGCGAATGCGGTGGCGATCGCGGGCGGCGGCCAGGCGAATCCGGCGGCGGCGGGAGCCGCGCGGCGCGCGTTTCTCGCGTCCCGCACCAACGTCGTGTTCTCGTTCCCCATGCTGTTCTTTATGGGCGCGGCGTCGCACTTCACGCTCCCCGCCGGCGGGAACCGCGGCCTCTGGGCCGTGATCCTGCTCGTGATCCTCGCGTTGTTCCAGATCAACGCGTTGGTGGGAACGACGGGGCCGACGAAGAAACCGATCGAGACGGTCCGCGGCGTGATCGTGACCGGAGTGGTGACGGCGCTCCTCGTCTACTGGATCGCCCTGGCCGTGCTGAGCGCGCCGGGGGCCTGACGTTGACAGCTGCGACCTCGACGACCCTGCCCGTCGGGGCCGTGGCGCCTGATTTCGCGCTGCCATCCACCGCGGGGACCGACGTCACCCTGTCCGCGTTCCGGGGGCGGAAGCACGTGCTGCTCGCGTTCTTTCCGCTCGCGTTCACCAGCACGTGTACCGCCGAGAACTGCGCCTTCAGTGAAGACTACGACACGTTCGAGCGCGCCGGCACGATTGTGCTCCCGATCAGCGTGGACTCGGTGCCGACCCTCAAGGAGTACAAGGCGAAGCACGCGATGCGGCAACATCTGCTGAGTGACTTCAAGCGCGACGTGAGCCGCACCTACGGCGTGCTGCTCGAGGACCGCTTCTTCTCGCAACGCGCGTATTTCCTGATCGACCAACAGGGCATCCTGCGCTGGCGCCACATCGAGGCGGAGCTCGGGGCCCGGCGGGACGACGCCGAGCTGCTTCGGCAGATCGCGGCGCTCTGAGCGGAGTCCCCCTTGAGACACGCAATGCTGATCGGTGTGGCGGTTGTGGGGGCGTGCGGATCGACGGCGTTCGTCCCGCCGCCACCCTCGCCGCAGCGCGTCTACGGTGCGAGCGAGGTGGATGAGCGGCCCGAGATCGTGCAGGCGCCGCCGCTACACTATCCCGAAGGGGGCCGCGAGGGGGTGGTCGTGGTGCGCGTGGTGGTCGACACCGCGGGGAACCCCGAGCCGGCGACGGCGCTCGCGGTGCAGGGGTCCGACTCGGTGCTCGCGGCAGCAGCCCGGACGCTGGTGCTGAACACGCTGTTCCGGGCGGCCCGCGTGCGCGGCCAGGTCGTGCGGACCATGGTCGAGCTGCCCGTCGAATTCTCCGCCACCCCGACGCCCACAATCAAAATGCACATCGCCGGCGATGTGTACAGCGAAGCGGACGTGGAGGAGCGCCCTCACCGGATGTCGGGTCCGCCACTCACCTACCCCGCGCCCATGCTCCTCTCCCGAATCAGTGGGCGAGTCATCATCCAGGCGGTGATCGACACAACCGGACGGGTCGAAGACGGCACGGTGCGCGTGCTCGAGAGTAGCGACGTCCGGTTCAATGAGGCCGCAAAGGACTACGTCCGGGCGGCGCGGTTCACGCCGGGACGCCTCGCGGGACGCGCGGTGCGCGTGCGGTTCGAGATGTCGGTCGAGTTCAAGCCGCCCTCGCGGAACTAGACCCCCGTGGCGTCGGTCACGCTCCGCCGCCTCGCCAAGCGGTACCATCCCGACGGCCGGCCGGCGCTCGAGGACTTGTCGCTCGACGTGCGCGACGGCGAGTTCTTCGTGCTGCTCGGGCCGTCGGGCTGCGGCAAGACCACGGCGCTCCGTTGCATCGCCGGGCTCGAGGAGGCCAGCAGCGGCGAAGTCCTGATCGGTGGTCGCGACGTCACCCGTCTCGACCCCGCTGCGCGCGACGTCGCGATGGTGTTCCAGACGTACGCGCTGTACCCTCACCTCACCGTCCGACGCAACATCGCCTTCGGGCTCGAGGTGCGGCGCGTCCCGGCCGCCGAAATCGCCCGTCGCGTGCAGCAGGTCGCGGACCGGCTCGGGCTCGGCTCACTGCTCGACCGCAAGCCGGCGGAGCTCTCCGGTGGCGAGCGGCAGCGTGTGGCGCTCGGTCGCGCCCTGGTGCGCGAGCCGCAGGTCTTCCTGTTGGACGAGCCGCTGTCGAACCTCGAGCCCACCCTGCGTAGCGACCTGCGCGCCGAGCTGCTCGACCTGCACCGCGCCCTGCATACGACCGTCGTCTATGTGACCCACGATCAGATCGAAGCCATGACCATGGGCCAGCGCATCGCGGTCCTGGAGGGGGGGCGGCTTCGCCAGGTGGGCACGCCCGCCGAGCTGTACGGGCGGCCAGCCGACGTCTTCGTCGCCCGCTTCATCGGGAACCCGGGAATGAACATCCTGAGAGGCCGGGGACGTGGGGTGGGGGAGGAGGGAGGGATTGTGGATTGCGGCTCCTGGTCTGTTCCCGTCCCGCTCGAGCGCTACGAAGGCGAGATCTACCTCGGCGTGCGCCCCGAGCACGTGAGCCTCGTTGCCCCCGACCAAGGCGTCGGAGCGGCCGAGGTGCGCGGCGTCGAGCCGCTGGGTCCGGACACGCTCGTCCGAGTCGACGCGGGCGGCCCAGCGCTCGTGGCGCGAGTGCACGGCATCCCGGACCTCCGACCCGGCGATCGGGTGGGTGTGAAGCTCGATCGCCGGCAGCTGCATCTGTTCGACGCGGCGGGGGCGCGGCTTCCGTGAAGCGCGTACTGGTTCTGTGTTTCGCGTGCTGGGGGTGCGGCGGCGCACCGGAGTGGGGCATCTCGCTCTTTCACCGGGCCGACGACGGCGCCGCGCAGCTCGAGGACCAGCTGCTCACACCCTACCGCGCCCGGCACCCTGGCCTGCAGGTGCTGCAGCATAACAGCCCGCTCGCCGCGGCGGAGTACCGCCGCCTGCTGCTGACGGCGGCGGCGAGTGAGACCCTTCCCGATGTGTTCCAGCTCGACGACGTCGACGTCCCCGCGCTCGCCGACCGCGGTGGCGCCCTCGATCTCGCACCCTACCTCTCCCGCGTCGGCGTCGACCTCGGCCGCTACGACCCCGAGGTCCTGGCGATTTTCCGTCGCGGTGCAGGCGTGTACGGCCTCCCTCGCGGCTATACACCGCTGATGGTCGTGTACAATCGGGACCTGTTGGACCGCGCGGCCATCCCGTATCCCACGGATGACTGGACGTGGGACGACTTCCTGCGAGCGGCGCAGCGACTCACCCGCGACCGTGACGGTGACGGGCGGATCGATCAGTGGGGAGCCGCCTTCGACCGGCGGCCCTCGTTCTGGCTGCCGTGGATCTGGGCGGGGGGCGGCGATGTATTGTGTCCCGACGGCCGACGCGCCTCGGGATGCCTCGATGCGCCCGCCACCATCGCGGCGATCCGTTGGTATGCGGGCTGGGTGAGGCGCTGGGGCGTCGCGCCGCGTCCGCATGACCCGAGCACCTCGGGCGTCGAGATCGCCCGGCTGTTCGCAGCCGGCCGCGTCGCGTTCATGACGGTGGGCCACGACGTGGTTCGCGATCTCCGGGCCTCGGTGGCGGCGGGCCGGCTGCGGGTGGGATTCGCGCCCATCCCGCATCGTGCGGGGGTGCCGCCTGCCACCGTGCTGTACGCTTCGGCATATGCGGTGCCGGCGCGCGCGCTCCGGCGGAAGGCTGCCGTCGAGCTCGCGGCCGATCTCACCGACTCGCTGCCAGACGCGGCGCGCGGTGGCGCGGGAATCGAGCTGCCCGCCGTGGCCGCGGCCGCGCAGGGGGTGGCAGCGGGCGACTCGCTCGGCTGGGAGGCAGCATTCCTGCGAGCCGCGGCGCATGGACGGCCGGGGTGGGGAGCGCGCGTGGCCCAGTGGCGTGAGGTGGAGGCGGAGCTCATCGACATGATGGATCGCGTCACAATAGGCGACGCCGATCCTGCGCGAGCGGTGCACGCGACCGCACGTGACCTCGACCGGCTGCTGGGGGCGACACGATGACGGCGCTCGCGCGGTGGCGCGCTGGGGTGGTGGTACTGATGGCTGCCGGCGCCCTCGTGCCACTCGTCCTGTCCCAGCAGGCGCGGGGCCGCTACGAGCGCGCCCTGGCAGCGCGGGACGCGACCGCCGCGGCTGCGTATCTCACGATCGTCACCCCCTCACCTCGGGGCGGCGCCGGGTACGATCTGCCGCAGCTCCTCATCCGGGCGCGAGCGCTCGAGGAGCTCCCGGGGTTCTCCGGACGGTTCGAGATCTATCACGCGACGGCACCGCTGGTGCGGGCGACCGCTCCTCCCTTGCCCGCGGCAACACTGCAGCGGATCCGTCGGGAGGTGGCCGTCCGCTGGACCGGCGACGCGGCGCTCGCCCCGCTACTCGATCGCGACGGCTGGGACGTGGTGGGTGCCGTCGCCGCCCGGCCCGCCGCGGGAACGTGGCTGGTCTCGTTGTGGTCGCTCGGCGCGTTGCTGCTCCTTCTGGTCGCGGGGGCACAAAGCGTGGGGGCGATCGGCAGGCCGCGCCAGGCGTGGCGCCAGATCGTGGGCCCGTACGGGGTCGTGGCCGCGTTGTTCGCCGTGGCAGTGTTCGCCGACGTGCGAGGCGCCGCGGGCGACGCGACGGATCGGTGGTTGTACGATACGCGACTCCTGATGGAGGAAGCCGCGGCGCGCGTGCCGGACGTGCGCAGTGCGCCCGCTAGCCTCGCGGCGCTCGCCCGAGGGGCCGAGATCGTGCCGGGCGACTCGGGGCCAGCGGAGGCATGGCGCCGCGCTGCCGGCGGTGTTTCGAGAGCGGCCGTGGCCGTGCGGCTCGCGCCGGGGCGCTGGGTCGAGCTGCGGGCGCGGCCGGGGGAGGCCGGCACGGCCGGCTGGCTGCCGGTCATGCTCGGTCTGGCGGCGCTCGGTCCGCTCGCCGTGCTGCTCGCCGCGTGGAGCACCGCGAGCGCGCCCCGGCCGCGGCGCGAAACGATGGCCGCCTGGGCATTCCTCGCTCCCTCGGCGGTCCACCTCGCCGCGTTCTGCTTCGTCCCACTCCTGCTGGTGCTGTATGTATCGGTGCACCGCTGGAGCCCGATCGAGCCGACGAGGGCCTTCGTCGCGCTCGCGAACTACGATCACGTGGTACGCGACCCCCTCGTCTGGTCGGCGCTGGGCCGCACGCTGCTGTACGCCCTGTACGTGCCCGTGTCGATGGCGCTCGCGCTCGGCCTCGCGCTCGCAGTCGGGGGACGTCGGAAGTCCGGCGCGCTCGCGCTGCGCCCGCTGTTCCTGCTGCCGTACGCTTCCTCGGTGGTTGCGGTGGCTCTCGTGTGGCGGTGGATGTACCACCCCGATTTCGGGTTGATCAATCGGCTGCTGGCGCGCGCGGGGCTCGGGCCGGTCAACTGGCTCGGGGATCCTAAGACCGCGCTCCTCGCGGTGATGCTCGTGGCCGTGTGGATGCAGCTGGGCTACCAACTGACGGTCTTCCTCGCGGGCCTTCGGGCGATTCCCCAGGCGTACCTGGACGCCGCTCGCGTAGACGGCGCGAATGCCTGGCAATGCTTCTGGCGCGTGACGTTCCCGCTGCTCCGGCCCGTGACGCTGTTCGTGCTGGTGACCGGAATCATCGGCGCGTTCCAGGTATTGGCGCTCGTCATGGTGCTGACGGGCGGTGGGCCGCTCGGCGCCACCGACGTGATCGTATATCGCATCTACCGGACTGCCTGGGAGCTGCTGCAATTCGGTGAGGCGAGCGCCATGGCGCTGCTTCTCTTCGCGGTGCTCTTCGGGGCGACCTGGGCCCAGCTCAAGCTGCTCGACCGGCGGGTGGAGTATGCGTAAACGCCACGCTCACGGACGCCAGCACGGGTGGATCGCGTATGCCGTCGCGCTGCCGCTCGCGGTCGTCATGATCGCCCCTTTCCTCTATATGGTCGCCACGGCCCTCACGACCGAGCCGGACTCGCTACGCCATCTGGTCCCCGAACACTTCGCGACGGCACTCGCGGCGCTGCCATTCGAACGGTTCCTGTTCACCAGCGTGATCTTCTCGCTCGCGGTGGTCGCGGGGCAGGTGGTGACGAGCGCGACCGCGGCGTACGCCTTCGCGCGCCTCCGCTTCCCCGGCCGCGATCGGGTGTTCCTGATCTACCTGTGCGCATTGATGGCTCCGGCGATCGTGCTCGTGATCCCGCGGTTTCTGCTCATCGACGCGCTCGGATGGGTGGATAGCTACCAGGGACTGATCTCGACCGAGCTGGTGTCGGTCACCGGCATCTTTCTCCTGCGCCAGTTCTTCCGCGCGATCCCGCGCGACCTCGAGGACGCCGCCCGACTCGAAGGTGCCGGCGAGTGGACCATCTTCTGGCGCGTGATCGTGCCGCCGTCGCGGCCTGCGCTCGCCACACTCGCCGTGCTCGCCTTCGCCGATCAGTGGCGGAGCTTTGTGTGG
>Ga0075424_100002838_pt1 | contig 16014 bp, 20 predicted proteins | sample SoiMethybrSBSTD3_FD_75301 | JGI IMG/M metagenome (GOLD analysis project Ga0075424, IMG submission 75301) | Bulk soil microbial communities from a Populus tree surrounding site in Tennessee, USA - Soil MetaG P. TD hybrid SBSTD3 | ecosystem: Environmental > Terrestrial > Soil > Tree plantation...
CCGTAGCTGGCGGCCAGGCCGACGGGGAGGCCCATCATGAAGACAGACAGGGCGCGCGCCCGTCTCTCCACCGGAAAGAGGTCGCCGAGGAGCGAGGTGGCCGCCGGCGCGCAGGACGCCTCGCCGAGGCCGACGCCGAGACGCAGGACGAACAGCTGCCAGAAGCTCCGCGCCAGGCCGGAGAGTCCCGTGAGCAGGCTCCAGACAAAGACCCCGGCGGAGAGGATGCGCGTGCGGGACGTCCGATCGGCGAGCCGTCCGAGAGGCACCCCCGCGAAGGCGTAGAGGAGGGTGAAGGCCGTGGCCAACGCCCCCAGCTTCGCGTCGCTCAAGCCCCACTCGCGCCGGATGGGCTCGCCCAGCGCCGCCACGATCTGCCGGTCGAAGAAGTTGACTGCGTTGATGGCGAAGAGGACCGCCAACGCGTAACCGGTCTTCGTTCGGCCGGGCATGGCAGCGGCGAAGGCTATCATTACCCCCGTGGCCGCCGACCCCAGCCTTCCCGCCGCGTCCTTCTTCGGTCCCGGCGGTGCCCTGTCCAGGGTCCTGGGCGGCTACGAGGAGCGTCCCTCCCAACAGGCCCTGTCGGACGCCGTCGGCCGGACCCTGCGCGAGGGCGGCGTGCTCCTGGCCGAGGCCGGCACCGGGACGGGAAAGACGCTGGCCTATCTCCTGCCCGCGGTGGAGCTGGGCCGGCGGGTCGTCGTCTCCACGGGGACCAAGAACCTCCAGGAGCAGCTCGTCGACAAGGACATCCCGCTCCTGGCGCGGGCCCTGGGCCGCGACCTGAGCGTGGCGGTCATGAAAGGCCGCGGGAACTACCTGTGCCTGATGCGCTACTCCTCCTTCGGCCAGGCGGGGACGTTCCGCCGGCTCGACGAGGTGCCCTTCTTCCGGGCCGTCGAGGAGTGGGCGCCCCGCACCGAGACCGGCGACCGCGGAGAGGTGGACGACCTGCCCGACGCGGTGGACTTCTGGCGGGAGATCTCGGCGGCCAGCGAGAACTGCATCGGGCAGGCCTGCCCCGACTTCGACCCCTGCTGGGTGACGCGCATGCGGCAGCGCGCCCTGGAGGCCGACATCGTGGTCGTGAACCACCACCTGCTCTGCGCGGACCTCGCCGTGAAGGACGGGAGCTACGGCGAGGTCATCCCTTCCTACGACACCGTGATCCTCGACGAGGCGCACCTGCTGGAGGACGTGGCCACGCAGTACTTCGGCACCCAGGTCTCCTCGCACAAGGTGGACGACCTCTGCCGCGACGTGGAGCGGGAGCTGAAGGCCGCGCGGCGCGACGCGCGCGAGGTCCTGGCCGAGGTGGACTCGGTGCGGCACCGCGCGGAGACCCTGTTCAAGCTCCTGCTGCTGGCCAAGGGCCGCCGCCTGGGCCCGGGCTGGATGCCGCCCCGCGTGGCCGAGGAGTCGGGCGCGCTGCTCCTCCGCCTGGACGGCCTGCGCACCGCGATCCTGGCCCTCCAGGATCGGCCGGAGCCGCTCACCGGCCTGGCCGCCCGCGCGCAGGCGCTGCGCGAGGAGATCGCCTTCGTGCTCGCGGCCGAGGACGACAGCCACGTCTACTTCGTCGAGGCCCGTGGCCGCGGCGTGTACCTGCGCGCCACGCCCATCGACGTCTCGGCCATGCTCCGTGAGCAGCTGTTCGACCGCGTGCGGGCGGCGGTCCTGACCTCCGCGACCCTGGCCGTGGACGGCGGCTTCGACCACCTCAAGGCCCGCCTGGGTCTGGACGACTCCGAGGAGCTGCTGCTGGCCTCGCCCTTCGATTTCGCGAGCCAGGCCCTGCTCTACGTCCCCCGGCGCATGCCGGAGCCGCGGTCGCCGGCCTTCGTCGAGCGCGCGGCGGACGAGATCCTGGGCCTCCTGGAGAGGAGCCGCGGCCGGGCGTTCGTCCTCTTCACCTCCTACGCGCACATGAACGCCGTGGCCGAGCGGATCGCCGGCGAGCTGCCGTATCCGATCCTCATCCAGGGCGAGGCCCCGAAGGCGGCGCTGCTCGAGACCTTCCGCCGGACGCCCGGCGCCGTGCTCCTGGCCACCACCTCGTTCTGGCAGGGGGTCGACGTGGTGGGCGACCAGCTCTCGTGCGTGATCGTGGACAAGCTGCCCTTCGCCTCGCCGGGCGACCCGGTGGTGAGCGCCCGCATCGACCGCCTGCGCAACCGGGGAGGCGATCCCTTCGGCGAGTACCAGGTGCCGGTGGCCATCCTCATGCTCAAGCAGGGCCTGGGCCGCCTCATCCGCTCGGCGTCGGACCGCGGCGTGCTGGCCGTTCTCGACAGCCGGATCGTCGAGCGCGGCTACGGCCGCCGCTTCCTGGCCAGCCTGCCCCCGGCGCGCCTGGTCCACGACGTGGCCGAGGTCGAATCCTTCTTCGCCGGGCGCTAGACGGGCGGCGGAGCCGGCGGGCCCGCCGATCGCAGGGCCAGGATCCCGGCCGCACAGACCAGGACGGCGCCCACCATGAAGGCCGGATCGGGCAGCGCCCGGCGGCCCCAGATCAGCCAGTCGAGCAGTCCGGCGAACACGACGGTGGTGTAGATGAACGGGCCGACCTGGGCCGCGGGGGCCTGGGCATAGGCCCGGGTGAGGAAGATCTGGCCGAGGGTGGCCAGCACGCCCAGGGCCACGAGCACGGGCCACAGGCCGTGCTCCGGCGTCGTCCAGGACCGCAAGACCGGAAGGCCGGACACCACCGTGGAGATCAGCGCGAAATAGAACACGATGCGGATGATGGGTTCCGTGCGCGTGAGCCGCCGTACCCCGACCTGGGCCAGGGCGCAGAGGACGGCCGCGGCCAGGCCCACGAGCGCGGCCGGCCGGAAGAGCCCGACCCCCGGCCTCAAGATGATCAGGAGGCCGACGAAGCCGAGCGCCAGCGCCCGCCACAGTCGCGCGGGGACCTTCTCGTGGAGCCACAGGCCCGCGATGATCGGCGTGAACAAGGGGAGGGAATAGTTGAGCAGCACCGCCTCCGCCAGCTGCAGGTGGGCGATCGCGTAGAAGAAGCAGTACATGGCGGCCAGGCCGGCCAGGCCGCGCACGGCATGCTCGCGCCAGGCCCGGGTCCGCAGGCCGTGCCACCCCAGGCGCACGATCCAGGGGAGCAGGGCCATCAGCCCGAACAGATTGCGGCTGAAGACGACCATGGTGTTGGGCAGACGGGTCGCCGCCACCTTCACCATCACGCCCATGGCCGCGAAGAGGAGGGCGGAGGTCACCATCAGGAGGGCCGCCCGCGGCAGGTCGTCCGGGGCGTCATTCGGTGGAGCCATGCGCGACGGATGATAGATTAGGCCCACAGGATCAGCGGAAGACCGTGTTCGAGGTCGCCTACGAGACGACGTTCTGCGCCACCCACCGCCTCACCGAGGACGGCCGTCCGCTCGAGCCGCTCCACGGGCACGACTGGCGGGTGGAGGCGGTGGCGGCCGGGCCCAGCCTGGACCGCATCGGCGTGGTGGTGGACTTCGAGCACCTCAAGAAGGTCGTGGGCGAGGTGGCGGCCCGCTTCCACTACAAAGACATCAACGAGCACCCCGCCTTCGCCGGCCAGAGCCCGTCGGCAGAGGTCGTAGCGCGCTACTTCTTCGACGAGGTGAAGAAGGGCCTGGGCTCCGAAGGCGACCTGCTGCGACGCGTGCGGGTCTGGGAGGCCCCCGGTTGCAGCGCCACCTACGCCCCCTGAAGCAGATGCCGGCCCGTTGGCATGGCCCCCGCCGGGCATGCGAAAATGGCGTTCGGCATCTTTCTCTTATTGGAGGCAGTGAATGAAGCGTCTTCTCGTGACCGGCGGCCTGCTGATGGCCGTCGTGCTGGCTGGCGGCGAGGCCCTCGCCCAGACCGGCACCGCGCGCGGCAAGGTCCTCGACGAGGCAGGCAACCCCATCGTTGACGTCAAGGTCATGCTGGACTTCCAGGGAGGGGTGACCCGGCACTACGAGACCAAGACCAACAAGAAGGGGGAGTTCACCCAGGTGGGCCTGTTCCCCGGCGACTACAAGATCTCGGCCGGCAAGGACGGCTTCGTCCCCAACGGCTTCGAGCACAAGGTCGGCATCGGCGACGTGACGTACCTGCCGGATCTCAAGCTGGCCGACGCCAAGAAGGCGGCCGAGGCGGAGGCGGCCAAGCAGCAGGACGACATCGTCCCCCTGTTCAACAAGGCCGCCGACCTGGGCAAGGCCGGGAAGCTGGACGAGGCGGAGGCCGGCTACAAGGAAGTCCTCGCCAAGTCTCCCAACATCCCCGAGGCCCACGTGAACCTCGGCTACATCTACCGGCAGAAGAAGGACTGGGTGAGCGCCGAGGCCGCCTACAAGAAGGCGCTCGAGCTGCGTCCCGGTTACAGCGAGGCCACGTCGGGGCTCATCGCTGTGTACCAGGCAAGCGGGCAGACCGACAAGGCCCGGGAGCTGGCCAGCGCCGCGACCGGTGACGCCGGCGTGCAGTTCGACCTCGCGGCCGAGCTGCTCCAGGAGAACAAGTACGAGGAGGCGTTGGCGGCCTTCCAGAAGGCGGCGGCCGCCGACCCCACCAACCCCGAGCCGATCTACTACATCGGCGCGATCAACGTGGGGCTGAACAAGGTCGACGAGGCCAAGGCCAACCTCGAGAAGTACCTCTCCATGAACCCCACGAACGCCCAGAACGTCGCCACCGCCCAGGGGCTGCTCCAGGCTCTCACGCCGAAGAAGTGATCGCCGAGCGCGTGGCCGCCGTCCGGGACCGCATCGCCCGGGCGGCTGCCCGCGCCGGGCGTCCCGCCGGCGAGGTCACCCTGGTCGCGGTCGGGAAGATGCACCCCCCGGAGTCGATACGCGAGGCCTTCAAGGCCGGGCTGCGCGACTTCGGCGAGAACAAGGTCCAGGAGGCCGAAGGCAAGATCGCGGCGCTCGCGGACCTCACGGCGGCCGGCGCCCGCTGGCACATGGTCGGCCATCTCCAGGCCAACAAGACCCGCAAGGCGGCCGCGCTCTTCGACCTCATCCATTCCGTGGACGACCCGGCGCTCGCGCGGCGCCTGGAGAAGGCCGCCGCGGAGCAGGGCCGGCGCATGCGGGTCCTGGTGCAGGTGGACCTGGCCGGCGAGGAGGCGAAGTTCGGCCTGGACCAGGCCCGGCTCTTTCCCGCCCTCGAGGCCATGCGCGGGCTGAAGTCGGTGCGGGTCGAGGGGCTCATGGGCTTCCCGCCCTACGAGGAGGACCCCGATCGGGTCCGCCCGCACTTCATCCGGCTGCGCGAGCTGCGCGACGAGGGTCTGGCCCGGGGCCTGCTCCTTGGCCGCGAGCTGTCCATGGGCATGAGCCACGACCTCGAGGCGGCCATCGAGGAAGGGGCCACGCTGGTGCGCGTGGGCACGGCGCTCTTCGGGGAGAGGCCGGCTCCCGGGAAAAAAGTGGACGCGCTGTAACGAAACCTGCAGCCGTCCGTCGTCTCGCGCGATGTGACGGTCGACTGACATCCGCGGTAGACATCCCCGGCGCTTCGCGAAGCAATCCCCCAGCAAATACGCACTTTTCGTTCTGGCCCCGTCGTTGCAATGGAGCGTCCCCGGTGCCGACGGTATTTGCGGTGCCGCTACGAGGGGAACCGGCGTGGGTATCTGGGGCGCGCGGGTGCTGTTCGTGGACGATGGCGACGAGCGGGTGGACGCGGCGGCCCGCGTGCTCCGCGAGCGGGGCGCCGACGTCATCGGGGTCTTCAGCGCCGGGGCGGCGCTGGCCACGGTGATCGGAGTGGTCCCCGATGCCGTGGTGGTGGACATCACCCCGCCCGCGCAGGACGGCATGGGCTTCCTGCGCGCCGTGCGGTCCCTCTCCCCCGAGAAGGGCGGGCAGGTCCCGGCCATCACGCTGAGCGCCGTCCCGCTAACGGGAGAGCGCCTGCGGGCCTGGCGCGAGGCGGGGGTGCAGGGCCACTTCCAGAAACCGTTCGAGCCGGCGGACCTGGCCGCGCTGGTGGAGCGGCTGGCCGGCCGCGCCGTGGAGCGCCGGCGCCGCGCGCTGGACCGGCGGCAGTGGCCGCGCGACGTCTCGCACGACCGGCGGGCCGAGGTGCGGGGGGACGGGCGGGACGCGTGGTGGTACGAGCGGACCTAGTGGTACCAGCGCGGCTTCTCGTCGGGCTCGTCCACGGGCCGCAGGTGCGACGGCCGGCGGCGGGCCGGGCCTTGCGGGCCGCGCGTCCCTAGCCCCATCCAGCGGCGCCGGAGCAGCGGGGCGCCGCGCACGTAGGCGAAGCCCAGCACCAGCGCGATCAAGTGAGGCAGGAACACCGCCAGCCCCGAGAGCAGCGCGAAGAAGCCGGTCAGGGCCACCGTGATCCAGGCCAGGGCCTTCCCCGAGACCGGGACCACGAAGTTGAACATGATCTGGCGGGTCGGGAACAGGAACGCCCACACGATCACCAGCGCGTCGATCACGGGCCAGCTGTCCATGTAGCTGGTGCCCAGCAGCGCCCGCCAGGCCAGCGCGACCAGGCAGGTGCCCAGGCCGGCCAGCACGCCGATGCCCAGGTACACGCCGACGAAGCGCCGCCAGCCCCAGGCGTCGCACAGGTCGCGCCCGAAGACCAGAAGCATCATGGCCCAGAAGATCAGGGAGATGGGGCCGATGCCGGGGGCGAAGAAGAACCACGTGAGGAGCCGCCAGATCTCCCCCTGCCACACCGCGGCGGGGGCCAGGCCCACGTAGGCCAGCGCCGGCACGCCGTTCCGGAGCAGCACGGCGCCCACGATCGTGCCCAGGAGGGTGAGGGCGAGGATCGCGATCACCGGCGCCGGGAAGCGCGAGCCGAAGAGATACACGCTCCCGCGGTGCAACTGGAAAGGACGCATGGCCGCCTCCCAATACTATCCGGTCTTCCCCAGTAAACGCTTGAGTGGCCGCGGCGAACGTGCGACCCTACTCCGCGAGGTGGCGATGAAAATCTCGCCCATGGACATCCAGCGGCAGATCTTCGGCCGCAAGCTCCGCGGCTACGACGCGGACGAGGTGCGCTCCTACCTGAACCTCGTCTCCGAGGAGGTGGCCGCGCTCCAGCGCGAGCGGGACGCCTTCGAGCAGGAGGCGCAGACGCTGCGGTCCATCGTGGAGGAGCACCGCCAGCGCGAGTCCATCCTGAAGAACACGCTGCTCACCGCGCAGCGGCTCTCCGAGGAGCTGAAGGACAACGCCCGCAAGCAGGGCGAGAGTGTGGTCAAGGAGGCGGAGCTGCAGGCCGACCGCCTGCTGGAGATGGCGCAGGCCCGGGCCCACGAGGTGGAGCGGGGCATCCTGGACCTGCGCTCGCACCGCAGCTCGCTGCGCACCGACATCCGCGCCCTCATCATCCGCCTCACCCACATCCTGGACCTCCAGGAGGAGGCCGAGGTCGAGGACAACCTCCGCTTCCTCAAGCGACGCGAGGAAGCCCAGTAGGCCGGTCGCGGCCGCCATGCTCGAGATCCGCGAGGCGGACGGCGGAGTGACTCTCCGCGTGCGCGTTCAACCGCGCGCTGCGCGCGACGAGCTCGCCGGCGAGCGCGCGGGGGCGCTGGTCGTGAGGCTCACGGCCGCCCCCGTGGAGGGCGAGGCCAACGCCGCTCTGGTGCGCTTCCTCGCGCGGAGGCTGGGGCGGCCGGCCTCGGCCTTCCGCCTGGTCCGCGGCGCGGCCGCGCGCGACAAGGTCCTGCGCGTCGTGGGCCTGAGCGCGGCCGCCGTCCGGGCGAGCCTCGAGCGGCCGGCGCGCGAGGTCGGAGGGTGACCGGCGATCTCCTCGTGCGCAACATCGGCCTGCTGGCCACGATGGCCGGACCGGCCCCGCGCCGCGGCCGGCGGATGGCCGACGCCGGCTACGTCCCGGGCGCAGCCGTGGCCGCGGCCGGGGGCCGCATCGTGTACGCCGGCGCCGAGGCCGGCCTGGATCAGACGATCCGCCCCGGGCCGGGCGCCGTCACCATCGATGCCGGCGGAGCCGCGGTCATCCCCGGCCTGGTGGACGCGCACACGCACCTGGCCTTCGCCGGCGACCGCGACGAGGAGATCCGCCGGCGTCTGGCTGGCGCGTCCTATCGCGAGATCGCGGCCGAGGGCGGGGGCATCGTGAGGACGGTGGCCGCCACCCGCGCGGCTTCGCGGGAGGAGCTGGCCGCGGCCATCGGCTCGAGGCTGGACGAGATGCTGCTCCAAGGCACGACCACGGCCGAGATCAAGAGCGGCTACGGCCTGGAGACGGAGGCCGAGGTCCGGTCGCTCCAGGCCATTCGCGCTGCCGCGGAATCCCATCCGGTGGGGGTCGTACCGACCTTCCTGGGCGCCCACGAGGTCCCCCCTGAGCACCGCGGCGACCGCGGCCGCTACCTGGATCTGCTGATCGAGGAGATGATCCCCGAGGTGGCGCGCTTACGGCTGGCCGTCTTCTGCGACGTCTTCTGCGAGGAGGGCGTGTTCACGGTGGCGGAGAGCCGCCGCGTCCTGGCCGCGGGGCGCGAGCATGGGATGAAGCTGCGCCTTCACGCCGACGAGCTGGCGTGGACGGGCGGCGCCGAGCTGGCCGCAGAGATGGGCGCCCGCTCCGCCGACCATCTCCTCTTCGTGTCCGACCCGGGCGCGCGGGCCATGGCGGAGGCGGGCTGCGCCGCCACCCTGCTGCCCACGGCCGCCTTCTACTTGAGGCTGGGCCGATTCGCCCCCGCGCGCTCGCTGATCGAGGCCGGAGTGCCCGTCGCCCTCGGCAGCGACGCCAATCCCGGTGGGGGACTCTCCCCGTCGCTTCCGTTCGCCATGGCCCTGGCCTGCTTCGGCATGGGGCTGTCGCTGGAAGAGGCCCTGGCCGCCGCCACTGTCAACGCCGCATACTCGCTCGACGTCCATCACGACGTGGGCAGCGTGGAGGAGGGCAAGCGCGCGGACCTCGTGATCCTGCGCTCGCCGCGGATGCTGGACCTCCTGCGCGTGGGCGTCCCGGCGGTCTCCATCGTGATCAAGGATGGACGCGTGGTCGTGCAGGACGGCCGGAGGGCGGCGTGAGCGCGATCCTCTCGGTGCAGGACCTGGTCAAGACCTATCCCGGGACCCGGAAGTCCCCGCCCGTCGAGGCCGTGCGCGGGATCTCCTTCGAGGTGGCGCAGGGCGAGTTCTTCGGCCTGCTGGGCCCCAACGGCGCGGGCAAGAGCACGACGCTGGGCTGCATCACCACGCTGGTGCGCCCCACCAGCGGCCGCATCGTGGTGGACGGGGTGGACGTCGCGCGCCACCCCATGGAAGCCAAGCGCCGCATCGCGGTGGTGCCGCAGTCGCGGAACCTGGACCGCGACCTGACCGTGCGCGAGGTCCTCACCTATCACGGCCGCTATTTCGGCCTGCCCGCCGCCGAGCGGGAGGCGCGCGCCGACCGCCTCCTGCGGGAGCTGCAGGTGGCCGAGAAGGCGGACGCCAAGCCCCTGACCCTCTCCGGCGGGATGCAGCAGCGGGTGATGATCGCCCGCGCGCTGATGCACGACCCGAAGGTGCTGCTCCTCGACGAGCCCACGACCGGCCTCGACCCGCAGGCGCGCCGGCTGCTGTGGGACACGCTGCGCGGGCTCCATCGCGGGGGCCTGACGCTCATCCTCACCACGCACTACATGGAGGAGGCCGACCGCCTCTGCGAGCGGCTGGCCATCGTCGACCACGGGCGCATCCTCACCATCGACACCCCGGCGGCGTTGAAGCGGACGCTGCCCGGCGGACAGATCCTCGACGTGTGGGTGCACGGCGGCGGGACGCTGGCCCCGCGCCTGGGAGGCCTGCCCGGCGTCCTGCGCGTGGAGAAGGTGGAGCGGGCGGAGGACGAAGAGGGCGGGGAGCGGCTGCGGCTCTTCGTCGATCCCGGCGACGGCCTGCTGGACCGGGTGCTGCAGACCGTGCGGGCCGGCGGCGGCGACCTGCGGCACGTCAGCCTGACCGCGCCCAGCCTGGAGGACGTCTACATCCACCTGACGGGGAAGGAGCTTCGCGAATGACGGCGCTTCTGGCGCTCCTGCGCCGCGACCTCTACGTGGCGTCCCGCAACGCGGCGATGCTGCTCACGGCGGGCCTCACGCAGCCCATCCTGGTGGTGCTCGTCTTCGGCAACGTGCTGCCGCGGCTGCATCTGGTGGCCGACGAGTTCCGCACGGTCATGCTCCCCGGCCTCATGGCCATCAGCATGCTGATGGCCGGCGTGCAGGGCGTGCTCATGCCGCTGATGACGGACCTGGCCGGCACGCGCGAGGTGGACGAGCGCCTGCTGGCGCCGGTCACGGTGTTCGGCGTGGCGGCGGAGAAGGTGGCCGCGGGAGCCATCCACGCGGCCCTGGCCGGGCTGGTCACGCTGCCCGCCATGATGCTGCTCATGCACGGCGTGATGGGCGCGGAGGTCCATCCCCGCTGGCTGGCGCTCCTGCCGTTGGTCCTCCTGGCCGGCATCCTCTCCGCCGCCCTCGGCCTCACGCTCGGCACGCACGTGCAGCCGCGCTTCAGCGGACTGCTCTTCGCGGTGGTCATCGGCCCCCTGATGCTCTTCGGCTGCGCCTACTATCCGTGGGCCTCGCTGACGGCGCTGGGGGCGGTGCGGTACCTGTTCCTGCTGAACCCGCTCACGTTCATGAGCGAGGCCATGCGCCTGGCGGTGACGCCCGACATCCCGCACATGCCGCTCCCGCTGCTGCTCCTGGGGCTGGTGGGCTTCGGCGCGCTCTTCACGCTGCTGGGGACGCGCTCCTTCGCCAAGCGCACCATCCTCTGATCGACGTCTCCATCCGCTATTCCAGGCTGACCGGGTAGCCGCAAGCGGACATCCCGCCCAGGAGCTCGCGGTGACCGAGCAGCTCGTATGCAGTCGCCGCCCCGGGGCGGACCGCGTCACCGGAGGCCAGGGCCGTGGCGGCGAAGGCGCAGGGCAATGCGGCCATGCGCTGTCCGTCCTCTTCGCACGCGAGCCAGCCGCGTCGGGTCGTGCCGTCGGGCCAGGCCAGCTCGACGACGACGGCGCCTCCCGAGTGGCCGAGGCGCCGCGTCGGCGCGCCCAGGGCGATCAAAAGACGCGCGGCGCGGGGACGCTGCCTGGCGGGGATCGCGCCCAGCGCCGCGAAGGCCCAGGCCGCGGCCGGCAGCTCGAAGCCCACCTTCACGACCACGGTCGACACGCCGAGCAGCGTAGGGAAGAGGTCGTATTCCGCGCCGTCGAAGTTGAGGACGGTTCGTCTCCCGAACGGAGAGGGCAGGATGACCGTCTCGGGATCCGCGAAGCCGCGGAGCATGCCCTGAGGCGCGGCGATGGGACGGCCGATGACCTCCGCGGCCGAGCGGACGGCGGCGGCGCCCTTGGGGTTGGCGTTGCCGATGAACAGCGTGACCCTTACCCTGTCGGGCGGCCCGTCCTTTCCCTCGCGCGCCAGGAGGGCCAGCGCGCCCGAAAGCCCGGGCAGGCTCGAGCAACCGTAGGCGGCGGTAAGCCCGGCGTCGCGGAACGGGCGGTCCCACGATCGCACCCGCGCCGCATGGGCCCGGTCGTCGGCGATGTCGGCGTAATGACAGCGCCCGGCCACGCATTCCTGGAGCAGCGCTTCGCCCAGGGCCGAGAACGGTCCGGCGCAGCTCACGGCGACGGCGTGGCCGGCCACCGCGCCGCGGCAGGAGACGGGATCGGCGACGTCCGCGCCGATGGCTCGATGTCCGGGGCCCAGCGTCGCGGCCATGGCCTCCGCCCTGCGGTGGTCCCGCCCCGCGATCGTGACCGAATGGCCCAGGCGGGCCAGCTCGCGCGCGACGTGCGAGCCGAAGGTGCCGTACCCGCCGAAGACGACGACCCGGCTCACGCCCGCAGCGCGCGGGCGACGCCGAGCGTCCAGGCCATGTAGGGCAGGATCGCGGCCCCGGTCGCCAGCTCGAGGTGTCGCGGGTCGCCCGTGAACCCTGCGGCCACCATCAGCATGCCCCCGGCGAACGTCGCGTAACCCAGCCACGTCACGACGGGGGGCATCTCCGGCCGGGCCCGCAGGGCGAGGGCCGCCAGCAGGGTGGCGATCGTATAAAGGCCGTTCGCCACCACCACTCCGCCGGCTCCCAGCGCGCGCTCGACGGTGAGGAAGAGCGGCGTCGGCCCCGCCGCGGCCAGGCCGGGCAGGACCGTGATGTAGAGCGTGTCGCAGACCAGGTCGACCGCCGCCCCGGCCGAGGCCAGCATCACCGCGGTTCGGAGGACGGTCGAAGCCTCGGGCACGACGTGGGCCAGGACGGCGAGGAACGCCACCAACGCGAGGGCGCAGAGCATCCAGGCCCCCCAGCCCAGCGTCCAACCGAGCGGCCGCTCCGCGAGGTACGCGACGCGCTCGGCCGGCGGGACGATCGGCGTGCCGGGCCGCAGCGCCGCGACGGCCAGGGCCAGGCCCCCGAGGTGGAGGCCGACGCTGAGCCCTGCCGCGAGGGTGAGAGGCCGCATCGGGAAGGCGCTACCATATCGCCCGCGCTCCGCGCGGACAAGGATGGGACGGTGAAAGACGCGGCGGTGGGACTGCGCGCCCATTCGGGGTGGGCCGCGCTGGTGGCGGTGGCGGGAGACGGGGCATCGGTCGAGGTCGTGGACCGGCGTCGCGTCGAGATGGCCGATCCGCGGCGTCCGCTGTCGAAGCGGCCCTACCACGAGGCGGAGGACCTTCCGCTGGAGAAGGCGACGAGCCTCATCGACCGTAACTCGAAAGATGCGTCCGCGATGGCGGGGCGGGCCTTGAAGGACGTCATGGCCGGCCTGCGCGAGAAGGGCTACCGGCCGGTGGGGAGCGCGCTCCTTCTCGCCTCGGGCCGCCCGCAGCCGAAGCTCGACGCCATCCTGGCCTCCCACGCGCTGATCCACGCCGCCGTCGGCGAGCACTTTCGAGTCGCGCTGCGCGAGGCCAGCCAGTCGTGCGGCCTCGAGGTGACCGGGATACGCGAGGCGGAGCTTCTGGAACGCGCGCAGCGCGTGCTGGAACAGCCCGCGGCGCAGCTCCAGGCCACGGTGACCAGCCTGGGCCGCGCCCTCGGCCCGCCCTGGACCCAGGACCAGAAGATGGCCGCCCTCGCCGCCTGGCTCGTGCTGGCGAGGGCGGATACGCCGAGGCGGGGCTAGGTCTTCACCTTCTGGTTCATCCGACGCTGGACGCGGCCCGCCGTGCGCTCGTCCTCGCCCTCGGACGCCAGGCGCGGGTCTCCGAGCGCGCGGCCGGCGCCGCTCTTGAGGGCGCCCTTGGCCTCGCGCGCCGTGCCCGCGGCCTGTTCCATGCCGCGCCCCACGGCCTGACGCCCGCGGCCGATCTTCCGGTCCATGGCGCCTTCCGCTTCCATCCCGCGGCTGCCCACCGCGGCGCCCACGCCCTGCTTCACCGTCCCTTTGACTTCCTGGCCGAGACCCTTGACTTGCTGCTTCACTCCGCGCATGTGGCCTCCTTCCTGATTCGGACCGTCCCAGGAAGACCAGGAGCACACGACGTGCCAGGTCGGGCACGGTCATGCCGCGCCTTCGTGCTTAAATGGATGAAAGCCCTGACAACAGGAGGTGACTCGTGAGGTTGACTGCGCCTTCCACCGCTGCCTGGCTGATCGCCCTGATCGTCGGCGGCCTGGGGATCTTGATCCATATCGGAGCCGTCCACGTCCGTCTGGGCGTCGATCCGTTCTGGCTGGTGTCCGGCGGCTTCCTGCTCCTGCTCGTGGCCAACCTGCTCCGCGGGCTGTAGACGCCCCCGGGCCGTTCGTATAGAGTCCTTGCCGGGAGCCAGGTCGGCTCCATCGGAAGCGCTCGCGTGAACCCCTGCCGGCCCCTCGGGACCCTGAGCGCGCCCTTTCCTTTCCCTCAACCATTCGGAAGCACCGTTCAAGGAGTCAAATGAAGCTCAATCGCAGAATTGTCGTCGGAGCCCTCGCCCTCTCGGTCCTGGGAGCGGCCGCCGTCACCGTCCACGCGCAGGTCAAGCGGCCCTACCACGACGGCACCGTGTGGAACGTGACCTTCGTCCGGATGAAGCCCGGGATGGACAGCGCCTATCTCAATTACCTCGCCTCGGACTGGAAGCGGAACCAGGAAGCCGCGAAGAAAGAGGGCCTCATCGTTTCTTACAAGATCCTGTCCACCGAGGCTCACAGCCGGGACGACTGGAACCTGATCCTCATGACCGAGACGAAGGATCTGGCCACCATGGAGGCCAATCAGGACAAGGCCGACGCCCTCACGCAGAAGATGGTCGGCGACGACCAGAAGCAGATGCAGGGCTACAAGGACCGGTCCGAGATCCGCGAGATCATGGGAATCCGGCAGGCGCGGGAGATCGTCCTCGAGCCGAAGCCGTAGCCGTCATCGGCGCGGGTGCCGGTCACAAGGGGCCGGCACCCCGTCCTAGGCTGGAGCCTCTGGCATCACCAGCCATAGCACGACGTAGACGAGCAGGCCGGGGAAGGCCACGGACAGGATCGACCCCACCACGTAGAGCACCCTGACCAGGGTCGGGTCCCAGCCCAGCCACTCGGCCAGGCCGCCGCAGACGCCGGCGATCATGCGATGCCGGCGCGAGCGCCGGAGCGGGTTGGATCCGTTCACCATCCTCTACCTCCGACGATCGTCGCGGGCCGAAAGTTCCGCCGCGGGTGCCGGGGCGGCCGCGATGCCGGTCGAGTCCGGCGGCTCCAGTATGAGCCGGGCGTTGCGCTGGTGGGTGGCGTAGGCCAGCGCCCATTCCATGAGGACCACGAAGCGGTTGCGGAAGCCGATCAGGAAGAAGATGTGGACGCCCAGCCAGGCAGCCCAGGCGGGGAAGCCCGACAGTTTGATCCGTCCGAGCAGCGCCACCGCCGCGCGGCGGCCGATGGTGGCGAGCGACCCCTTGTCCACGTAGCGGAACGGCAGCCGCGCCTCGCCGCGGACGGAGCGCAGGACGTTGCGCGCCGCGTGGCGGCCCATCTGCATCGCGGCCGGGGCCACGCCCGGCACCGGGCGGCCGTCCCGCTCCACCGCCGCCAGGTCGCCGATCACGAACACCTCGGGATGTCCGGGTACCGTCAGGTCCACTTCAACCTTGACCCGCCCGGCGCGGTCCAGCGGCGCGCCGAGCGACCGTCCCAGCGGCGAGGCGGCCACCCCGGCCGCCCACAGGACGGTGCCGGCCTCCATCCGCTCCGTCCCCAGCCACACGCCGTCGGCGTCCACGCCCGTGACCCGCGCGCCGGTGCGGACCTCCGCGCCCAGGTCCTCGAGCTGGCGCCGCGCCTTGGCGGAGAGGTCGGGCGGGTAGGCGGGGAGGATGCGGTCCAGCCCCTCGAGCAGCACCACCCGCGCCTCGCCCGGGTCCATGCGGCGGAACTCCCGCCGCAGGGTGTGCCGCGCGATCTCCACCAGCGTCCCGGCCAGCTCCACGCCCGTGGGCCCGCCGCCGATGATCACGAAGGTCAGAAGGCCACGGCGCCGCCCCGCGTCGGGCTCCCGCTCCGCCCGCTCGAAGGCCAGGAGCGTGCGGCGCCTTATGAAAAGCGCGTCCTCCAGCGTCTTCAGCCCCGGGGCGTGGAAGGCCCATTCGTCGTGGCCGAAGTAGGAATGGGTGGCGCCGGTGGCCAGGATCAGGAAGTCGTAGCCGACCTCGCCGTCCGCCAGGACCACCTTGCGGGCGCCGGCGTCGACGCGCAGGACGTCGCCCAGCAGCACGGTGATGTTCGAGGCCCCTCGCAGGATGTGCCGCAGCGGCGCCGCGATGTCGGTGGCGGAGAGGCCGGCCGTGGCCACCTGGTACAGCAGCGGCTGGAAGACGTGATGGTTCCGGCGATCGAGCAGCGTGACGAGGACGGGCCGGCCGGCCAGGGCCTGGGCTGCGGTCAACCCGCCAAAGCCACCACCGACGATCACGACGTGCGGCGGCACCCGCCGATTCTACAGGCGGGCGCCGGGGCCCGGCTCTCGTGGCATACTCCGGCCGATGCCCGTCATCGAGAGCCACGTCGATTCCGCCGCGGCGGAGTTCCGCGAGAACCGCGC
>Ga0075424_100002839_pt1 | contig 16013 bp, 15 predicted proteins | sample SoiMethybrSBSTD3_FD_75301 | JGI IMG/M metagenome (GOLD analysis project Ga0075424, IMG submission 75301) | Bulk soil microbial communities from a Populus tree surrounding site in Tennessee, USA - Soil MetaG P. TD hybrid SBSTD3 | ecosystem: Environmental > Terrestrial > Soil > Tree plantation...
TCCATACCGAAAACGTCCTGATAGAATTGCTTCGATCGCGCCACATCTTTAACTTTGAGCGCGATGTGGCGCATCCCCTTGAGACCCGGAATTCGGCTCATGGTCCAACTATAGCATAGGATCGGCACAATGCAGACGCCGCAGCCTCTTGCTGCGCGACGGTAAACGCGGGATATTTTTCTCATGCAAGAAGCGCTTTGGTGGCAAACCGAACCCGACGGAAAAATCCTTTGTACGTTGTGTCCGCGTTTTTGCCGGGTCGGCGATGGACAAGCCGGTTTTTGCTACATACGGAGGAACGTCGGCGGCAGGCTTTATTCTCTCGGCTACGGCACGTCGACAGGGTTTGCCATCGATCCCATCGAAAAAAAGCCCCTCAACCATTTCCTGCCCGGGAGTGAGATTCTTAGTTTCGGCACGGCTGGGTGTAATTTGGGCTGTCGCTTCTGCCAAAACTGGAGCATCAGCAAAGCGAAGCTCGACGAAGCCGAAAGTTATCATGTTCCACCGGAGCAGGTGGTTGAGCTCGCTTTGCGGAAAAAAGTGCCGAGCATCGCATTCACTTACAACGATCCGGTGATCTGGGGTGAATTTGTCATCGACATTTCGCGCTATGCGCGTGAGCGCGGCATCAACAGTGTAATGGTGACCGCCGGTTACATCACACCTGAGTCGCGCCCGGAGGTGTTTCGCTATATTGATGCCGCCAACGTCGATCTGAAGGCTTTTACGGAGCGGTTTTATCACAAGCTTACTTTTTCCCATCTCGCTCCGGTGCTCGATACTCTGGTTTGGCTCAGACGCGAAACTGATATCTGGTTCGAGATCACCAATTTGATGATCCCCGGCGAGAACGACGAGCCGGACGAAACCCGACGACTATGCGATTGGGTACTGGAGAACCTGGGCGATTCGGTGCCGCTTCACTTCACGGCGTTTCATCCGGACTTCAAGCTGACCGACAAACCGCGGACGCCGGCGTCCACTCTCAAGCAGGCGCGCGCGATTGCGCAGGCAAGCGGCATCAAATACTGCTACGTCGGCAACATTCGTGACGACGAGGGACAGAACACCCGTTGCCCCGCTTGTGAAAGCGTTTTGATCCGCCGTTCCTGGCACCAGATTATTGAAAACAACCTGGCTCACGGCTGCTGTGCTTGCGGCCAAGTTATTCCCGGCCGTTTTGCTTGATCGAGAACCTCCGCTACGCAGCGTACAGCCTTTCGATTTCTCCCTTAGACAACGGCGGATCGACACTGGTCCGGTTTGTCCATTACAAGAGCTAGTGTGTGGCGCTGCATGTCTTTAATAAAAAAAACGCTCGAAGGGCCTTTTAAAACACGGGGATTCGAGAGGATTTGCTCCACAACCACGAAAAAACATCTGCCTCCATTTGGGAAGTGTATCCGAACGCGAGAATTGCATGACTGTCATTCTGAGCCGAAGGCGAAGAATCTCGGACTCCCTGCCACTCACAATGAACGAGATCCTTCGGCTCCGTCTCAGGATGACAACCGCGACACTAGCGCAAACTTCGCAATGCAGCGGCATAGGAAGTTCCTTGCGGAGTTTAGGCTGAGAGCCTCGCAATAACGGACAACTGTGTGTGTCATCTCGAAGTAAGTGAGAGATCTTTCCTCAAATTGACCCACTGACGGCGAATTTGCTCCCTGGTGAAATACTGAAATTTGTGTTTAATAAAAGACTCGGTTTTTTCCATGGCCAAACTGAAGACCAAACGCAATCGGCGCATTGCTCCGCCGCCTCATCTGGATATTATCGAGGATATCAGCACCCTGATCAGCCACTCGCACGATCTGCAGGAAACCCTCGATCGAATCGTCGCCACCGTCGCCGAAAGGATGCAGACCGAAGTCTGCTCGATCTATATTCTCGATCGCAAAAAGAACCGTTTGACCTTGCATGCGACTATGGGATTGGACCCGGAATCCGTCGGCAAAGTTTCCATGGGTACGAGCGAAGGCCTCACCGGATTAGTGATCGAGAGAATGAAGCCGGTGATGGTCGCCGATACCCTCGCTCACCCGCGTTATAAGTATTTTCCTGAAACCCACGAAGAGCATTTCCATTCGTTTCTCGGCGTGCCGCTCATCGAGGGCAGGCTGCCCTTGGGAGTTCTGGTGGTGCAAACATCTCGTCGCCGCCATTTTTCGCGCGATGAAATTCGTCTGCTCACGACGATCTCGGCTCAAGCAGCCAGCATAATTGTGCAGGGCCGGCTCGCTGAATCTCTCAAGAGCAAGGAAGAGGAGCGTAAGGAGTTCGAAAAACGGATGAACGACGCGATGCGCAAGCTCCGCTCTTATGAGGGCAGCCGGCGCGAAAAACACGCAAAATCGAAGCAGCATTGGCGCGGGCGTTTGAATGGGCTTGCCGCGTCTCCCGGCTTTGGCCGCGGGCGAGCTTTCGTCTTGGAGCCGCGTATGGACCTCGCTGCCATCAGCAAAAAGAAAGCGCGCAATCCGGAGCGCGAGATGGAACGATTTCGCGCCGCTGTAGAGCGCGGCATTGAGCAAGTGAATGTGGTTAAGAACCGCATGACGCAGTTTATCCCTAAAGAAGAAAACGCCATTTTCGACGTCTACCGTCTGATCCTGGAAGACCCGGCGATCATTCAACAGATCGAACAGCAAATTTTCAAAGAAGGCTACACCGCCGAGTATTCGATTCGCGTCGTGTTCGAGCACTATCTGCAGTCCATTGCCAACATCAAAGATAGCTATCTGCGCGAACGCACCACCGACGTGAAAGACGCCGCGCAACGACTGCTCGACAATTTATCGGGCGTGTCGGGCCAACAATACAATTTACCCGATGATGCGGTTCTCGTGGCGGAAGACCTTTCACCCGCCGATCTGAGCATGCTCGAAGGCGACAAGTTCAAAGGAATCGCATTGGCCACCGGCGGTGTGACTTCGCACGCGTCGATTCTGGCGAAGTCCTTTGAAATTCCCAGCGTGGTCGCGATCGAGGGGCTGATGGAAGCGGTTCATCAGGGCGACCTTCTGATCGTCGACGGCAATGCCGGCAACGTGCACGTGAATCCCAACGCAGAGGTCATCCGCGAGTACAATCGCCTGGAGCGCGATTATGCCGCACTCAATCGCGAGCTTGGCGCGCTCAAAAATCTTCCGGCAGAAACCAGCGACGGGCGCAGAGTCTCTCTTTATGCCAATATTGGGTTATTGAGCGATGTTGCCTTTGCTCAGCTGCACGGCGCCCAGGGTGTCGGGCTTTACCGCACCGAGATTCCGTTCTTGTCCCATCGCGATTTTCCGAGCGAAGATGAGCAGTATTCGCTCTACAGCAGAGTGGTTGAAGCAATGGCCGGAAAGCCGGTCACGATCCGAACCTTGGATATAGGCGCCGACAAGTATCCCACGTACATGCGCAGCCCCACGGTCGAGCCCAATCCATTTTTAGGCTGGCGTTCCATCCGTATTTCTCTGGAAGTCGAAGAAATTTTCAAAACCCAGCTGCGTGCGGTACTCCGCGTCGGCGAGCTCGGCCGCGTCCGCTTATTGATCCCGATGGTCACGAGTCTCGAGGAAATTCAGAAAGTGAAGGAAATCCTCGCCGAGGCCAAAACCGAGCTCGATCATGAAGGCACACCCTACGACCGCCAAATGGAGCTTGGCATCATGGTCGAGGTCCCGGCTGCCGTACAACTCGCCGATCGTTTTTTGCGTGAGGTCGATTTTCTCAGCATCGGAACCAACGATTTGATTCAGTACATTCTCGCCGTGGATCGCAGCAACCGCAAGGTGGCGAGCCTCTACGAGCCGCTGCATCCCGCCGTGCTTAAATCGCTCAGCACGACCATTGAAGCGGGAAAGCGGCAAGGCAAGCGAGTCGGAATGTGCGGCGAGATGGCGGGCGATGCGCTCTGCGCTATTCTGCTATTGGGAATGGGATTAGAGGAATTTAGCACCGGCTCGCTTTATATTCCGGTGATAAAAAAGGCCATTCGTTCGATCAGCTATCAGAGCGCCAAAGCCACCGCCGAAATCGTCCTTGCTATGGACACGGTCGGCGAAATAAAACGCTATCTTTTCGAGCAGATGCGTCAACTCGGTATGGTTGAGCTGCTGGAGATGTATCGGTAAGTTTTTCGGCCGCCGGGGTTGAAAACTCCTTGTTTCAGGGTTAAGTTACTATTCGAACGTTCGTTCGAAAGGCTCTGAAAGGAATCCCCCAATGATCAAGATTTCGACTTTTGACGATTGGATCGACTATTTTCGCCAGTGGCAGCGAGATATTGGGTACGACCCCGCACTGCTTGGCGATTACAAGTTTGAAACCAAGCTCGGCGAATTACACTCGCCTGAAATTGAGTTCGGCGACTATAAAGGGCAGAAGAAGTGGGAACGCGTCACCCAGATCCCGAATCAATCCATTCGTGACGCTTTGATGAATTTGATCGTTTATCAGGGTGATACCGAGTTCGCTTCCGTCGAGCAGCAGAAAAATTTAGTCGATACGGCGCCTACGGAATACGACCGCCAAGCCCTGACCCGTGTGAACAGCGAGGAAATGCGCCACGGCTGGCAGATGTGCTATTTGCTGGTGAATTATTTTGGCGATTCGGGAAAGCTCGAAGCTCGGAAGCTGCTCGAGCGGCGAGCTTTTCGCGGTGATCGCCTGCTCGGCTCATTCAATGCGCCGGTCAACAACTGGCTCGATTTTTTTACGTATACCGAGTTCGTCGATCGCGACGGCAAATATCAGCTGACGATGCTTTCGCATTCCGGTTTTGGGCCACTGGCTGAAAGCGTCACGGCGATGCTGAAGGAAGAGTTTTTTCATATGTTCACCGGCCATACTGGGCTAACGCGCATTCTCCGGGCCGGAAAAATCCCGATACCGATTGTGCAAAAGTACTTCAACAAGTGGCTTTCGACAGCTTATGACCTGTTTGGAACGGATCATTCGTCTTCGGCCCATTGGGCATACACCTGGGGGTTGAAGGGACGTTTCGATGAGCATGAGGCGCAGGTTGCGGCGGAAAAGGATAAGCTGAACGACCTGGCCCGCGCCCACTATATGGCTGAAAGCGCAAAACTTATCGATCAGCTCAATCAACTCGTGCCGGAAGGACAACCGAAGCTTTATGCGCCTGATTTCAAATTCAATCGTTCCATCGGCAAAAACGTCGGCAAACCAATCAGTGTCAGCGGCGAGTTGTTGAGTCCGGACGCATATAAAAACCATCTGCGCGAGGTTTTGCCGACCGAGGAAGACGAGAAACTTCTCGCCGAGATCATCAACGGCAAAGATTGGGTTTCCCAGGTGCAGCTCAATTAGCCGAGACTGTTGCAGCTCGGTTGCGGGCCGAGTAATTAGGCGCAAGGAGAATCTAGTGGCTCGAATTTGCCTGGTTTGTCAGAACATCGATTGTAAATCGCGCGGCTCTGAAAGGCTCACGACCGAGCTCGCACAAAAAATCGCCGCGAAGGGCATCAAGGATGTGGAAGTCAAACCGTACATGTGCTTCGGCGCCTGCCAAGAAGGACCGAATATCGTCCTGTATCCGGAAAAGAGTTGGTACGCCAAAGTTCAGCCGCAGGATCTCGACGACATTGTCGAGCATCTTGCCGGCGGTCCGCATGTGCAAAGGCTGGACACCATCGATTCATCATTGAAAGACTTGATCTATCAATTGCTCGACACGGGGGTTTTTTAAGGGATGGAAGGCGTCCTTTTCCCTCATGGCGTTCCAGAGGGCAGAGAGGAACTCAAAGACTATCGCGCTCGCGGTGGCTACCAGGCCTTGGAGAAAAGCCTTAAGGGTTCGCCCGACGAGCTCATTAAGATCGTTTCGGACGCCGGTTTGCGCGGCCGTGGCGGCGCCGGTTTCGCTACTGGCAAAAAATGGCAGTTTACCCGGGAAGCGCCGGAGCAACCCCGTTATCTGGTGCTCAACGGCGGTGAAGACGAGCCTGGCAGCAAAAAGGACCGCGTCCTGCTGGAGAATCTTCCGCATTTGGTTCTGGAGGGTACGATCCTCGGAGCGTATGCGATCGGCGCCAGCAAAGCTTATCTCTACATCAACGCGCGATACGACGACGCGCTGAAGAGCATTCAGGACGCATTGGCCGAAGCCGAGGCCGCCGGATATTACGGCAGCAACGTTCTCGGAAGCGGTTTCGATCTCGAAATCGAGATCGTTCCCGCGCCGCATAACTATGTAGCTGGTGAGGACACCGCTGCCATCGAAGTGATCGAAGGCAAAAAAGCCTGGCCACGCCAGAAACCGCCCTTTCCCGTGACCGTCGGCCTGTTCGGCAAACCCACATCGGTCAACAACGTCGAAACTTTGGCTAACGTTCCGCCGATCGTACTGAAAGGCGCCGACTGGTACCGCCGATTCGGCACTGCCGAGAGCGCCGGGACAATGCTTTTTTCGTTGAACGACGACGTCAATCGCCCCGGCGTTTACGAGCTACCTTTTGGCACGCCGCTGCGCTACTTGATCGAGGAATGCGGCGGCGGCATGAAAGGCGGCCAGAAAATAAAAGCGATTATGCCCGCAGCACCGTCTTCTGCCTTTCTGCCGCCCGAAAAGATTGACACGCCGCTCGATCATAATTCCATGCGCGAAGCAGGTTCCGCTCTCGGTTGCGGTGTCGTGAAGTTGGTGGCCGAGGGCACGTGTATCGTCGAAGAGCTGATAAAAATCGCCGACTTCTTCGCCACCGAATCATGCGGGCAATGCCCCGCCTGCCGGATGGAAACGAGCAGTCTTGCGATGATGCTGAAAAAAGTTCAGGCCGGCCAAGGCGGCATGCCGATGCTCGAACAGTTCGGCAAGATCATCGCATTCAACAAAGGCAAAGGTTTTTGCAATCTGATCGCCATGCCCGGCCCGCCAATCGAGAGCGCGATCAAACTCTTTCCTGGTGACTTCCAAGCCCATCTCACAACCGGGAAATGCCCGGTGAACTGAGCTTCTGCTTCGCATCACCTGAGCAACACTGTCACTAATTGATACGTTTCGGCTCGTGCGTGAGTTAGTTGTTTCACCGAGTGTAGTATCTCGGCAGTCGGTTAAATTAATCGGCTCGCCTTTCGGTAATCGTACCGGCCCTTCGCTAGTACTCAGGATAAACTCCAGCTGGTATCCAGATTAATGTGAATTTTCTGGATCCGGCTTGCGCGGAATGACAATTGCCACATCTAACGAACCCCTGAAAAGACGACCCTAGGTTGACGTTCTTCACTGCTGCTTGATAGTAATTGCATCGTCCCGATTGTAAGCGATTGTGGCAATCAGCAATATTCAATTTCGCGGTCGCCATTATCGCGATTTTTCGCTCCGTCGTTATACGCGAGAGGTCTTTCGGCGCACCCCAATCCTAAACGAGGTAACGTATGAGACTGAAACCGATTCAATGGCCCAATGACGCGAAAATCGCATGCAGTTTTTTTGTCGCGTTGGAGGCCTTCGAAAAATCCTCCCAGTATCGCCGCAGTGAAGACGGCAAACCCGATTATGCATCCCTGGCTTACGGCGAATACGGCGGCAAAGCGGGGATCTGGCGTATCATGGATGTTTTTTCACGTCATGGCGTGAAAGGCACCATCGATACGAATGGGCGCATCGCCGAGGACTTTCCGGATGTGGTGAAGGAACTTCATGCGGCCGGTCACGAGATCGTCGGACATGGTTGGGTCAACGACACAGCACAGTCTTCGTTGGATACCGACTCGGAGAAGAAACTGATCCGGCGAACTCTGGACGCCATCGCTTCGGTAACCGGCAAGCGCCCCGTCGGCTGGGTCAGCCCGGGTCATCGGATCAATGAATACACTTTCGGCCATTACGTGGATGAAGGTATTTATTGGACCGGTGATTTGCCCGGCCCGGATATCCCGCAGCATCGGATCGTCAACGGCAAACCCATCGTGATCATGCCGCGCTTGGATTACGCCAACGATTTGAGTCTGTTGTTCACGCACAAAAATCCCGCGCAATTTTATTTTGACAGCTTTAAAGCTGCCTTTGACTGCCTCTACGCCGAAGGGGAGGCCGGCGCGCCCAAACTCATCGATTGCCTCGTCCATGCCCATATCGGCGGGCGGCCGAACATCATCGGCGTGTTTGAACAATGCATCCGCTACGCCAAGGGTTTCAAAGATGTCTGGTTCTGCACCAAAGGCGAGATTGCTAAACATTATCTCGATCGCTACGTCACCAAAGCCTAGAGGATTTGAAATCAATGAACAGCGGAACGACAAAATTTCTCGCCGGCCTGAAATCGAATGAATTACTACTGAGGCTCACCTGGGACGAATGGCTCGGCGTCGAAGCGCCTTACGATTCAAACAGCGTGACCACGGCGGACGCCTGGATTCGTTATCACCGCAATGGGTACGAATGGGACATGCACGGCACCGTTTACATACCGGAAAAGGAACGCGACCCACGCCGGGCGTTTGTTTTCTTTCATGGAGGCGCCGGCAGCGAAAAGATCATGGACCGGACGCCCGATGGCAGACCGGGCCTGGCGCGCGTCGTAGCATCCCAGGGATTCAAGGTCCTGGCGCTCACGTATCCGGGCCATTACCCAGTCGGTGGCGTCTGGCAGCAAGCCATTCCCGAGCGCAATCCGATTTACCTCAAGGATCGCGATCTGCCAAAGGACGAAATCGCCGATCGCAACTTGAAATGTACTTTCAATGTGATCCTGCAAGGGGCGGGGTTGCTCACCGATGAGCATTTGGCCGGACGCGAGATCATCGCCTTCGGTCATTCCACCGGCGGTCCGATGGCTGCTCATCTGACCCGCTTCTCAAAGAAGACCAGAGTCGTCGGCATCGTCGGTTTCGGCAGCGGCGGACCGGACGGCTGGCGGCTGGAGTGGCGCAACAAAACCGGCGCTGAAAAATACGCGGAAAAACCCGTCGATCACGTATCGCGGCGCTCACCGGACTCGTTTAAACAATCGGGTTATATCGATCCGGAAGATCTGACGCCGTGGGGCGGCGCGGATGACTATATTCGTCTGGTGAGCCCGCTACGCTCGCAGATGAAGACCAGTCTCTGCGACAATCAACACAATGCCGCGGTGGGTATTCTCGAAGAGTATCCCAAACGCACCGGCTTGCCACGCGCGGAATACTTCGACCATCTGCAAGAGCCCGGTCCGAACTGGCTCCAGACGATTCGGGTGCTCCTCTCGGTGGGGGAGAACGACAAAGGCCATTGGGTGAGGGGCGACAAGCTCGAAGATAAGCGCGAGATGTTCATGGGCGCAAAGTATGCCACCGTAACCCGTGGCGCCCATGTCGTGCTCATTCCCCGCTATGGTCACGTGGGCTATGCCGAGCTCTACAATGAGAAAATTGCTTACCTCTGGCTTTGGGCATACAAGCAAGGCTATTTCGATTGACGCGCGCGCTCAGGAGGAATTCTTCCATGACTTATCGACGATCGATAGCTCTGGTTGCGTTGCTGGTTGTTCTACAAATGTCTTCGAATCTGGCGGCGCAAACAAAATCCATGTCCTCGGCAGAGTTGGCGCTCTACAAGGGAAAAGACCGGGAAGCCATTCTCGTCGAAGGGGCCAAAAAAGAAGGGCAAGTTACGTTCTATACTTCGAATACCTGGATGGCCGGTCCGGTTTCTCAGGAGTTCGGCAAAAAATACCCCTTCATTAAAACCAATGTATGGCGCAGTGATTCAAAAGAGCTGCTGAAGCGTTTAACGGATGAAGCAGCGGCCGGACGTTTCATCGCGGACGTGGTCGAAACCAGCCCCGATTATATGGCGCTGATGATAGGTGAAAAATTGTTTCAGGAAGTTTTTTCCCCGGAGCTCGCACCTTACGACAACAACGCCAAGGTCAAAGGGAAAAATGGTTTCTTTCATTGGACAAGCCGCGAGCTTTATATCAGCTTGGGCTTCAACACCAATCTCGCTCCGCCCGCCGAAGCCCCTAAAACTATGAAGGACCTCCTCGAACCGAAATGGAACGGCAAAATGAGCATCGCCGGAACCACGACGGGCACTCAGTGGATTGGCGCCGTGGTCGAGGCTTATGGTCGCGAGTTTTTGGAGAAGATCGCTAAACAAAATGTCAATGTACAGAACATTTCCGGCGCCGCGCTGGCTGAGCTGGTGGCTTCCGGCGAAGTACCGTTATCCCCGACGATCTTCAATTCGAATATCTCTGTGGCCAAGCAAAAAGGCGCGCCGGTGGAGTGGCGCCCGATCGATCCAGTAGTCGCCACGACCGGAACTTCCGGCATGATCGTTAAAGCACCGAATCCGCATGCAGCGCTGTTGTTTTTGGATTATCTCCACTCGAAAGAAGGACAGGAAGTGGTTCTGAAAGGCGGTTTGAGCTCGGCCCGCAAGGACGTCGCATCGGCGGATCAAAAATTCAAGAAAGTTTATATCGAGAACAAATATCCGCCGGAGGAAATGGAAAGAAAATTTGCCGAGTGGGAAGGCCTGAAACGTCGGCTCTTCATCAGCAAACGCTGAGTGGCAACCGTACAAGAATGCAGCACAAGGTCCTGATCACCGGCGCCAACGGCTTCATCGGCTCCCACACCAGCCGGCTGCTCGAGACCCTCGGCCATTCAATCATTCCGATTGATGTGGTAGCGCGCTCGCCGGACCTCTCGCTCCTCGGCATCAAAACGCCGAGCCATCTGCTTAACGTCACCGATGCCAGGGAATTTAGCGCGCTCTGCGAACGGGAAAAGCCGACGCATATCTTTCATGCGGCGCACCCGCCGCGCGATGAAAGCCCATCCGTGATCAATTACTGCTATCACGCGATGACCAACATTCTCGAAGCCGCAAAAGATCACAAAATCAAGCACGTGGTTTATTCCAGCTCGGCGTCGATTTACGGCCAACTTCAAAAACCTGCCGGGAACCTGATCAAAGAAGACGACACGGTGTCGATCTATCCTACTTATTTTTATCGAGCTGCGAAAACCGTTTCCGAATGGATGGGCGACTTCTACAAAGAAAAACACGGCGTCGATTTTGTCGCGCTGCGCTATTCCTCCGTGTACGGCCCCGGACTCTACCGGAGCATTCCGCTGGAATTAAAAAAAGGCGTCCTGGGCCAACGCTGTCGTCCGTTTCTCACCCGGCCAAACGATGACTTGATTTACATCGACGATGTCGTCGACGCGGTGAGCCGCGCTCTCTTCACCGAGAAACGACTCGGTCGTGCGTACAATATCGGCCTCGACAAAACTTATGTGGCCGACGATCTAAAACGCGCCATCCAAAAAGCCCTACCCGATTTGCAATTCGAAATTGGCGAGCACCCGAACGCTGCCGAAGTGGCGCCGCACCGGTTGCGCAGCCCGCTGGACATTTCGCTGGCTCGACGCGAGCTCGACTGGAAGCCGACAATCTACCTGGAAGAAGGCATCGCCCGCCTGACAGCTTGGCTGCTGGAGCATAAAAGCAAGCTGCAGTCGTAAGTGAATGAAGTAAGGAGAGACGAGGTGTATATCGGGCAAGCGGCTTGGACTCTGATTTCCTGCGCCATTCACACGTTACTGCTTGTCACGTTCGCTTTTGCCGCTGCCGCGCCGATGTCGCCGGCGCAATTGGCTCTTTACCAGGGTGCCGATCGAGAAAAAATTCTTATCGACGGCGCCAAGCGCGAGGGGCAGTTCACCCTCTATACCTCGCACACGTGGTTCAAAACTTTCGTCGGCGAATTCGAGAAAAAATATCCCTTCGTGCGCGCCTCGCAATGGCGCAACGATTCGAAAAATATCATTCGCAAAGTATTGGAAGAAGCGAAAGCCGGTCGCGTCCTCGCCGATGTCGTCGAGACCACGGCCGACGGCATGGGCTTCTTGAGACGTGAAAGTTTATTCCAGGAGTACTATTCTCCGGAAGCGCGATATTACCCCAATGAGCTCAAACCCAAGGGAAAACACGGCTTTTTCTATTTACCCAATCGCGAAACCTACAACAGCCTGGGGTTCAACACCAATCTTATTCCACTTGGAAGCGCGCCAAAAAGCCTGAAAGATCTGCTCGACCCACGCTGGAAAGGCAAAATGGCGATCACGAGCACGACCACAGGTTCGCGCTGGATCGGTAACATCCTCGAGACATTGGGCCGCGAGTTTTTGGACAAACTCGCCGAGCAGGATATCAGCGTGCAGGATATGGCGCCGGCGTCGCTGATCAATCTCGTGGTCTCTGGTGAAATCCCGCTCTCCCCGACTATTTTCGACGCCAATGTGACCCTGGCGAAGCAAAAAGGCGCGCCGGTGGAATGGCGCCCGCTGGAACCGGTGGTAACCACCGTCGGCTCAGCGGGATTGTTGGCGCGCGCTTCGAACCCGCACACCGCACTTCTTTTTATTGACTATCTGCTGTCGAAGGAAGGGCAACAATTGATTATGAAGGGCGGACTCTGGTCGCCGCGCGAGGATCTGGGCTCACTGGAGCAAAAATTCAAGAAAAGCTACCTCGACGAAAAATATTCGTCCGAAGAGATGGAAGCGAAGATCGCCCAGTGGGAAGCCTTGATGCGCCAGCTCTTCATGCGCAAACGCTAGTGTCCTGGAACCAAAGTTCGCACCGCATTCTGGGCAAGCTGACGAAGCTAGCGCGCCCCGGAATCCAGGAATTCCGTAGGGGCGTATGGCATACGCCCTTTCTGGATAGGCATTTCAGTTTCAGGACGCTAAATTGTTCTTCAAAGCGGTGTTTCATTAATTACGCTCGCGGGCAGAGGATGAAAATCGCCCGGAAAGCTGCCTCGCGGAGTTTAGCCTGAGCTTTGTCGAAGGCCTTGGAATGACAATTCCTGTCATCTCGAACCCGTTCGACAGCTCAGGGTAAACTTCGTGAGAGATCTTTCGCCAATCTTATTTTTAAAAAGTGATTCATGATTGTTAGATCGCCCGCAGAAAATAAAATTGCCCTCACCCTAACCCTCTCCCCCTTCGACAAAGCTCAGGGCAGGCGCTGGAATGGGCGAGGGAATTTTTCGATCGATAGAGCACGATACGAGAACGTTTCGTCTTACCCTCGCCCGCTTGCGGGAGAGGGCGAGGGTGAGGGTGCTCGTCCGCACCGCGCGTCTTTTTTCGAAGGAGAATCGATGGGCCGTTTCGCTAGACTCTTTTATCTTGCCGCCCTGTTGACTTGGACTTTACATTGCCTGCCGGTTTTTGCTGCTGCGGCGCCGACGACATTGCCCCAAATTGCGCTTTATCAAGGAGCGGATCGCGACAAAATTCTGCTCGAGGGCGCGAAAAAAGAGGGGCAGCTTACGCTCTACGATTCGCACACCTGGTTTCGTACCTATGTCAAAGATTTCGAAAAGAAATACCCGTTCATCAAGGTTTCCGAATGGCGCAGCGACTCGAAAAACCTGCTTAGCCGAGCGATGACCGAGTTTAACTCCAGCCGCTCATTGGTCGATGTGATCGAGACTACGGCCGAAGCCATCGGCGTCATGAAACGCGACGGCATGTTCCAGGAATACTTTACTCCCGAAGCGCGCTTTTTTCCCGATGCCGTAAAGTTTAAAGGCAAGAACGGTGTGTATTATCTTGGCGATCGGGAAACTTACAACAGCTTGGGTTTTAACACCACGCTGATCAGCACGACCGAAGCGCCCAAAGCATTCAAGGACCTGTTGGATTCGAAATGGAAAGGCAAAATGTCCATCGCCGGTACTTCGACAGGCGTGCGCTGGGTCGGCGCCGTGATCGATAGCTTCGGCCGCGATTTTCTAGATCGACTCGCTGAACAAGACATCCAAGTCCAGAACATGTCCGGCGCGGCATTGGCCGGGATGGTCGCGTCCGGCGAGGTGCCGCTATCGCCGACAATTTTCGATGCTGACGTCACAGTCGCAAAGCAAAAAGGCGCACCGATCGAATGGCGCCCGATCGATCCAGTGGTCACCACGGTGGGGTATTCCGCTTTGTCCGCTAAAAGCGCCCACCCCCATGCCGCACTGCTTTTTCTCGATTACTTACACTCCAAAGAAGGCCAGCAGCTCATCATGAAAGGCGGGCTCTGGTCACCGCGCGGGGACGTGGGTTCGCTGGAGCAAAAATTCAAGAAACTTTACCTCGACAGCAAGTACTCCACCGACGAAGCCGAAAAAAAGCTTCTTGAATGGGAAAACCTCATGCACCAGCTGTTTGTCAGAAAACGACCTTAGTGCGATGCGACGTGAACTGAATTGATCATCAAACCCCGATTCCCCGAGTAGCGACCGTCCTCGATCGCGTAACGAGGGGATGAGACCCAAGGAGCATCCCTCGACTCCGCGCTTGGCGCTACTCGGGAGCTCGGCTATCTACTCGTACTGAGAAGCGAACGTATAACTACAATGCGAATCAATTTCCGTAGTGGGCCGACAGTGACGCGCATGCCATTCCGGGCAATCCGGGATCTAGTCCGGGGTAGCGCGACCCGGAATCCAGAAATCTCAAATCCATCTCGATACCGGCCTCCGCCGGTATGACGGCCAAGAACTAGTAGAGCGTCAAGCCAAATATCTTCGGAACAACAATAACGCTCTTGATCAATTCGCCTCGTAGTACTTTCTCGCCCATGCCCCGATATCGCCGCGGCGGGCGAACCACACGTCGTTGTGACTTTTCGCGTACTTGATGATCTGCTCGAAGGTGTCGATCGCCGGCACGCGCGAGCTCAGGTATCCGTGCGTGATTATGTTCATCATCGTGAGATTTTCCCGGCCGGATCAGCTCGCCTGTGGGATGGACTCGAACAGCAAACGATGAACTTCAGTTCCTGGCGCGCGTTTGGAAAGGTAGAGCATTTCGACGCCCACCACCTGATCGTGTTCATCGTAATCGACGATGATCCCCGGCGACACTTTCTCGGACCTGCGCGTGGGTGCGTCGGTCAGACTGCGGATCTTTACGGCTCAAAGGCTCCACCGCGCGTGAAGCCATAGGTGCTAGGAATTGACCTATTTCAGTGTCCGCGACAAATACCGCTTACCGAACGTTTTCAATAGCGATTCCAAGCGCGGGCGCGCGAGTTAGCGGCCCGGCGGTGGTGAGAAGCGGCGCGTCGTACAGACGCGCCGCCGCTACATAGAAGGCGTCGTATGCACTGACATTATTGCGGTGTTGCCACGCTGCCCAAGCGAGTGATTTATGCGGAATCCTGTCGATTGGCCACTCCAGCAGATCCTCGATGGCGACGAGTGCCCGCTGCTCGGCAACTTCACGCCGGAAAATGGCGCGTCGCAAAACGGACAGTACCTCAACATCCAGCAGTTCGGGTGCCAATAACCAGCCGTCTTGAATTTTCTCTGCAACCCTGACGCCCACTGGCGTTCGGAGAAGATACTCTGCAGCGGCAGAGGCATCGATAACATAGGCGATCACGAAAGATCACTGTTACGCTGTCGGCGTTCTTCTTCGAGCAGCTCAGCAGCCGAACTGCGAAGCTGCATCAGAGACCGGGCTGAAAAGCGTTTCTGCCATTCTCGCCGTGACACCTCTCGCTCGATGGCTTGCAGAATTATGTCGCCCAGCGTGCAGCCCTGCTCGCGCGCGTACCGTCGAAGATGGTTATGGAGTTTTTCAGGTACATTTTTAACTTGAATATTGGCCATGCGCAAACCTTTAGCATGCCAGAAGCATGCCTGCAATTTGATCCACCGGGAGCCGGCGGGGCTGCTCTTAAAGAGAAGAAATCTTACGCTTGTTCGTAGTACTTCCTCGCCCACGCCGCGATGTCGCCGCGCCGGGCGAACCACACGTCATTGTGACCCTTCGCGTACTTGATGATCTGCTCGAAGGTGTCGATCGCCGGCACGCGGGAGCTCAGGTAACCGTGCGTGATCACGTTCATCATCGTGGGATTTTCCGAGCCAATTTTATATCGGTAATCGAATTCATCTTTGAACTTTTCGAAAAATTCGTGCCGCGTGCCCTCTTCCTGCATCCTGTGATCGTTGATCGTATATTGGTGCGGAATCATGATCAGCATTTTGCCGCCGATC
>Ga0075424_100002840_pt1 | contig 16009 bp, 10 predicted proteins | sample SoiMethybrSBSTD3_FD_75301 | JGI IMG/M metagenome (GOLD analysis project Ga0075424, IMG submission 75301) | Bulk soil microbial communities from a Populus tree surrounding site in Tennessee, USA - Soil MetaG P. TD hybrid SBSTD3 | ecosystem: Environmental > Terrestrial > Soil > Tree plantation...
CACCATCGCGGCCTGATGCTTTCGCACCCGGCCGATGAGCGGCTGCGCGCGGCGGACCGCGTTCGGAAACCGGCTCACCCACCGCGACAGCCGTCCACGGAGCGCGTAGAAGTAGAACTGGTCGCCGGTGGCCGCACCAGTCGCGCCGGCGACAATCACGCCGATCGCATTCAGGTGCCCGTGCGCCACGAGGGCGGACGCGGCAACATATGTGACCTCGCCTTCGAGCATCGCGGCGACGAGGATGCCGAGGTACGGAAGAGGACCGTCAAGTGCCCACGTCATGACGACTCGGGGACGGCAGCCGACGGATGCGCCTGCAGTGACGCCACCGCATCACGGATGACGGCCGCGACGCGCTCGAGGTGGCGGTCGGTAAGCCTTTCGTAGATGGGCACCTGCACTGTCGCCGTGGTCTGACGAGCGCCGGCCGCCGACGCGCCGCCCGCGCCGAACAGCGGGAGCTCGGCGCAGAGATCGACGTGCAGCGTCTCCAGATCGACGCCGCGACGAAGACATCGATTCACGACGGCGTCCCGCGATGGCACGTACGCGCAGTACTGGTAGAACACGTGGGTGCGGTCGGCGGGAATCGCGGGAACGCGCACGCCGTCCGCCTCGCTCAGCATATCGTTCATGTACTTCGCATGCCGCCGCCGCACCGCGTTCCAGTCGTCGAGGCGCGCGAGCCCCTCGAGGGCGATAGCCGCCTGCACGTTGCTCATCCGCTCGTGGTAGTCGTCGGGGAACGGATCGAGCGGCCGGATGGCTTCCCAAAAGTACATGTCGATGCTCCAATGCAGCCGCGTGCCCGCGTACAACAGCGGGAAAAGCGTCCACGTGAAGACATCGGGCCGGGTCGCGAGCCGTAGAACGCGGCCATGCCAGAGGCGCTGCTTGACGCGCTTCAGGCTTGGCGGCGGCTCCGCTGCCGCTAATGCGGCAACGCGGCTCGCCAGCGCCTTGTCGCGAACGACCGCCATCCCGCCGCCGTACGCGTTGAGCGGCTTCAACGTCTGGAAGCTGAAGATGGCGGCATCGCCGAAGGTCCCCACCGGCCGGCCCCTGTACAGGGCGCCGAGCGCGTGCGCGCAGTCTTCGATCACCGCGATCCCGTGGCGCTGCGCCAGCGCGACGATCTCGTCCATGTCGCACGGCAGCCCCCACAGGTGCGTCGGCACGACGGCAACCGTACGTGGCGTGATCGCGCGTTCGATTGCGGAGGGCATGACGTTGAACGTCGCCGGATCGACGTCGGCAAAGACCGGCGTCAAGCCCGCACGCCGCGCGATCTCCGGCATCACCCAGAACGTCAGCGCCGGCATGACGATTTCACCGCCTGCAGGGAGATTCAGTGCCTTGAGGATGTAGTAGAACGCCATGCGCCCGTAGGACGTCGCGATCGCATGCACGCCGCCGAGGCGCGATGCGAACGCCGCCTCGAACTCCGCGAGCTGAGGTCCTTCGACGAGCTCGCCGCGCCGCTCGACGGCCTCAATGACCTGGATGGTGTTGGGAACGACCCGGGGACCGTATCGCGAGATCGCGTTCAGCATGCGGCGCTCCGCTCCGTGAATGCCGCCTCACGGCGCGCGTGCCTTCGCTCGACCCGCGCGTCCAGCGAGCTGACCAGCGGGCGCGCCGCCGGCGCCGTGATGCGGAGGTAGTTGGTGAGAAACGACGGCCGGATGTAGAAGCGCGTGTACGCGTTTCCCAGCAGGCGCCGCAGGTCGGCCGCGGAGAGCGTGGGATGCAGGAATGTCGGGGTGAACCCGTCGAACTGCTGCCAGTCACGCTCCGTGATCAGCGGCTTCATGCGCGTGTAGAGCGGCGTCCCCGGATACGGCGTCAGGATCTTGAACTGCGCGACGGTCGATCCAAGCGCGACGGAGTACGCAATCGTGGCGTCTATCGACTCCCGGGTATCCTCGAGGAACCCGAGGACGTAGAACGCCGCCGTGACGATGCCGAGGGAGCGGCATCGCGCGAGGACGACGCGCTGGTGTACCTCGGGAATCGGCCGGCGGCCCACGTGCTTCAACGTCGCCGCTGACTGCGATTCCACGCCGAAGCTCATCGCCCGCAACCCCGCCGCGTGCATCGTCGTCAACAGCTCCTCGTCGAGGCGATCGAGGCGCGTCTCGCATTCGAAGGTATGCGTCAGTTGACGCGCGCGGATGCCGTCGCACAGCGCCAGCACGCGGTCGCGATCCTGTGAGAAGAGTGGATCGCGGAAGACGACGTGGAGCGGCCCTCGCGTGTCCTCCAGATACGAGAGCTCATCGAGGATGCCCGCGACCGAGCGCGAGCGATAGCTGGACTGGATGCGGTGGGGACAGTAGGTGCAGAACTCGGGGCAACTGCGCGACGCCAGAACCGGGAGAGAGCCGCCCACCGGGCGGCCGGCAAACGGGACGCGCCACTGGCGGCGCGCACCGGCCAGCGGCTCCCAGTACGGAAACGGCAGCGAGTCGAGATCGTCGATCTCCGGACTCTTGATGATTCCCGAAAGGGCCTCGCCGTTCGCAACGCGAATCAGCGCGGCTTCGGGCTCGCCCTCGACGATGAAATCGGCAGCGTCCGCGAAGAGCTCCGGCAGTTTGTGCGCGGCGAGGCCGATGAACCCGACGCGAACGCCTCGCGCACGCATCGCGCGCGCCCACGCCACTTCACGGCGATGATCGACGAGCGATGACAGTGCGATGGCGACATCGCCGTCGATGAGCTCGCCCGACGAGGCTGTGACCTCGTGACCCGCCATGCGCGCGAGCGCGGCCGCGTATCCCAGCTGCACGCTTGGCAGCCCGTGAAAGCCGCGCTTCATGCGTGCAATGACGCGCGTGACTCGCGAAAACGGCCGCAGCCGCGATCCGTATCCACCAGCTACCGTGTCCTTGCTGATAAACCCTTCGCCACCCCTGATATCTGCCAGCACTATTCGCATGGATATCCCCACGCGCCCGCACTCGGGCGCATGCATCGATTGACTTGTTGGGAGAATTGCGACTAGAGGGCGAGAGCGGGAGGCGGGCGCGGGGCGAACGGACTATTGGGAAGCGCGGAGCGAGCCGCGTGCGTGACGTCGGAAACGTCGCGGCGGATTGGTGGAAGCAGCGAGCGCGGGAGAGGGGCGGCGGCGAGCGACATCGGCGCTGGTCTGGCGCCGCCAACGGCCGCTGCATCCGATCCGGCGTCGTCATCCACACGCCGCCGCTCTGGATATCCGATGTCGCGCGGAACAGCAGGCCGTTTCCGGCGGTAATGCCGAAAGCCCGCGTGCGCTTTCATCCACACCTGCAGGCCGTGCGATCGGTTGCTTGCGATCAGCTCCGGATGCCGATCGCCGTTGAGATCGACGGCGGCGATATCGCGCAGCGGCTGTGGACTGCGGATGATCTCGGTGGTCCTGGTTGCGGAGAACCAGATGCGCACGACTCGCGCATCCGCCGCATCGAGCGTGACGTGGTCACCATGCCCGTCGCCGTCGAAATCCGCGACGACGGCCCGCCCGGCTGCGTTCGCGCGAGGCGCAAACAGGAAGACGCACAGGCAGGCCAGATGCAGTCCGCGGCGCAGTGACGGATTGAGGTGACGCACGGCCAATCGGGGAGAGCATATGCGGCGCATAGTGGTCGGGCAATCAGCGCGCGACAAGTTCCGCGGCGAGCGTGGCGGCTTTGTCGGCCAGCGTGGCGGCAAACACGAAGTTGCGATCCTTGAGCGCCTGCTGCGCCTGATCCATGAATCGCTTCGACTGGTCGTACTGCGCGCGGGCGTCGGCGTTGAGCTTGCCGTAGTCGACCTTTGAGAGCGCACTCGCCGCGCGCGCAAGCGCATCGCGCGCTTCGCGCTCGGCTGCGGCATCTGCAGCCGGTGATGCCGGCCGCAGCTCGCGCGGCGCCTCCGGCGCCGGTTGAACCGGCGCCGCGGCCGCGGGTGCCGGTGCGGGAGCCGTTTGCGGAGGCTCCGGTTCCGCGCGACGCACCGGTGGTCTGGGCGGCGTCCTCGGCGCGGCGGCGACAGGAGGCGGCGGAGTTTCGGGCGGCGGCGCCGACGCAGTGACCGGCTCTTCGACGGGGGCGAGCACTCTTTCAGGCGGAGCCGGCACCTCGAGCGGAGGACCGGCGGCGTTGTCTTTCGCCTGCGCCTTCGCGCATCCAGCGGCCGTTAATGCACACAACCCAATGCTGAACGCACAATGCCCGATGGCGCGACGGGCCCGCTGGCCGTTCCGCGTTGAGCCGTGAGCGTTGGGCATGTTTTCAGGCCTCGTTGGCCCTCGGTAGAAGGACGCGGAACGTCGTGCCCCGGCCTTTCGTCGACTCGACCTCGACCTCGCCGTCGTGGAGCTGAACGATGCGGTAGACCATCGACAGTCCGATGCCGGTCCCATGATCCTTCGTCGTGAAGTACAGGTCAAAGATCTTCGACAGGTGCTCGGCCGGGATGCCGACGCCCTTGTCCTCGAACCGGATCTGGACCCGGTTGCGCGGCGCCGCGGAGGAAGACATCCGCAGCGTGCCCCCGTTGGGCATGGCCTGGCACGCATTGAGGGCGAGATTGAGAAAGGCCTGGCGCAGCATCGCCGCGTCGCCGTTGACCCACGCCGCGTTGGAATCGGCGTGGACCTCGACCCGGACGTTGTTCTTCTCCGCCTCCGGCGCAATCAGCGGAAGAATTTCGTCGAACACATCCTTCACGCGCACCGGCTGCAAACGCAGGTCCTCGGGGCGCGTGAACTTGAGGAAACCCTGAACGACTTCGTCGAGGCGCCGAATCTCGCTCTCGATGATCCCCACGTGCTGCAGCGCGTCTTGCGTCTCGGGGCGCTCGGGCGAGCGCGACTCGGCGAGCCCGAGGCCGCCGACAGCAACCGGTTCCGCGCGAGGCACCGCCGCGCGCTTGATCTTCGTCCGCAGCAGCTCGAGGTGGATCATCATCGCGTTCAGCGGATTCTTCACCTCGTGCGCGATGCCGGCCGTCAAACGGCCGAGCGCAACGAGCTTCCGCGAGTACGCGATCGTGGACTGCATCCGCGACAGATACGACAGGTCGCGCGAGACGAGCAGCACGCCCACCAGGCGCGCGTCGGTCCCCTCGATGGCGTGGGTCATCAGCAGCACATCGTCTCCGACCTGCACGGGCCCGCGCGATGACCGCGCCGCGAGCGTCTCTTCGAGAATCTTCCGGTACGGGTCGCCGGCGGGCAGCAGTCCCTCGAGCGCCCGGCCGATCGCATCGGCCGGCAGCTTCGGCTGCATCGCGGGATTGCTGAAGAGCAGCTCGCCCGACGGATTGAAGAGCGCAACGGCATCTTCGAGATGTTCGACCGCCGACTGGAGGTTCGCCTTCTGTCCCGCGAGCAGCGATCGATCCGCAGACAGCTGCTGGCTGACGGTATTGAAGAACGTTCCAAGGTCTCCGAACTCGTCGTTCTGACTCAAATCGAGTGTTACCCCGAACTCCCCTTTGCCGAGGCGCGTCAGTCCGCTGCGGATGACATTGATCGGCCGCAAGAATAACTGTGCGAGAAGCGCGGCAACAATGACTGCGATCAACAGCGAGCCGACGGCGATGTTGATGGCCGGCTGCAGCGACGCGTTCAGCTCCTGCCGCATCAGGACGGTCGACACACCGATGCGAATGGAACCGAACGGCTCGTCGCCAAGCACCATCTGCCGGCGGACCTCGAGGGTGCGCCCGTCCTGCGAGTAGATCGTACGCAGCTGGTCGAGCGCGCTTCCGTCGACGAGCGTCGCGAGATCGGCGCGGGCGGGCAACGCCTTGTCTTCGAGCGCCGCATCGCTCGACGCGCGAACGATCCCCTGCGTGTCGAGGATGGCCGCTTCCGTCACGCTTTCGCCGTAGATACTGGACTCCAGGATGGCCCGAAGACCCGGATCGTTCCGAAGCAGCGCGTACGGATCGCCGTTGGCGCTGATGACGACTTCCCGCGCGCGGTGGAAGATGGTGTTGGCGAGCAGCTCGCCGCGTGCCTGGCTCTCGTGCAGCACGACGCGCGCGAGCCGCGCGACATGCACCGCGCTCAGCGTGACGACGGCAAGCCCGACAATGGCCGTTACCGCGGCGATCTGCTTCGCCTTGATTCCAAGACGCATGTCGCTAGGCTGATACTAGCTCGGTCCTCTTGCACAACAAAAGTAGGTCGCGGCGCTCAAAGCATTGACACCGCACATCCCCGCGACAATGCTTTGGCCTTCCTTTCGGAGAATTCCCGGTGGCTGGCAGGACGTCCCTGCGGGTTCTCCTCGCCGATGAGGACATCGGCCGACGTGTACCTGTCGCCGAGCTCATCTCCCTCGCCGGCGGAGTGGCCGTCGGGGAACCGGGCGACGCAGCGCTCGCGTTCGTGGCCGCGGACGCGGCGCGCCTGGACGTCATCAAAGCGTGCTCCGCCCTCGGCATCCGCGTCATGTTCGCCGTGTCTTTCACCGTGTCGCAGCCAGCCTGACGCCGGACGGCTTCTTCATCTTCGACTTCGTCACGCCCTGTCGGCCGCTCGGCTGCATCGCAGCAGCGTCGCGCGTGGCGCCCGGCCGCCGCGCGAGCGTCCTGCAGAGGATTTGGTGGAATCCGCTCAATCGCCTGCTTCGCATCCAGGTACTGGTCCGAGGCCCATGCGGCTGCGCAATTGAAGAACACCTGGAGCGCGCGTGGAGGCCGCGCGATATCGCACGGTGGCTCGATGAAGCAGGGTTCGCCCTTCGAGGCGTGTACGATGCCGCGACGCTGCGGACACCTGTCGCCTGTCCGCCCCGCGTCATCATCGTCGCGCAGCGACGTGCGTGTTAGCGGACCACGCGCTACGAGGCGACTTCTTCCTGTTTTTTTCCGGGGACGCGACCGCGCAGTTTGTTGAGCTTGTTGTGAAGGGTCTTCAGGCTGATGCCGAGGATTTCTGCCGCGCGAGTCTTGTTATCGCGCGTGTGCTCGAGCGTCATCAGGATGAGGCGCCGTTCGGCTTCTTCGACCGTCGTTCCAGGCTCAAGCTCGACGACCGGCTTTACGACGTCGGGCGATTCGGTCACGAGCGGCGGCAGATGCTTCGGCTCGATGAAGTCGCCGTTGGCCAGAATCACCGCGCGCTCGACAACATTACGGACCTCGCGCACGTTGCCCGGCCAGTTGTATTGCTCGAGGATGCGCATGGCCCCCGAATCGATCGCCGAGACAGACTTGTTGTTGCGCTCGTTGAACTCGGCGAGGAACGACTGCAGTAGCAGCGACAGGTCATCCTTGCGGTGGCGCAGCGGCGGCAACTCGATGGCGAACACGTTGAGCCGGTAATAAAGGTCTTCGCGCAGCTTGCCGTTTTTTACGGCTTCCGCGGGATTGACGTTGGTTGCCGCGATGACCCGGACGTCCACCGATTGCTCCTGGCGGCCGCCGAGCCGCCGGAACTTCCGCTCCTGCAGGACACGCAGCAGCTTGACCTGTGTCGCCGGCGTCATTTCGGCAATCTCGTCGAGAAAGAGAGTCCCGCGGTCGGCGAGCTCGAAACATCCTTCACGCCGGTCGGACGCGCCGGTAAAGGCGCCCTTCTCGTGCCCGAAGATTTCGCTCTCGAGAAGCGTCTCGGGAATGGCCGCGCAGTTGATCGGCACAAACGGCATCTGAGCGCGCGGGCTCAGCTGATGAATGGTCTGCGCCACGAGCTCTTTGCCCGTGCCCGACTCGCCCCAGATCAACACCGATGCCTGCGTCGGCGCGGCCTGCTCGATGGTCTGATAGACCTTCCGCATCTGCGCGCTGTTGCCGATCATCTTGCCGAAGCTGCCGTGTTCCCGCAGCTGCTTGCGCAGCACCTTGACCTCGCGCAGCGTGTCCTGCCGCTCGACGATCTTGTCGAGCAGGATCTTCAACCGCTGCGGTTCGACCGGCTTGGTCAGGTAGTCGTAGGCGCCTTCCTTGATGGCTTCGACCGCAGTCTCGACCGTCCCCTGTGCGGTGAGGATCACGATGGTCAGCGCGTTGCCTTCTTCCTTGAGCGCACGCAGCAGCTCGAGGCCGCCCATCCGCGGCATGACCAGATCGCTGATGACGATGGAGGGACGGAACGAGGTGATACGCTGAAGCGCTTCCTGCCCGTCGGCGGCGGACTCGGTCGTGAACCCCCAGGTGCTAACGAGCTCGGTGAGGCCCAGTCGCGTGCTCGGCTCGTCCTCGACGATGAGAACGCGCTCACCCGAGGAGGTGGTGGCAGTCATCTCATCGATACTAGCCTGTCGTTTTTACACGGTCCAGCAGAGCAGTAGAATTTCTGTTTCGCCGCCATGCCCGACTCCGCCCCCGAATCGCTCGTAAATCCGGGCCGTCCCGACGCCGTTGACGCCCGGGACCGCATGACGGCAGTCATCGAAATCCTGCTCTGCTCCAGCATCCCGACACAGCTGGCCATCGGCGCCCTCCTTCGCCTGCTCGGCATTCCGTCGACGGACCCCGCCGGGCACCTGTCGTTTACGTTCGTCCTGACGCTCTCGTTGGTGGACGCGGCGGTGCTGATCGTCATGATGGTCCTGCTGATGCGCGCCCACGGTGAAAGCGCGCGATCGTTGTGGTTTGGTGCCGCCGACGGGCGACGCGCGGAGGCGGGGCGCGACGCACTGATCGGTCTGGCCACCGTGCCGCTCGTGTTCGTCGGCGTCGGTGTCCTGCTGAACACGATCCGCCTGTTCGTGCCGTCGCTCCACAACGTGCAGACCAACCCGCTCGAGCAATTCGCGGCGACGCCGGGGCAAGCTGCGCTGTTCTCGCTCGTGGCGATTCTGGCCGGCGGCGTCCGCGAGGAGCTGCAGCGCGCCTTCATGCTGCGCCGCTTCGAGCAGTATCTCGGCGGCATCACGGTCGGCGTCTGGGTGATCAGCATCGCGTTCGGGCTCGGTCATCTGATGCAGGGGTGGGATGCGGTGATCACGACCGGTACCCTTGGCGCGTTCTGGGCATGGATGTACGTGCGGCGCCGGAGCAGCATCGGGCCGATCGTCAGTCACGCAGGATTCAATTCACTGGAAATTCTCAGAATCGCAGTCATCGGAGCGTAGCCACATGCCTAAAGCGATCAGGATTTACGAACAGGGTCCGCCTGAAGTGATGAAGTTGGAGGACGTCGAGCTTTCGCCTCCTGCCGCCGGCGAAATCCGGATGCGTCAGGAGGTGATCGGCCTCAATTACATCGACACGTATCACCGCGGAGGCGTCTACAAGATTCCGCTGCCCAGCGGCATCGGCAGCGAAGCGGCGGGTGTCGTCGAAGCGGTGGGCGCCGGGGTCACCGAGGTCAAGCCGGGCGATCGCGTCTGCTACGCGAGCGGCACGCCGCTGCAGCCGGTCGCCAGCTACTCGGAGGCGCGCAATGTTCCAGCGGCGCGCGTCGTGAAGATTCCCGACGGCATTGCATCGGAATCCGTGGCGGCGATGATGCTGAAAGGGATGACCGTCAGTTACCTGATCAAGCGGACATACAAGGTGAAGTCTGGCGACACGGTTGTCTTTCACGCGGCGGCGGGAGGCGTCGGCCTTATCGCATGCCAGTGGCTGAAGGCGCTTGGCGTCACGACGATTGGGACCGCGGGCTCGGACGAGAAGTGCGAGCTCGCAAAGGCGCATGGCGCGGCGCACTGCATCAACTACAAGAAGGAAGATTTCGCCGCCCGCGTTAAAGACATTACCGGCGGAAAGGGCGTGCCGGTCGTCTATGACGGCGTTGGTAAGGACACGTTCGACAAATCGCTCGAATGCCTGTCGCCGTTCGGCATGATGGTCACCTTCGGCAACGCGTCGGGTTCGGTGCCGCCGGTCGACCTGGGCAAGCTGAAAGGGCATCTTTTCCTCACGCGGCCGTCGCTGCAGCCGTACAGCGCCGCCCGCCAGGATCTGCTCACGTTCGCCGGCGATCTGTTCGACATCGTCAAGGCGGGCAAGGTGAAGATCGACGTCAATCAGCGCTATCCGCTGAAGGACGCGGTGCAGGCGCACAAAGATCTGGAGTCGCGGAAGACGACGGGGTCTACGGTACTGATGCCCTGAAGCGGTTGGTAGTTGGTAGTCGGCGGTCAGGGGGTGGCGGATCGCGGCGGGTTCAACGCGACGTCGGCGCGTGATCGCAGATCCCGTATCCACTGATCGACGATGGCACGGCGGCGCTCGCTCGACGCGCGCTGCCGTGCGGCCGGCTCGGCGTCCTCGAACGCGACCGGCTGCCCGCCACGCGTGAATTCTGCTTCGTGCGTGCGGTAGTACGCGGCCACCTCCTCGTCGCTCACCTGCACAGCCGTTCCAAACCGCTGATCCAGATAGCCGGCGATGCGCAGGTTCTCACGCGCGATGTCCGTAATGCGCTGCTCGGTGAGACCCGTCGACTGCATCAGCGCCGCCAATCGCGTCCCGGCGTTCATCTTCAAACGTGCCGCTTCCGCGGCGACGGCGGCGGGAGGCGGTTCGGGCGGAGGAAAGCGCTGCACCTCGGTGAGCTCGAGTTGGCGATCGATCATCTGCAGCGCGCCGGCCGCAATCGCATCGGAGCCCGGCGGCACCTGGACCAGACCGAGTCCAATCGCAGCCTGGACATCGGTGAGGGTGAGGGGAGCGCCATCGATCCTCGCAAGAACTCGATCAATCAGTTGTTGTGCGATTCCGACCGGCATCCACAACATGAAAGTCGTGACAACAAGCCATGCGAAACACCATTCACGATCCCGAGCCACCGAGACGCAGAGACGGAGAGACTTCTTCCTTTCAAAGAGCAGTCTTCTCTGTGTCTCTGAGTCTCTGAGGCTCGTCGGGCGAGTGAACATCGTGTCGATCGAGATTAGAACGCCTGTCCAAGCGAGATATGGAGGACGGTTCGCCTTTCGAGAACACCCGGCACCAGCTCGCGCGGCTGGAGATTGAATCCGAGCTCGACACGGATGGGACCGACCGGCGATCGATAGTGAACGCCGAAGCCGGCGGCCGGGCGCAGGTCGGTGAGGGTCAGGTCGCTCGCATTCGGAAAGATATTGCCCGCATCGAGGAACGTGACGCCGGTGAGTCCTTTCGGCGCGTCGATCCGCAGCTCGACGTTGAGGACGACCTCGCCGTTTCCTCCCTTCGGAAAACCGGTCTTTGGATCCACTGTTTCCGTCGTGCCGAGCCGATCGAGCGAGAAGCCGCGGACCGTCGTGTCGCCTCCTGCGAAGAACCGTTCGCTGGCGGGCAGGTCCTGTACGGTCTGGCTCACCACCGTGCCGTCTTCATCAACCGTCTGAACGGTGCGCGGGAGCCCATGTGCGAGCCCGATGCGTTCCGCGACGGCCAGTATGATGCGGCGCCTGACGGGTAGCCGGTAGTACTCGAACGCCTGCGCAAACGTCTTGATGAAGCCGACCTCCGATCCGATTGCGCGGCCGGACACGTCGCTGTTCAGCGCAAGAAACAGTCCCTTCGACGGGTCCAGCAGGTCGTCGCGCGTGTCGCGAATGGCCGAGTTCGAAAATTTCGACAGCCGCACCTGCGGGAACACACGGTCGATGAGCGGCTCCTCCTCTGGCGTGAACCGCTGGTCGAACAGTTTCGTGTGCTGAAACGAGTAGCGTCCGGCGACGCTCGATCTGCGCGTGAGGTGCGCGCCGACTTCGCCACGCACCTCCCGCGTCCGGAAGTTGAAGCTCGACCTGATCGCCTGGTCGAGGATGCCCGTCAGCAGGATGTCGGCCGGCGTGTTGAACAGTTTCGGCTCACGGTAGGTGGCGAGCACGCGGTATTCGTTGAAACCGTAGCCGCTGCCGGGACCAGGCTCCACCAGCCGGACGCCGGTGTCGGTGATGACGACATCACGCGACTTCAAGCTGGCGCGGGTGAAGAGATCGATCGATCGGTTCTTGCCCCACAGGTTGCTGCGGGTGATCTCGAACGAGCCGCGTGGCGCCAGCTCGAAGTGCTCTTCCGCCGCGCCGCCGGGACCGGTCGGCCGCAGCCGGGTCCCCCCTTCGAGGCCGCCTCCGTATGACACGGTCGTTGGCGGCGCCTCCTCGACCTGCACGAGCACGTCGCGACGCGACTCGGACTCGTGCGTCAGCTCCGTGATGTTCACGCGGCGGAACAGCCCGAGCGCGCTGAGCCGCTGCTGGCTCTCGATGCGCGCGGCATACCCGAGCGGCTCGCCGGAGCGCAGCGTCAGCTCACGCTGGATCGTCGCCGTGCTCGTGCGGCGATTGCCGATGATGATGACGTGATCGACGATGACCTGCTGGCCCTCGCTGACGGCGAACTGCACATTCGCGCGCGTGCCGCCCTCGGCGAGCATGACGCGCGGGTCGACGACGACGCTTTCATAGCCGCGGTTGCGGTACTCGAGTTCGACGCGGTCGCGGTCCGATGCGACGTCCACCTCCGAGTACGGCTTGCCGGGCACGGTCGCGAACGAGGCGCGCAATTCGGCGGACGAGAGCACCATGTTCCCCGACAGATCGACGGCGCCGACGAGCGTGCGCGGCCCTTCCGTGATCTCGATGGCGACCTGCACATGCCGATCGTCCGCCGGCGGCGGGCGATCTTCTGTCACGACGATCGCGACCGTGGGCATCACCATCACGCGGGTGAAGCCGCGTGCACGATACAGACCGCGGATCCCTGACACGACAGCATCGAGCGTTCCCTGCACGAACGGATCGCCGGCTTTGATTCGAACGATCGGCGTCAGGTCGGCTGCCGCTATCGCGGTGTTGCCGCTGATGTCCACGGCGTCGACCAGATATCTCGGGCCCCGCATCACGGTGAAGCGCACGGTCAGCTCGCCGGGCGTGGCCGCGTCGCGCGTGTAGGCCGCCATCGCGTCGCGATAGCCACGCGCATGAAAGTAGTCCTCTATCGCGCGGCTCGAGTCCTCGAGCAGATCCTCGTCCGCGGACGCCTCCGCGCGAATCGGGACGAGCCGCTCGCGCTCCGCCTCCGGGACGGGGTCGCCCTCGAATGCCACCGAGACGTGAGGACCGCGGTCGATGGTGACCCGAACCGATGCACCGCCGTTGACGAATTCGACGGCATGCGTCGCGCGCGCTTCGTAAAAGCCTCTGCCACGCAGCGAGGTCTGATACTTCTGGAGCTGCTCGTCGACCTGCGCGGCGTCGTACGGCTTCCCTTGCCCGATGCCGGTGTTGGCGAGTGCGGCGCGATCGGCGGGGTCGTCCGCATCCACCTGGATGCTGCCGATCATGGCGCGGGGGCCGGCGTTGATGTCGAGCACCATCGACGAGCGATCCGGTTTATGCGTGATCTCGATGCGCGGGGTAATCGTCGGTGCGACGTAGCCGCGCTCGCGGTACACGGTCTGGAGAGAGCGGGCCACCTCGTCCGCCCGCGATGCAGGCGGCGCGACGCCGAAGCGTTCGACGACGGCTCGGCGGAGCGCGTCTTCCGGGATGCCCAGCATCCCGCGAAACTCGATGCGATCGACCTCGTGAACCGGCATCAGCACGTAGCGCAGGCGCACGCCGCCGGCCGCCGGCTCCTCGAAGACCTGGACATCTTCGTAGCGTGTAAGGCTGATCAGATGCGTGATGGTTTCGCGGACGTCCGCCATCGAGAGCGGGCTGCCGGGCCGCGTCTGCACGAGGCTGAGGACGAGAGGGTCGCTGACGGGTTCGCCCTCTTGCTGCACGTCGACGGCGATCACCGCCGGCGCCGGCGTCTGCGCCGCGGCCGTGCCGCAATGCAAAATGCAAAATGCAAAACGCAAACAGAGAGCGGCTCGCAACGACGAAGTGTGAGGCGTCGCACTTCTCACCCCGTTGTGGTACCACATATCGTTTGCATTTTGAATTTTGAATTTTGCATTACCGCGAATCACTCAAACACAGAGCGATTCGGAACACCAGGTGGACGGCGCCTCTCCCCGAAGCGAAATTCAAAATGCAAAATGCAAAATGCAAACAGCGAGCGGCTCGCAACGACGGGGTGTGAGGCGTCGTGCCTCTCACCCCGTTGTGGTACCACATATCATTTGCATTTTGAATTTTGAATTTTGAATTTTGGATTACCCGCGTCAGAACGTATGTCTCACCCGCACGTCCAGCGCGTATGTTCGGTCCTCATTCCGCGACAGGATCCACGAGAAGCGGTCGGTCTGATCGTATTCCAGCAGGATGATCTGATCGCTCGTCGTTGACGACAGGCTGCGCGAGTAGGTCAGGTAGACACGGTCAGAGATGCGCTTGCCGATCGTCAGCCGCGCGGCCGGATCGAGGCGTGAGGAATTGGCGTTCGGCGTCACGAGTGACGGCGTGAGCTGGAACGTATCGACCCCGAAAGTCTGCTCGGCGACGCGTCCGAGCTCGGTCGTCAGCGCGCCCGTGAGCGCCCGTGCGGCGCGTTCGCGGAGCAGCTGCTCCTGGGGCGTCACGGCGCTGTACTGGCTGAACTCGACGTCCTGCCCGGGCGCGACATCGCTGAAGAGAAGGCTGAGGACCTGCACCTCGGTCAGCGGAGGGTCCGCGGAAAAGGTGGGCGTGAAGCGCGCCATCGTTCCGGTCACGCGCACCATCACGCGATAGGTCTGGCTCGGCACGCGCACCTGGGTTTCCGTCTGGATGTCGAAGAACGGTTCGATGCGCGTCGGGTTGTTGAAGTCGATCGTCCCGCGCGTCACGACATAGCGCTTGCCTTCGAAGTTGAATTCGCCGCGCTCCACCTCGCCGCGTCCGACGAGCACCGGCCGATCGTAGGTGCCGCGCAGATCCAGATCGGCATTGGCGACGAGGCGCACGGTGTTGTTCTCCACGCGCAGCGTCCCGGGAATGTTCAGATGGACGTCGTAGCGCAGCGGAATCGTCGTCTGAATCGATACCGGCACCTGCCCGCTCGCGCTGCCGGCAAGATCGACAAGGCCGCCGCCCGTGTCGAAGCGGCGCGTGTAGACCGCGTTGCGCACGTTGACGTTGCCGGACAGCGTCATGGCCTCCGCGGTGCCCTGCAGGTTCAGATCCGCGTCAACCACGGACCGCATCCCCTCCGGGTACCGCAGCCGCATGTTCGTCCCGACCATCGTCACATCCAGACGCCCCAGTTGATAGCCGTTGATGCCGATGCGCCCGCCGAAGCGTACGGGACCGCCGCCAAGCTGCGCGGTGACTTCGTCGAGCGTCACGCCGCGGGTATCGAAGCGCACGACCCCCGAGATGTTCTCCAGCGCGTGAGGCAGATCGAAGTGGCGGATGCGGCCGTCCTCGACGGTCATCGCACCCGTCACCACAGGCGTACGCAGCGGACCATCGAGCGTTGCTGCGAGCGTCGCCTGACCCGTGCTGCGGATGTTGGGAACGAACCCCTGCAGGATGCCGAGGTTCGCCGCGCCGTTGGCGCGCATCGCAATCCGCTCGTTGTGCAGGTCGATCACTCCGGAGACGTCGAGCTGCGTCTCTTCGCCAATCAACCGCATGTCGGTGACGCGAACCGAGTGGCGGTCGAGGGCCATCCGAATCGGGACGGCGTTGCGCAGGCGGTAGTCGAAGAGCCGCAGATCGAGCTTGTCAACGGTCGTATCGACAACGAGGTGATCGATGTCGGCAAGCTCGCCCACAACGCGGAGATTGCCGCTGGCAATGGCGGTCGTATACGGCGACAGCTGCGGATCGAACGCGCGGAGATACGGGTCGAGTGACGTATCGGAGACGGTGAACGACAGGTCCGCGTCCATCGCCTCGCTGAGCGCAATCGTCCCTGTCCCGGACACGGCAAGACGGGGCGACGCGGCCTCGAGCTTCAATGCCATCACGTCGTTGCCGATGTTGATGTCTCCGGTCACCGTGCCAACGCCTTCGTCGGCGACAAACAAGTCGCGCACGGCCGCGTGCACGTTGTAGCGTGGCGCGTCGAACGTCCCGCTGCCGCCGGCGGTGAAATCGAGCAGCCCGGAGAGCGGCGGCGTGTTCCGCGACTGCACGATGGTCAGGGTCTCGACGGGAATGCGCTGTGCGTCGAAGTTGAACTGATACGTGCTGTCCCAGCCGACATA
>Ga0075424_100002842_pt1 | contig 16009 bp, 14 predicted proteins | sample SoiMethybrSBSTD3_FD_75301 | JGI IMG/M metagenome (GOLD analysis project Ga0075424, IMG submission 75301) | Bulk soil microbial communities from a Populus tree surrounding site in Tennessee, USA - Soil MetaG P. TD hybrid SBSTD3 | ecosystem: Environmental > Terrestrial > Soil > Tree plantation...
CATCATCGGCGGCATCATCATCGGCGTGGCGCAGCAGGGCCTCTCCTTCAGCGAAGCCGCACACACCTATACGCTTCTCACCGTGGGCGACGGTCTCGTCACCCAGGTGCCGGCGCTGATCGTCTCCACCGCGGCCGGCCTGCTGGTTTCGAAGGCCGGCGTGTCCGGCGCTGCCGACAAGGCGCTGATCGCCCAGTTTTCCGGTTATCCGCAGGCGCTCGGCATGGCGTCGGCCGTGATGTTCGTGCTCGCGCTGTTGCCCGGCATTCCAGCCATCCCATTCCTGGCGCTTTCGAGCGGAGCGGCCGCGCTCGCCTGGTCGGCCCGCAAGCACAAGCATGCCAGGGCCGCCTTGGAGGCGAAGGCCGCAGCCGCGCCTGCGGCAACCAGCCAGGCCGCAACGGAGGAGCCGATCGCCCTTGCGCTCAAGATCGACGACCTGAAAATCGAACTGGGTTATGCATTGCTGCCGCTGGTGAACGGTCCCGACGGCACCGACCGCCTGACCGAACAGATCAAGGCTCTGCGCCGCTCGCTTGCGATCGAAATGGGATTTGTGATGCCGTCTGTGCGCATCCTCGACAACGTGCAGCTCGAAGCCAACACCTATGTCATCAAAATCAAGGAAGTCGACGCGGGCACCGGCAAGATCTGGCCGAACCAGTTCATGGTCATGGATCCCGCCGGCAACCAGGTCAGCGTCCCCGGCATTCACACCACCGAGCCGACTTTCGGGCTGCCCGCGACGTGGGTCGACGCCAGCCTCAAGGAGGAAGCCTCGCTGAAGGGCTATACCGTGGTCGATGCGGCGACCGTGCTGTCGACGCATCTGACCGAACTTCTCAAGAACAACATGTCGGATCTTCTGTCGTACGGCGAGGTGCAGAAGCTTTTGAAGGAGTTGCCGAAGGAACAGAGCGAGCTGATCAAGGACATCGTGCCGAGCCAGGTAACGATTTCGGGCATTCAGCGCGTGCTCCAATTGCTGCTCGCCGAGCGCATCTCGATTCGGGATCTCTCGACCATTCTGGAAGGCATCGCGGATGCGCTGGCATTCTCTCGCAATCCGTCGACCATGGTCGAGCACGTTCGCGCCCGCCTGGCGCGACAGATCTGTGCGCAAAACACCTCACAGAGCGGCTACCTGCCCTTGATCGCACTCTCGGCAAGGTGGGAACAGGCGTTCGCCGAATCGCTTGTCGGTCAGGGCGAGGAAAAGACCCTGGCGATGCAACCGTCAAAACTTTCCGAGTTCATGGCGGCGGTGCGCGACGCCTTTGAGCGCGCGGCACGCGAGGGCGAAGCTCCGGTGCTCGTCACGTCTGGCGCAATTCGGCCTTTCGTGCGCTCGCTGGTCGAGCGCTTTCGTTCGCAAACCACCGTATTGTCGCAAGCGGAAATCCACCCCCGGGCGCGGCTCAAAACGGTGGGAAGCGTATGAGCGAAGCACCTGCACGCTTCTGCTTTTCCGCCACAGGCAACGGATTTCTTGATATTTGGCCGTTAGTCCGGGATTTGCGCCACCGGCGCGAGAACTGTTGTTAAGGCACTGTAACTGCGTTTGTTTCTTCGAAAAGCCGGACCTTCCGGATCGCGTAGGTTCAAGTTTTTTCACTGAATTGTGATCGTCCCTTTGGAACGAAGTACCCATTCCCTACGTTTGGAGGTGCTTGAGCTTTGAACCGGCTGCCGTGAGCGACAGACAAATCCGGTCAAGAGAGCACGAAGGCTGAAGGGGCCTCTATGAACCACTCGATCTACAGCGCAGACCGCGGGACCCATCTGAAGATTGTGGTCATCGCACTCGTTGCTGGCGTCGTGGTGACCAGCCTCGGAATCTCGGCTCGCATCAATTCCGATGACGCCTATGCGCAGACGGCGCGCGTCATCAAGGCCGGCAAGCCGGTCGCCGTAACCAGCACCGACGCGTCGATCATTCACTAGGAGTTTTAAGGAATTCACGCGGCTCTTTACCAGCCCCCCAAAGTCGCCACGTGGATATGTAGAAGACCCCAAATACCCCCAAGTCGACTACCGAAAACGCCCGCTCCCCACGGGCGTTTTCTTTTCTTCCGCTGAGAGCCGTCCGGACGCGCGGACCATTGCCGCAACGCGCGCAAAAAGGCCTACCGATTCTGCGCAGGCGGCGGTACGGTTTCGATCAGCTTCCCGGCAAACAGGGGCGTCGAGTGCGGCGCGCCATCGGGCGAGCCGCCGGCCTGTTCGAGGGTCACGGCGTAAGTCGCATTGGTGATAATATCGCTGTCGTAACTGGAGAGCACCGGTCGCTCGACAAACTCGCTGGCGCCGATTACGCCGAGGGAGCGCGGCCGCCCGCCGAGCCTCTCCGAAATCAGCCATAGTTCATAACTTTTACCGGCCTCGACAGGAGGTGCGCCGACCTTGCGTACGGTGAAATTCTTGGTCGCGCCGTCAACGGTAATGATGAACGCCGGGCCCCCACTTTGCCCCTGCAGCAGCGCGACATATTGCGGCCCGGGCTGAGGTGGCGGTGTCTTTAGTTCGACCACTTCGGTGCGCGGCTTCGGCCGCATCGAATTGGGCAGAAGATCCGGCATGAAAATTTGCGCGCCGATCATCGCCAGCAGCGCGGCTGCAATGGCCGTCGCTGCACTGGCGACGTTGCGCCAACGCCGGGCCCGTTGGGAAAAGCGGATCACGTTAGAATTGTCGGCACCAACCGCGGCCGGTTCGACAAGCTGAGCTTGCGGCGGCGCTGGCGTCTCCGGCAGGACGATGGGAGCTTGTGACGAAGTATGCCCGATCGCCTGCCTGATGTTCTCCCAGACGATCGGCCGAGGTTCGACCAGACCCACCATCTGGTTCAATGCGCCGAGCCGGAATTCCCAGGATTGAACGAGCCTGGCAAAATCGGCGTCGACACTTGTCATGGTCTCGACCTGGGCCCGCTCGTCGGCATCGAGCGTGCCGAGCGCATATTCCGCCGCGAGCGCGATCTGGTCTTCGCTGTGATCCATTCTCTCAAAGCCCAAACGTCAAAGACCTAGGCACTCCCGGATATCCATCATGCTACGGCGCAACCATGTCTTGACCGTGTTGATCGGCGCGTCGAACTTCGCCGCCAGCTGTTCCCGGCTCCAGCCGTTGTAGTAGGCGAGCAGCACGAGCTTCTGGCGGTCCGGCTCGAGCCGGCCCACGCATTCCAAGAGACGCTTGAGCTCTTCCGTCATTTCCCGCCGCGCGAGCGGGTCCGGGCTGTCAGCGGCCACGTCCATCGCCGCCGGTTCCTCTTCCAGCGAAAGCTCGCTCCGTTTGCGCACAACGTCGATTGCCCGGTTGCGGGCGATCGATGCCATCCACGTAATTGGCGATGACAAGGCCGGATTGAACTGTCCGGCGCTTTTCCAGATCTTGACGTAAGTTTCCTGAATGACCTCCTCCGCGAGCTCCTGTCGACGCAAGATACGAAGCACGACGCCATATAGTTTCGCGCGCGTCGCGGCGTAGAGGCGGTCGAAGGCGGCCTCATCCCCCTTTGCAACCGCGGCGATCAGCCAGACCAGCTCAGCCGGCGTCAGCATTCACCGTCCCCAAAATCGCGATCCCCATCGCTTCGTCACTGGCAAGAACTCTTTCGCCTCTGGTAGCATATTTTGCACCCGCCCGGTCCAGCCCAGTCGTTCGATTCCAGCATTCGTGGGCCGGTCCGCAAGGCACCTTTGCGAGAACCGCGAGCGAATCGTAATCGCCAAGGAAGCTCGCACTCGACGTTCGCATCGCGGTGCTGCGGCAAGGTCTGAGATCAACCGCGCGGCGGGCCGCTTTTGTAGCATCCGCGGAAAACGGCCACGCGAAGCTAAACGCCACGCTAACCCCCGACGAAAAACCCGGACCTTGCGGCCCGGGTTCTGACGGTCCAGTGAATTGGATCTGGTCGGGATCAGGCGATGACGCCAAGACGCGCGCGCATCAGTCCGATAGAATCGAGATCCGCCTGTTCCCTGGCGCTCTCCTCGGCTCGCTCGCGGGCCTGATCGCGTTCGTCCAGAAGCTCGACCTTCTTGAGTTCCTCGTAGGCTTCCGCAAGCAGTGCCTTGGCATCCTCGAGTTGGACGCGCAGTTCGTCGGCGGAGCGCGTCAGGTTCTCGCGGCGCTGGATTGCGGCCTTCGCATAGGTCGGATAGGCGAAGTGCGAAGGATCGTTGATCCCTGCGCGTTCCTGTTCGGAGATAATCTCTCGTTCAAGATCGATCGACATCCGCTGGAAGTCGGCGATCATGTTCTCGATCTGGCTAACCCTTCGGCGCTTCTCGTCGACCTGAAATTTCTTCAGGCGGATCAGCGTTTCGCGTGACTTCATCGACTCATACTCCCCAGAAGTCCCGGCTTCGGACGCGGGACGCACCGGGTCCCCTCAAGGGCCCCCCGGCGCATTAGAAAGGCTCGGCGATCATGGCCTGACAAAGTTAGCTTTCCGTTTCCAAACTCCCGAGGATTTGCTGCAAGCCCCGGTATCCTTCGCCCAGCCCGGTCACCTCCTCCTTGGCCTGGCGCAGGAAGGACTCCAGCGGCTCATGCAGGCGGATCGCCTCGTCAACTTCGGGGCTGGACCCTGCGCGGTAAGCGCCAAGCCGGATCAATTCCTCCATGTCGGCATATGTCGACATCATCTGCTTCGCCTTGGTGATGAAAGGCAGATAGGCCGGATCGGCCGATCTCGGCATCGTGCGGGAGACCGATTTGAGAACGTTGATGGCAGGATAACGGCCGCGCTCGGCAATGGCTCGCTCCATCACCACATGGCCATCCAGTATGCTGCGCACCGCATCCGCGATCGGCTCATTGTGGTCGTCGCCATCGACGAGCACCGTAAAGATGCCGGTGATAGTGCCGCCGCCGACTCCAGGACCGGCGCGCTCCAGGAGCCTCGGCAGCTCCGTGAAGACGGTTGGTGTATAGCCCTTGGCTGTGGGCGGCTCGCCGGCGGAAAGACCTATCTCGCGTTGTGCCATTGCAAAGCGCGTCACCGAGTCCATCAGACACAGCACGTCCTGCCCCTCGTCGCGAAAATATTCCGCGATGGCGAGCGTCAGGTAGGCGGCCTGCCGCCGCATCAAGGCCGGCTCGTCCGAGGTTGCGACCACCACGACCGAGCGCGATAGCCCTTCTTCGTCGAGGTCGTCCTGCAAGAATTCCTGCACTTCGCGGCCGCGCTCGCCGACCAGTCCGATCACGGAGACCGCGGCTTCGACATTGCGCGCCAGCATTGACAGCAGCACCGATTTTCCGACCCCGGACCCTGCGAAAATCCCGAGGCGCTGTCCGCGGCAGCAGGTCAGGAACGTGTTGAGCGCGCGCACGCCGAGATCGAGCGGTTTTCCGACGCGCTGGCGCGCGTGCGCAGGCGGCGGGGTGTTGCGAAACGGCATCGGGGAGGCGCCTTGCGGCAGCGGTCCCTTCCCATCGATCGGCTCGCCCATCGCGTTCAAGACGCGACCAAGCCAGGCAGCCGATGGCCGTACCTGGCAAGCGGCATTGGCGATGATGGCAGGGCAGCCGCGTCGCACGCCTTCGAGGCCGGCGAACGGCATCACCACGGCGTTGTTGCCGGAAAAACCGATCACTTCGCAGGGAATCACGCGGTCTCTGCCGGTCTCGATCACGATGCGCGCGCCGACGGACATCGCATGGATCGGACCAGCGATCTCGACCATCAGACCGCGCACGCCGACCACCCGGCCATAGACCATGACGCCGTCGATGTCGCTGATTTGCTCCGCCAGGGCCTTCATTGCGAAAACCTTAAGTTTCGAACCGTTTCCGGCCAGAACTTAACCTCGTGTTTACCCGCATCATTAATCATTGCGTCACTGTCTTTGGTGACTGAGAACTCGGCTGTTCACAAAGAACAGTGAGTCGCAAGAGTCGGTTAGACCTGTCTCTTCATCTGGAGCTTGAGCAGAAACGGGTTTGAAAAACTGTCTAGACGCAACATCTTAGGGCGATTCGACAAAAATTGCACCGTGGGACCTTGCGGATCAGAATCAGTTTTTGTTAACCATGTCTCGTCAGGATCCGAATCAGTTGTTCAAAGGCGTTTTGAGTGCCGCAAGTTCTGCGGCCGACCTGACGCCCGGAGCGGCGACTATGGGGAACTGGCATGCGCGTTTTGCTGATTGAAGATGACAGCGCCGTCGCGCAGTCGATCGAATTGATGCTCAAATCCGAGAGCTTCAACGTCTATACGACCGACTTGGGGGAAGAGGGCGTCGATCTCGGCAAGCTCTACGACTACGACATTATCCTGCTCGACCTGAACCTGCCTGACATGTCGGGCTACGATGTACTCAAACAGCTTCGGGTCTCCAAGATCAAGACACCCATCTTGATCCTGTCCGGCCTCGCCGGCATCGAGGACAAGGTCAAGGGTCTCGGCGTTGGCGCCGATGACTATATGACCAAGCCATTCCACAAGGACGAGCTGGTCGCCCGTATTCATGCGATCGTACGCCGTTCGAAGGGCCACGCCCAGTCGGTGATCCAGACGGGCGACCTCGTCGTCAATCTCGACACCAAGACGGTCGAGGTCGGCGGCCAGCGGGTGCATCTGACCGGCAAGGAATATCAAATGCTGGAATTGCTCTCGCTCCGCAAGGGCACCACGCTGACCAAGGAGATGTTCCTAAATCATCTCTATGGCGGCATGGACGAGCCCGAACTGAAGATCATTGACGTCTTTATCTGCAAGTTGCGCAAGAAGCTCGCCAACGCATCCGAAGGCCGCAATTTCATCGAGACCGTCTGGGGGCGCGGCTACGTGCTGCGCGAGCCGCACGATCTCGACGAGCGCATCCCGGCCTGATCCGAAGTTCTAGCGCGAGCCCACAAGGCTCGCCTCCTCCCAGACTGGACCCCCGCCGCAAATGGCGGGGTTTTTGTTTGGGATTGTCCGTCTTCGCCTCGGATGCCTCCCCCAGAGGGGCGACCCGCGGCGGCCTCGGTTCATTCGCCCACGCATTGGGTTTTGCCGGCGGATGATTTTTCTCTCTGAGGTGTTCTCTTTCGCGGCAGCGGTCCCACGAGGGACTGGAGTGCTATGGAAAGGGAAGGCGCGATGCGCGCAAGCCGCCGCGAAATCACCGCGATTTGCTTGCCTGATCGTTCGGGCGGGGATTGTCCTTCTGATCGGGAGTTCCGCACATGAAACGCTCCCGCCGCGTCGTTCTGACAATGATGGGAAATGCCGCGATTGGAGCCGTCTCAGTGGGACTCGTGCCTTATGGGGATTGCGGTCCCGGACGCATTGCAGTGCGCACCCTGGACGGCCGGATGCTTTGTCGCGCGACGTATGGTGGTTTCGGCGGCGCGCTGCATCACTTTCACGGCCATGTTCATGGCCATGCGCACGGCCATGGGCACGGCGGCGGCTGACGGCTAGCATGCAGCGCATCACATGCCCTGAGCGCGATGACTGGCGCGATACGGCCGAGGCTTGCGGGTTCGATTTTCACACCATCGAGGGTGAGCGCTATTGGGACGAGCGCGGCTACTACGCCTTCACCCTTGCAGAGATCGAACGCCACATCGAGGCGCCCACCGGCGAAATCGACGCCATGTGCCTCGAGCTCGTCGGCCGGGCGGTCGACGACGAAGAATATCTGCGGCAACTGAAGATCCCGGAGGCCTTCTGGCCGTTGATCGCCGAGAGCTGGGAGCGCGACGAAAAAAGCCTATATGGCAGGCTTGATCTGAAATATGACGGCCACGGCCCCGCAAAACTGCTGGAATACAATGCCGACACTCCGACTTCGATCTTCGAATCGGCAGTTTTTCAATGGACCTGGCTGGACCAGGCGATCGAGCGCCGTCTCATTGCGAGCGCGGCTGATCAATACAACTCGATCCACGAACGTCTGATCGAGGCCTGGAAGAAACTTGGCGCGGGCCGTCACCTGCACCTGATGGGCGCGACTGAGAACGAAGAAGATTTTGGCACGCTCGCCTATCTCGAGGACACTGCTGTCCAGGCGGGACTCAGCGCTACGCTAATCGACATCAAGGACATCGGCTGGCGCGACGAAGGCGGCTTCGTCGATCTTGAGGGCCGGGACGTTGCACTCGCATTCAAGCTCTACCCCTGGGAATGGATGTTTCGCGATGAGTTCGGCGCGAGATTAAGGGAAGCGCCGACACGCTGGATAGAGCCGCCGTGGAAGGCTGTTCTTTCGAACAAGGGCATCCTTCCCTTGCTGTGGGAGATGTGTCCGGGCCACCCCAATCTGCTGCCGGCCTATTTCGAGGACGACCCCCGTGTGGGCGAGCTGGGTGCCTCCTATGTGCGCAAGCCGCTTTATTCGCGCGAGGGCGCCAATGTCGCACTGATCAGGGAAGGCATTCCGGTGGCGGAACAGGAAGGACCTTACGGCGCTGAGGGCTTCATACGTCAAGCGTTCGCCAGTCTGCGGAACTTCTCGCAGCAACATCCGGTGCTCGGCAGTTGGCTGATCGATCACATCCCCTGCGGGTTGTCGGTGCGGGAGGACGAAAATCCCATCACCGGCAACACCTCCCGGTTCCTTCCACACGCAATTCTCTGAGGACCCCGGGCGCGGCCGTGACATGATTTGCTGCCCGCTCAAAGCGAAGCGGAAATCCAAACCTGGATCAAGCCGTTAACAGGCTTTCGCTGGAAATTGCGAGAACCTTATCGACACCGGTTGATGCAGTTCTCCAGGAATCGCAAGGGGACGCTAAAGCAGCACGATAGCTCCTACCCTCAAGTTCTCGGACTTCAACGCGTTGCGACCACCTTCAAGCCCTGCGCCATGGCGCCCCCATTACTGCGCGCGCGCGCGGGATTCGGCTGGTACAGGCCGCGCCTGTCGGGACAGGGACGGAAGGCATCTGTGATGCCGACCACGGATTCGGCCGCGCCCAGCAACAACATGCCGTCCGCTTCCAATACCTGGTTCAGACGTTCGAAGATATCGATTTTGGTTTCCTGGTCGAAATAGATCAGCACGTTGCGGCAGAAGATCATGTCGAACTTGCCGAGATGAGAGAAGTTTTGCAGCAAATTGAGCTGCCGATGCTGCACCATTCCGCGAACATCGGAGTTGATCTGCCAGAGCTCGCCGGTTTGGGTGAAATATTTCACCAGCAGTTGAATCGGCAATCCGCGCTGCACCTCGAACTGGCTGTAGATGCCCGATTTTGATTTCTCCAGCACCTCCAGCGATAGATCGGTCGCCACGATCTCGACGCGCCAGCCGGCGAGCAGTTGAGCCTGTTCCTTCAACACCATGGCGATCGAATACGGCTCCTGGCCGGTGGAAGACGCCGCCGACCAGATGCGAATCGAACGTCGGGCGGCTCGGGATTGGAGCAGTGCGGGCAGGACGGTCTCGCGCAGATGATCGAATGGAATCTTGTCGCGGAAGAAGAACGTCTCGTTGGTGGTCATTGCCTCAACCACATCGGCGATCAGCGCCTCGCCACCGCCCTTCATCCTGGCAACGAGCTCGCTGATCCCGGAATGCCCGTACCTGTGCGCGAGCGGCACCAGCCGGCTTTCGACCAGATATTGTTTATCGGAAGACAGGTCGAGACCCGATCGCTCCTTCAGGAGCTTACGCAGATACTCATAGTCCGGGGGCGTCACGAGCGGTCTCCTGCAAACAGGCGGATGAGCTTTGGCGCGATCTGGTTGAGAGGCAAGATCGCGGCGCAGATTCCGGCATGCGCAGCCGCCCCTGGCATGCCCCACACGACGCTGGTCGCTTCGTCCTGCGCGATGACGCTTCCGCCGGCAGCAACGACATCCTTGCCGCCGCGCATCCCGTCCGAGCCCATGCCTGTCAAAACCAGGGCGAGAGTGGCAGCTTGCCAGATGTCGACCGCGGAGGTGAAAAGAGGATCGACCGCAGGCTTGCAGAAATTGACAGGTGGACCGTCGTCGAGCGCAATTGCCGCTTCAGCCCCGTGACGCACGACGCGCATATGGCGTCCACCGGGCGCGAGGTAGATCTGGCCGGGCTTGACGATCTCGCCGTCGATGGCTTCGTGTGCCGGCCGCCGGCTCGATCGCGCCAAATGCTCGGCGAGGATGGTGGTGAACGTGGGCGGCATGTGCTGGGTGATCAGCACGGGAAAGCGATCGATCACTGGTCCGAGCTCGGTGACCAGCGCCATCAGCGCCTGCGGACCTCCGGTCGACGATCCTATCAAAAGCACGCGCGGTGCGTGGACGCCGAAGGCACGGCCCACCAGCGGGACCTGCGCGGCCATAGCCGGGCGGGCCGCCGCGTCGTGCAAGCGGCCCGGCGGCTGCGGCGGAGCGAGCCTCGAGTTCGGCGCAGCCGGCGTGTTGCCGCGACGCGCCCTGGCGCCGAGGTGACGGATCTTCTGGATAAGGTCGTGGCGGAAGATATCGGCAGCCGTGCGCTCGCGGGTGGTCTCAGGCTTCGGGATGTAGTCGGACGCGCCAAGCGAGAGCGCCCTGAAACTGATTTCCGCGTTGCGGCGGGTCAGCGTCGAGGCCATGATGATGACGAGGTCGCGCTTCTTGGCGAGCAGTTTCGGCAGCGCGGAGATGCCATCAAGCTCCGGCATCTCGATATCCAGCACCGCAACATCGGGATTGATCCGCTCGAGCTGGTTGACGGCTTCCAGGCCTGTGCGCAGCGAGGCCACGACCATCATATCCGGCTCGGACCCGACCCAGCGGGAGATCAACCCCCTGATGACGGCGGAGTCATCGACCACCATCACGCGCAACGGCTCCTGGCCCGTTGAATTCGGGGTAGATTGACTCGCTAACGCAACGCTCATTTATCACCAAGCAACTCAAGGGCATTACACACAACGCCGAAGGCCCTCGAGCCGCCGGATCGTGACGGATAGATCAGATCAGGCCGACCTCCTGAAACTTGGCCGTGACGATGTCCTTGTCGAATGGCTTCATGATGTATTCGTTGGCGCCCGCATGCAGTGCGCGCGCGATATGCGCGACGTCGTTCTCGGTGGTGCAAAACACGACCTTCGGCTGATCACCCCCGGGCATGCGACGCAAGGCGCCAAGGAATTCATAGCCGTCCATGATCGGCATGTTCCAGTCCAGCAGGACGGCATCGGGCATCGCCTGCTTGCAGACCTCCAGCGCCTTCTGGCCGTCCTCGGCTTCGGTGATCTGGAAATCCAGGCCTTCCAGAATGCGGCGCGCGACCTTCCGGATGACGCTTGAGTCATCCACTACAAGGCATGTTCTCATTTGAGCCCCTCACTTCCACATCCCGAAAGGGACATTTCCGATCCATCGACTGTTTCGGCCTACGCGGCCTTGGCGTCGCACGCGAGTTCGAGCACGCGTTCGACATCGAGCACCACCATCAGCTGCCCATCGAGGCGATGCACGCCGCCGGCCAGCTTGGCCATGCGCGGATCGAGGTTGACCGGGTTTTCCTCGCGGCTGTCGTCGGCCAGCCGAAGCACCTCCCCGATCTCGTCGATCAGAAGCCCATAGGACTCCCCCCGCAAGTCGACGCCGACCGCCATCGGCGGCTTGCTGTCGGACGTTTTGGGGAGCCCGAGGCGGGCCCGCATGTCGACGACGGTGACGATGCGGCCGCGCAGATTGAGGACCCCGGCAATTTCGTTGGAAGACAGCGGCACCCGGGTCAACCGGTCCGGCATGAACACATCTTGCACGCGGGAAATCGGCAACCCGAACAGTTGCCCGCCGATGACCGCAGTGACGTATTCGGCCTTTTCGCCTTCGCTGGATTCGGTCTTGCTGTTCATGGCTCTTCTGTCCCGTTACGCTGCCCGACTCATCTCGCTGGTCTGCGCAGTCTGTTCCTTCAGCGCGGCGATCAGCCCAGGCCTGTCAAACTTGGCGACATAATCGTGGAATCCGGCCTGCCGACCGCGTTCGATCGCAGCGGCCGAGACCAGCGACGACAGGCCGATGATCGGCGTGTGACTCAGATGAGCATCGGCACGGATGGCTTCGGCGAACTCGAACCCCGTCATGTCCGGCATTTCGATATCCGTGAGCACAACGTCGAACGATGGCCCTGAGCGGAGCATAGCAAGTCCTTCCTGGGCATTCTCTGCGACCCGCACACGATAGCCCGCGGCCTTCAGAACAGGTGCGAGCATGTTGCGGAAGAAAGCACTGTCGTCCACGAGCAGCACCGATTGCGAGCTGGCAGAGGGACGCATTTCCTTCCGTGTGAACCAGTCGGCGAACGCCATCGGCAGGAAGTAACCGACGTCGATCACCTCGGTGGCCTGGCCCTTGATCACGGCAGAACCAAGAATACCGTCTTGCGAGCCGGCGACCTCGATGTTGAGCCGCTCCTCCACGATATCGATGATCTCGTCGACGACGAGTCCCATCGAACGGCCATCGTCAGCGAACACCAGGATCGGCTGCGCACCCGTGGTGCGGACGTTGACACCCTGCATCTGAACGAGCGGCATCAACTGGTCGCGATACTGCACCATATGCCGGCCGTTGCTGAGTTCGATATTGTCGGTGGCGATCTCTTCTAGTCGGGTGACGAGCCCGAGCGGCACAGCCTTTGGCTGGGCGGTGCCGGCGCGGAACACGAGCAGTGATGTCATCTGCTCGCCCGAAGCCGCGTGATGGCCGGCATTCTCGTCCGCGATCTGCTGCTGTGCGGCGCTAGAGGCGCCGAGCGCCTTTGCAATTCCGTTGGGATCGATGATCATGATCACGGCGCCATCACCAAGGATCGTGTTGCCCGAGAACATGTCGATGTGCCGCAGTTTCGTGGACATCGGTTTGACCACAATTTCTTCCGTGTGAAAGACCGCATCGACCACGATGCCGAAGGTCTGGCCCCCCACCTGCGTCACCACGATGAAGCCGTTCTCGGGATCAGATGACGAGCCGTCGTCCATCTTCAAAAGCTTCTTCAGATGCATCAGCGGCAGCAGCTTGTTGCGCAGCCGAAGTACTGGGGTGTCCTTGATGCGTTCGATGCGGTGCTCGGAATTGGCGCGCGCGCGCACCAGCTCCACGACCGACAATTGCGGGATGGCAAAGCGATCGCCGCCTGCTTCCACAATCAGCGCGGAGACGATCGCAAGCGTCAGCGGAATTTTGATCGTGACGGAACAGCCCTCGCCCATCACGGATTTGATGTCGATGGTGCCGCCGATCTGGTCGATGTTGGTTCGCACGACGTCCATTCCGACGCCCCGGCCGGAAACGCTGGTGACTTGTGCTGCGGTGGAAAAGCCGGGCGCGAAGATGAACTTGTGGATCAGGGCGTCGCTCATCTTGTCGAGGTCAGCCTCGCTGACAAGGCCGTTGGCAAGCGCCTTTGCTTTGATCCGCTCGGTGTTGAGTCCGCGGCCGTTGTCGGCGATGCAAATGATGATGTGGCCGCCCTCGTGATAGGCTGACAGGCGGATCGTGCCGGTTTCCGGCTTGCCGGCCACCGCGCGCTCGGCCGGCGTCTCCAGGCCATGATCGGCGGAGTTGCGCACCATGTGGGTGAGCGGGTCCTTGATCAGGTCGAGAACCTGGCGATCGAGTTCAGTGTCCGCCCCGTGCATCTCCAGTTCGATCTGCTTGCCGAGTTCGGCGGACAGATCGCGGACGATGCGCGGCAGCTTCTGCCACGCGTTGCCGATCGGCTGCATGCGCGTCTTCATGACGCCTTCCTGCAGCTCGGCAGTGACGTTCGACAGCCGCTGCAAGGGTACCTTGAACTCTGTGTCCTCGTGGCGGCGGGAAATCTCCATAAGCTGGTTGCGGGTCAACACCAGCTCCGAGACCATCGTCATCAGGTGTTCGAGCGTGTCGACATTGACGCGAATGGACTGGTTGGCGACACGGTCACCCTCTGCTGTTTCGGCCTCGATCGCGGCACTTGGCCTTTTGGCGGCCCTCGGTTGCTTCGCGGGCGTTGCCTCGTCAGACTTCGCCGCCGGCGGCTCGGACGAGGAGCGGGCTGCAGTCGCATGCACAGGCTCGATTTCGATCGTGGTCTCGCGGAAGGCGCGCTCCAGTTCGTCCAGCGACACTTCGCCGGGACGGAGCGGCCGCTCCAGGGTCTGCGCAATCAGCCTGCCATGGGTGTGGCTGGTTCCACCTGGTGCCGGCGCATTGTGTTTGGCCAGCGTCGCCGTGGCCGGCTTCGCCGCCATGCCCTGCTCGACCATGGCTTCCAGCTGGTCGATCAGGTCTCGATCACTGCCTTCCGGCTCGGTTTCGGTGGCCTCAAGGCCGGCGAGGATTTCCTTGATGCGATCGATTGACGAGAGAATCAGCGTCACGGCTTCCGCTCTCACCGGCATGCCGTCCCGGAACTTTCCCATCAAAGTCTCGCCGGCGTGGGCGAGCGCCTCCAGCCGAGGCAACCCGAGGAAGCCGCAGGTCCCCTTGATGGTGTGGACGAGCCGGAAGATGTTGACCAAGATCTTGGCGTTGTTTGGTTCCTGCTCGAACCGCACAAGCTGATTGTCGACGGTGTCGAGGCTTTCGCCCGTCTCCGTCAGGAACTCCCGCAAAAGATCGTCCATGAACCCAGCCTTCACTCCGCGGCGCGTCTTGGTGCGCCCATTCGAGTTTGGCCAGCTTCCCTACAAAGCGTTTAAGTTTGGTTGAGTAACCGGAAATGAACGGCGTCAACAAAGAGATAAGCCGAACCCGCCGATCCCGCAGTGCCGACTTTAAGACCTCTTTAACCCGTTTCTTAAGGATCTGTTCACGAAGCGGTCGCGACCACTGCTTCGCCTTCAGAGGCGAGCAGCACCTTGAGTCCGCAAGCTTCGGCCAGCAGGCGCGTGTAGTAGGGCTGCACGGCATGAGCGTCCGCACCCGGGGCGTGGTTTGAATTGAGGAGATCGGCGATATTTTGCGGCAGCCGCGCGTTAAGACCGGTCGCGGTCAGGCGAAAGCCCATTTTCTCACCCTCGCCGATCGAGTCGACGGTAAGCGAGCCGCCTCGCGGAATCGTCTGCTGCGCGATCACCAGCATGTTGAGCAACAGCTTGACCCGGTTCTTCGGCAGAAGCATGCGCGGCAGATTCCAGGTGATTGTGGTCTTGCCGTCTTCGATGTGGCCGCGCGCCATGGTTTGCGCATCGCCGAGATCGATTTGGGCGCCTGCAGACCCCGCGGCGCCGAACGCCAGCCGGCAGAACTGCAGCCGCGCGGAGGCCGTCCTGGCGCTCTTGCGGATCAGGTCAAGCGCGAAATCGCGGTCTTCGGGTTTCGGATTATCATCGAGGACCTCAAGTCCATTGACGATGGCGCCGACAGGACTGATGAGATCGTGGCAAACCCGCGAGCACAACAGCGCCGCGAATTCGAGGGCATCGGGACTGGGACCTGGTGAAGAAGTGCCGGACATAAGATTTTCTCGAAAATCCAGGGGCCGCGCGTGCTTGCAGTAACGAGAAACGAATCATGCATGCGTGGCGGGGTTGATACACTGTGCGGCTGCGAACTGCTACCATCGGAAGCAAATTGCAAACAGCGGCGCATCAGGTTCCCGATGCTTTCGCGGCGAGTTTCGGATCTTGCGGATGAATGACCCAACTTCAGGAGTGTTCGCAATCGATTGCAAGGCCGCGGCCGCCTTGATGGAGCCACTCACTGACCTGGTGGTGCAAGCCGGAAACGCGATTCTGGCGGTGAACCGGCGGGCGATGAAAGTCGAAGGCAAGCTCGACGGCTCGCCCGTAACGGAGGCTGATCTTGCCGCCGACCGCATTATCTTCGACGGGCTGGCGCGGCTTGCTCCTCACGTTCCAGCGCTCTCGGAAGAGCGCGTCCCCGAGGCCGATCCCCCCTATTGCGGCAGCTTCTTCCTCATCGATCCTCTCGACGGCACCAGGGAGTTCGTCGCAGGCCGGGACGAATTCACCGTGAACCTCGCGCTGGTAACGAATGGGAGCCCGTTGCTCGGTATCGTCGCCGCGCCTGCGCTCGGGCTTCTTTGGCGTGGGCTGGTCGGCCGAAATGCCGAGCGGCTACGGCTGGGTGAAT
>Ga0075424_100002844_pt1 | contig 16002 bp, 18 predicted proteins | sample SoiMethybrSBSTD3_FD_75301 | JGI IMG/M metagenome (GOLD analysis project Ga0075424, IMG submission 75301) | Bulk soil microbial communities from a Populus tree surrounding site in Tennessee, USA - Soil MetaG P. TD hybrid SBSTD3 | ecosystem: Environmental > Terrestrial > Soil > Tree plantation...
CCCTGCGTCTCGCGCGGAGTGGTTTCGTGCTCATGATCCGCGCGTTCGGAGTGCGGCTGAGTTCCCAAATCGGCGCGCGCGAGAATGGATGTTCTCCCGCTGGTAGCTCTCTTTTCCGCACAGGGCCGTTGCGATCATTGGACGATTGAAACGGCCCGCACATTGACCCGTACATTGAATTCGACTTCCCGAATGTATGCTGGCGCACACAGCGTCCAGAACTTGCCACCCGCTGTTGTGACTGATTTAGTGTTTTATCAAATCGGGGGCGGGCCTAAATGTGGGGGCCTGCTTGTTGCTGCACTGTGCAACGCGTAGCCGTTCCGCGGCCGGCGCAGACGCGCCCAGCAACGCTCACCTTGGTCAACATCAACCATTAATAGAGCTTTCCAACCCGCACATCTTGGCACGGTGCTTGCTGGGTAAGATAGTGATGATTGGGACCGACCAACCGGAGGCTCCATCCGCGTCCGTCATCGCTGTTTCATGCTCGAGCGCTAGCTGAGGGTTTCTGCGGCATCAACCATGGTGAACCTGAATCCTCCCTCAAGCGACAAACAGAGTGGCGGTGTCCCGCAAGAACGAACAAGAGCGAACCAGAGTGGCGCTCAAGGACAAAAGTCCAAGCGCAGTACAGCGAGCAACAGAGTGCCGTCATGAGGTCAGTTCAGTCAGCCAAAATCAGGGAGCTGGGCGACGCTTTGATCGCCTCGGGCTATATCTCCCTTGACGACCAGGCCAAGGTCCTCGGGCTGTCGCGCAGCACCACCTGGACCATCCTTCAGGCCAACCATAAGACGTCGGGGCTCTCGGCGTCGGTGATCAACCGCATGCTAGCCCAGCCGCAGTTGCCGGCGCGAGTGCGCGTTAAGATCCTCGAATACGTTGAGGAGAAATCCGCTGGCGTCTACGGCCACAGCCGACTGCAGGTGCGCCGTTTTGCCGCTCGTCTGTCGCTCGAGCGTGTCGAGCGGATTCGCGCGAAGATCAAAGCCAAGCGCGAGGGCTTCAGGTCGCCTGCGTCGTGCGCCGATGCTCCCTCTCTGCAGCCTGGCTTCACACGGGCGCGAGCCGGATCTCGAGAACCCAGCAGATCCAAATAGCGGGTGCCAGGAAAAGCCCGAACGGAATCCGGCTCGTGGCCTTGACCGGCTGACCTAGAACCCACCGTCGCACGATAAACACCGAAAGCGCGGCGACCGCCGCAATTTCAATCACAATCGGCAGCATCAGCCAATCGAGCCAAATCCCGGCGACGCCGGCGAGCTTGACGTCGCCGAGACCCAATCCTTGGCGGCCGCGCACCCGCGCATAGACGTCCCGCACGGCGAGCAAGAGGAGGGCCATCAGCAATCCGCGCACGATCGTCGTCGTGAGGACCTCGACCACGGTGGGTGGCTGCTCGACCACAGCATAGAGGAGCCCAAGTACGACTGCCGCACCGCTGAGCGAATCCGGAATTCGGAATTGCCGCCAGTCCTCCAGCGCGATCGTCAGCACGATCAGCGCCAAGCAAGCGCCGAAGAGACCCTGCGCTTCTGGCGCCCCGATGATGCCCGTGAGAGCCGCGGCCCCGGCCGCAAGACCGACCGCGAGGCTCGCGATCGCAACTGGCATCGCACCAGCGTGGGCGAATTTTTCAAAGAAGCGAGCTACCCCGGGTGTGCGCGCGGCAGAGGACGTCATTTGGCAGGGGCCAAGACCGCTTTCGGCACAGTCGGCCGTTTCGGCAGCGGAGCCGGAGGGGGCGCAAACCCGCGCATTTGTGCGCGTAACGCCTCCGCCACATGCTGCGCATCGACGCCGTTGCGGATGATCTGCGGCCGGATGAAGATGATGAGCTCGGTCCGCTCCATCGTTCCGATGGTGTGCGAAAAAAGTGCACCAAGCCCCGGCACCTGATCAAGCCCGGGAACCCCCGATCGGGTTTTATCATGGCGCTCGCTGATCAACCCCCCCAGCAGGACCGTCTGCCCACTCGCAACCGCAATGGAGCTTCGCACCTTGCGCTGTGACACCGTCGGCGTGAGCGTGTCCGCGGTGGCGGTTTGCGCCACCGAGCTGATCTCCTGTTCAACATCCAACAGCACATTGCCATTGGCGTTGATACGGGGCATCACGCGCAAGATCACGCCGGTGTTTCGATAATCGATATTGTTGACGATGGGCGCGGTCGGCACCTCTACCGATTGCGCAGTGCGCGTCGTGACGGGAATTTGGTCGCCAACAAGGAGCGCGGCAAATTGGTTGTCGAGCACGACAAGCGAGGGGGTGGATAAGACTTTGACATCTGTCACCTTATGCAATGCGTCAAGGATCACTCGCGGCTCGGCTTGCGTTCCCACTAGGAAATTAAAGCCGGGAATCATACGGCTCAGCACCGTACTGGTCGCACTCGCCGTGTTGAGAATCGAGCCTGCATCTGAGCCAAGGCCGACGTCGGAGCTCTTAAGAAAGAACTGAACGCCGTAGTTGAGCTTGTCGTTGAGCGTGACCTCAGCGATCGTGGCGTCGATTGCGACCTGCAGCTGCGGCTGGTCGATCTGCCGAACCGCGCGTTCGATGATCCGATAGTTCTCCTGGTTGGAATAGACCAGAAGCGCGTTATTGACCACATCCGGAGAAATCCGCACGTTGGTGAAAGGCGCTCCTGCAGCGCCTCCTCCCGCGACGCGAACGGGAGGAGCGGGCGGAGCCAGCTGGTTAAATCGTCCGCCCGAAGCATCGGCAAAACGCGCATCAAAATTCATTGCACCGGAATTGGGTTGGGTTGCACCCCCTAACCCGCCGCCAGGAGATGCCGCGCTCGCAAGCTGCTGCTGCGGCGTCGGCGAACCTCCAAACCCGGAGCGATTGCTCGTTGAGGCCAGTGCACCAGAGCGGGGTGCTAACTGGTTGGTCGGCGACTCCAACGCGCCCCCGGATTCGCCCGTGAACATGTCGTTGAGCAAGGCCGCAACTTGGCGCGCATCGCCATAGCGCATCCGGTAGACTCTCACCCCCGTCCCTGCGCTGCCGGCCTTATCGAGCCGCGTGATCCAAGTGGAAACGGTTTTGAGAAGCTCGGGCTTGCGGGTAACGACCAAGATTGCGTTTTGCCGGCCGATCGGCTGCAGTTTGACCAAGTTTTGGCTCAATCCGCCCTCGCCCGCGTCGATGATCTTTTCGAGCTCGTCAATCATGGGCTCGGGCGTGCCGTTGCTGACCGGATAAATACCAACGGATTGCCCCCGCATCCAATCCGCATCGAAGCTCAGCACCGTGCCGAGCGCAGCCCGGCGATCTGCCGCATTCCCTTGAACGATGACGAGGTTGCGGGCGGGATCCGCCCGCACCATGCCGGGCTTGGTAGCAAAGTTGTCCAAAAGCTTAATCAGGGTCTGCGCCGAGACGAATTGCAGCGGGACCACCGTCAAGCCGTAGCCAGGCTCGAGACCCGCGCTCCCGTCGAGTGTGCCTGTGCCTATCGCTTCCTGCGAGGGTACCAGACGATATCCTTGTGCCTCGCGCACCAGGGCCACATTGCTCACTCGCAACGCGCTTTCAAGGACGAAAAGAATATCTTTTCGCGCAACCGGTCGGCCCGACGAGAGGCTCACCGTAGCCTGCACGCGTGGATCAATGGTGTAGCCAACACCCAAAATGTCGCCGAGCACGGCTTTGGCGACCGTCGCCAGCGGCGCATTTTCAAAATTAATTTCATACGCTTCGCCGGCTGGCTTTGGACCTTCTGTCAAAGAACCTGTCGTCAGCGAATCGTCGTTCCCCCGGGCAATGGCGGAGCTGCCGTCGCCGTAATAGGTCACAGCCTGAATTCCCTCGGCTCGGTTTGCTCCGACTGGCCCCCCTCCTTGCGGGGAGCGTGCTTGCAAATCGACGCCCCGAATCTGGTCGCTGAGATCGGCCGAGGGCTGCTGTGCGGGCGGAGCGCGACGGCTCGACGTCACACAGCCGCCCGGAACTGCACAAAGAAGGACGAGCACGAGCAAGGTCCCCTGTCCGGGAACCGACCACGAGGACCGTGCCCGCACCTGCATGGTAACCGCTATCCCTGACAGCTCTCGAAATGGCGCGGCGCAAACGATCTCTCCATCGCACCAGCTCCGCCACCCGCCGAATTGTTTCCAAACGATTAAGCGAGGGGGACAATGCGGGTCCTATAGTAAACAAATCCCTAAGCGGGCTCCTTCTGCCAATGGCGACCCAAACCGCCGCTCAGAGGCCGCCCAAGGGGCCCACGCGGCTCTCCCTTGCCTGCCGGCAGCCGAAACACGCCTCCGCCGCTCCAGCGGGCAAGGGCTCCAGTGGGAAAGAGTCCGCCATCTCACGATGGCAGACCAAACCGTTCCTCAGAGGCCTCCTGAGGGGCCCGCCAAGCTTCCCTTTGCCTGCCGCCAGCCAAAACACGCCTCTGCCCCTCCAGCGGGCAAGAGCTCCCGCGGTAAGAGCCCACCATCTCACGATGGCAGACCCAACCGCCTTTCAGAGGCGTCCTAAAGGGTCTGCCAAGGGTCCCCTTGTCTCCCGCCGTCCCAAACATGCCCCCGCCGCTCCAGGCGGCAAGAACCCTCGCACTAAGGTCTTGCCATTTGGCCGTGGCGCAGAGGGACTTCATTAACAGAATTCGGTTATTTCAGAGTGGGTTAACGGGGTTTCGAATGATTCTGACGAAGCTCAAGTCTGATCCGGACGTGGACGCTGCGTCCAGCGCGCTGCCGAAGCGCCCGTTGGACGCGTTGGCGGCCGCGGACGGCAATCCCGAGAAGGCGGGTCTCCATGTGCTAGCGAGGGTCTCCCCGGCGCAGCTTCCCCCGCCCCGCACCCACATCGTTCCGGTCGGGGACTGGCTCGAATTTGTGAGCTATCTGGCAAGAAAGCATTCGATCGCCGGGGATCCGATTGCGAGCCTGCGCCAGAGCAAAAACAACCGCCTGCGCGAACTGTGGGCTTTGACGGATCTGTCGGCCACCGATTTCGCCGACGAGGTGGCCACCTTTTTTGGACTTGGGCGTATGGCCTTGCCGCAAATGATGGAGGCTCCCTCGCTTGCCGGCGAATTCTCGCGCCGGTTCCTGAAGGAGGTCGCGGTTTTTCCCTGCCGCGCCGAAGAGGACGGCAGCCCGACCCTCGTGGTCGCTGATCCGACCGACCCCGCGCCTGTTCATGCAGCGGAACTTGCCCTTTGCGGACCCGTGACGCTTCGCGTCGGCTCGTTTGAAGATATCGCCACGGTTTTGGCCGATGCGCCCGACGAGAACGAGGCTCCGGTTGCCGAAACGGCCACGGCGCTCCCACAGCGGACGGACGATATCGATAGCCTGCGCGATCTCGCGAGCGGCGCTCCCGTGGTGCGCGCGGTGAACGATCTTTTGGAGCAGGCACTGGAATCGCGCGCAACCGACATTCACGTCGAGCCGCTTCGCAAGAGTTTCGTTGTCCGCATGCGGATCGACGGCGTGCTGCGACCAGTACCGTCCCCCGCCGACGTGTTGCCGCAGGCAGTGATATCGCGGATCAAGATTCTTGCCGGTCTCAATATCGCCGAACGACGGCTGCCACAGGACGGCGCAGCGCACCTGCGCGTCGCCCGTTCGCAAATCGATGTGCGCGTTGCGACCATGCCTACTCAATATGGCGAGACCGCTGTCATCCGTCTGCTGCCACGCGATCGCGGCACGCTCGACATTGCCAAACTTGGCCTTTCCGTTTCAGGCGAACAGACCCTTAATCGGCTGCTCACACTTCCGCATGGCATGATCATCGTTACCGGCCCGACCGGCAGCGGCAAGACGACGACGCTTGCCACGATGCTCACCATACTCAATGATTCCAGTCGAAAAATTTTGACCATCGAGGACCCGGTCGAATACGAGATTCCTGGCGTGAACCAGTCGCAGGTCAAGCCGGAGATCGGGCTTACGTTCGCCAGCGCGCTTCGTTCCTTCGTCCGCCAAGACCCCGACGTGATCATGGTCGGCGAGATTCGTGATTCCGAGACCGCCCACATCGCCGTCCACGCCGCGCTGACTGGGCATCTGGTACTGACCACATTGCACACAGAGAGCGCAGCGGCGGCTGTACCCCGCCTTCTCGATCTTGGTGTCGAAAGCTTCTTGCTCCAATCGACCTTGCGGGCCGTCATTGGTCAGCGCCTGGTACGTCTTCTGTGCGAGCGCTGCAAAATCGAGCGTCCCGTGACGACGCAGCTCCTGGCAGAAGATCCGCGCTATCTCATGCTGGGCCTCCGATCAGGTGAGACTGTTTGTGAAGCCGGCGGCTGCGAGCGCTGCAGCGGAACCGGCTATCGCGGCCGCAGCGGACTTTTCGAGCTGCTCGAAACGAGCGATGACGTTCGCGACCTGATCGGGACGCGCGCTGAGGCGCAAAACATTACCCGCGTCGCCGCTCGGTCAGGAATGACCACCATGTTCGAACATGGTGTCGCCAAATGCCGTTCTGGAACAACGTCCATCGCCGAAGTTCTTCGCGTCACCACAGCGAGGTAAGGCGATGCCCGATTTTCGCTATCGTGCGCTGACCCAGACCGGCGAAGTGGTCAGTGGCGTGATTTCAGCCTCAACAGCGGCAGAAGTCGAAGGTCGCATCGATTACCTTCGGATGGTCCCGATCGATCTGGTCCTGGAGGACACCACAAACCGTGCAGCCAAGATCGACCTAATTTTCCGACAACGCGCCCGGTCGGAAGACGTAACGACTTTTACCCGCGATTTGGGACTCTTGCTCAAATCCGGTGCGCGCCTCCACGATGCGCTTGAGCTCCTCATTTCTGACACTGACATGGGCCGCCTGCGCGGGACCGTTTCCAAAATTCGCTCGCGAATCCTTGCCGGCGAGAATCTTGGCGATGCCCTGGCGCAGCACGCAACTCTGTTCCCGCCGCTGTACGTGGCCCTCGTGCGGGTTGGCGAGGCATCCGGCACGCTTCCCCACATTCTCGATCTCCTCTTCCGAGAGCGAACTCGAGAAGAGGCCTTGCGGCGGAAGGTGGCAGATGCCTTGCGCTACCCAACAATCGTGTTCTTTGCTGCAAATTGTGTGCTGGTGTTTTTTCTTACGTTCGTGCTCCCGCAGTTCGGAACTCTTCTGCGCGACTTTGGTGCTAAGATCGACCCGGTCGCCGGCATTTTCCTTCGCATTTCTGAATTCATGATAGCCTACAAGGATCTCATTGGCGCAACGATCATCCTACTACTGATCAGCGGGATCTATCTTGCCCGTCGAGCGGAGATGCGAAAGTCAATCTTCCGTCATCTGGCGCGTCTTCCCTTGATTGGAGCAATTTTCCGTTTTCATCGGGCCGCCCTGTTCTGCCGCAATCTCGGCGTTCTGCTCGCTGCTGGTGTCCCGCTGATCACCGCGCTGCGCATCCTGGCCGACATCATGTCGGCGACGGGAGACGCCGCGGCGTGGTCTCAAGTCGTGGAGCAGGTTCGCCAAGGCGGCAAGCTATCCGACGCACTGAGACAGGCCGACGGTCTGCCGATGATGGCGGTGCGCATGCTACGGCTCGGCGAGGAGACTGGAAAACTCCCTACGCTGGCCGGAGATGTTGCCGATTTCTACCAAACCAAGCTCCAGCACACGCTCGATCGCGCGGTTGCGCTCGTGGGGCCGCTCTCGATTGTGACGATTGGCATCATCGTCGGCGGCCTTATCGCCTCGGTAATGAACTCCCTGCTATCCATTAGCCAACTGGTTGGATGAGGCGTGGCGATGGTTAACAAAGTCATATCTCGCGACAGGGGCTCCCGCCGGCGCGCGCAGCAGGGTTTCACGCTGGTCGAAATTCTGGTGGTCATCACCATCATTGCGTTGATCGTGGGGCTTGTGGGTCCCCGTGTTCTTACTTTCTTGTCGGAATCAAAAACGAAGGCGGCGCGCATTCAGATTGAAGGCTTTGCGACCGCGCTCGACCTCTACTATCTCGACACCGGCCGCTATCCCTCGAGCGCCGAAGGTCTCAACGCGCTCTTGCAGCGCACCGGAAGCGGCATCGGATGGAATGGCCCCTATTTGAGAGGGAACCGGCTGCCGAGCGATCCTTGGGGAAGGCCATACGTGTACCGTTCGCCCGGCCAGCACGGCGCCTATGACATCCTCTCCTATGGCGCTGACGGTCAGGAAGGGGGCAGCGATGCCGCAACTGACGTCACCAGCTGGACGCGATGATCGTTCTGGCGGGGATGCAGGATTCTCGCTGATCGAGATCCTGTGTGTTTTGGCTATTCTCGCCATCCTCGCGGCCCTCATCGTTCCGGCACTGCCGCGCGGCACGTCGCGCGCGCAGCTCGAGGCCCTGGCACTCGCTACGGCAGGCATCCTCAAGGCGGACCGGACCGCGGCAATCCGCCGCCGCACCCAGATTGCCACGCAAGTCAACGCCGCGGCGCGGCTCGTTCGCTCCGGCGCGACAGGCCGGTCCATCTCGGTGCCTGAAGATGTCGTGTTTGATAGCTTGCTGGCCAGCCGCTGTAAGAACCAGGCCGCGGGACCAACCATTCGCTTCTTCGCATCGGGAATGTCTTGCGGCGGGGTCATCGCCCTAACCCGATCGGGGCAGGGCTATGAGGTTCGTGTCAATTGGTTCACCGGGGAGATCAACATTGTCCCGCGCAACCAGGTCTAGGCGTCGCACGGCTGGATTTAGCTTGATAGAGGTCTTGGTCGCCCTCGCGATTCTTGCTTCGTCAATGACCTCCATTGCCACGCTCATAGTCGCGACCGCTCGCGGCGTGCGATCCGTCCAGAGCCATCTACTTCGATTGGAGACCGCGCAGGAATTGTTTACCGCGCTGCCTGATCGCGATCAGCTTGTACCCGGCAGTTCCTCCGGCGCTTTGGCAGGACAACGCTGGCGCCTTGACGTGGCGCCATTTGCCGCGCCTGGTCCCGAACACGCGACCGAGTGGCTACCGCAGAGTGTAGTTCTGACTGTGCAGTCGCCGACCGGCGCACAAATGCAAGTCAGCACCGTCCGCTTGCATCGAAGGGCCATAAGATGAGCGCGCGGCGCAGAGTTCGGCCAGACGGCAGGGCGGGCTTCACTCTGCTCGAAGCTCTCGTCGCTATGGCCTTAACCGCCCTTATCGTTTCCGCGTTGGCCGCGTTGACGGCGCAGTGGCTTCGGAGCTGGGATCGTGGTCTCGTTCGTATCGAGCAGGATGAGCAGCTTGCGCTTCGTCTCGAGCGGCTGGTGGAGGATCTGGCGGCGGCTGAATTCATCCCGATCGATCGCCAAGCACTTGAGTCGTTCTTTGAAGGCGACGCTCACCAGGTCACGTTCGTGCGCACTGCGCTTTCGCCAAATGGCGGTCCTGGCCTCGACATTGTCCACCTGGGCGAGGTTGCAGGACCAGTTGGCCCAACTCTTGTGCGCAGCCGTGCACGCTTTACGCCGTTGCCTGCCGGACCAAAGAATCGCGACTTACCCAAATTCGTTGACCCGGTCGTCCTCGCAAGTCCGCCCTATCGAGTAGCCTTTTCTTACGCTGGCGCAGATCGTGTTTGGCGCGACGTCTGGCGCCACGAGATGCTGCTTCCGAAAGCGATCAGGCTGACCTTGCGGCAGACCGGGGCCAGTCCGGTTCGCGGGGTGACGACCGCCGTTCCGCTCCACGTCGACGTGCCGGCCGAGTGCATAGCTGCCAAAAGCCTTGCGGAGTGCATCGCCCGAGGTAGCAAAGCCACTAGTTCCGATACGAGCAGCCCAGCTCATAGGGTTGGTGGATAAAGATGAGGCCGCATCATTTCAGACCCCAACCCGCCGCGAGCGATGACGGATTCGTTGTCGTCGCCGTCCTCTGGCTTTTGGGTATGCTTGGAATGCTCGTTTCGATCTACGCGGTGTATGTCATCGGGACCGCGGCATCCCTCAGTGTCCACGACGAACGACTCCAGTCGGACGCGCTCATCTCAGCCGCCGTGGAGCTCACAGCTGGCCGTTTGAAAACCGAATCTCGACTCAAGCGGGACCAGTTTGAATTTTCGCTGGCGCAAGCCAATGTGGCTGTTTCCTACCGCTCTGAAGCGGCAAGAATTGATCTCAATACCGCACCCAAGCAGCTTTTTGCAGGGCTGTTCAAAGTTTTGGGCGCAACCCGCGCCGCCTCTGAGAACTATGCCGATCGTGTGGTTGGGTGGCGAACGAGCCCGCCTGATGGCAATGATGCCGAAGCTGCGGCATACCGATCAGCACACGCAGGGTACGTTCCTCGTGGCGCGCCCTTCCCCCATGTGCACGAACTCTCGCTGGTCTTGGGCCTCCCATCAGCCCTTGTTGAGCGCGCTTTGCCGTTTGTCACCGTCTATAGCGGCCGGCAGAAGATCAACGTGCTTGATGCGGCACCCGAAGTTCTCGCCGCATTGCCGGGGGTGACTCTCGATCGCCTAAATTCTGTGTTGGCCGAGCGGCAGAGGCGCGCAGATGAACAACGGCTATTGTCGCTTCTCGGCCCGGGAGCAGAATTTGCCAGCGTGGAAGATAGCCGTGCTTCCCGGATCACAGTCGATGTTTCCTTCAACACTGGCCGCCGGCTCACGGCAGAAGTGGTCATCCTCCCGTTCGAAGGCGGGGACGCACCTTATGCGGTCCTGTCTCGGGAAGATCTTTCCGACCGTGCCTCAGAAAATTCAACGTTAGCGGGCGTACGATGATCACCTTTAGCAGGATTGCAGATACGTTTTCGCGCGGGCTCGACGCGGCCGCCGAGTGCTTTTTCGCCCTGCGGGAACAGCTTTCTCCGCCGCGTGTAGTCAAGTTCGTCGAGAATGAAGGCGGTGAATTGGTTCCTCAGACCGACGAGGGAATTCACGATTTTGATTCGAAAAATCCGAGCGCGAAACTCTCCACGTCTCGTGTCGAACTTGTCTTGCGCCCGGAGCGATTTCTTTTCAGACCGCTCGAGCTTCCAGCGCAAGCGGCTGATTTCTTAGATGGCATCGTACGCACCCAGCTCGATCGGTTGACTCCATGGAACGCAGCTGACGCGGCATTCGGCTGGACCAAATTGGCTGCCGCTGAACCAGGCCGCATTCTCGTAAGCGTCGCTGCGATCAAGCGCGACCTCATCATGCCAATTGTGCAGCCGGTCATCTCCTTGGGCGCTGCATCAGTGTCGGTGTTTACTCAAGCGCCCGAACTTGAGTCTCATTTAGCCAGCATCAAAGTCCTGGATCTCAGTGCTCCCCATCTGCCCGGACTTGCCGGCATCCGGCGCGTACTCCTTCGCATCCTGGCCGCGAGTGGAGCCGCGGCTGCGGTTGTGGTGAGCGCATCAATACTAATGAGTGTCAGTCTCCAAGCGCGGCAGAACGCAGTCGCGGAGCGGCTCGCCCAGGTGCGCGAGGCAGTAAGTGCCTCACGCCAATCTCAACTGCAGTCGGTTGCTGGCCGCGAGCAAGTAATCTTGGCGCGGAAGTACAGTGAGCCAGCAGCGGTTGTTGTTCTGGAGGATCTTTCGAGGGTCCTACCGGATCATACTTTCGTGACCGAGCTTCGGATCGAAGGGGATAGACTGCAAATCGCCGGCGTAACGCGCGACGCCCCAGGCTTAATTGGATTGTTGGAACGGTCGTCCCGGTTCGCACGCGCCACCTTCTTTGCACCCACCACACGGTCTCCGGGCGACGCGGGTGATCGCTTTCACATCGAAGCTCACATTCAACCGCTTGGGCGACCATGAGCACGACTTACCCTTTTGGTCGGTTCCTCGGCGGCCAGCCTACGCGCTGGGCGCTCCTCTATGTCGCCGTAGTGCTTATGCTCTTGCTCACGTCTTTGCTTGCTCTGGCGAGTATGGCGCAAGGCTGGCGTCAGCTTAGCGCCGCTACCGACAACCTCACCCGCCTTGAAGGGCATGCCGTAACTTCATCGAAGGGTCAAAGCGGGTCTGCTGGTTTGGAACCGGCCGGGCCAGCGTTCTTGGAAGGGCCCAGCCGGACCATTGCTGGCGCCGCGCTCTTGCAGCGCACGACAGATGCCATCACCCGTGCTGGAGGGACCCTCGTCTCGTCTGAAATTGATCCGCAATCGAAGGACAATGCCGTGCGCGTCGTCGCAGCTTGTGAGTTGGCCCAAAGCGCCTTGCAGGAGGTCCTTTATGAGCTTGAAGCAGGAAAGCCACTTTTGTTTGTTGATCAGCTCTTCGTCCAACCAACTCCGACCAGCGAAGGCGCACGCCTTCGTGTGTCGCTGGGAGTCACAGGGCAGTGGGAATCGGGACAATGAGCGCTTTTCATCGAATCTGGTCTTGGCGATTAAGTTTGGCGCTAGCATTCGTTGGCAGCATGGCGGTCTTTGCACTGGCTTCTCAACTTCGCACGGAGCAGCCGAACCTAGCCACATTGCAGACGCCGTTGGACGAGCCGGCGGTAGCCAATGCGAGCCTTCCTGAGAATGTGAAGTCCGTGCTCCGCGTGCCGGGTCACGAAGGTGGATCGCTGACGCTGCAAGGATATCACGCGCCGGCCTGGGCGGTTCCAGTGCGCTCATTGGCGGCGACGCGAGAGCGGCCAATTTTTTCTCCAGCTCGTCACGCGACGGTGACAGAATTAAGCCCGCCTCCACCGGAGCGGCCAATTCCGAAAGAAATCGATCGGCCGCGCCTTGCTCTTCTTGGCGCGATCGCCGGAGAAAAGGATGGCATCGCAATCTTCATGGATGAGGGAACAAAAGACGTTTTCCGAATGAGGACGGGAGAAACGCATTTAGGTTGGACCTTGCAAAACGTTGCCAAGCGAGAAGCGACGTTGCAGAACGGACGCGAAGTCGCCATTCTTGCCATTCCGGTTCCAGCTCCAAAGTAAAAGGACGGCCACTCCGATGCAGCGACTATTTCAGCTTGCCGCTTGGTCGATTGCCATCGTGACTGTCATCCTGTCTGTTGTTCCGGCATCCTACCGACCTACGACCGCGGTCTCCCATGGGCTCGAGCACGTGCTTTTTTTTTAGCAATGGGGACCGCGTTTGGGCTGGGTTACCCGAAGAGATGCTGGACGCTCGGCATCCGGCTCGTCGGATTTTCTGGGCTGATCGAGATTTCACAGCTCTTTGTTCCCGGTCGGCACGCACGGCTCTCTGATTTCATTTTCGATGCGACCGCATCCTGTTTCGGAGTAGCCTTTTCATGCATTCTCGTGTGGTCAAAAGCTGCTTGGAGACGTTGGAGCAAGGTGCGCTTTTTTTGAATCGCCAGCCGATTCCGGACTCGTTTGGATTCTGGTTCAACATTCTGACCGGGACGGAGGCCAACATGGCCCGAGCCTATTCACTGGATGCGCGAGAGCGTATTGGTGCAGCGGTGAGCGCAGATGGGCGCTCTCGCGGGTAGCGGCGAGCTTCCGCTTCGAGAACGTGATCACATCATCGCAGGGTTTCTGCTCACCCTGAGTGGGGCGGCGCACAACTCCGCCGGGCGGTGAGCCTTAGAGAAACCGGACATCACGCTGCGGGCGGCGGTAGCGGAGCTGGCCGAGCGCGGTCGGAGGGGGGTTTTCCGGCTGCGGTACTTTGCCGCGACCCTTCGCCTTTCAGTGATGATTTGCGGGAGGCCACGTTTGATGCTTTGCGAGGCCTGCCGCGCATGGATGGCTTGCGCGGGCGGCCGCGCTGCCCGGATTTGCGTGGGCGACCACGCTTGGATGATTTGCGGGGGCGGCCACGCTTGGATGATTTGCGGGGCCGGCCACGCTTGGATGATTTGCGGGGCCGGCCACGCTTGCGGCCCTCGCCGATGTCTGTGCCAGTGAGAGATGCGAGCTGGCGCTTCAGATCGGCAGCCCTGTTGGAGAGAGTGATACCAATATCGTCGCGAAGCTTGACGAGCGCCTCGACTGACAAAGAGCTAAGACGTCTGGTTTTGGCCATTTGCATCGACTCCTACGAGAGTAACTGTATACCCTCAGTCGATAGCCTTCGAAAAGAGTGTCAGATTGACTTGCGTACAGCTATCCAAATCCGGCCCAGCACATGGACCAGGTCGGCAGCGGCGTCGAACACGTCGATCGTCCAGCGCAGGTTCTCGATCCAGGACTGGTCCGGTTCAAAAATAGAGCATCAGAAGCACATAGAGCAGGGCGCCCACCCAGGCAAAAGTCAGCGCGCCCATGACGACCAGAGGCGCGACCGCCGTCATTGGATTCTTGAAATCGTCACGATGCCGAAGCTCGGTCTTGGGCTCGGACGCCCGGCTATTTCCAACTGTTCCGATACCGGTGTGCTGATTCATTGGCGTATGTCGACCACGCATAACCCGAGGACCCGCCTGTGCGAGGCAGGACGCAGCCTCTCAGAGCCTGACCGCGGCGGGTGTGACCGACCTCACAGGGGCGGGAAAATAACGGCAAATCGATGAGGCGCGTTCGCGCAGCAGATTGCAGAAGAATCGCCCCGCTCCATCGCATCAAGCGACCGGCCCCATCGTGTCATTCCACCCATCACGTGATTCCACATGTGGGCCTCGAGCGCTCGGCAGTCCCCACCGCACCGAGCCCACTGCCGTTCATTGGTCTGCGCTCTGGATGGCCCTTGGGAGCCCTCAGTGGATGAACTCAGGGATAATCCGGCAAAATGAGGGCCGACAATCGTGAATACTCAGGGATCTGTACACTTGAAAATGAGGGTCCGCTCGCGAACTCCTCCTTCACTCTGTAGCCGCATGGTCATGGATGGTCATATATTTGGGTTGAGGTTATCGATGTGGTACAGTAATGCGACCCAGAGACCGATGCGTTCGTACGGTCCCTTCCAGCGGCATTCTTCGGAGGCGGCAAGTCCATGGCGAATCGCGTCGCTTTGATTTCCGGCGTCACCGGCCAGGACGGCGCGTACCTTGCCGAACTGTTGCTTAACAAAGGCTACACCGTGCATGGCATCAAACGCCGGTCGTCCTCGTTCAATACCGAACGCGTCGACCACCTCTACCAGGATCTGCACGAAGAGAAGCTGCGCTTCACGCTGCACTATGGCGACCTGACGGACGCGACCAATTTGATCCGCCTGGTGCAGGAGACGCAACCGGGCGAGATCTACAACCTCGCTGCCCAAAGCCACGTCCAAGTCTCGTTCGAGACGCCGGAGTACACTGCGAACGCCGATGGTCTCGGAACCCTTCGGCTGCTCGAAGCGATCCGCATTCTGGGCATGGAGCAAACGGCAAAATTTTATCAGGCCTCGACCTCGGAGCTTTACGGTAACGCACAGGCTGTGCCGCAGAATGAAACCACGCCATTCTATCCACGTTCGCCCTATGGAGCGGCCAAGCTTTACGCCTATTGGATCACAGTGAACTACCGCGAAGCCTATGGGTTGCATGCCTCGAACGGCATCCTGTTCAATCACGAAGGGCCCACGCGCGGCGAGACATTCGTTACCCGCAAGATCACGCGCGCGGTGGCCGCCATCGAACTGGGGCTGCAGGACAAGCTCTATCTCGGCAATCTTGACGCCAAGCGCGACTGGGGCCACGCGAGGGACTATGTGGAGGGCATGTGGCTGATCGTTCAGCAGGCCAAGCCCGACGATTACGTGCTGGCCACCGGTGAGACCCACTCGGTTCGCGAATTCGTTGAACGAGCGTTTGCAATCGTGGGCAAACGAATCGTTTGGCGTGGACACGGCGCCGACGAGAAAGGGTTTGATGCCGCGTCCGGGCGCGAACTGGTCGAAATTGATCCGCGCTACTTCCGGCCGACCGAGGTCGATCTGTTGATCGGCGACCCCTCAAAGGCGAGGAGCCGTCTGGGTTGGCACCACAAGATCTCTTTTGAGCAGCTGGTGGCCGAGATGGTCGAATCCGACTTGAAGGTCATTGAGCGCGAGAGCGGATCGCCAGTTGGGAATGCAGGTGCCTCGCGGCGGGTGCTGAGCAAGGTCTCATGACCAGCGCCCCAATCCCTTTCAACCTCGCGGGAAAGCGGATTTTCGTTGCGGGTCACAACGGGATGGTGGGCTCGGCGATTGTCCGACGGCTCCGACAAGAACAT
>Ga0075424_100002845_pt1 | contig 16002 bp, 14 predicted proteins | sample SoiMethybrSBSTD3_FD_75301 | JGI IMG/M metagenome (GOLD analysis project Ga0075424, IMG submission 75301) | Bulk soil microbial communities from a Populus tree surrounding site in Tennessee, USA - Soil MetaG P. TD hybrid SBSTD3 | ecosystem: Environmental > Terrestrial > Soil > Tree plantation...
CCGCGATACAGCACCATCGGCGCGTGCGTGTGCGTGTTGATCAAACCGGGCATGACGATCTGCCCCGCGGCGTCGATCGTCTCGCGGCCACGAAACTGCTTGGCGATGCTCTCCGCGGTATCGACGGCAACGATGTCCGTGCCGTCGATAGCGACAGCACCGTTCGGCACAATGCGGCCCGCGGCGTCCATCGTGACGACCGTCCCACCGCTCACGACCAGCGCGATCTGTCGCGGCGCGTTCTGGGCCGATACCACGGCCAACGACGCGGCCAAGGCCGCAGCGACGGCAAGAAGCCGTATGCGCATATGCGGATTTTAGCCGTCTTGACCGCCTGGATTCTTGGGCAAATGAGTCACGTTTCCTCGGTCAAGACGGCTCGCCCCGCGCAGCGGGCAAAGCCAACACTGCGACTCGCGAGGCGGAGCGGCTCCTCCATCCACGCTGGTCTGAGGCTCCGCCTCGCTAGTACTATTTGCCCTGTGCCATTGCACGTGATTGACCATCCCGTCGTGCACGACGCGCTGATGGAGCTGCGTGACGCGCGGACCCAGCCGCCGGCATTCCGAAGGGCCGCCAACCGAATCAGCGTCCTGCTCGCCGCAGAAGCACTGCGCCTGCTGCCGTCGACGACCACCACGGTGGTGACACCCCTCGGTCCCGCCGAGGGACGCGTCGTGTCGTGCGACGTCGTTGTCGTCCCGGTGCTACGTGCAGGATTGGGCATGCTCGATGCCGTCCTCGAACTGCTGCCGTCCGCACGCGTCGGACACATCGGGCTTCAGCGCGACGAAGCCACCGCGATCGCCTCGCGTTATTACTCGAAGCTGCCGCGGAACCTCGCCGACAGCCACGTGCTGATGATCGATCCGATGCTCGCCACTGGCGGCAGCGCCGTCGCCGCCATCGATCTCATCAAGGCCGCCGGCGCGCGCGACATCAGCATGATCTGCATCGTCTCGGCACCGGAGGGCGTGGCGCTGCTCGAGAGCCGTCATCCCGACGTGGCTGTTTATACGCCGGTCATCGATCGTCAGCTGAACGCACACAAGTTCATCGTCCCCGGGTTGGGAGACTTCGGCGACCGCTTGTACGGAACGACGTGATAGAACGTTAGGCACCCACGGCTCCCACCACAACAGCTTCATCCTCGTCACCCGCGCCCATAGCCTGACGCACAGCCGCAGTGGCCACAACGTGCACGGTGCCAGCCATCGAATGCGCGTCAGCGCACCATCAGGTGACGCTGTCGCGATAGCCGCGGTTTAGGTTCCGCCGCGCTCGATCGCAAATCGCTAATCACAAATCTCAAATGTTCTCGGTGCCCCATTTGAGCTCACGGCCTTCGACGATCAGCTGTCGGCATGGGCGCACTTCGATCGTGCCGAGGCTCGCGCTGGGGATGCGCGAGGCGATCTCCGTGGCCTCCGTGAGATCGACGGCTTCGATGAAATAGAAGCCGGCGACCATTTCCTTGGATTCGGTGAATGGGCCGTCGGTCACGCGAAGCGCTCCGCTGCGTCTGCTGACGCGCTTGGTCTCCGCCGCTGGACCAAGCGCCTCGGCGGCGATGAAGTGCCCCTGCTTCTTGAGGCCTTCGTTGTAGTCGAGGTGCCGCGCGTTGAGGTCGCTCGCCTCCTTCGGCGGGATGGCGGCGAGTTCGCTTTCGTTTAGGTAGATCAGAGCCAGATATCGCATGTTCTCGTCCGCGGAGGCTGAAGCCTCCGCTCTACTGAGTCCGCTTCATTGGAACGTCTTGTTCTTCACCGGCTGGCCGCTTCGGAACTCGTGGGCCAGATTGTAGAAGCCGGCTGAGGTCAGCGAGACGGTGATCTCTTTGTCGCTCTTGTTCTCCCAATACCAACCGTGGATGCCCGGGAATGGCGCAGTGAGCGTGCCCGATGCTTCGCTTTTGCCATCGCCCTTCTCGTAGCTCTGTGCGTAGCCGCGCGGGGCGCCATCCGGTTCGGCATGAAATTCGTACGAGACCGGCCCAGTGGTCTTCCACGCGAACAGCAGCGCCTCGCCCTTGTCGAGGCGGTACTTGTATTCCATGCCTTCTCGCGGTCCGACCTTGAAATCGACCGTCTCGCTCTTGAACGCGCGCTCCTGCGGCACAATCAGTGCGGCCTGAGCCGCGCCGCTCCCGGCGGCTTGATTCAGCTTGTCCACCTGCTGCCCCACCGCGCCGAGCTCAACGAGGCCGAGGCGCGCGCCAGTACCCAGCGGATCCACACCGTATTCCGCGGGCAGCACGAACATGACGAGGATGAGACCGGCGCCAAGCAGCGCCGCGCCGGCGGCGGCCGCCAGCTTTTGTCGCGCGTGAGTGACGGTTTCTTGTTGAGTGGTCATGCCCATTCACACCGAAAGGAAGTAGCCGGACAGTTGATAACCGACGAGGAGAAAGCCGCAGCTCATGACGAGGGCGTTGGTGGCAAATGCGTGTTCGAGAAAGCCCGGCCTCATGCGCCAGTACGTCAGCGCGATGAGGATGCCGGTCAGCGCCAGCCCCTGTCCGATCTCGACGCCGACGTTGAAGCTCAGGATGTTGGCGACGAGACCGTTCTGCGACAGGGCGAATTCCTGGAGCTTGGTCGCCAAGCCGAAGCCGTGGAACAGCCCGAACACGAGAACCGCGAGCTTCGTGTTCGGCTGGAACCCGAAGAAGCGTCGGAAGCCGTCCATGTTTTCGAAGGCTTTGTAGACAACGGAGAACCCGATCACCGCGTCGATGAGAAACGGGTTGGCGTGAATGCCGCCGAGCACGCCGGCCAGCAGCGTGATGCTGTGTCCGAGCGTGAACAGGCTGACGTACTGGACGACGTCCTTCAGCTTGTAGAGGAAGAAGATGACGCCGACGAGGAACAGCAGATGGTCGTAGCCGGTGACCATGTGCTTGGCGCCGAGATACAGCAGCGGCCCGATCGCCCGGCCATCGAGGCCTTGCAGGAATACGGCGTCTTTGCCCGACACGCCATGTGCCGACAGTGGCGCACTTGCGGCGCCGATGATCAGCGCAGCGATCGCGATCCGGATCAGCGTGCGTCGATTCATCACGATCATCCGCGCTGATACTTGCGATGGCAGTTGTCGCAGGTGGTGTTGATCGCCTCGCCGGCAGCGAGCACGCCCTGCGGATCCTTCTTCTCAGTTGCCTTGAGTGCCGTCATCCCCGCCTCGGCCAGCGCCTTCGACATCGTCACCCACTCACCCTTGTCGATGGCGCGTTCGCCGATGGTAAGCATGTTCGCCGACTCGATGAGCGCCGCCGCACTGCTGCCGACGGCGGCCCATTCCTCGTCGGTCTTCGGCTGCTTCTCTTCGATGCCGGCCTTGGAGACCGTCGTACTCACAGACTCGAACACCACGTTGGCGGATGGTCCAACGATGCCGCGCATGATCTGCTTGGTGCTGGCGACTGGAGCCGCCGGAGGCGGACCGCTTGCCTCGGCCACCGGCGCCTTCTTTGCTTCACGCGCACCCGCGATGATGAAGCCGATGCCCGAGATGAACAGCGCGACGCTGACGATGAACAACCAGTTGACGATCTTCATGTGCTCCCTTGTCGGTCCGGCTACCAGCCTACGCTAAAGCTACGGCTGGTCCGCCGTAGCGCTCCGCGAAGGCGGAAAGCCGGACACTACGTACGTCCATAACGCAGATACATCGCGGGAACGACGACCATGTTCAGCAGCGTCGACGACATCAGCCCACACAGAATCACGATCGCCATCGGCGTCTGAATCTCGCTGCCCGACTTGCCGCCGCCGAGTGCCAGCGGAATCAGCGCCAGCCCCGCCGCAGTCGCCGTCATCAGAATCGGAATCAGCCGCTCACGCGCGCCGCGCTCGACCGCCTCCCGGAAATCACTGACGCCTTCGTGCTCCATCAGGTGCCGAATGTGCGACACGAGCATGATGCCGTTGCGCGTCGCGATCCCGAACAGCGTGATGAACCCGATCATCGACGCGACGCTCAAGACCCCGCCTGCCAGGAATACGCCGACCACACCGCCAATCAGCGCGAGCGGCAGGTTCAACATGATCAGCAGCGCATCGCGAGACCGGCCGAATGCCAGCACCAGCAGCATGAACAGCCCGGCGATCACGCCGATGCCCAGCACCATGAGCCGTCGCGACGCACTCTGCTCGCTTTCGAACTGCCCGCCATACTCTACTCTGTAGCCCGCCGGCATCGGCACCTCGCGCGCCACCGACGTGCGCATGTCGTCGACCACGCTGCCCAGATCGCGGCCGGCGACGTTCGATGAGATCACGATCCGGCGCTGGACGTTCTCGCGCAGCACCATATTCGGACCCTGTTCGCGGCGGACCTCGGCGAGCAGCCGGATCGGAACCGGCCCGCCGTTCGGCGTGTCGACGGGCAAATCGCCGAGACGCGTGAAGTCCGATTGCGATGTCGGGTCGAACTTGACCACCAGATCGAATGCCGTGGCCCGATCGAAGATGCGTCCGACGGTGGTGCCTGCAAATGCCGTCTCCACCGCCTCGGCGACATCGTCAGCGCGGAGTCCGTATCGCGCAATCGCCGGTCGATTCAGGACGAAGCGCACGACCGGCACCTCCATCTGCTGCTCGAGTGACACGTCGACGGCGCCGGGCACCTTCACGACGACGTCACGCACATGCTCGCCGAGCCGGCGCAGCGTCGCGAGGTCGTCGCCGAAGATCTTCACGGCGATGTTCGCCCGGGTGCCGGACAGCATGTGATCGATGCGGTGTGAAATCGGCTGTCCGATCGTCACGTTGGTGCCCGGCAGCGTGGAGAAGCCGCGTCGCAAATCGGCGAGCAGTTCAGCACGCGAGCGCTTCGTCTCTTTCAGGCCGACATCGATCTCAGCGGCCTCGACACCCTGGACGTGCTCGTCGTATTCCGCCCGGCCCGTGCGACGGGCGGTCGCCACGACCTCGGGCTGCGACAGCAGAATCTGCTCCACCCGCCGGCCGATCTCGTCGGACTTCGGCAGTGACGTGCCAGGCAGCGTGTTCGCCTGCACGGTCAGCGACCCTTCGTGGAATTCGGGCAAGAACGCCGTGCCCATTCGCGTCATGGCCACCCCAGCGACCACGAGCAGCAGCGCCGAGGCGACCATCACAAGACGCGGATGATCGAGCGCCCGTGGCAGATCCTTCGCGTAGCGCTCCTTCAACACCCGCGCCAGCCAGCCGTCGTGTCCGCGCACGATCGATTTCGCGCCAGGCAGAAAGATGAACCCGAGAGCCGGCGTCACAACGACAGCCACAACCAGCGATGCGAGCAGCGAGACGATATACGCCAAGGCCAGCGGCGTGAGCAGCCGCCCCTCGACGCCGGCGAGTCCGAACACCGGAAGAAAGACGAGGACGATGATGATGGTCGCGAACACGATCGAGGTTCGAATCTCGAGCGTCGCATCGAGCACGACCGCGGCGGCCGACCGCTGCTCGTCCGGCGGCTTGTGCACGTTCTCGCGCAGGCGCCGGACCACGTTCTCGACGTCGATGATCGCATCGTCGACGAGCGCACCGATCGCGATCGCCATTCCCCCGAGGGTCATGGTGTTGATCGTCGCGCCGAATGCTCGCAGCACCAGCACTGCCGCGGCGAGCGACAGCGGAATTGCCGTCAACGTGATCGCCGCTGCGCGCAGGTTGGCCAGGAAGAACAGCACGATGACGACCACGAGCAGACCGCCATCGCGCAACGCCGCCATCACGTTGTCGACTGCGACCTGAATGAAATCTGCCTGACGGAAGATGCGACGGTCGATCGTCATGCCGGCGGGGAGTTCCTGCTGAAGCGCATCGAGTTGGGCGTCGAGCCGCTGTGTGAGCTCCACGGTGTTGGCGCCCGGCTGCTTCTGCACGCCGATGATCACCGCAGGCTTCCCGTTCCGCGATCCCTCGCCGCGCTTGAGCGCGGCGCCTTCGCGGACATCGGCGATGTCGCGGACCAGTACCGACCGGTCGCCGCGCATCGCGATGACGCTGTCGCCGATTTCGTCGGGCGTGCGGACGCGGCCGATCGTCTGGAGCACGTACTCCTGCGGTCCCTCCATGTAGATGCCGGCGGAGGTGTTCTGACTGGCGCCGCGTACAGCGCCGAGCAGCTCGTTGACCGAGATGTTGTTCGCACGCAGTTGATCCGGATGCGCGATGATTTGAAATTGCCGTTCGGCACCGCCGATCGGCGTGACCTGCGAGACGCCGGCAACGGCAAGCAGTCGGCGCCGCACCACCGTGTCGGCCACCGTGCGAAGGGTCAACGGATCATCGCGATCGGAGGAAATCGCAAAGAACAGAATCTCGCCCATGATCGAGGAAATCGGCGCGAGGATCGGCCGCTCGACCTGCGGCGGAAGGTTTCCGCTCACGAGCGCCAGCTTCTCCGCGACCACCTGACGCGCGCGAAAGATGTCGGTGCCCCACTCGAATTCGACCCACACGACTGCGATCCCAACTGCGGTTGCCGATCGCACGCGTCGCACGTCGGAGGCACCGTTGATCGAGGCTTCGATGGGGAACGTCACGAGCGTCTCCATCTCCTCGGGCGCCATGCCATGACCCTCGGTGAGGATCGTCACGGTCGGCGCTGTCAGATCTGGAAACACATCCACAGGCATGTCGCGCACGGTCCATGCGCCGGCTGCGGCGAGAAGGACCGAGAGCGCGAGCACCATCCAGTGGTGGTCGATCGACCAGGCAATAAGGGGCTTCATCAGTGCACGTGTCCTTCGGCCGGCAATCCCTTCGCCGCAGAAGCGAGCTGCACGTCGTACGCACCCTTGACGACGACGCGGTCACCCGGCATGACGCCTTTCACGATGCCCACGAGATCGCCGTCGCGTGAGCCGATATCCACGAAACGGCGCGCGAAGCGCTCGCCGCCCGACTGCACGAACACATACGGCCGTCCGGCTTCCATCAGCACCGCCGCGCTGGGCACGACGGTCATTCGGCGTCGGTCCTTTAGATACAGCAGCGCGCTGCCAACCTGGCCGACGAGCAGCTGTTCACCCGGGTTCTCGATTTCCATCTGAAGCGACAGCGCGCGCGTCGTGTTGTCGATGACACCGGAATCGTGAACGTGATGCGGCTGGAGCGAGAATGGCTTCGGCAATCCCGGAACTTCGAGTGAAAGGCCTGCGGCTTGGCGAGCCACCGCAGCATCGGCGGCAGGAACCTGTACCTCCAACTCCACTCGATCGGTGCGCACGACCTTGAAGAGCGGCGCCCCTTCGTCGTACGACGCGCCGATCGTCGCCGAGACTTCCGCAAGGCGCCCGCCGATCGGTGCACGCAGCGAGTAGGCGTTCCCCGCCGCTGCCCCGCCGCCCGTGCGAAGTGTTTCATCACGCTGCGCGAGCCGCGCCTCCGCCGCACGAAGTCGCGCCTCTGCCACCGCCGTCGCTCGACGCGCATCCTCGACGCGACGAGCCGGCACCGCGCGATCGGCGAGCAACCGCTCGGCACGTGCTTGCTCGACGTTCGCGCCATCAACGATGGCGCGAGCTTCGGCGACCTCGGCGTCGAGTGTGGCCCGATCGGCACCTGTCGCGAGTCGTGGCTCGAGCTGGGCGAGCACTTGCCCGGCCTTCACGCGATCGCCAATCGACGGCAGCGCGTTGGCGCGCAGCCGACCCGCGGCGGGCGCCGACACGACCGCCTCGCCGCCGGGCAGCGGATGGACCGTCGCTGGCGCGCGCACCGCCGTCCGCACCTCGGCTTCCTGCGCCGCCGCGGTGGCGAACTCATTGGTCCACTGCTGCTCTTTCAAGTACGCGATCGCGGCTGGATCGTCAGGCGGCGCGCTGGCGGCACGGGCAGCGTTCTCATCACCGTACACCGTCACCGTGCCCAGATCATGGCGATCGGCAACACTCGACGACTCGAGCACCAGGGCCCATCGATACTTCCCTGCTGCCGGCGGCACATCTTCGACTCGGAACGCACCTGGTCGAGCGGGCGACGGACCGACGAGCGCGTGCGCCCGCCCGCCCGCTTCCGGCGTGAACTCGACTTTCGCGTGGCCGTCTGCGACCGGCTTGAAGTCCGACAACCGCGTGAGATGCACCGCGAACAGCGCCTTTTGCCCAGCGATGAGGGGCGGATACTCCATGTAGAGCTCGGTCTTGTCGGTCCAATGCGTGACGTTCAGTGAGGGCAGATCGTGATCGCGACCCGGTGCCTGCCCCGCGCCGCGACCGCAACCGACGGTGACGGCGACCGCGAACACGATCGGAACGAACGATTTCGCCGCGCTCATCGCGAAGCCTCCCATCCGGTTAGAAACTCGAGCTCGATCTCCGCTTGACGCACCCCCAGATCGAGCGTGGCCTGCCGTAGGCGCGCGGATGCGCCGATGCGATACGCATCGAGCAGTTCGAGGATGCCGCGCTCGCCGGCGTCGTAGCTCACCTGCGCAATGCGCTCGATCTCAGACGAACTGCTGACCGCCTGTGCGCGGTAGCGTTCGGCGGCATCACGCCGCTCGATCACCACCGAGCGAAGCGCCGCCGCCTGGCCGCGAAGCACCTGCCGGAAAGCAGCCGTCCTCACTTCCGCCTCCGATGCGCGTGCCGCAGCCAGGGCACGTTCCGGTCGCGCGCGATCGAAGAGCGGAATCGACGCGTGCACCGTGACCACACTGCCAATGTCGCCGCCGAGGGCGGTGGATGATTTCGACCCAGCCACAATCTCCGGCTCGGGCACCAGGCGGCGTTCTGCGGCACGCGCCGAGAAGCCGGCCGCGTCGGCCTCGTGCTTCAACGCTTGCAGTTCCCCACGCGTCGACTCCGCGCGCTCGAGGAGCGCATCGAGCGTCGGAACCGGTGCCGATGTGCCGGCGGCTGTCGTTGCGACAATCTGCGATGAGTCGGCGACGTTGCCGAAGAACGCACCGAGCGCCGCTTGCGCGCGAGCCCGATCGGTGGTTGCCATCGCCAGATCGGTGTCGATGTCGAATGCTTCGCGATCGGCGCGAAGTCGATCGAATCCGGCTGCATCACCGGCGGCTTCACGCTTGGCCAGCACCCCCGCCAGCTCGCGCAGCCGATCGCGCGCCGCGGTCAACTCGCGCATGCGGGTCTGCGCAGCCACGAGATCCGCGAACGCCAGCCGCAGATCCGCTCTCAGCCTGCGGACGTCGTCATCGGCACGGCTCGTTGTCGCCGACACGCGCGCTGACGCAGCCTGCACGTCGAGCGCGCGTCGCCCCGTGATCGGCAGCGGCTGCGCCACCATCGTCAGGTACTCGGTGACGCCGGCAACCGATTCGCGATCAACACTGACGATCGGATTCGGCCACCTTCCCGCAGCGAGCACATCGACACGAGCGACATCGATCCCGGCACGGATCGCACGCACGCGCGGGCTGTCATTCGACAACCGCGCCAACGCATCGGCTTCGGTCAACATCAACGATTGCGCGCGCGCGTGTGACGGCAGCAAGGTGACCGTCAGCGCCGCGCAGAGCACCGCTCTACGCATAAACCCTCAATCGGTGAACACACGAAGATTGGGCAGACGACGACTAGCGCGTCTGATTCGGGCTAAAACGCAGAGGTGGGAGGTGCGCGGAGGCCGGTCGATGCGACCCACGGCGGGTCGTGCACCGAGATGTGCTCGAACTCCAGCGTCCAGCACGGAAGCGGCTGCGGCTGCAGAACGGGCAGTTCTTGAACGACGACGGTGGCGACGGTGGGAACCGCCGCTGGCGCTCGTACGACGAACGGCGCGTCGATCCAGAGGGCCGCTTCCTCCTGATGATCGAACTCGTGATCGCGATGATCGGCGTCGTGCTCGACGTGAACGGGATGATGCGACTCGAAATGACGATGAACGATTTCGGAGTGTTCGCCGCTCTCGGATTCGGTGGCGTGCACGTGCTCGGGTGGCAATAACGGCAGGCCGAGGAGGCCGAGCACGGCAACGATGGCGAAGGGGCGCCTGGGCGTCACTCCGTGGATTATCAGTGGCGCTCCATCGGGCCGTCAATTCTGTCGGGATCCTGACGAGGGATTCAGAGAATCGTCAGGGTCGAGCTTCGCTCCAGTACTGACGGGTCGCGCGTCTGACAGAATGGGGTGATCGTGGAAAGGAGATGCGTGATGCGATTCATATCGATCGTTGCGATCGCGCTGCTGATGGCCGCGTCGTGGACAATCCCGGCGCGCGCGCAAACCTCCGATGTCCCTGCCGAGTACCAACAGGTCTTGTCGACGCTTGGCAAGCTTGGAGACTTCAAAGACAACGTGTTAAAGGTCAACATTCCTCGTAACGACCTGAAGGTGACCGTCGCTGGCGTTGCCACGCCCACGCCATTTGGCTTTGGCGGCTGGGTGGCGATGAGCAAAGGCGATGGCGGGCATCAGGTCCTCATGGGCGATCTCGTGCTTCTGCAGGAGGAAGTGAACCCGGTGATGTCGGCGCTCCTCGACAACGGGTTCGACGTCACGGCGCTTCACAATCACTTCTTTTGGGACGAGCCGCGAATGTTCTACATGCACGTGCACGGTCACGGCACTGCCGCGGATCTCGCGCGCAAGTTGAAGCCGGCGATCGACTTGATCGGAAAGTCGAGCGGTGGTTCGACTCCACCGGCCGCGAGCAGCGCGGCGCAGAGCGCGCTCGACACGGCGAAGCTCGTTCAGATTGTTGGGACGCCCGGAGAACAGACCGGCGCGGTCTACAAATTCACGCTCGGGCGAAACGACCTGAAAGTCGTCGAGATGGGCGCGCCCATCAACGCCCGAATGGGTCTCAACACCTGGGCCGCGTTCACCGGCACCAACGAGAAGGCCGCCATCGCCGGCGATGTCGCGATGCTCGAGAGCGAGGTGACCCCGGTCCTGCAGGCGCTACGGAAGAACGGCCTCGATGTCGTGGCCATTCATCATCACATGACCAACGATCGACCGGTCATCATCTTTCTCCACTACTGGGGAACAGGACCGGCAGACAAGCTCGCGATGGGATTCAAAGCCGCGGTGAACGAACTCGGGAAGCACGGGACCCCTGCCTCTCACTAGACGACACGTCACTCGATGGCGACAGCGCTGAGAGGACTCACAACTGACAGCCGGCTGCTGTTCGCCACCCGATCGATTCGGCTGTTCGCGTACGGAGGATTGTCGGTCGTACTCGTGCTCTACCTGGTGAGCCTCGGGCTCACAGAAACCGACGTAGGTCTGCTGCTGACGGCCGCGCTCTTGGGCGACACCGCCATCTCGCTCTATCTGACGACGCAAGCCGACCGCATCGGCCGCCGGCGGATCTTGATCGTCGGCGCCGCGCTGATGGTCGCGGCCGGCCTTGTCTTCAGCTTCACCGCGCGATTCTGGCTGCTGCTTGTCGCCGCGATCATCGGGGTTATCAGCCCGAGCGGTCAGGAGGTCGGACCGTTTCTGCCCATCGAACAGGCAGCGCTGTCGCAGGTCGTCCCTGCTCGCGCACGGACTGAAGTGTTCGCGTGGTACACCCTTGCTGGCTCGGTGGCGACGGCCCTCGGTGCGCTGGCGGCCGGGGCGCTCACTCAATCGCTTCAGCGGACGTGGTCAGCCGACAACAGTTACCGCGCGATCGTCGTCGCCTACGCCGTCATTGGCGTCATGCTGGCCGTGCTCTTTCGCCGGCTCACGTCGGCGTCCGAGGCTCCGGTGGCTGTGACCACGTGGACGGGCATCGGCGAATCGCGTCGTACCGTCCTCAAGCTATCGGCACTCTTCGCACTCGACTCATTTGGTGGTGGGTTCGTCGTCCAAAGTTTTGCGGCGTACTGGTTCTATCTGCGGTTTGGCATCGATCCACAAACACTTGGAGTCCTGTTCTTCGCCGCAAACGTGTTGGCCGGACTCTCGGCACTGGTGGCGTCGCGTCTCGCGAACCGGATCGGTCTCATCAACACGATGGTCGTGACGCACCTGCCGTCCAACGTGCTGTTGATCCTGATCCCCTTGATGCCGACGTTGACGCTCGCAACGATTCTGCTGCTCGTGCGCTTCAGCATCAGTCAGATGGACGTGCCGACGCGACAGTCGTACGTCATGGCCGTCGTCAGCCCGCACGAGCGTTCAGCCGCGTCCGGCATCACCGGCGTCGCGCGCACGACCGGTGCGGCGCTGAGCCCGATGTTCGCCGGGATCCTGTTTGCGCAGCCATCGTTGATGAACGTGCCCTTCTTCATCGCCGGCACGCTGAAGATCGTCTACGACCTATGGCTGTTCCGCGCGTTCAGAGCGCTCGAGCCTCACGAGGAGGCAGGCGTGGCGAGTTAGAAGACGTCGATGTCGGCCACGCGATGCGCGTCCACAACCTCGATCTCGGGTGCGCTGGTCGCGTCGAGCGACACGTTTCGCAGTCGGATCTCGTAATCAAACGAGTAGCCTGCCATGAGAACGTTGTGAATCTTGATCGTGAAGGGCCGGACCACCTCCGACGCGTCGACGGCTTTCCCGCGAGTGGCGCCGCCGGGAGAGGTGGTGCTGTGCAGCGAGACTTCAAGCACGATGTCGGTCACGCTCGTCAATCCGACGTTGTGAAGGTCGAATTTCAACGTCACCGAGGGCGAGCCATCGACGGCCGGCGATGCCTCGAGACGAACATGCCGAATCGCGATGCCCTTCTCGACGTCCTGCTTCGAGGGCAGATCGAGTGACGGATCGGCACCGATGTCCCGGCTCAACGCCGGTTTCGTTCGATCGACGATGCCTCGAGCCTCGGCACCGTGCACGAAGTTGCTGAGCATCGCGGCCACGAGTAAAAAACGAAGGCCTCGTCGCATCGGCCGACTTCTATTCTAGTCCGGACCGCGCGCTCGGGCCCGTTTATCTGAAGCTCAGCATGCGGTAGAGCGTTCTGCGATTGATGCCGAGCACGCGTGCCGCTTCTGCTTTGTTACCGCCGCGGCTCTCGAGCACCCGGCGAACGTAAAGCCGTTCGAGTTCATCCAGCCGCACGGGCGCGTGATCGCCGCTCAGCAACGCGTCGATCGCCTGCGGTCCTTTTGGAAAATCCAGATCCTGCGGCAGCAGCGTGTCGTGATCGCACAACGCCACTGCGCGCTCGATGAGATTGCTCAACTCGCGCACGTTGCCTGGCCACGGATACGCGATCAGCTGTCGCATCGCCGCTGCGGAAATGCCCACCACCGGACGTGGATGGCGGTCGCTCACGCGCGCCAGCAGCACATCGGCAAGCGGAATGATGTCCTCGCGACGCAGCCGCAGCGGCGGCACGTCGATGCGGATCACGTTCAACCGGAAGTACAAGTCCGGACGAAACTGGCCGTCCTTGAGCAGCACTTCGAGCGGCCGATTCGTGGCCGCGATCACCCGCGCGCGCACGGGCATGTCGGTGGTCGATCCGAGCGGGCGCACGCGATCCTGTTCGAGCGCGTAGAGCAGCTTCGCTTGCAGCTCGAGACCGAGCTCGCCTACTTCATCGAGAAACAGCGTCCCGTCTGCGGCCGCGAGCCACGCGCCGGGGCGATCTTCTCGTGCATCCGTAAACGCGCCTCGCTTCACGCCGAACAGCTCGCTCTCGATCAACGATCCTGGCAGCGACGCGCAGTTGACATGCTGGAACGGGCGATGACGACGCCGGCTGGTGTCGTGAATGAACCTGGCGAGTGCACCCTTGCCGGTGCCAGTCTCGCCGGTGAGCAGCACCGTGGAGTCGAGATCGGCCACCCGCCGCGCGCGATCGACTGCCGCTTTCATCGCCGGGCTCTTTGAGACCAGCTGTGTGTGATCGGGCGATGGCAGTCGCGATTTGAGGCGGACGATCTCGCGCCGCATCTCGCGATCGCGAAACGCCCGTTCGATCGCCAGGAGCAGCGCCTCGATCTTGAATGGCTTGGCGATGAAATCGCACGCGCCCGCGCGCACGGCGGCAACGGCGAGATCGATGCTGCCGAATGCCGTCATCAGCAGCACCAGCTGCTCAGGGTTGCGACTCAGGATCGCCGCCAGCATGTCGGTGCCGTGCATGCCCGGCATCTGCAGATCGGTGATGACGAGATCGAATGCAGCGGCCTGAATCCGTTCGAGCGCGAGCTCGGGCGACGTCTGCGTCTCGACGTGATAGCCGCTCGCACCGAGGCTCTCGGCCAGAAACTCCACGACCGCCGCGTCGTCGTCGATGACGAGCAGGCGGTTCGACTCAGTACTCACGCCACCCATCCGCCGGCAACAGACTCGCCAGCAATCGGAAACTGTATGGTGAATCGCGTCCCTTGCCCGGGATCGCTCGCCACCGCGATGGTGCCGCCGTGCGCGTCGACGATCGTCTTGACGACTGCGAGCCCGAGCCCGGTGCCGCCGGTGTGCGAGCGCGTCGTGAAGAAGGGTTCGAAGATGCGCGGGAACAGCGAATCGGGAATGCCCTCTCCATTGTCTTCGACGACCAGAGAAACAGCAGGCTGCGAGCCACTCGCCTTCACCAGCGATCCGATCGTCAATGACAGACGGACGCGCCCCTTCGCCTTCGTCGCATACACCGCGTTGCGAAGCAGGTTCATCACTACCTGCTGCACCTGTCCGACATCGACGTTGGCCGGCGGCAGTGGATCGTCGCAGTGAAACTCGAGGTGCACATCGTGCCGCCGCGCTTCGGGCTCGAAGAGTTCGACGATGTCGCGGACCGGGGCCGCAAGCTGCACGCCGGCCATGGCCGGAACCGTTTGCCTCGAGAATGTCAGCAGCTGTTCGACGATGCGGGTAATCCGATCGGTCTGGCTGGCGAGCACTTCCGCGCTGCGTGTGACCTCGTGCGGGAGATCGGTGCGCGCAGCCAGCGCACGCGCACGACCGTTGACCACTTGCAACGGCGATCCGATCTCGTGCGCGAGCCCAGCCGAGAGCTGGCCCACGGTGACGAGCTTGTCAGCGCGCTGCAGACGTGTCTCCAGCTCTTCGCGCGCGTCGGCCTCGGAGATGAGGCGCTGACGAGCGTCCGCCAGTTCGCTCATCATCGCGTTGAATTCCGAGACCGCCGCGCCCATTTCGTCGGCGCGCGTGAATGACGCTTTGGCCGAGAGATTCCCGGAGCGCACCGATCGCATCGTGCGAACGAGCTCGAGGAGCGGTGCACGCACGTAGAACGACGCCAGAAACCACCCCGCGGCAACGAGTCCAATCACCAACGTGCCGAGTGCGAGCAGCGTGGAGCGCGTCTCCGAAGCGAGGTCGCGTCGCAGTTCGTCCAACGGACGCACGATGGCGAGCGTGCCGACGTGCCGCGTCTCGTCCAGGAGGGGAAACGCTCCCATCAAATGCGACAACCCTCGACGCCCGTCGAAACGGATGATTGGTGTGTTCGCGGACTGTGCCTCGATCACCGCCTGACGAACGAGGCGCTCGGCTTCTCCACTGCCCCACGATCCCGCCATCATCGTCCCGGCGTTGTCGAACAGCAGCACGTCGAGCGACGGGTCGCGCATCTTGACGGCGTCGATGGTGTCGCGAACGTCGGTGAGCTGCTGATCGCGAAGCGCATTGGCAACCGCGAGCTGCAGTGCCGTGCCCGTCACGCGCAGTTCGCGTTCAGCCGCGCCACGGAGATCGGTCTCTTCTTGCGAGAGCTGGTAGGCGCCGTACACGCCGACGATGACGATCGCGGTGGCTGTGAACCCAAGAGCGAGCTTGGTCCACACCTTCATCGCAAAAGTGTGGCAGAAGTGCACAAGTGCGTCAAACATAACCAATCGCCTCAATCTCCCAATCGAGCTAAGTCCAACGCGACATACGACATCGCGAAAACCTCACGAGTGCCCCGCGCTTGCATCACGCAAAGGACATGCGTCTCCGGTTGGGCATCTCGCTTTGGCTGATCACGAGTTGCATTGCCGCAACGGGCCTGGCCACCACAGGCTGTTCGTCAGCCAGAGCGACCCCAACCGAACGCGAGCTCCCCCCACCGCTTCCTGACGGTGTCGTGCGCATTTCGGACGCCTCTCGTCAATTCGTCGTCGTCGAACCGGCGGGGTCCGACCCCACCGGCA
>Ga0075424_100002848_pt1 | contig 15995 bp, 29 predicted proteins | sample SoiMethybrSBSTD3_FD_75301 | JGI IMG/M metagenome (GOLD analysis project Ga0075424, IMG submission 75301) | Bulk soil microbial communities from a Populus tree surrounding site in Tennessee, USA - Soil MetaG P. TD hybrid SBSTD3 | ecosystem: Environmental > Terrestrial > Soil > Tree plantation...
GAAAGCGGTCAGAAGATTCGACTGTATGCGCACGTACTTGACGTACTCGTCGTCGGACGGGAGGCGTTCGGGTGGTACGATCTTCGTCAAATCGAGCCTGACCGTTGTTCCATGGCTCGGGTCCAGATGCACACGCTGAACCTCGCTGTATTCGGTTCCGGGAGCATCGAGTGACTTCAAATCCGTGTTCGAATGAAGCAGCGCCTGGATGTAGTAATCACCCGATTGAAGGTCGTCGAGGTTTCGGATCGGAAAGATCTCAGCGGACCTGTCGACAGACGCAGTGGCTCCCGTACCGAGATCGCGAACATCGCCCGCCAATACAGGAACTGCTGCCGGCCCCGCCTCATCGATCATCGTTCGTGGTTCGGGACTCTGCGTACGACCGATGACCACGAAAAGCCGCCCCGACACGGGCGCGAAATGCGATGTGACCTCAAACCGTAACGGCTGAGCTTGAGGGACGAAAAAGAAAAGCGAAAGTAAAACGCTACTGAGGAGTGATGCCAAGCGTTGGACGATCATCTTTATGCGGCAGGACCGGGCCGTCAGGCGCCAGCTTGAATTTTAAGAGGTACCCTGCCACCTTTTGCTGGAGCGTTGCGCTCGCGGTGAAACTCCCTGTCTGCTTCGGACCGAGCTCCATGGGATCAACCGGGGCTTCCACCGTCTGCGGGAACCGCGTGGTCGTGTCCTGAAATTCGAGGACGGCAACAACTCCTGAGATGGCATACTCCGTGCGATTTTCTACCGTGCCGCGTACCGTCGCACTGTTGTCTTTGATGTCGTGTTCCAGTGACTTCAGGCCGAGAGGCTCCATCCCATCGGCGGCGACCGGGATCAAGACCTGAAGGTATTCGTCGCTCATCGGCAGTAGGTGCGCCGACAGGCTCGTGGTCATAGTGAGAACAATGAACAGGATTGCGCAGCCCGCCACGATCGATGCGATGAGAAATCTCTTGTGCTCATCGACAGCCGAAACGCTGAGATCGACGTGGAATTCCTGGTCTTCGGGGGAGGACATATGTACCTCAATAATAACGCGGGCTAAAGCCTGTCAGTCGGGATTTCGGAATTCCGAAATCCTAAGTGCGCTCTAGCCCGCGTCCTATTCCCAGATTCTTACTCTTCTTCTTTGTCTTCCTTGGGCTTCTTTGCGGCCTTCTCTTTGGCCTTCTCCGCGCGCTCGGCCTTCTTTACTTCCAGTTCGCTTCCGAGCAGCTCAATAATTGCCAGATCCGCGCCGTCGCCTTTGCGGTTTCCCAGCTTGATGATGCGGCTGTAGCCCCCCTTCCTGTCGGCAAAGCGGGGGGCGATCGTATCAAACACAGTTTTCGCGATACCGTCGCGCATTAGATAGGACTGAACCTGCCGGCGCGCGTGCAGGTTGTCGCGCTTGCCGAGCGTGATCATCTTTTCCGCGAGCGGACGGACTTCCTTCGCCTTCGGAAGAGTCGTCATCAACCGGCCGTGCTCGAGAAAATCCGTTACGAGATTTCTCAGCATCGCACGGCGATGCGATGTATTCCGGCTTAACTTCCGATGGGCGTTTCTGTGTCTCACAGCATTTGCTCCGTCGGAGCGGGCATGATGGGCTTGCCGTGCTCGTCGAGCTTCATACCGAGGCCCAGGCCCATGCTGGAAAGGATTTCCTTAATTTCATTCAGCGACTTGCGGCCGAAATTTTTCGTCTTGAGCATTTCGGCTTCACTCTTCGTAACGAGTTCACCGATGGTCCGAATATTCGCATTCTTCAGACAGTTGTAAGAACGAACCGAAAGCTCCAGTTCATCCACCGATTTATTGAGGTGTTCAGCCACCGCATCATGGCGAATCTCTGCGGGCTCTTCCGCCACTTCGGGTTTCTCTTCGAACTGGATAAAGATCTGCATGTGGTCTTTGATCAGTTTCGCAGCGAGTCCGAGAGAATCCTGCGGGGTAATGGAGCCGTTCGTCCAGATCTCAATGGTTAGTTTGTCGTAGTCCGTCACCTGCCCGAGACGCGCTGCTTCAACGTAGTAGTTCACCTTACGAACAGGTGAATGGACCGAGTCCACCGGAATGTAGCCGATCCCAAGATCTTCGTCGAAGTTTCGGTCTGCGGAGACGTACCCGCGGCCATTCTGGACACGCATTTCGATAATCAGTTGTCCGCCCTCACTGACTGTTCCGATGTAAATATTCTTATCGAGGATTTCGACATCCGGGTCGGCCTCGATGTTGGCGGATGTGTAAACGCCCGGCTCGGTACCTTTCAGGTAGATGGTTTTGCGTTCCTCTCCGTGCAGCTTTATCGGAATCTGCTTCAGGTTGAGAATAATATCCGTCGCGTCTTCGACCACACCGGGGATCGACGAGAATTCGTGCAACACACCTTCGATTTTGACCGCGGTAATAGCGGCGCCTTCGATAGAAGACAGCAGAACACGACGAAGCGCGTTGCCGATCGTCGTGCCGAATCCGCGTTCGAACGGCTGCGCGGAGAACTGAGCGTACTTGTCCGTCGCGTTTTCACTATGAGCAATTAGTCTTTTCGGTTTCTGGAAGCCTTTCCAAAGCATTGAAAGCCCCTTATCAGTTATTTTGAATACAACTCAACGATCATTCGTTCCTGGATAGGCAAGCTGATGTCTTCGCGTTTCGGAAGACTCAGGACTTTTCCTGTCACATTCTCAGCGTTCAGTTCCAGCCAGTGCGGTGTTCCGCGTCCGCCAACCAGTTCAAGGGCGCTCGCCAGCTGAACGTTTTTCTTCATCTTCTCTTTAACGCTGACTTCATCGCCAACGGATACCTGAAATGAAGGAATGTTGACTTTCTTACCATTCACGACGACATGCCCGTGGCGAACATACTGTCTCGCCTGCGCGTGGTTCACAGCAAATCCGATGCGCACGAGAACGTTGTCGAGGCGCCGCTCGAGTTGAGCGAGCAGGTTCTCGCCGGTTACACCTTTCTGTCGAACGGCGCGTTCAAAGTAAGAACGAAACTGGTTCTCCAGTACGCCGTAGATGCGCTTGACCTTCTGCTTTTCGCGCAACTGCAATCCGTAGCCGATGATCTTTGCTTTTCGATCGTGTCCATGCTGTCCGGGCGGGAAATTCCGTTTTTCAATCCCACAAGAAGGCTTGAAGCAGCGTTCCCCTTTCAGGAACAACTTCATCCCTTCTCGGCGGCATAGCCTGCAAACAGGTCCTATGTATCTAGCCAATGTTTTCTCCTCTACACTCGTCGTCGTTTTGGTGGACGACACCCGTTATGTGGAATCGGCGTGACGTCACGAATTGCCCGCACTTCAAGGCCGGCGGTCTGCAGGGCACGAATTGCCGAATCTCGGCCTGAACCCGGTCCCTTTACATTCACTTCGAGCGTCCGCATTCCCGCTTCACGCGCGCGGTTCGCTGCGGTCATTGCAGCCTGCTGGGCTGCGAACGGCGTTCCCTTACGGGATCCTTTGAAGCCGAGCGAGCCGGAACTGGACCAGCAAATGACATTGCCTTCCATGTCTGCAATCGTCACGACGGTGTTGTTGAACGAAGCCTGGATGTTCGCAACACCGCTCGGAACCATTCTCTTTTCTTTTTTCTTCGCGCCTTTTTTCTTCGGCTGAGCCATCTATGTCTCCACTATGTTTTTGCGGAAGCTTTCTTCCTGACCGCGATTGCTCCACGACGCGGACCCTTGCGCGTGCGAGCGTTCGTATGTGTCCGCTGGCCCCGTACCGGCAGGCCGCGGCGGTGACGGAAACCGCGATAGGAACCCACTTCCATCAATCGCTTGATGTTGAATGAAATCTCCTTGCGCAGGTCGCCTTCGACCCGGTGCTGCTCTTCGATGATCTTTCGAATCTTGTTTGTTTCTTCGTCGTTCAGATCACGAACCTTGGTGTCCACGTTCACGCCCGCTGCGCTAAGAATCGCGTTGGCCTGAGAACGGCCGATCCCGTAGATGTACGTGAGCCCGATTTCGATTCGCTTATTCGGCGGAAGATCTACGCCTGCAATGCGTGCCATCCAATACCTCCGTTAACCCTGACGCTGCTTGTGCTTGGTGTTAACGCAAATCACCCGCACAACCCGCTTGCGGTGAACAATCTTGCACTTGTCGCAAATTTTCTTAACTGATGCTCGGACTTTCATAATTCCTCATTTGTACCGGTACACGATGCGGCCGCGCGTGAGGTCGTACGGCGACAACTCCACGGCCACTTTGTCTCCCGGAAGAATTCGGATGAAGTTCTTTCTCATCTTTCCGGATATGTGTGCCAGCACCTGATGCTTGTTCTCCAGCTCGACGCGGAACATGGCGTTCGGCAGCGGCTCGATCACGGTAGCAATGACTTCAATGGCGTCTTCTTTAGGCAATCGACTCACTTCTCCCTTACAGGAACAGGGGTGACTTCCCGGTACCCATCAACTATTCCAAGAATCTCCCGTGTGATGTCTCTGATCAGCCTCATGCCCTCAACGTGGTGGTACACACCCTTGTCCTTATAGAAATCCACCAGCTGCTGCGTTTCTTCCTGGTATGTCTTGAACCGCTCGCGGATCAGATCTTGACGATCGTCTGATCTGCGGAATAGCTGCTTGCCGCAAAAATCACAAACTCCCGGGGTCTTCGGCGCCCGGCTGTACTCGTTGTAAATCTCGCCGCAACCCGAACACATCAGCCTGCCGACAAGCCGGTTCGTCAGGTCCTCGGCATTGGCACCGATTTCGATCACGACGAGGTGATCGCTGGGATCCTTCATTGCGCGGAACGCTTCTGCCTGCGCGACTGTTCGCGGATAGCCGTCGAGAATGAATCCGTTCTTGCAGTCTTCCTGCTGGATCCGTTCCTTGACGATTCCGTTGACGATCTCGTCGCTCACGAGCTCGCCGGCATCCATCCTCGCTTTAGCTTCTACGCCGTACGAAGTCTTGCGGGCGATCGCGTCCCGCAGCATGTCCCCGGTCGAAATCTGCGGAATATTCAGACTGTGCATGATCTCTCGGGCTTGTGTCCCTTTTCCGGCGCCGGGATGACCCATCAGGATCAGAATCCTTCGAGCCATTTAACCGCGTCTCCCGCGGATCCTGCTCTTCTTCAGGAAACCGTCGTAGTGACGCATGATCAACTGCGACTCGACCATCTGAATAGTATCCATTGCCACACCGACCACGATCAACAGGGACGTTCCACCGAAGTAGAACTGAACCCGAAGCCCCTGCGTAATCCACTGTGGAAGCACCGCGTCCAGACGTGCTCCGACCAGGGGGATATTCTGGACATGAAATCCGACCATCATGAACTCCGGGATGACCGCGATCAAAGCAAGGTACAGCGCACCGACGAGAGTGATCCGGGTCAGGATCGAATTCACGTGTTCGGCCGTACGCTTGCCGGGACGGATCCCGGGAATGAAGCCGCCATACTTGCGCATGTTGTCCGCGACTTCATTCGGATTAAAGATGATTGACGTATAGAAATAGCAGAAGAAGATGATTCCAATGACGTACAAAAGGTTGTACAGCGGCTCGCCGAACCGCAATGCATCCGTGATCGACCGCAGCCACGTGTTGGTGCTGACCAGTCCGAACGTCTGCGGGAATGTCAAAATCGAGGATGCGAAAATCACCGGAATCACGCCGCCCGTATTGATCCGAAGCGGAAGGTGCGTCGACTGTCCACCCAGTACGCGGCGCCCGACAACGCGTTTCGCATACTGCACCGGAATGCGGCGCTGGCCGCGTTCTACCAGAACCACGAACGCCACTACGGCGATCATCATCGCAACAAGGACCAGGAGCGTGAGCACGGACCACTCGTTCGTGCTGACCTTTTCGTAAATTTCAACGATGCCGCGAGGCAATCCCACGACAATGCCGGCGAAAATGATCAGCGACATGCCGTTGCCGATGCCGCGATCGGTGATCTGCTCGCCGAGCCACATGATGAACGCTGTCCCCGTCGTCAGCGTCAGCATGGTCATCAGGATGAACCCGAAACCGGGATTGATGACGAACTGGCCCTGGCGCTGAAGAGCTACCGCAATACCGGCGGATTGCACGGCGGCGAGAACGACCGTCAGATACCGCGTATACGTTGTGATCTTGCGACGGCCCAGGTCGCCTTCCTTCGATAGCTTTTCAAGGTAAGGCCACACGACGGTGAGGAGCTGCAGGATGATCGACGCCGTGATGTACGGCATGATACCCAGCGCAAAGATCGTCAGGCGTCTGAAGTTACCCCCCGAGAACAGATCGAGAAAGCCGAAGACCGTACCCTGATTCGTGCTAAAGAACTGTTCCAGGGCCGCGGCATCGATCCCGGGGGTCGGAATGTGAGCGCCAATCCGGTACACGGCTAAAAGCGCGAGCATGAAGAGAATGCGCTTTCGAAGATCGGGTACGTTGAAAATGTTTTGTATGGCTTCGATCACAGCTTTATTACCTCGACGGTCCCTCCCGCCTTTGTAATTTTCTCTTTTGCGCTCTCAGTGAAGTAATGAGCGGAAACGTGCAGAGCGCGATCGATGCTGCCATCGCCGAGCACACGCAATCCGTGGCTCGCGACTTTCCTGAAGACACCCGCATTAACAAGTTCCTGCGGCCCTACCTTGGCCCCTTTTTCAAACCTCGCCAGGTCGCTCACGTTGATCGTTGTGTGCTTCTTCTTAAATGCCGCGTTTGAGAAACCGCGCTTCGGCATGCGACGGTGCAGCGGCATCTGTCCGCCTTCAAAGCCGCGCTTCTGTGAACTTCCGGATCGCGACCACATACCCTTGCTTCCGCGCGCGGCCGTCTTGCCATGTCCACTTCCCGGCCCGCGGCCAATTCTTTTTGTCTTGTGCGTCGATCCCGGATTCGGTTTCAGTGTATTGATGCCCGACATATGACTCCTAACTCCGCCTATTCAATGATGCGAACCAGATGTGGAACCTTCGCAACCATTCCACGAATCGCCGGAGTATCTTCGACCTCGCGAATCGTATTCAGCTTGTTGAAACCCAGTCCCTTAACGACCAGCTTCTGGTTGACGTTGAATCCGATTCCGCTGCGGTAGTACTGAATCTTGATTTTGTTGCCCGCGGCTTTTTTCTTTCCGGCCATAACTTACCCCATGATCTCTTCGAGCGTTTTTTCACGCAGCCGCGCCACTTCCGCCGGGTCTTTCAGGTTCCGAAGTCCTTCGAACGTCGCCTTGATTACGTTGTGAGGATTCGACGTGCCGATCGACTTCGTCAAAATGTTCGAAACACCCGCCGCCTGCATGACCGCACGGACCGCGCCGCCGGCGATGATGCCTGTTCCTTCGACAGCCGGCTTCAGAAGCACGCGGCCGGCACCGAACAATCCCATCACCTGATGCGGAATGGTGTTGTTCGTCAGCGGAACCTTGATGAGATTCTTCTTTGCGCTTTCAATCGCCTTGCGAATTGCCTGAGGGACTTCCTTCGCCTTGCCGTTGCCGTATCCCACGTGGCCGCTCTCGTCGCCGACGACGACCAGCGCGCTGAAGCTGAGGTTCTTTCCACCCTTCACCACCTTCGTAACGCGGTTGATCGAGACGACCGTATCTTTCAGTTGAAGCTGCGCTGGATCGATTCGTTGATTAAGCATTCAGTTCCCCGTCCTAAAATTTCAAGCCCGCTTCACGGGCTGCATCGGCCAGCGCTTTGATTCGGCCGTGATAAAGATAGCCACCACGGTCGAAAAGAACCGCGTCGATGCCCTTGGCTTTTGCGCGCTGTGCGACCAGTTTGCCGACAGCCTTCGCGGCCGCGACGTTGCTGCCGTTCTTGAGGTCCTTCTTCGCATCGGCATCACGCGAAGACGCCGCAGTTAACGTCGTGCCTTTCACGTCGTCGATCACCTGCGCGTAGATGTGCTTGTTGCTCCGGAATACCGCCAGACGGGGACGGACAGGCGTCCCGCTCAGTCTCTTGCGAATCCTCTCGTGAATCCGCAACCGTACTATATTTGAAGATACCCGCGGCATGGATTACTTACCTCCGGCCTTTCCGGCCTTCTTCTTCAGGACCTCTCCGGCGTAGCGGATGCCCTTGTTCTTGTAAGGATCAGGTTTCCTCAGCAGCCGAATGTTCGCGGCGATCTGGCCGACCTGCTGCCGGTCGACTCCGCTGACCACCAGCTTGGTCTGCTTATCGACGGATATGCTGATTCCCGGAGGAATCGGATATTCGATAGGGTGCGAATATCCCAGCGTGAAGACCACCGAATTCTTCTTCGATTCCGCGCGATAGCCGACACCGACAATCTCGAGTTCCCGCTTGAAACCTTCAGTCACGCCTTTGACCGCGTTTGCGACAAGAGCGCGTGCCAGCCCGTGATAGGCGCGCTGCGGACCGCTGTCGTCCTGGCGGATCGCGAGGACCTGCTTATCTTTTTGTTCAAACTTGATTCCCGGTGGAATTGGATTCGTTACCGTTCCCTTGGGTCCGGTCACAACAACGCTGTCGGGCTTGATCTCAACCTTCACCTTGTCGGGAACCGGAATCGGTTTTTTGCCAATCCTGGACATTTCAAAACTTCCTTTTTCTTTAATAAACGTTGCAGAGCAGCTCGCCGCCGAAACCCTGTTTGCGCGCCTGTCTGCCCGTCATGACGCCATGCGACGTCGTCAAGATGTTGATGCCGAGTCCGCCGAGAACCCTGGGGATGTCGGTCTTCGAAACGTATACGCGGCAGCCTGGGCGGCTGATGCGTTCAATGTTCGAAATGACTTTCTCGCCTTTGGGTCCGTACTTCAGGAACAGCGTCAGGACATTCTTTCCGCCATCATCCGTGGTCTTGTAGTGAGCGATGTATCCTTCTTCTTTCAGGATTCTGGCGAGCTCAACCTTAAGTCTCGATGACGGCATGTCAACCTTCTGATGCTTGGCCTGCACGGCATTCCGGACGCGGGTTAGCATGTCTGCAATCGGATCAGTCATTCGTTTAGAACCTCTTTTTAGCGTCGGGCCCACCGGCCGGCCCGCTGTCGGTACTATCTCCTTGATGGGCTATCGGCCGGTCCCCCCACGCCGTTTTCACCAGCTCGATTTGATTACTCCCGGGACTTCTCCCGTGAGTGACAACTGCCGGAAGCAAATACGGCAGAGCTGGAACTTTCTGAGGAAACCTCGTGGTCTACCGCAGCGCTTGCAGCGGCTGTGATAACGCACGGCGAATTTTTTCTTTTTCGCTTCTTTTGCAACGGCCGAAGTTCGAGCCATCAATACTCCCTATTGCCTGAACGGCATTCCCATCTGCTTTAACAATTCGCGCGCTTCATCGTCGGTCCGGGCGGTTGTGACGATCGTCACGTTCATACCCCGGATCTTGTCGACCTTTTCGTACGGGATCTCCGGAAAGATCAACTGGTCGCGCAATCCCAATGTGTAATTTCCGCGTCCGTCGAAAGACTTCGTCGATACACCGCGGAAGTCTCGGACGCGTGGCAGAACGACGCTGACCAGGCGATCGAGAAACTCAAACATCTTCTCGCCGCGCAGGGTGACTGCCGCGCCGATCGCCATGTTCTGGCGCAGCTTGAAATTCGCAATCGACTTCTTGGCCCTCGTTACAACCGGCCGCTGGCCTGAAATCCTGCCAAGTTCATCGGCAGCAACATCGATGATCTTCGCGTTGGCGATAGCTTCACCGAGTCCCATGTTGATGACGATCTTCTCGAGCTTGGGTACGGCCATCACGTTCCTGTAACTGAAGTGCTTCATCAAGGCCGGCACGACATCTTTCGAATAGTGGACCTTCATGCGGCTCGGTTCCGAGGGACCCGACTTCTGCTTCTTTGCCTTTGTTGCGGGCTCGTCGGGAACAGCCTCTTGCGCTCCCTTTGCCTTCTTCGATTTCTTGTCTTCCTTCTTACTCACGTGAACTTCTCCCGATTACTCGATCGTGTTCCCGCACTTCTTGCACGAGCGCACGCGCCGACCGTCACTCAGCACGCTCTTCCCGATGCGTGTGTGTTTCTTGCAGTTCTTGCATACGAGAGCCACATTCGAAATATGGATCGATGCTTCTTTCTCGACGATGCCGCCCTTGATGTTGCGCTGCGGGTTCGGCCGGGTATGCCGTTTGATCATCTGCACGCCCTCGACGACAATTCTGTTCTTGCCAGGATCCACAATCAGGACACGGCCCGTCTTGCCACGGTCCTTTCCTCTGAGAATATAAACTTCGTCATTCTTTTTGATTGGAGGCATTGCCGGCATCAGATCACCTCCGGTGCGAGTGAAACAATTTTCATGAATTTCTTATCGCGCAACTCGCGGGCAACGGGCCCGAAGACACGCGTTCCAATCGGTTCGTGATCGTCATTGATAAGGACTGCCGCGTTCGTATCGAAACGGATGTACGTGCCGTCCTTCCGGCGCGTTTCCTTGCGCGTGCGAACAATCACGCATTTCACGACCGATCCCTTCTTGACGTTGCTGTCAGGGCTGGCTTCTTTCACCGAAGCCGTAATGATGTCGCCGAGACCTGCCTTGAGGCCCGTCGATCCACCCAGCGGCAAAATGCACGCGAGTCGTTTCGCGCCTGAATTGTCAGCCACCTCGAGGATGGTTCTCATTTGGACTGGCATGGCTTTTTACACTCCTGCAGTGGCGGTACGAATAACTTCTTTAAGGCTCCAGCGTTTGTTCTTGCTCAGCGGCCGGCTCTCGACGATACGCACCATGTCGCCTTCGTGCGCTTTTTTGCGTTCGTCGTGTGCCATAAACTTGGAGCGTTTCGTCACGTATCGCTTGTAGACCGGATGCTGCACCCGGCGACGCACTTCGACGACGATCGTCTTCTGCATTTTCGTGCTCGTCACGATCCCGACCTTCTCCTGGTGATGACGCGTTTCTTTCTCAGCTGTTTTCTGCTCTTCTGCCATGAGCTACTCGCTTCCCTTCTCTCTCAAAATCGTCAACAGCCGGGCGCGATCTTTCCGGAGTTCGCGCATTTTCTTCAGCGATTCGGTCTGACCCATCGCCATTTGAAAACGCAGTTTGAACATCTGCTCGGTCATCTCGCCGTCCTGGTTCCTTAACTCATCCACCGACAGATCTCTCATCTTTTTCACTCGATCCGCGGATTTCATTTCTCGCCTTCCTTCTCCAGCCGCATGACAAATTTCGTGTGCACGGGCAACTTTTGCGCCGCAAGGCGCAGAGCTTCGCGCGCGGTCGATTCGGGCACGCCTTCCATCTCAAACAGAATGCGGCCAGGTTTGACCACCGCTACCCAGTATTCGGGAGCTCCCTTTCCTTTACCCATTCGTGTTTCAGCAGGCTTCTTGGTCACCGGCTTGTCGGGAAAAATACGAACCCAGATCTTTCCACCACGCTTGATGAATCGCGTCATTGCAACGCGGCCGGCTTCGATCTGCCGGTCTGTGATCCACGCCGCATCGAGCGTCTTCAATCCGTAATCGCCGAACTCCAGCGATGAACCGCGCCACGCCTTGCCTCTCATGCGGCCGCGCTGTTGCTTGCGGTACTTCACTTTCTTTGGCATCAACATGAGAACTCACCTCTTATTACTGGCTGCGCCCTGTCTTGAGGCTGCGCGCTATCGCGCTTGCGCTTCGCCTCGGGCTTGCGTTCGCAGCCGCTCACCTTAGATACTCGCAGCAGCCGGTCCTTGCGGTGCCCTGCTCGGTAGAATTTCACCTTTGTAGATCCAGCACTTCACACCGATGACTCCATAGGTCGTGTAAGACTGGGCAAATCCGTAGTCGATATCCGCGCGCAGCGTGTGGAGCGGGAGGCGTCCCTGCAGATACCACTCGGACCGCGCGATTTCCGCGCCGTTCAGGCGGCCACTGACACGAACCTTGATTCCCTTCGCACCGAAACGCAGAGCCGAATCGACCGACTTTCTCATCGCACGGCGGAACGCAATGCGCTTTTCCAGCTGCATGGCAATAGATTCGGCGACGAGCTGCGAATCGAGCTCAGGTCTGTGGATTTCCTGAATGTTGATATAGACCTCGCGATTCGTCCGCTTCTGGATGTCGGCTTTCAGCTTGTCGATTTCAGCGCCCTTGCGTCCGATGATGATGCCTGGCCGCGACGTGTAGATCGTGATGCGGAGCTTGTTGGCCATACGTTCGACTTCGATGTTGCTTACACCGGCATGGCCGAGTTGCTTCTTGAGGTCGCGCTTCAGCTTGAGATCTTCGTGAAGCAGACGGCTGTAGTCGCGCTTGGCGAACCATCGCGAGCGCCACGGCTTCGTGACACCGAGGCGAAATCCATAAGGATGTGTCTTTTGACCCATTATTCCCTTTCTCCCAGTTGCACCGTGATGTGAGCGGTGCGCCGCTGATACCGATAGGCTCTGCCCATCGGCGCGGGACGCATCCGCTTCAACCGCGGACCTTCATTGATGAAGCATTGCTCGACAAAAAGGTTGTCGACATCGATGTTCTCGGATTTCTGCGTCGCGTTCGCAACCGCAGACTTGACGACTTTCTCGATCTCGCGCGTTGCTTTCTTGTTCGTGAACTTCAGCGTCATCAAAGCCTCATTCACATTTTTGCCGCGAATAAGATCAATGACGAGCCGCGCCTTCTGCGGCGACATTCGGATGAATCGGCTTGTAGCTGTACTGATCATATTTTGCTGAATTCGGATTTCGGATTTCGGAATTCGGATTTAGTTCCCCAAATCCGAATTCCGACGTCCGACATCCGACATCCCTCTCTTATCCTGCCTTCGGTGCAGGTGCGGGAGCTCCGCCACCACCACCTGCTCCGGCCGGTGCGCCGCCGCCCGGAGGACCCGACGGCGCTCCTACCGGCGCGACTGCTTTGTCTTTACTTCCTGCCGCACTATGACCTTTGAAGGTCCGAGTCGGCGAAAACTCACCGAGCTTGTGACCCACCATATTCTCCGTCACATAAACGGGAATGAACTTCTTTCCGTTATGGACCGCGATGGTATGGCCAACCATTTCGGGAGTGATCGTCGAGCGCCGGGACCATGTCTTGTAAATCTTCTTCTCGTTCCGCGTATTCATGCCGGTGATGGCTTTCATCAACGGCTCGTCGATGAACGGACCTTTTTTTTGTGAGCGCATCTACTTACTCTTCCTCTTTACGATGAACTGGTCGGTTCGTTTGTTATTGCGCGTCTTGTAACCAAGCGTTGGCACGCCCCACGGCGTCATCGGGTGATAGCCCTTCACGCGGCCTTCGCCACCGCCATGCGGATGGTCGACAGGATTCATGACCACACCACGAACCGTCGGCCGTTTCCCCATGTGCCGCGTCCGCCCGGCCTTTCCGATAGTCACGTTCTCGTGGTCGAGATTGCCGACCTGTCCGATCGTCGCGATGCACTCGACATTCACCAGTCTCGTCTCGCCCGAAGGCAGCTTGACCTGTGCGTATCCACCTTCTTTCGCCACCAGCTGAGCTGCAGCTCCAGCGCTTCGCGCCATCTGCGCACCCTTGCCAGGACGAAGCTCGATGTTGTGAACGGTCGTTCCAAGCGGGATATTCTTCAGCGGAAGCGAATTCCCAACGAGGATGTCCGCTTCGGGTCCGGACACCACCGTCATTCCGACTTTCAGTCCGACGGGCTGAAGAATGTACCGGTGCTCGCCGTCTGCATAGCTCAGTAGGGCGATGAACGCCGAACGATTCGGATCGTATTCGATCGATTCAACCTTCGCGGGAATCCCTGCCTTGTCCCGCTTGAAATCGATCATCCGGTAATGCTTCTTGTTGCCGCCGCCGCGATGACGAACGGTTATCTGGCCATAGTTGTCGCGGCCGTTGATCCGATTCTTGCGGTCCAGAAGCGGCTTGAACGGTTCGTCGGTTGTGATGTCCTGCTTGTAGTCAATGACCGTCTTGAAGCGAAGCGAGTGGGTCTTTGGTCTGAACGTCTTGATTGCCATTAGAAACTCTCCCCGTACTCGATCATCTTTTCGCCTTCGCGAAGTGTGACGTACGCTTTCTTCCAATCCGAGCGATAGCCCGAATATTTGCCGCGCCGTCGCATCTTCCCAGGCACGACCATCGTGCGAACGCGCGCAACCTTCACTTTGAACAGCTGCTCGACCGCTTCGTGGATCTGGGTCTTGCTCGCGTTGTCATCAACCTCGAAGCAGAGCGTCCGGTCGTTTTCTTTAAGCGTGAGTCCCTTTTCAGTGATGATGGGACGCTTGATAACTCGATAAACGGTGCTCATTTGCTCAGCACCTCCTGTAAGGCCTGAATTGCCGCTTTCGTGAACACCACGTGCCGGGCGTTCAAAAGGTGATACGGAGTCAACTGGAGGTTCGGCATCAGCTGCACTTCGCCGAGATTGCGGGCGGCCAACCTGAGATTCGGATTCTCCTCGTGATCGATGATCAATATTTTCCGGTCGAACCCGAGTTTCGTCAGCGACTGCGAAAATGCCTTGGTCTTGTGATCTGCCAGGCTGAACGCGTCAACCACACTCAGTTGCTTGTCTCTCAGTTTTACGGCCAGAGCAGACTTCAGCGCAGCGCGAAACATTTTTTTCGGCAACGGAGCACTATAGTCACGCGGCTGAGGCCCCATCACGATGCCGCCTTTGCGCCAAAGGGGGTTGCGGATTTCACCTACGCGCGCGCGGCCCGTTCCCTTCTGCTTCCAGGGTTTCTTGCCGCTGCCGGAAACCTCCGCGCGAGTTTTCGTTTTATGAGTGCCGGCGCGGAGGCTCGCTCGATATTGCTTAACGGCGAGGTGCATCAGGCCCTCGTTGATCGGGGCTGCGAACACCGCGTCCGCGAGATCGAGGTTGCCCACGACTTCGTTGTTAAGATTTTTGACCTCTACTTTTGCCATGTTTACCGCCCTGACTTCTCGACAACCAGGTACCCACCTGCCGGACCGGGCACCGCTCCTCGCAAGAACAAAAGGTTGTTTTCCTGATCAACACGCGCGACAAGAAGATTCTGCACGGTGACTCTCTGATTTCCCAGGTGTCCGGCCATGCGCATTCCCTTCAGAACGCGTGACGGATATGCGGACGATCCAATCGATCCCGGTGCGCGGTGGAACATCGAACCGTGGCTTGCGCGTCCGCCGCGGAAATGGTGACGCTTCACGAAACCGGCAAATCCGCGTCCCTTGCTGGTTCCAATCACGTGAACCAGTTCGTTCGATTTGAAGATGTCGACCATTACTTTGTCGCCCGGATTCGAGGCGTCCTCACCTTGAAGTCCGATTTCCCGAACAAACCGCACCGGCGCGGAGTTGTTCTTTTTGAAGTGTCCCGTCATCGGCTTGTTGACGCGCTTTGGTTTCACAAACTCGACGAATCCGAGCTGCACGGCATCGTAACCGTCTTTCTGTTTCGTCTTCTTTTGGACAACGACGCAGGGTCCGGCCTGAATAACCGTTACAGGAACGACAGTTCCGTCATCCTGCAGCAGCTGCGTCATGCCGACTTTTTTACCGAGTAATCCGTTAATCATTTCACGTGCTCTCTTCCGAACGCCTTGATTTCCACGTCGACGCCGGCCGGCAGATCGAGCTTCATCAATGCATCGACGGTCTGCGGCGTGGGCTCGAGAATATCGAGCAGCCGCTTGTGGGTGCGAATCTCGAACTGCTCACGCGACTTCTTATCCACGTGCGGCGACCGCAGGACCGTAAACTTGTTGATAATCGTCGGCAACGGAATCGGACCCGCAACACGCGCGCCCGTCCTCTTCGCTGTGTCGACGATCTCGGTAGCGGACTGGTCGAGGATTCTCGAGTCGTAAGCTTTTAATCGAATTCGGATTTTTTCGTTCAACATAAAAAGACCTAGGAAGCCAGGAGCCAGGAGCCAGAAGCCAGAATAAGGAAACGCTCCTTCTGGCTTCTGGCTCCTGGCTTCTGGCTTCTCATTGAATAATCTCCGCTACCGTACCCGCGCCGACGGTCCTGCCGCCTTCGCGAATCGCGAATCGCAGTCCCTTCTCCAGCGCCACCGGCGTGATCAGCTCGATCGCCAGACTCACGTTGTCGCCCGGCATCACCAT
>Ga0075424_100002849_pt1 | contig 15993 bp, 14 predicted proteins | sample SoiMethybrSBSTD3_FD_75301 | JGI IMG/M metagenome (GOLD analysis project Ga0075424, IMG submission 75301) | Bulk soil microbial communities from a Populus tree surrounding site in Tennessee, USA - Soil MetaG P. TD hybrid SBSTD3 | ecosystem: Environmental > Terrestrial > Soil > Tree plantation...
AGGTGCGTCGAGAAGCAGGCGTCGCAGAGCTGGCTGGCGTGGGCGCCGGCATCCGACAGCCCGAGCACGGTGCCGGGCTCGGCGAGCAGCTCGGCCACCTCGGCCTCGTCGTGATTGAAGACGGCCATGCGGAAGCGCGCCTCGAGGTTGGTGGCCAGCGCGAGGTCGAGCGCGAGATCGATGGGGTGCAGGCCGCGCGCGGCCGCCACGTCGGTCACGGTCCGCTCCTCGAGCGACGGATCGGGCGGATACCAGGAGATCCACGCGCGCGACCAGCTCGCCCCGGCGAAGACGGCGCCCGGCCGCGGCCGATCGAAGCTGTCCTTGAACTTCTGCCGGAACTCCGGATCCGCGTAGATCCTCGCCTTGCCGGCCGCGTCGGCTTTCGCCGCCTCGCGGAAGGCGGACATCCCCTCGAAGAGGAAGGGCTCCTTGAACTGGAACTCGAAGTTCAGCGTGCGGCAGGCGACCTGCGGGACCACCTGCAGGCCCTGCTTGATCAGCGCGCGCGACTTCTCGAGCAGCTCGCGGTGCGAGCCCGGCCCCATCATGCCGGCCAGCAGCGCCGTCCACGTCACCGGCCGCCCGGTGTCGCGCGCGAGCGTCTCGAACTCGCTGAAGAAGAGGTCGCGGCCGACGGTGGCCTGCACGATGCCGCGGCCGGCATCCCCGAGCGCGCCGGCGAGCGCCTGCACTTCCGCGAAGGCGGCCGCGCGGCTCGGGACCGGCCGGCCGCCGTAGCCCACGTGGGTACTGGCCTTGGACGTGGCGAAGCCGATCGCGCCGGCGTCCACGGCCTCGCGCACGATGGCGCGCATGCGGGCGATCTCGTCGTCCGTCGCCGCACGCTCGGTCGCCGCCTCGCCCATCACGTAGAGGCGCAGCGGCGTGTGGCCGAGCAGCACGCCCATGTTGATCGCGGCGCCGCGCCGCTCCACGGCGTCGAGGTACTCCGGAAAGGTCTCGAACGGCCAGGCCTCGCCGATGCCCGCCTCCAGCGCGGCGAGGCTCATGCCCTCGACCTTCTCCAGGGTTCGCAGGATCAGCCCGCGATGCTCGGGCCGCGTCGGCGCGACGCCGAAGCCACAGTTGCCCATGACCACGGTGGTGACGCCGTGCCATGGGGAGATCGTGAGCATCCGATCCCACAAGACCTGCGCGTCGTAGTGCGTGTGGATGTCGATGAAGCCCGGCGCCACCACGCGCCCATCGGCCTCCAGCGTCCGGGAGGCGCTGCCCTTCACCTCGCCGAGCGCGGCGATGCGCCCGTCCTTGATGCCGAGGTCACCCCGGACGGCCGCGCGGCCAGTGCCGTCGACGAGCGTCCCGCCCCTGATCGCCAGATCGAAGTCCATGCCGGCCGCCTTTCCTCGCTGGGGCCACAGTATAATCCGCAGCCGTGAGCGACGACGTCGTCTACCTCAGCGCCGCGCGCCAGGCCGCGCTCATCCGCGAGCGGAAGCTCTCGCCCGTCGAGGCCGTGCGCGCCTACCTCGAGCGCATCGACCGGCTCGACGGGCGCCTGCGCGCGTACATCACGGTGACGCGCGAGGCCGCGCTGGACGCCGCCCGCCGCGCCGAGGAGGCCGTGATGGCCGGCGGTGCGCTCGGGCCGCTCCACGGCGTGACGTTCGCGGTGAAGGACCAGTTCAACACGCGCGGCGTGAAGACGACCGCCGGCTCGCGCCTGCTCGCCGACAACGTCACCGACGACGACGCCACCGTGGTGGCGCGGCTCGCGGCCGCCGGCGGCATCCTGCTGGGCAAGCTCAACCTCACGGAGTTCGCGCTCGGCGGCACCATCCACTACCCCTTCGGCCAGCCACGCAATCCCTGGAACACCGACCACGACACCGGGGGCTCGTCCGCCGGCTCGGGCGCCGCCACCGCCGCCGCGCTCTGCGCCGTCTCGCTCGGCGAGGACACCGGGGGCTCGGTGCGCTCGCCGGCCTCGTGGTGCGGCGTGGCCGGCCATCGCCCCACGTGGGGCCTCGTCTCCCGCGCCGGCTGCATCCCGCTGGCGTGGTCGCTGGATGCGCCGGGCCCGCTCGGGCGCACGGTGGAGGACTGCGCGCTGGTGCTCGGGCTCATCGCGGGCCACGACCCGCGCGATCCGCTGACGGCCAGGCGCACGGTGCCGGACTATCGCGCCGCGCTGACGGGCGACGTGCGCGGCCTGCGCGTGGGTGTGATCCGCGAGCTCACGCTGGGCAACGAGACGGATCCCGAGATGCGCGAGGGCGTGCTCGCCGCCACGAAGGTGCTGGCCGGGCTCGGCGCGGTGGTGGAAGAGGTCTCGCTGCCGCTGGTGCCGCGCGCCGGCGCCGCGTTCATGGCCCTCTGCGATTCCGAAGGCGCGGCGCGCCACCTGAAGACGCTCCGCGCACGGCCGAACGACTACGACGAGGGCACGCGGCGCCGGCTGCTGACCGCCGCGCTGCTGCCGGCCGGGCTCGTCCACAAGGCTCAGCAGGCGCGCGCGCAGATACGCGCCCAGATCAACGAAGCGCTGACGCGCTACGACGTGCTGGCCGCCCCCACCGCGCCGCGCCCGGCACCGACGATCGCCAACTACACCGCGCCCATCACCAGCAAGGCGCAGGCGATCACGCACTTCTTCACGCGCCGCTCGTTTCCCACGCCCGCCTCGCTGGCCGGCACGCCGGCGATGGCCGTGCCGTGCGGGTTCAGCGCGGCGGGATTACCGCTGAGCCTGCAGATCATCGGGCGCCGGTTCGAGGACGCGACGGTGCTGCGCGTGGGCCACGCCTACGAGCGGGCGACGGCGTGGCACACGCGCAGGCCTCCGCTACTCTCCTGACTGTCGTCCGTTCAGCGCCCAGCCGAGACCACGCTCCTGGCAGCTGTAGCTGGCGGCGCTGTTGATGTCGCCCCGGCCGTCGTAGACGGCGATCTTCGGATGCGAGCAGACCGGCCGCGTCCGCGCGACGCCCGGCCCGCTGTGTGACGCGAGCAGCGCGTCGGGCGCGATGCCGCCTTCCACCCACTGCTCGAGCGCGGTGAGCGCGTCGAAGGTGTTGAGACCGGGCCCGCCGCCGCAATGGTGCACGCCCTCCGGCAGGAAGAGCCGGTAGAAGCTCTCGATCTTGTTCTTGTTGCCCATTGCCTTCGCCACGTCGTTGTAATACTGGATCGTGCGATCGACGGTGAGCGCGGGATCCGCCTGGCCGTGCCACATCAGGAGCTTGCCGCCGGCCGCCCGGAACCCCGAGATGTCCGGATTCGTCGCGTCGAACGTCGGGGCCGTCGCGGTGACGAGGGGCGTGTCGGTGTCGAAGTCGAACGTCAGCGAGTTGTAGGCCGGGTCAGAGAAGATGAAGAACCGCATGAACTGGTCCTGGAAGATGAAGTGCAACGGCTGGCCGAGCGGTGCGGGGTTGCCCGAGATCCACAGCTGCCAGCCGTCGCCACCGTTCTCGTGACCAGGCGGGAAGCCGGGATGCAGCAGCTGGCCGGCCGAAGTCATCGGACCGTCGTACACCGTGCGCACCGCGTCGACCTGCGCGGCCGTCAGGCAGTTCGGCGCATCACCCGCGGTGCACGTCAGCACGCCCGGATCGAAGTTGCACCGGCGCGTGTAGCCGACGAGCCCGTCGGTGACGGTGTCGCCGCCATCGCAGGCCGCGGTCACCGCGTTGGCGAGCACGTCCAGCTTCGCCGCGGGCAGCGGAGCGGCGGCGAAGGCCTGCGAGTTGGCGTTGAAGCCGAGCATCAGCCCGGTGATGTCGATGGCCGGCGCCGCCGAGATGATGCCGTTGAAATCGGTCGGAAAGCGCTGCGCTTCCATGGCCGCCTGCCGGCCGCCGTTGGAGCAGCCCTCGAAGTACGACAGCCGCGGCGCCTGGCCGTACGCCACGTTCGTGATCTGCTTGCCGGCCACCGTCACGACGTGGATGCCGCGGAAGCCCCAGTTGACCTGGCGATCGGGCCGGTTCAGCGCCCACGAGCCGTCGATGGCGCTGCCGACGTGGCCGGTGTCGGTGCCGATCGTCGCGTAGCCGCGCGCCAGCGCGCCGGGCGCCTGCGGGATGGAGCCGACGAAGCCGCCGCCGCCGGCGTGATAGAACTTGCCGTTCCATGTCGTGGTCGGCAGCCGCAGCTGGAAGTTGATCTCGGTGTCGACGCGCCCTACGACGAGGCAATGCTCCGGCAAGCCGCCCCCCGCGGGAACGACGGTGGCGGACGTGATCGTCGTCGACGGAATGGCGGCGCCGGTGAGCGCCGCGCACTGCGCGGCGGTCAGCGCTTCGGCCCCGGGGACCGCGAGCATCATCACGCTGAGCGAAACGAGCAGGACGAGACCGATCCGGTGAGAGCGGGCGACGTTGCCCATGTGCAACTCCTTGAGGGGCGAGGGTTGACGATCGACCGGACGGCACGCGACCACGCGCGAGCGGATCGTCCGCCTCCGGCGAAGGTCCGCTCTCGAGGGGGCACTGCAACGGGCTGAAGCGAGCGGAGTATCGATCCGCCCGCGCGCACTGTCAATGCGCGGCGCGGCGCGCGTCAGTCCTGATGCGAGGCGGGCGGCAGGCCGGGGACGTCGAGCTCCACGCGCTGCACCGTCGCGGAGTCGGCCTCGGTGATGTAGAGAGTGCGGCGCTTGGGCCCGCCGTAGGCCACGTTCGTCGGGCGCAGACCGTCGCAGCAGCGCACGCGGCGCACGGGCTCGCCCTGCCGATCGAAGACCCACACCGAGCCCATGCCGGGATGCGCGACGGCCACGCGACCCTCGACGTCCATCGCCATGCCGTCCGGCCCGATGCCGCCCGACATCTGCACCCACACGCCCACGCGTCCGAGCCCGAGGCGGCCGACGTGCAGGCCGCCCAGGCTGGCCAGCGGCACGCGCCAGATGGCGTTGGCGCGCGTGACCGCCAGATACAGGATCGACTCGTCGGGCGTCAGCACGAGGCCGTTCGGGCTCGGGACGTTGTCGAGCAGGCAGTCGAGCGCGCCGTCCGCGCGCAACCGGTAGAGCCGCCCGTTCGGCTGGCGCAGATCGGCTTCGCCCTGGTCCGTGAAGTACAGATCGCCGTTGCGCGCGAAGAGCAGGTCGTTGAGGCCCAGGAAGCGCTCGCCGTACGGCCGGTCGTGGATCACGCGGGTCCGCCCCGAGGCCGGATCGAGCTGGAGCAGCCCCTGCTTGTGATCGGCGATCAGGATGCGGCCGTCGCGCGCGATCTTGAGCCCGTTCGGCTCGCCGTCGTACTCGGCGACCTTCGTCGGCGTACCGTCGGCCGCGACGCGGAAGATGCGGCCGTTCGGGATGTCGGTGATCCAGAGATTGCCCTGGCGGTCGAACGACGGGCCCTCGAGCAGCCGGCCGCCGGGGATCCGCGCGAACACGCTCGTGGTGACCGCCGGGGGCGCACCGAACATCACGGCCCCGGCCTCGTGACGAAGCGCCGCTCGATCGCCTCCCACTCGCGGCGGCCGAAGAGATCCCAGAGCTCCCCGTGCGTGAGCATGTCGGCCGCGAGGCCGGTCGTCGTGCCGCTGCGCTTCAGCTCGTCGAGCAGCCGCTGGCCCGCGCGAGCCAGCACGCGGGTGAGCGAGTTGGGATAGATGACGACCTTGTAGCCGATCTCGTGCAGCGTGCGCTGGTCGAGGATCGGCGTGCGCCCGCCCTCCACCATGTTGGCGAGCGTGGGCGCCGGGATCTCCGTGCAGATATGCCGCATCTCCTCGGGCGTCTCCGGCGACTCGACGAAGATCACGTCGGCGCCGGCCTCGGCATAGCGACGGCCGCGCGCGATCGCCTCGGCCAGCCCGTGCGTCGTGCGCGCGTCGGTCCGCGCGACGATCACCAGCTCGTGCGACGCGCGCGCCGCACGGGCCGCCTCGATCTTGGCGATCATCTCCTCCACCGGCACCAGCGTGCGCCCGGGCTCGTGGCCGCACTTCTTGGGCATCTCCTGGTCCTCGAGCTGGATGGCCGCCGCGCCGCGCCGCTCCAGCTCGGTCACCGTGCGCAGGACGTTCAGCGGGTTGCCGAAGCCGGTGTCGGCATCGGCGATGACCGGCAGCGCGACGGCATTGGCCATCTGCTCGAGCCGCACGCAGACCTCGTAGAGCGAGACCAGGCCGATGTCCGGGAAGCCGAGCGCGCTGATCGACACGCCGGAGCCCGTCATGTAGACGGCCGGAAAGCCAGCCCGCTCGATCAGCCGCGCGGTGAGCACGTCGTAGGCGCCGGGCGCCACCACGAGGCCGGGCCGCGCCAGCAGCGCGCGCAGGCTGGGGCGGGCGGGGCGCAGCTCGGGCAGGCTCACCGGCGCACCAGGTGCGTCGGCAGCCAGGTGACCAGGCCCGGCGCAATCGAGATGAGGACGAGCACGACCAGCATCATCACGCCGAAGGGCAGCGAGCCCCACACCACCTCGCTCATCGGCCGCCCTCCGGAGAGGCCCTGGATGACGAACATGTTCAGGCCCACCGGCGGCGTGATGCCGCCCAGCTCGATCATGATGACCAGCACGATGCCGAACCAGATCGGGTCGAAGCCCGCCGCGATCACGATCGGGTAGAGGATGGGCAGCGTGAGCACCATCATCGAGACGCCGTCGATGATGCAGCCGAGGAACACGTAGAGCAGGATGATGATCGCGAACAGCAGCCAGCGCGAGAGCCCGAGGCCCACCACCCACGCCGTCAGCGCGCGGCTGGCGCCGGTGCGCACGAGGGCGTAGGACAGGATCTGCGCGCCCACGATGATGAACAGCACCATGCACGTGGTCCGCACCGTGCTGGCCACGCTGTCGACGAAGATGCGCCAGCTCAGACGCCGGGCGAGCAGGCTCATGCCGATCGCCGCGGAGGCGCCGACCGCGGCCGCTTCCGTGGGCGTGGCGTAGCCGAGCCAGATGCTGCCGAGCACCAGCAAGATCAGCACCGCCATCGGCGCCACGCCCTTGAGCGCGCCCAGCCGCTCGGCCCACGTCGCGTGCGCCGCCTCGCCCGGCACCAGCGCCGGCCGCAGCGTGACGTGCACCCAGATGTAGGCCATGAACACCAGCGACATGACGATGCCCGGCAGCACGCCGGCGATGAACAGCCGCTCCACCGACTGCTCGACGAGCGCCGCGTAGATGATCATCGGGATCGACGGCGGGATCAGGATGCCGAGGGTGCCGCCGGCGGCCAGGCTGCCGAACAGGATCTTGCGCTCGTAGCCCCGCCGGGTCATCTCGGGAATCGCCACCGTGCCGATGGCGGCGGCCGTCGCCACGCTGGAGCCGCTCACCGCGGCGAAGATCGCGCAGGCCACGATGTTCGACTGCAGCAGCCCGCCGCGCAGGCCCTGGAACCACACGCCCATGCTCCGGTAGAAGCCGTCGCTGAGCCCGGCGCGCAGGATCACCTCACCCATCAGGATGAACAGCGGCACCGAGGTCAGCACGAAGCTCTCGACAGTGTTCCAGGCGATCGGCCCCAGCGCGCTCAGCGTGGCCGGCCCGCCCCACAGCACGAGCACGATCACGCCGGCCAGCCCCAGCCCGAACGCGATCCACAAGCCCGAGAGCAGCAGACCGACGAGCAGCCCGATGACGAGGAGGAGGACGGTCTCCCAGCCCATCGTCACACTTCAGTCGGCGGTGCCGCGCCGGCGTCCGGCGACTCGCCGGCGAGCACGACCGTGAGGCGGGCCAGCAGATCGAGCACCAGCAGCAACCCGCCCACCGCCATGCAGGCCTGAGGAATCCACAGCGGCGTTCGTGAGACCTGGATCGAGGTGGTGCCGAGCCGCCAGGCGTCCAGCGTCAGCCGCCAGAGGTACCAGTCGAGGAGCATGGCGTAGCCGACCGCCAGCACGTGGATGACGAGCTCGAGCGCCAGCCTCGCCCCGCCCCGTAGGCGCGCCCGGTACGTATCGATGCGGATGAAGCCGCCGCCGCGCAGGGTCGGCGCCAGCCCGATGAAGGTCAGCGCCACGAGAAGGTAGGCCGACATCTCATCGGCGATGAGCGTGGAGACGTTGAAGAGGTCGCGGCTGAGCACCTCCACGGTGACGAGCGCGGTCATCGCCACCACCGCCGCGCCGCTGACCACGGCGGCGGCGGCGGCGACGCGATCCGCTGCCGCCGTCACCGCGCGCGTCAGGGCCCGAGGCACCCCGCTACCGCCCGAGCGTCTTCCTGACGGCCGCCACAGCCTCGATCGTCTTGGGGCCGCCCTGCTTCGCCCACTCGTCCCAGTACGGCTCCATCAGCTTGCGCATCTTGGCGACGTCGGCCGGGTTGGCCTTGATGAGCTTGATCTTGTGCTGGGTCTCGAGCGTCTTGAGGTCGGCCTGCTCGCGCGCCGGGATCTCGCGCAGCATCTTGGCCTGGAAGGCCTGGGCGGCCTCCTGCAGCGCCTTGCGGGTCTCCGGCGCGAGCGCGGCCAGCGCGCTCTTGTTGACGAGGATGTAGGCGGGGCCGCCGATATGAATGTCCGGCAGGTACGCCCACTCCGTGAACTCGTACCACTTGGAGAAGAGCAGGTTGAAGCCGGCCGTCATCACGCCGTCCATGAGCCCGCGCTGCGCGGCGCTCGGCACCTCGGGCGCGGTGAGCGACACGGGAATGGCGCCCAGACGCTTGAGCATCTCGGACTGCTCGGGGCTGGTCGTGCGGATCTTGCGGCCCTTGAAGTCCTCCAGCGTGGTGATGGGCTTGCCGCGGCCGAAGAAGTTCTGCTCCGGCCAGGTGTACCAGGTGAGGATGTCAGCCCCGAACCGCGCGAAGTCCTCCCGGATCATCGGGTCGAGCGCGGGCATCACCTTCTTCAGCTCCTCGGCGTTGGCCACCAGGAACGGCAGGCCGGTGAGCACGCCGAGCTTGGTGTCCCCCGCGATGAAGCCCATGTAGACGTCGCACGTCTGCACGTCGCCCTTGCCGACCGCGCGGAGATAGTCGGTCAGCTTGTAGGGCAGCTCGCCGGGCGGGCGCAGCGTGATGACGAGCCCGCCGTTGGTGCGCTTCTGGACGTCCTCGACGAACTCCTTCTCGACCGTCCCGACGAAGTGCGTGAGGCCGACGTTCATGACCATGTCCCACGCCACCGGCTTGGGCTGGCCGGCAGCCGGAGCCACCAGCGCGCCGAGGGCGACGGCGACGACGACGAACCCGAGCGACCACCGTCTCATGGAAGCCTCCTCGCACCGGATCGGATCCGGCGCGCCGCTGTCATCTCACACTTCGTCATCACGGGCAACGGGCTCACATCCCCAGGTACGCGCGCTTGACGTGCTCGTTGTCGAGCAGCTCGGCGCCGGTGCCCACCAGCGCCACCCGGCCGTTCTCCAGCACGTAGCCGCGGCGCGAGAGCGCCAGCGCCTGCCGCGTGTTCTGCTCGACCAGCAGCACGGTGGTGCCGTCGCGGTTGATGGCGGCGATCGTGTGGAAGATCTCCTTGACGATCAGTGGGGCCAGGCCGAGCGATGGCTCGTCGAGCATCAGGAGCTTGGGCAGCGTCATCAGCGCGCGGCCGATGGCCAGCATCTGCTGCTCGCCGCCGGAGAGCGTGCCGGCCGCCTGGCTCTCGCGCTCGCGCAGCCGCGGGAAGAGCGCGAACACGCGTGCCAGGCTCTCCGCCCGCCGGGCCTTCGGCGCGCGCATGTAGGAGCCGAGCTCGAGGTTCTCGCGCACGCTGAGGCTCGGGAAGACCTTGCGGCCCTCCGGCACGTGCACCACGCCCCGCTCCACCACGCGATGACACGGCAGGCGGTCGATGCGCTGGCCCTCGAACCGCACCTCGCCGCGGCGCGGGCGCAGCAGGCCGGAGATCGTGCGCAGCATGGTGGTCTTGCCCGCACCGTTGGCGCCCACGACCGACAGCGTCTCGCCGGCCTCGACCGCGAGGTCCACGCCGCGCAGTGCCGGCAGGTCGCCGTACGCCACGTCGACCCCGGCCATCTCCAGCAGGCTCACGAAGACTCCTCGCCGAGATAGGCCTCGACCACCCGGCGATCGCGCGCGACGGCGGCCGGCTCGCCCTCGGCGATCTTCTCGCCGTGGTGCAGGACCACGATGCGCTGCGAGAGCGCCATGATCGCGCGCATCACGTGCTCGATGATGAGCAGGCTCACGCCCTGGGCGTGGATGCGGCGGATGAGGCCGATGATGGCCTCGATCTCCGTGGGGTTCAGGCCGGACATCACCTCGTCGAGCAGCAAGAGCTCGGGGCGCGTGGCGAGGCCGCGCGCCATCTCCAGGCGCTTGCGGTCGGGCAGCGTGAGCTCGCGCGCCAGCGCGTTGCGGCGCGCGCCGAGCCCGACGAAGTCCAGCACCTCCCCCGCCCGCGCGCGCGCGGCCGTCGCGTCGTCCGTACGGTTGAAAACGCCGATCATCACGTTCTCCAGCACCGTGAGGTTGACGAAGGGCTGGACGATCTGGAAGGTGCGCGCCAGCCCGCGCCGGCAGATCTCGTGAGGCTTGGCGCCGATCACCGAGGCGCCCTTGAAGCGGATGGCACCTTCCGTCGGCGCGTGAAAACCGGAGAGCAGGTGGAAGACCGTGGTCTTGCCCGCGCCGTTGGGGCCGATGAGCCCGACGATCTCACCGGCTCCGACGCTCAGGCTGAAGCGGCTCACCGCGGTGAGCCCGCCGAAGCGCTTGGTGACGGAGTCGAGCTCGAGCAGGCTCACCGGCGTTTGCGCACCCATCCCATGATTCCATTCGGCAAAAACGAAATCACGAGGATCAGCACGAAGCCGTAGAGCATCACGTCGACGCCGGCGCGGCCGCGGATGGCGGCGCGGGAGAGCTCGGAGACCGGGGTGAGCACGAAGGCGCCGATGAGTGGGCCGAGCACGGTGCCGGCGCCGCCGACGATGGCCTGCAGCAGCCCCTGGATCGACACGGACGGCCCGAACGTGATCGTGGGGTCGATGTAGGCGAAGTACTGCGCGTAGAACGTGCCGCCCAGCGCGGTGAGGAACGACGACAGCGCCATGGCTCGAAGCTTCATCCCGAGCGCGTCCACCCCCGCGGCCTCGGCGGCGTCCTCGTTCTCGCGGATGGCCAGCAGCGAGTAGCCGAGCTTGCTGCGGGCGAGGAGCCGCGTGATCCACACGGCGCCGAGCGCCATGGCCAGGATCACGTAATAGTACGGAAGCTTGCCGGCAAAGACGAAATTGAGTGGCGCCGGCTCGCGGTTGGGAATGACGAGGCCGATCGACGAGCCGACCGCCTTCGTGTTCACCGCCACCACCCGCAGCATCTCGGCGAACGCCAGCGTGACGAGCGAGAAGTACGGCCCGCGCAAGCCATAGCGGAACGACAGGTAGCCCGCGAAGAGCCCGTACACGGCGGCCAGCACGCCGCCCGCCAGCATCCCGAGCCAGGGGGTGACACCGAGATTCAGGAAGAGCAGCGTGGAGGTGTAGGCGCCGATGCCGAAGTAGGCGGCGTGGCCGAACGAGAACTGCCCGGCGTAGCCGCCCAGGATGTTCCAGGCCGCGCCGAGATAGCCGAACAGCATCACGCTGATGAGGATCTCGAGGAAGTACGGCGGCAGGAAGGGCGGCGCCACCAGCAGGGCGCCGAGCGCCACGCCCGCCAGCACCTCAGCGCCCACGCCCGCCCCCGAAGAGCCCGGCCGGCCGGAACAGGAGCACCAGCACGAAGAGCGCGAAGACCACGAGCTGCTTGAGCGAGCCGGGCAGCAGCGTGGCGCCGAGCGATTCCGCCAGCCCCACGATGAAGCCGCCCAGCAGCGCGCCGACGAAGTTGCCCATGCCGCCGAGCACCACCACCACGAACGCCATGATGTTGAACGACTCGCCGACGTCGGGCGCCACGTAGAAGAACGGCGTCACCAGCGCGCCGGCCACCGCCACCGCCCCCGCGCCGATGCCGTAGGCCACCGCGCGGATGCGCGCGACGTCGATGCCCATCAGCATGGCGCCCTCCGGCTCCTCGGCCAGCGCGCGGATGGCCTTGCCCACGTCGGTCAGCTTCAGGAAGGCGAACAAGACGACGGCCACCACGATGGCACCGCCGCAGGCCACCAGCCGCGGCACCTCCACCAGCGCCCCGCCCAGATCGAAGGAGGCGTTCGCGTAGGACGGGCGCACGGTGCGGAAGTCACCTTGCCACAGCACGAGGGCGAGGTTCTCCAGGAAGAGCGCCAGCCCGAGCGTGAGCAGAAGCTGGTTGTGCTCGGCGGCGAAGCGGTTGGGCTCGATGACCACGCGCTGGATGACCATGCCGAGCACGAAGAAGGCCGGGCCCGTGATCACGATCGACACGTAGGGATCGATCTTGAGGAGCGTGAAGAGCCAGTACGTCGCGTACATGGCCAGCATCATCACCGCGCCGTGCGCGAAGTTGATGATGCGCAGCACGCCGAAGATCAGCGACAGGCCGAAGGCGACGAGCCCGTACACCCCGCCGAGCAGCAGGCCGCTGACGACGGCCTGCAGGAAGAGTTCGGTGGTCAGGTTAGCCGTGCCACTTGGGAACGGGGAACACGGGCTTGGCCTCGGCGAAGCGCGCCGGGCCCACCACGACCGGCTTGCCGTTCTGCACCTGGAGCAGCGCGGGCGAGGCGTTGGCGTTCTCGCCGGTGTCGTCGAACTTGATCGCGTCCTGCGGCAGGATGTGATCGGCGAGGTTCGTCTTGGCCAGCGCATCGCGCAGCTTGTCGCGATCGGCCGAGCCGGCCCGCTCCAGCGCGTCCTTGACGACGTAGATGACCGTGTAGGCCTGCACGCCGTGCGAGGTCAGCGTGCTGTTGAACCGCTTCTCGTAGGCGGCGAACACCGCCTTGGCCCGTGCCGACTGCGGGTTGTGCCAGTAGTTGCCGTCGAAGAGCTGCTCGGTCAGCTCGCGATTGTCGGCGATGAACTTCGGGTTCGAGTACGCCGCGTTGGCGAGCCCGACCAGCGCGTGCACGCCGATGCGCAGCTTGGACGCCGTCTCCGCGATGATCTTGGAGTCGCCGTAGTAGCCGCTGATGACCAGCAGGTCGGGCTTGGAGGCCTTCACCTTCGACAGCTCGGCCGTGAAATCCGGCGACTTGAGACTGTAGGGAATGCGCTGGACCACCGTGTAGCCGAGCTTGCCGCCGAAGGCCTCCACGTGGTTGCCCATCGTGGTGCCGAAGTTGCCGTCCTCGTGCATCATCGCCACGCGCTTGATCGTGGTGTTGGACGCCTTGGCCATCTCCACGAGGTTGTTCATGGTCAGCGTGGACATGGCCTTGCCGTTGGGCTGCACGCGGAAGACGTACTTGAGCCCGCCCTCGGTGAGGTTGTCGGCCACGGCGGCCAGCAGCATGAACGGCGTCTTGTTCTTCTCCGTCACCTGCCGCACCGAGAAGGCCACCAGGCTCGAGAACGGCCCGATCAGCGCGGAGACGCCGGCGTCGATGAGCCGTGCCGCCTCGGAGTTGCCCAGTTCCACCTTCTGCTGCGTGTCGCCCGGCAGCAGCGTGAGCTTGGCCCCGCCCAGCGCCTTCACCCCGCCCGCCGCGTTGATCTCGTCCACCGCGAGCTGCAGGCCGTTGAGCGAGAGCTGCGCCTCGAAGGCCAGCGGCCCGGTCACCGGCAGGATGTACCCGAGCTTCACCTCTTTGCCCTGCGCGCGCACGACGGCGGGCACGGCGGACAGCGCGGCAGCGGCACCGGTGGTCTTCAGGAACGCGCGACGGTTCATGGAGCTCTATCTCCTTGCCACGCCTCTACCCCGCGGGGCGCGGTCAGGCTACACTTCGACGCTGCGAGGTGTCAACGCGATGGCCGACCTGACCGAGAGCGAAATTCGCGCGCTGGCCCGTGCCCTGGCCCTGCCGATCACCGACGCGGACGCGGCGGAGGTGACCCATCGCCTCAACGCGTTCATCGAGGCGCTCGAGCCGCTGGTGGAGCTGGAGGGCGGCGCCGAGGCCACGCCGGCGCCGATCGATCCGGACGCTCCTAGCGCAGCGTGAAGCGCTGGCCGGCGTCGCTGAGCACGACGCTGTCCTCGCGGATCTCCTCGATCTTCACGCCGCCGTCCATCGTCTCGCCCTCGCGATAGCGGCGGCCGTTGATGAAGACGAGGCGCTGCGCGGGCACGTCGGAGTACGAGAGGACCTCCAGCTTGAAGCGGCCGTCGGCCTTCGGCGGCGCCCCGGATGCGGCGGCCTTGGGCTCGACGGGCGCGGGGCGCGCGCCGGGCGCGGCACGGTCCGGGGCGATCCGCACGATGGTCTTGTCGCCAACGGGCCGGTCCACGGACGTCCGCCCGGGCGCGGCCGGGTTCACCGCGGGCGAGGTGGCGGCGGGCGCCGTGACGGTCGGCGGAGTCATGGGCCTCACCGCGGCGACGGGCCGCGGCGGCTCCGGTGGAATCACCTGGGTCGGCGGCGGCGGCGCCGGCGGCTCGATCGGCTGGATCAGCGCAACCTTCGGCGGTGACGCCGGCTGGGGCGGCGGCGTGATCACCGCGGCCGGACGCATCAGGTAGACGAGCCCCACCATGTTCAGCAGCAGCAGGCCGCCGACGACGATCCACGGCAGGCGGCGCAAACGGGCGGCGCGCGCGAGCGGCGCCGAGGGCCGCAGCAACACGGTCGCATTGGCGCCGCGCTGCTCGGCCGCCTTCTTGAGCGCGTCGAGGATGTACGACATGGCCTACCGCTCGCTCAGCGACGGCGCCGAGGCGTCGCGGGCCAGCGTGGCCAGGCGCACCAGCGTCTCCTCGCCGGCGATACCGTCGGCCGCGAGGTGCTGCGCGCGCTGGAAGGCGGTCACACGGCGCGTGAGCGCCTCGTCGTAGACCTCGGAGGCGCCGGGGCGAGGGTCACCGTCGAGCTCGGCGAGCCGCTGGCGCAGCCACACCACGCCCTTGCCGCGCGCGCCCGGGCCCATCGGCTCGCTCGCCGAGACCGGCGGGCGCCACAGCGCGATGAAGGCGCCGTCCCACGCGCGCTCCACCTCGGCCAGCGGCAGCGTCACCGCGCGCCCGCCGATCTCCAGCGTGGCGCTGTCGTCGGTGAGCCGCGTGAGCACGGCGTGGCGCTTGTCGCCGCCGGGCGCGCTCAGCGGCAGGATCACCGGCACGTCGAGGTGGCGCACGACGCTCCACGTGCCGATGCGGAACAGGCAGCGCAGCCCCGCCTCGCGCGCGCGCTCGCAGGCGACGTCGCCCGACTTGCCGCGATAGTCCACGCGCCAGCGCGCGTAGAGCGCCTGGAACGCGGCCGTCTTGTCACCGGCGGCGGGTGCGGCGCCGAGCACCTCGGCGAGGCTCGGCCGCGGCGGCTCCGACAGGCGCGGCGCCGCGGCCTCGGCGTTGGCCGTCTCGGCCACGGGCGTCGTCACGGCGACCGGGCGCGCCGTCAGCCAGGCCGGGCGCGTCATCGCCAGCACCGCGCCGGCGCCGGCGATCGCGAGCAGAACCGCCGCCGCCGCCACCGGCACCCAGCGCCGCACGCGCGTCCCCGGGCCCAGCACCTCGGCCGCCGCGCGCCGCACGATGGCCGGCTCCACCTGCACGCGCCCGCCCGCGTAGGCGCCGAGCAGCGCCCGGTCCGCGATGGTGTTGATGAGCCGCGGGATACCGCGCGCCAGCCGGTGCAGCGTGCGCAGCGCGCTGCGCCGGAAGACCGGCCGCCGCTGGCCGGCCACCTGGAGCCGGTGCGCCACGTACTCGCGCGTCTCGGCCTCGGTGAACGGCTGCAGGTGATAGCGCGCGGTCACCCGCTGGGCCAGCTGGCGCAGGTCCTCACGAGCGAGCACCTGGCGCAGCTCCGGCTGGCCGATGAGGACGATCTGCAGCAGCTTCTCGCGCGTCGTCTCGAGGTTGGTGAGCAGACGGATCTGCTCCAGCACCTCGCGGCTGAGATTCTGCGCCTCGTCGATCACGAGCACCGTGCGGCGCCCGCGCGCATGGGCGTCGAGCAGGTAGCGGTCGAGCGCGTCCACCAGCGCCTTGAGGCTCGTCGTGCCGGCGGGATACGCCACGTGCAGCTCGTCGCACACGGTGGCCAGCAGCTCGACGG